>ENA-OQIW01000064-OQIW01000064.1-human-gut-metagenome-genome-assembly--contig:-NODE-64-length-24636-cov-1.475091_pt1 | contig 24636 bp, 32 predicted proteins | sample MGYA00242586_ERZ504751 | MGnify/ENA primary metagenome ERZ504751 (study PRJEB26092, sample SAMD00036349) | human gut metagenome | host: Homo sapiens | study: EMG produced TPA metagenomics assembly of...
TTTTCGTCAACGAATGAAACACGATCATTTCGAGATATAACCTGGCCGCGAATGAAGTCTAAGTTAGATACGATATAATTCTTTTTTTTCTACCAATTCGGCTTCTGTTAATTCCTGACCGGATTTTTTCTTATGGGCTAATTCGTTGATGCGCGCTAAAACGTCATTTATTTCCATAAAATCCTCCATGTAAATTATTTATTTTCATAAAATTCTCAATACGAACTTTTCATATTCATTATAGCATATTCAGTCAAGCCGTTTGCCGTTACATCATGAGTAATGATATAATTGATGTCGAATGACAAATTATTTTGACCAGATACATTATCTTGTAAAGGTAAACTGTTTTGAATAAGTAATGTTATTTAGATTTATAAATTATTTTGAATGAGTATTCTAAGATAGATAAATGGAGCATAGAAGACAGAATGCGTGTAACGAAAGCCATTAAGGCAGAACAAATAGCTATTTTGGAAACCGTCTATAAAGATGCGAAACCTGCCTTGCATTATAACAGTCCTTTTGAACTGCTCGTAGCCGTAGTTTTGTCCGCACAATGTACGGATGAACGGGTTAATATTATTACGGCGCGATTATTTCCCACTTACAGTGATCCGGCCGACATGTTGGCGTTGGGAACGGCTAAGTTGGAAGTGTTAATTCGCGACTGCGGTCTCTATCGGGCGAAAGCGGCGAATTTAATAAAAACCTGTGATATTTTGGTTAATACTTATGGCGGTGAAGTGCCCCATGAGTTTGACAAATTGGTAGAATTGCCCGGCGTAGGGCGTAAAACGGCCAATGTGTTGGTGTCGGTATTGTTTGATACACCGGCTATTGCCGTAGATACTCATGTATTTAGGGTGTCTAATCGTTTGGGCTTGGCTCGCGGTAAAACGCCGGAAGAGGTAGAAGAAAAGCTCAAGAAAGCAATTCCGATGGAAAAATGGAGTGCCGCTCATCATTGGATTATTTGGCATGGTCGTAAAGTTTGTAAGGCCAGAAAGCTTTGTGCGGCGAATGTCCGTTAGCTCATGTGTGTCCGTCAGCCGGTAAGGAGGCATAATATGAAGGAAGCAATGCAATCACTTATAAAGAAGTTTAAAGCAATCGGTGTTACCGGTAGCGCAATGGTAACGGAATTATTGCGTTTTCGCGTACTGGATCAAATACTTCAGACTAGTCCCGAAGTACGCCAGTGGGGATTACGGGTGATAAATTATATGAATTGGCGCAGCAAAGTACCGTTGAAGTTTTTGGCGAACTTCCTTACGATCAAGTAGCCTTTGAATCTGTATACGGCCCTTCTTTTGCCGTAGAAGTGATGGACTTTATTACGGAGACGGGCTATGTGGAAGGCCTTGCGGCCGGTGAACAGTGGCGCTTGCCTTTTAAAGACATCATTGAATTCCACAAGAATTCGGAAGGTATTATCCTCTTTGCCAATATTGAAGAATATGCCGCCTTGGCAGAAGAAATTTTGCAAGCCATTCCATCGGAGCGTTTATTATTATATACATCATCCGAAACATGCTATAATTTATTTAAACAACTCTATCCGTTGGCTCCGGTTATTGATGAATGGCCGGAAGATGTTATTTTTGACCATATTGTAGCGGCGTCTACCGGCTTGTTCCGGGCACCGGTTGAAATTATGCAGGAATTGGCTAATCGGGTAGGCAATATTACAGAACTCGGTACAGCTCACTACTTCATTCCGATTAGTGCCATTCAGGACCAAGTGGGCATGAATCGCATGGCTGTTCAGTATATGTTGTTGCAACCACGTTTGGAAGCGATTCGCGAATGGGCGCCGCTGGGCACTTATGAATTTGTGTACACAAATCGTTCGGTTAAAAAAGTAGCCCTTGAGATTCGTGAAGTAATGGGGGACACATGGCGCTCCACACCGTTTATTGCTTTGCCGCATGAAGTTTTGGCTTCTATGGATACGTTCTCTATGGTACAGTATGCCTTATCGTTATGCGGTATAGAACCGGCTATGAAAGCGCAATTACCGACATTGGGCGAAGACGGTTTTACTTCCAAAGATCCTAAAGTTCCTTTATATGTACAAAAAGTATTTAATGCTTTTGAAGCGACCCGCTTGGAATTAGAACGTCAGGGGACTGAGGTTCAATTAAAACTGGTTGACCATGAAGGTCGTAAAGCAGGGGAAACTTTGGACGAAGATTCCTATGCGGAACTCATGGAACAAAGTAAAGTGGCCGAGGAGGATACAGCGTATTGGATGTTTACCAATCCGGAGGCTGCTTATATCTGGTATACCTATTTCCGCAGTCTACAGGGGGGAACAGGTTTTAACTAAGCTGGCTCAAATGGTGTTGACGCCGGAAGCCTTATTGCAGTTGATGGGCAGTGTGCGTCGTCAAATTATTAAAGAAGAACCGTTGGCAGAATTGGCCACTCGTTTTGAAAAAGCCCGGGCGGCTCGTAAAGCGGCCTTAGCTAAGCTGACGCCGATTGCAGGCTGAGATTGAAGCCATTGCCAAAGAAATTGTACCAAATCCAACTGAGAGTAATTGACAAGAAAGTCTAAGTGGGATAAAGTATAGAGTTAGATAAGGAGGTAAGACATGGCAGTTGTAAATTTTGAAATCTATAAAGTATTAGGCACCTTATCTGAAAATAAAGATGGGTGGAAAAAGCAACTTACTTGCACCAGTTGGGGGCGTTATAATCCTAAATTCGACCTTCGTTCCTGGGACAGTGAATATAATGGTATGACTAAGGGGATTACCTTATCGCTCGAAGAAATCGTGGCTCTTCGCGATTTATTGAATGAAGTGGATTTAGAAGCGGCTTACGAAGAATCCGTAGCGGAACGTCAAGCTGCCAAAGCAGCTGAAAAAGCGGCTGAAAAGGACTCCGCTGACGAATAAGCAAAATTTAAGTAATGAGTTGCATTAACTGATTGTCCATGATATAATCAATAAGCATAGTTTTGGACAGTGGAAAGAGGTGTATAGAATGAAACAAGGAATTCATCCTAATTATGGTGAAGCTACTGTAACTTGCGGTTGTGGCAATACGTTTAAAACAGGTTCCGTTAAAAGCGATCTTCGCGTAGACGTATGTTCCAAATGCCATCCGTTCTTCACAGGACAGCAACGTACTGCTCAGGCTCGCGGTCGTATCGAACAATTCAACAAGCGTTACGGTAAATAATTACTGTAGTCTAGCTATACAAATAATACGGCAGAGCTTCGGCTCTGCCTATATTTGTTTGAGAGAGGAGACGCATTGGAAACGAAGCGAGTTAAAAAGTTTGTCGGAGGCCAAGCCGTTATTGAAGGTGTTATGATGCGCGGCCCTAAATATACAGCTACAGCGGTTCGTGAACCGGGTGGCCAAATTGTAGTGGATACGAAACCGACGAGTTCAATCAGTGATAAGTATCCCATTTTGAAAAAACCTTTGTTACGAGGTTGTGTGGCTCTTTATGAGTCTTTAGTTATCGGTATGGGAGCCCTTTCTTTTTCGGCTAAAGCAGCCGGTGAAGAAGAGGAAACCATGTCAAATAAAGAGATTGCTCTTACCATGGTATTTTCTACGGTACTGGCAATTGCCTTATTTTTGGCATTGCCCACGTATGCAGCTAAATGGATTCCCGGTATCGGTGACAATCACTTTGTATTAAACTTGGTAGAAGGGGCGATTCGCCTTCTTTTATTTTTGATTTATATATGGGCCATAGGTCAAACGAAAGACATTCGCCGTGTATTCCAGTATCACGGTGCGGAGCATAAAACGATTCATACCTATGAAAGTGATGTACCGTTGACAGTTGAAAATGTGCGTGAGCATTCACGTTTACATGCACGTTGCGGCACTAACTTTTTATTAATCGTTATGGTAACGAGTATTTTTGTATTCGCTTTCTTAGGTTGGCCAAGCTTATGGGAACGCATTATTTTCCGCGTTCTTTTGATGCCGGTAGTAGCCGGTATTGCCTATGAATGATTCGTTTGGCGGGACGCAGTGAAAGTGTCATCGTTAAGGCCTTAATTACGCCCGGTTTGTGGTTGCAGTACATGACAACTCGTGAACCGGATGACGACCAAATTGAAGTGGCTATTCGAGCTTTGGAATCGGTACGGCCGGCTGAAGAAGACGCTTATGAATCTTAGCTGTGCCGACGGAGTATTAAAATCTGTTACAGCAGTTCTATAGTGTCGTCAATATTAGTTTGAAAGGGTACCCGTTTCATGGTTTTAGTAGATAAATTACAAGTTATTGAAGATAAATTTATGGATTTGGAGCAGCGCATCAGTGACCCTGAAGTGATTGCCCGTCAGCAGGAATGGCAGAAGTTAACACGTCAACACGCTTCCCTTACAGAAACCGTTAATACCTTCAGAGAATATAAACAAGTTCTCGCCGGTCTTGATGAAGCCTTGGAAGTAGTAGAAGATAAAAGCTTAGACGAAGAATTTCGTGAAATGGCGCAAGAAGAGTTAAAAGAATTAAAAGAGCGCAAAGAAGAGTTGGAAGAACAACTCCATATTTTGCTTTTGCCAAAAGATCCTAATGATGAAAAGAACGTTATCGTGGAAATCCGTGGCGGTGCCGGCGGTGATGAAGCGGCTTTATTTGCCGGTGATTTGTTCCGCATGTACACTAAATACGCGGAAGCGCAAGGTTGGCGTTGTGAAATCATCGATGCCAACGCACCGGAATTGGGCGGTTTTAAAGAAGTGGTGTTCTCCGTTGACGGTAACAGTGCTTATTCCAAATTGAAGTTTGAAAGTGGTGTACATCGTGTACAGCGCGTGCCGGAAACCGAATCGTCCGGTCGTATTCATACCTCTACCGTTACCGTAGCCGTATTGCCGGAAGCGGAAGATGTAGACATTGAAATTAATGATAAAGACCTTCAAATCGATACCTATTGTGCCAGCGGTGCCGGCGGTCAGCACGTTAACCGTACTGAATCGGCCGTGCGTATTACGCATAAACCGACAGGCATTGTAGTTGCGTGTCAGGATGAACGGTCTCAGTTAAAAAATAAAGATAAGGCAATGCGCGTATTACGTGCTAAATTGCAAGATAAAGCCGAACAGGAAGCGGCCGCCAGCGTGGCAGCCGATCGTAAGAGTCAGGTTGGTACGGGCGATCGCAGTGAACGTATTCGTACGTACAACTATCCGCAAGGTCGTGTGACCGACCATCGCATTAACTTAACGCTCTATAAATTGGATGCCGTACTTAATGGCGATTTGGACGAACTGATTCAAGCTTTGATTGCAGCGGATCAGGCCGCTAAAATGCAGGAGGCCGATCAAAATGCCTAAGGAGCTGTGGACTATCGGTCGCTTGCTCCAATGGACAGAGCAGTATTTTCTCGGCAAAGGCGGCAGTCGCTTGATGGGGAAGTGCTGCTTTCTCATATATTGGGGAAAGATCGAATTTACTTATACACACACTATGATGAACCTTTGAATAAACAGGAGCTCGACGCGTATCGTCCGCTCGTACTTGAACGCGCCAAAGGGTTTAGTGTAGCTGCGATTATCGGTAAAAAAGAGTTTATGGGTTTGCCGTTTATTGTGAATAAGGGTGTATTAATTCCGCGTCCCGATACGGAAACTTTGGTTGAAGATATTTTGACCGTTTTTGACAAAGAAAGTGCCCCGTACATTCTTGATGTGTGTACCGGACCCGGTACTATTTTATACAGTTTGCTTCACTATTTACCTAAGGCTACGGGGCTCGGCCTTGATATCAGCAAGGAGGCGTTGGCGGTGGCTGTTAAGAATCGGGAGCAGTTGGAGCTGGCGGATCGGGCTAAATTGTGTTACTCCGACTTATTGAGTGCCTTGGCAACGGATACAGCCTATGAAAACGCTTTTGATTTAATCGTCTCCAATCCGCCGTATATTCCCAGTGAAGAAATTTTGACCTTGGAACAGGAAGTTCAAAATGAACCGGTAATAGCCTTAGACGGCGGTGCCGACGGCTTGGATTTTTATCGCCGTTTATTGGCAGAGGCACCTAAATATTTAAAAGCAGGCGGCTATTTAGCGGTTGAAATCGGCTATGACCAAGCAAAGGCGGTAACGGAGCTTGCCAAAACTATGGGTGTTTACAGTGAAGTAGTGGCACAAAAAGATTTAGGTGGTATTGTACGGGCCTTACGTTGGCAGAAAACAGGTGATGATAATGGCCATAGAAACTAAAGTATATAAACATTTGGATGATGCAGCCATTGCCGAATTGGGCGCACGTTTACGAAACGGCCAGTTGGTGGCCATCCCTACGGAAACCGTATATGGACTGGGCGCCAGCGGTTATGATGAAGCGGCGATGAGTCGAATCTACGAGGCAAAAGGACGCCCGTCGGACAATCCTTTGATTTTACATGTACCGGATCAGGACGCGGTAAAACCGTTGGTAGCCTCAATTCCACCGACGGCACAAAAGCTCATGGATGCTTTTTGGCCGGGACCTTTAACGATTATTATGCCAAAATCCGACAAGGTGCCTAAGCGTGCTACGGGCGGTTTAGACAGTGTGGCTATTCGTTGTCCCGCTCATGATGTGTGCCGAGCTATTTTAAAAGCCGCCGGCGTACCAGTGGCGGCTCCCAGTGCCAACATTTCCGGTCGTCCCAGCCCGACTACGGCAGATGCCGTTTTACATGATATGAAGGGACGCATCGAGCTATTGCCGATGCAGGCCCTTGTGATGTGGGCGTTGAGTCGACCATCGTAGAATGCGGTGATGATGCGGTTACTATTTTAAGACCGGGCGGGATTACCGATGCCATGTTAAAACGAGTGGTGAGTACGGTGACTTTTGACGAAGCTTTGAGTGCGCCCGATGTGGCACCGAAAGCACCGGGTATGAAGTATACGCACTATGCGCCGGACGGTGATATGACCACTTATGTGGGGGCACCGCGCCTCGTTAGTCAGGCTATGGATAGAGGCCATGGAAGCTATTAAACAAGAGCATCACGACAAACCGCTTCGCTTTGGGTTCCTCATGAGTGATGAAGTGGCACAATTCCTTGATATCTATTTATCTTCATCGGATGTGCCTTTTGAATATGTAATTTATGGTAATGCGGCGGATTATAAAGGACTTGCCCATAATTTGTATTCTTCATTATTGGCTTTTAATAAGGCCGGCGTGACCCATATTTTTGCCACCGGTGTGCCTATGCAAGGCTTGGGTCGAGCTATCATGAACCGTATGGCGAAGGCGAGTGGTCAAAAATCGTACACGTAACAGGTAAACCGTAAGGGAGCCTTGTAAATAGGAGCCCCGGTTTTATATCGGCAGGCTATAAAAGAGTTATAGAAAAGAGGTAAGACTATGAACATATTATTTGTTTGCACCGGCAATACTTGTCGCAGCCCCATGGCGGAAGGTATGCTTAAAGCGATGGCAGAGGACGCAAAAAAAGATGTAGTGACTTTGTCGGCCGGTTTATTTACGGCTCCGGGTGGCCGTGTATCACCTCAGGCCATTGAAGCAGTTAAAGATGTGGCTGATATTCCGGTCATTTATCGCGTCCGCTTAATAAAGCTCTTTTGGATGCGGCTGATTTGGTTGTCGGTTTGGCAGCGGATCATAAAAAAGTATTGTTGCGCCAATTCCCTGAAATGAGCGATAAAATCGTAACCTTGGGTGAGTGGGCCGGTACGAATGAAGACGTAGCCGATCCGTTTGGCGGTACGCAGGAAGAATATGATGCTTGTGCGGCACAGATCAAAGAGCTTTTGACAAAAGCCTTAGCAAAGTTGGATTAAACAGTAATAAATTCTAAGTCGTCACTTCGAAGGGCGTTTAGAGAGCGGTTAGTCATATCTTGATTGGTAGTCAATTTAAATAATATCTCTATATTGCGTACAAATGTCATTGCTTGATTTTATATGACATAGTAAAATAGGGTAGAGATGTTTATATTTAATGGATACCGATTAGGAGGGATAGGATGAAAGTAGCCATTGGCGCTGACCATGGCGGCGTTCATTTAAAAGCGGCAATTAAAGCTTTGCTTGATGAATTGAATGTGGCCTATACTGATTTTGGTACCGATTCGGAAGCATCCGTGGATTACCCGGATATTGCCGAACCTGTGGCTAAAGCAGTAGCAGCAGGAGAATATGATCGAGGTATTTAATTTGCGGTACCGGTATCGGAATTGGCATTGCTGCCAACAAAGTAGCCGGTATTCGTGCGGCCTTATGCACGATACATTTTCAGCCCACGCTTCACGGGAACACAACAATGCCAATATCTTAACGATGGGCGAACGTGTTATCGGACCCGGGTTAGCCGGCGATATTGTTAAAATTTGGTTAAACTACCGAATTCGAAGGTGGCCGTCATGAACGACGGGTTGCCAAAATAGCCGAACTAGAGGCTTAGTCCAGATAATTTGGGGGACAGCTTGTATTTCATAGGCACTATGATTTGAGTGTGTAGGAGGTAATGCTATGAGCATTCTTAAGAGTCAAGATCCGGAATTAAAAAATATGATTGAATTTAGAGTTAAACCGTCAACGCAATAAGTTGGAAATGATTGCATCTGAAAACTTCGTATCCGAAGCGGTTATGGAAGCACAGGGCAGTGTATTGACCAATAAATATGCGGAAGGTTATTCCGGCAAGCGCTATTATGGTGGCTGTGAATATGTAGATATGGTGAAACGTTAGCGATTGAACGAGCTAAGAAATTATTCGGTGCTGAACATGTCAATGTACAGCCTCATTCCGGCTCGCAAGCTAATTTCGGTGTTTATTTTGCTTTGTTAAAACCGGGCGACACTATCATGGGTATGAACTTATCCCATGGTGGTCATTTGACTCATGGTTCGCCGGTTAACGTTTCGGGTACATACTTCAATGTAATTCCTTACGGCGTTGATGCAGAAACACAGGAAATTGATTATGATGAAATGCGTAAAATTGCCGAAGAAAACAAACCTAAGTTAATTATCGGCGGCGGCAGTGCGTATTCTCGCATTATTGATTTCAAAAAAATGGCCGACATCGCTCATGAAGTAGGCGCTATTTTTATGGTAGATATGGCTCACTTTGCAGGTCTTGTAGCAGCCGGTTTGCATCCAAATCCAGTGGAATATGCTGATGTAGTAACTACAACTACACATAAAACATTACGCGGACCTCGTGGCGGCATGATTCTTTGCAAAGAACAATATGCCAAAGCTATTGATAAAGCAATTTTCCCCGGCATCCAAGGCGGTCCTTTGATGCATGTTATCGCTGCAAAAGCGGTTGCTTTCGGCGAAGCTTTAAAACCTGAATTCAAAGAATATGCACAGCAAGTTGTAACCAATGCGAAAGTGTTGGCAGCAGCTCTTCAAAAAGAAGGTTTTAAAATCGTATCCGACGGTACCGATACGCATGTAATGCTTGTTGACGTACGCAGCTGTGGTTTAACCGGTAAAGTTGCTGAATTCTTACTCGATGAAGTAGGCATCACTTGTAACAAGAACACCATTCCGTTCGATCCTGAAAGCCCATTCGTAACCAGCGGTATTCGTCTCGGTACACCGGCTTTGACAACACGTGGCTTAAAAGAAGCGGATATGGAAGAAATTGCGTCCATCATTGCGTTAGTTCTTAAAAACTCCGAAGATAAAGCTAAACATGAAGAAGCAGCTAAACGTGTAGCCGCTCTTTGTGAAAAATATCCTATGTATCCTAATCTTTAATATATCCGCTTGAGAGAGATTTCATAACATGCCTTATTGAGGCACAGAATAGTAAGACTTAAGGAGGCACCGTATTTATGAATGTTAATGTAATGACTCATCCGTTGATTCAACATAAAGTAACCTTAATCCGTAATGTTGAAACAGGTTCTAAAGATTTTCGCGAATTATTGGAAGAAATTACACTTTTGATGGGGTATGAAATTACTCGCGACTTACCGTTGGAAGATGTAGAAGTACAGACTCCGTTGGTAAAAGCAATCGGTAAACAAATTGCCGGTAAAAAATTAGGCATTATCCCTATTTTACGTGCCGGTCTCGGCATGGTTAACGGTCTATTGGAATTAATGCCAATGGCTAAAGTAGGTCACGTAGGTTTATACCGTGATCCTGAAACCTTAAAACCGGTTGAATACTATTGCAAATTGCCGTCTGATTTGTCCGAACGTCGTATTATCGTGACAGATCCTATGTTGGCAACCGGCGGCAGTGCATCGGCAGCCATCACTCTTTTAAAAGAAAAAGGGGCTCGCGATATTCAGCTTATGTGCTTGGTAGCAGCTCCGCAAGGCGTTGAAGCGGTTAATAAGGAACATCCGGATGTACGTATTTATGTTGCGGCACTTGATGAAGACTTGAATGAACATGGCTACATCTTGCCTGGTTTAGGCGATGCAGGGGACCGTATTTTCGGTACTAAATAGTCTAAAAAATAAGATAGGTGAAGCGTATTAACTTTTACAGTCTGATAGGCTTTACATAATAAATAATGAATGGCTTGGAGCAATGTGCTTCAAGCCATTTTTGTGTTATATTTCATGATTGATATATGTAATTTAATTTTTTGCAATAGACAAAATAAAAGCATGTCGAATATAATAGATATGTAAGAAAGGATAGAGCAGTAAATTATACTTCGTAATTTATCGCTAAGAGAAGTAAATAATTAATATATTATAATGAAATGAGGTAGACTATGAAATTAAACAAATCTTTAAAAGTATTAGCCGTATCTTTATTGGTGGCAGGCAGCTTTGGCTTGGCACAGGCAAATTCCGAAATTACAATTGACCAGGCAACCGCTATCGCTTTGGCTAAAGTGCCGGGCGCGAATGCAAGCCATGTATATAAAGTTAAACCGGACATTGAAAATGGCCGTAAAGTATATGAAGGCAAAATTTTCTACAACGGCGTTGAATATGAATTCGAAATTGATGCCGCTATCGGTCAAGTTATTGATTGGGACGTAGATCGCGACTAATAGGCTGCTATTGTAATGGATTGACATTTGTTACGAACAGCGCTTTGATGTTCTGATTTATATAAAAACTTTAGAATGGCCACTACCTAACGGCAAGCACACCTTTTCAAGCTAAGGCTTACCTTATAGGTAGTGGCCATTCTTTTTGTGATTCAGCTATCATCTCAGAAAGCAAAGCGCTGTTCTTCAATATCGATTTCAGCACATTACAATAGCGGCCTATTAGTCGTTTTTGAGGAGTGGAGGGAAGGGAATTGTATTGGAACAATACAATTCCTCCCACTCTCCCATATCCTCGGCTATTATTCGTCCATTTATGGTGTGATTCGCAAGTCATTTTATAGGTTGTTATGGGGAAGATGCTAAATATATTGAAAACGTTTTTTTGTTGTAGCCGGCTAAAATTACCTGTGAATTGAGATGAGCTATAATCGCTGAAGACCTGATATTCTCTGCAAGGGGAGCCTTAGCTCGAAGAGGTGTGCTCTCCGGTAGAGAATATCAGGTCTCATATGATTTTGAAACTTAATATAAGGTAATTTTGACGGCCGAGCAGTCAACGTTTTCAATATATTTTTTAGTATTCAATATAATAATTTATAAAATGACTTGCGCGTGTCACCCATATAAGGTAGAATATAGGCGAGGATATTTTTTTATCGACGGTGGGACGATTTTCGCTCCAGCGGGATGAAAGAGGTACAGCATGAAAGATTTATCGGAGGTGTATCAACGAATAGCTCCGGAACTTATGCGAATTGTGGAAGAGCGCTACATACTGCTGAATCACATTTCCTATGCACAACCTATCGGGCGACGCATGCTTGCCAACCTTAGTAAACTATCGGAACGTGTAGTACGTTCACACGTTGAAATCATGAAGGACAATGGTCTTATTGGTTTTACCCAACAGGGGATGGTGTTAACTGAGGAAGGCAAAGAACTGCTGCCGCAACTAAACTCATCAATGCACGAGCTCAATAAAATCAGTGAGCTTGAAGCAAAGCTTAAAGAAGTTTTGCAAATTGATGAAGTTATTATTACCAGTGGCGGTGGTGAAACCGACATGGAACGCAAAGAGTTAGGCTTCCAGGCGGCGAAAGTGTTGCAAGGGGTATTGCATCCGGGCAGTGTCTTAGCTGTAAGTGGCGGCAGTACGATGCCAATATGGCAGATGCTCTGCCGGCCAAGAAATGTCAGGCTACCATTATTCCGGCTCGCGGCGGAATCGGCGAACGGGTAGAATATCAAGCGAATGTGATTGCTTCGGTGATTGCCGAGAAAATCGGCAGTACCTACAAAATGTTGCATCTACCTGATGGTTTGTCGCAAGACGCGTTGAGCATTTTGATGAATATGGAACCACAAATCAAAGAAGTGATGGAATTGGCTAAGCAAACCGATATTTTAATCTTTGGCATCGGTGAAGCCTTGCACATGGCGGCACAGCGGCATATAACAGATGCACAACGCTCCACGTTGCGCGCTAAACGTGCTGTTGGGGAAGCTTGGGTTACTATTGTGACATTAGCGGCAACATTGTGTATACGACCAATAATGTGGGCATTGCCCTTACTGATATTGAGTCTATACCGCATGTAATCGCTGTAGCAGGTGGTGCCGGTAAAGCCAAAGCAATTATCGGGTGATGAGAGCCTGTCGCAAAGGTACCCTTATTATTGATGAAAGTGCAGCTGAATCAATAGCAGCGCTACTAAGTATTAGCTAGTCATAGTGTTTATGATTTATTATTAGTCATACATTGTTTTATTTAAATCGTAAACACTCACATTTTAAAACTGTTTAGGTATTAATTTTTACACTCTAGGAGGAACTATCATGGCAGTTAAAATTGGTATTAATGGATTTGGTCGTATCGGTAAATGTGTATTTCGTGCAGCGCTTCATAACCCTGAGGTAGAAGTAGTGGCTATTAATGACTTGGGCGATATTGAAGGTTCTGCTTTATTATTAAAATATGATTCCGTACACGGTAACTTGCAAGAAGAAATTACTGTTGACGGTGAATATATTGTTGTTGACGGCAAAAAAGTTCGTGTATTCCATGATCCTAACCCTGCTAATATCGACTGGTCTTCCGAAGGCGTTGAAATCGTTGTAGAAGCAACCGGCCGTTTCCGCAAACGTGATGACGCAGCTCAGCATTTGGGCGGTTCTGTTAAGAAAGTTATTATTTCCGCACCGGCTAAAGAAGAAGACATTACTATTGTAATGGGTGTTAACCAGGACAAATATGATCCTAAAAACCACCACATCATTTCCAACGCAAGCTGCACAACTAACTGCTTGGCTCCGTTTGCTAAAGTATTGAATGAAAAATTCGGTATCAAACGCGGCTTGATGACTACGGTTCACTCCTATACCAATGACCAACGCATTTTGGATACACCGCACAGCGACCTTCGTCGTGCTCGCGCAGCTGCTTTATCCATTATTCCTACAACTACCGGGCGCTGCTAAAGCAGTAGCTTTGGTATTACCTGAATTAAAGGGTAAATTAAACGGTTTCGCTCTTCGTGTGCCTACACCAAACGTTTCCATTACCGACTTGGTAGCTGAACTCAATGTAGAAACAACTAAAGAAGAAAGTCAATGCCGCATTACGTGAAGCAGCACAAGGTGAATTGAAAGGTATCTTAGGTGTTTCTGATTTACCGCTCGTATCTCACGACTTCAACGGTGACCCACGCAGCTCCATCGTTGATGCTGATTGACAATGACAATGGAAGGCAATATGGTAAAAGTGGTTTCCTGGTACGATAACGAATGGGGTTATTCCAACCGTGTCGTTGATTTAGCTAAATTCATTGCTGATCAAGGTTTATAATTTTTGTCAGGGGACTATGTAGATAGTCCCCTCTTTTGCTTACCATTTATAAGCTAATGACGAGAGATAGGCTTATTTTTTATAAGCTGTATCGTTAACATATAGAGGCCGTTATGAAAAAAACAATCGAGTCCGTTGACGTAGCCCATAAACGCGTATTTGTGCGCGTAGATTTTAATGTACCTTTAAAAGATGGTGTCATTACTGATGATACGCGTATTCGTGCTACTTTACCGACCATTAATTATTTAATCGGTAAAGGGGCCAAAGTAATCTTAGCGTCTCATTTGGGACGTCCGAAAGGAGAACGTAAACCGGAATTTACGTTACAGCCATGTGCTGTTCGTCTCAGTGAACTCTTGGGCAAACCGGTAGCATTTGCCGATGATTGTGTCGGTGAAGCCGCTCATAAAGCGGTAGAAGCTATGCAGGATGGCGACGTTCTTTTGTTGGAAAACTTACGGTATCATAAAGAAGAAGAAAAGAATGGCGAAGATTTTGCCAAAGCATTAGCATCCCTTGCCGAAGTGGGCATCAATGATGCGTTCGGCGTATCTCATCGTGCCCATGCATCCGTAGAAGGGATTACTAAATTTTTACCAATGGCAGCGGGCTATTTATTGGAAAAAGAAATTAAATACGTCGGCGGTGCGGTAGAGCATCCGGAACACCCGTTTGCAGCTATTATCGGCGGCGCTAAAGTAAGCGATAAGATTGAAGTTATTTCCAATTTATTACCAAAAGTAGAAGTGCTCATCATCGGTGGCGGTATGGCCAATACCTTTATTGCCGCTAAAGGGTATCCAACCGGCTCATCCTTAGTGGAAGCGGACAAAATCGAATTGGCAGGTCAGCTTATTAAACAGGCTGCTGAAACAAATACGAATTTGTTATTGCCAACTGATTTTGTGGTAGCCGATGCATTCAGCAATGATGCTAATCATAAAGTAGTTCCTGCCGACGGCATTGAAGAAGGCTGGATGGCCCTTGATATTGGTCCGGATACACAAAAAGCGTTTGCGGAAGCGTTAAAACCAATGAAGATGATTGTTTGGAACGGACCTATGGGCGTTTTTGAAATGGATAATTTTGCAACCGGCACTAACGCGGTAGCCAAAGCCGTAGCTGAAGCTGACGCAACGACTATTGTAGGTGGCGGTGATTCGGTGGCAGCCATTGAAAAGAGCGGTCTTGCCGATAAAATTTCTCATATTTCGACCGGTGGCGGTGCATCCTTGGAATATTTAGAAGGGAAAGCCTTACCGGGTATCGTGCATTAGCCGATAAATAAGGAGGAGCCATGCGTAAACAAATTATTGCCGGCAATTGGAAGATGCATACTGATTTAGCGGAAGCTACTATTTTAGTGGAAGGCATTAAAGCAGCTCTCGCTGAAGGTGAAGTGAGCCGTGAAGTGGTGGTTTGCCCGCCATTTACCGGTCTCAGCACGGTAGCTGATTTAATTGAAGATACAGACGTTCGCTTAGGAGCTCAGAATATGTATTTTGAGCCAAAAGGGGCGTTTACCGGTGAAGTTTCGCCACTCATGCTTACCGATGTAGGTTGTCATTATGTAATTCTCGGTCACTCGGAACGTCGTGAGTATTTCAGTGAATCCGATGCTTTAATTAATCAGAAAATAAAAGCCGCGTTCCAATATGATTTAATCCCGATTTTATGTGTCGGCGAAAGTTTGGCACAGCGTGAAGCCAATGAGACACAGTCGTTTATTGACAGCCAATTGACAGCCGGCCTTGAAGCTTAACGGCTGAACAGGTAAGTCAAATGGTAATTGCTTATGAACCGATTTGGGCTATCGGTACCGGTAAAACGGCAACTGCGGAACAGGCCGGGGAAGTATGTACAGCCATTCGTGCCAAAGTGGCCGCATTATTCGATGCGGCAACGGCTGAAGCGTTGCGTATCCAATATGGCGGCAGTGTTAAAGGCAGTAATGCTAAAGAAATTTTATCTCAGCCGGATATTGATGGTGCTTTAGTAGGTGGTGCATCCTTAAAAGCAGATGATTTCATGGCCATTATTAAAGCCTAAGGTTGATTAATGATTATTTAAGTCTAAGGGTGATTAACTATTATTTAAGCCTAAGGTTGATTAGTTTTTGGCCGCTTACATTCATTTACCAAGTTTTTACGCATATTAAATATAGATTATAAAGTTATACTGTATAGTAGATACTAGACGGTAAAACTTATTATAGTTTAATTACGAACAAGATATTTTGAATATAGAAAGGTTTGTGTATGGCAAAATTAAAAGCTCCCGTTATGCTGACCATTTTAGACGGGTTCGGCATAGGGGATGTGAACGACCCTACCAATGCGGTCGTACAGGCTAAGCCTGAGAACTTTTTAAAATTATGGGAAACCTATCCGCATACACAATTACAGGCATCGGGTCTCGCTGTAGGCTTACCGGAAGGCCAAATGGGCATGAATTCCGAAGTAGGTCATTTAAATATCGGGGCCGGCCGCATTGTGTATCAGGAGTTGACTCGAATCACCAAAGATACGGAAGATGGTGCTTTTTTTGAAAAGCCAGTTATTAAAGAATTATATGCACAGGCGAAAGACCACCGTTTACAGATTATCGGTTTGGTGTCCGATGGCGGTGTTCACAGCTCCTTAGATCATATTAAAGCGATTATTAAGGGCGCTAAAGACGCAGGCGTTACTGAATTATACGTTCATGCTTTATTGGATGGCCGTGATGTACCGCCACAAAGCGCACTTACCTATTTAGAAGATTTAGACGCTTATATGACTCAGCTCGGCCTTGGTAAAATCGCCACCATCGGTGGTCGTTATTACGGCATGGACCGCGATAAACGTTGGGAACGTGTTGAGAAAGCCTACCAAGCTATTGTTGATGGTGTTGGTGTTACAGCTGATTCTGTTAAAGCGGCTATCGAAGCGTCTTATGCCAATGAGGTAGTGGATGAATTCGTAGTGCCTGTAGTATTGGATGCTAAAGGCGCTATTGAAGCTCATGATGCGGTGATTTTTGCCAACTTCAGACCGGACCGTGCCCGCCAGCTCACCAGAGCGTTGGTAGATCCTGAATTTACCGGTTCAATCGAGTTAAAGGTTTGTTGCCGATTTATATGGCTACTATGACCAAGTATGAAGACGGTTTGCCTACTCATATTGTGTATGAAAAAGAACTGCTCACTAATACATTGGGTCAAGTATTAGCTGATGGCGGTTATACGCAGCTTCGTATTGCGGAAACCGAAAAATATGCTCATGTAACTTATTTCTTCAGTGGTGGTCAAGAAGATGTATTTGACGGTGAAGAACGTATTTTGGTGCCATCCCCTAAAGTGGCAACCTACGATTTACAACCGGAAATGAGCGCTTACGAAGTAACCGATAAAGTAGTGGCTGCTATTGAAAGCGGCAAGTTCGATATGATTATTTTGAACTTTGCCAACCTGATATGGTTGGACATACGGGCGTATTGGAAGCTGCTGAAAAAGCAGTACAAACTGTGGATGCTTGCTTAGCACGTATCGTGGAAGCTATTAATAAAGTAAAGGGGCATTTATTGGTAACCGCCGATCATGGTAACTCGGAAATGATGGTTGACCATCGTACGGGGGCGCCGCATACGGCTCATACGACCAATCCGGTACCGCTTATTTTAGTTAGTGAAGCGCATAAAAACGATAGCTTAACGGAAGGTAAGCTTTGCGATTTGGCGCCGACAATGCTCGCTTTGGGTGGTATTGCGCAACCGGCTGATATGACCGGTCACAGCTTATTGGTTAAAAAATAAGAATTTGCATAGGATGAGTCGATTTATACCAGGACTCACCGGTTTAGATTCAAATCATTTAATTTTTACAAACGGTTACATATAGCCGATTTAAGTATATAAAAGTATTTACGAATATACTTTTAAAAAGTGTTCTTTTCAAGGAGGTAACACATTATGGCAATGATTACAGATGTTTACGCAAGAGAGATTTTGGATTCCCGTGGCAACCCTACTGTTGAAGTGGAAGTGTATTTAGAAGACGGGTCCATCGGTGTTGCTTCCGTTCCATCCGGTGCTTCTACAGGCATGTTTGAAGCCGTAGAACTTCGCGACGGTGACAAGGGTCGTTACCTCGGTAAAGGGGTAGAACAGGCCGTAGAAAACGTGAATGAAAAAATCGGTCCTGAAATTATCGGTTATGATGCGTCCGAACAAGTAGCTATCGACCGTTTGATGATTGAACTTGATGGCACGCCTAACAAAGTTAATTTTGGTGCCAATGCAATTCTCGGCGTGTCCATGGCTGTAGCTAAAGCAGCTGCCGCATCCTTTGATTTACCATTGTTCCAGTATCTTGGCGGTACTAATGCCAAAGAATTACCGGTGCCTATGATGAATATTTTAAACGGTGGTGCTCATGCCGACAACAACGTAGATATTCAGGAATTCATGATTATGCCGGTAGGCGCTGAATCTTTCAAAGAAGCTTTACGCGCTTGTGCCGAAGTATATCACACATTGAAAAACGTATTGAAAGCTAAAGGCCTTGCTACCGGTGTAGGTGACGAAGGCGGTTTCGCACCAAATCTCGGCTCCAACGAAGAAGCTTTACAGGTTATTTGTGAAGCTATTAAAGAAGCCGGTTATGAACCGGGCAGCTACTTCAAATTGGCTATTGATGCGGCTTCTTCCGAATTCTACAAAGACGGCAAATATGATTTAGCCGGTGAAGGCAAAGTAAAAACGGCTGCTGAAATGGTTGAATTTTATGCTGATTTAGTAGCTAAATATCCTATCATCTCCATCGAAGACGGCCTTGCTGAAGAAGATTGGGAAGGTTGGAAATTATTGACTGAACGCCTTGGCAACCAAGTTCAACTCGTTGGTGATGATTTATTCGTAACTAACACGGAACGTTTGGCCAAAGGTATTAAATCCGATACGGCCAATGCTATCTTAATCAAAGTAAACCAAATCGGTACTTTGACAGAAACTTTCGACGCTATCGAAATGGCAAAACGTGCCGGTTACACTTGTGTTATTTCTCACCGCTCCGGTGAAACCGAAGACAATACAATTGCCGATATCGCTGTAGCTGTTAATGCCGGCCAGATTAAAACCGGTGCACCGGCTCGTAGCGAACGTGTAGCTAAATACAACCAATTGCTTCGCATCGAAGACTTATTGGCTGAAACTGCTCAGTATCGCGGGGAAGACGTTTTTTACAATATTAAAAAATAATCGCTCAGTAAAAAGCAACTGATACATTAGGTAAAAAGATTCGGCTGCATCTGATGAAACTTTGCGGTTTCACCGGTGTAACGAATCTTTTACTGTTTTCAGACTTTTATAGTTTTTTTTATAGATTTTATTTGCGGCGAACGATGGAATTCATTATAATGGAGAGTAGCGAATAAAAAGGGAGGAATAACCTTGGCAAATTTATATATAGGCTTGGTTCATTATCCTATCTATAATAAGCATGGCGAAGTCATTACGACGGCGATTACGAATTATGATATTCACGATATTGCCCGAGCGGCTATTACCTATGATGTGAGTCGTTATTTTGTGATTCACAACATACCGGCCAACGTGATTTGGCCAAGCAGATTATGGAGCACTGGCAAACCGGTTTTGGCAGTACCTACAATCCCGACCGCAAAGATGCGTTCAGTGAAGTGGCACTGGTCAACTCGATTCGCGCCGCTGTTGAGGAAGTGACAGCCTTGAGGGTGACCCGCCGATTATCGCCACAACCGATGCACGTACTTATGATAATACGGTGACTTATGCATGGATGCGGCAAACGCTTGAAAAGGGGTCGCGCCCTGTGTTAGTATTATTTGGTACCGGTTATGGCATGACCAAAGAAACTATGGAAGAATTTGATTATATTTTAGAACCTGTATATGGTCACGGTGATTACAATCATCTGTCGGTACGCAGTGCAGTCTCCATTATTTTGGATCGTTTGCGTGGCGAAGCGTGGTGGGAAAAAGCATAGTGCTATTAACGTGTAATGTCATAAGAAGGCAGCAAACGTAAGCAGAATATTAATAAAGCAGAATGCAAAGAAAGCACCAAAGAATCATTCAGGTTATTATAGGAGGAAGTACAATGTCCGGACATTCAAAATGGGCCAATATTAAACATAAAAAAGGTAAAACTGATGCGTTGAAAGCAAAAGTAACGACTAAAATCAGCCGTGAAATTACGGTTGCCGCACGTATGGGCGGTGGCGATCCGGTTGGTAACATGCGTTTAAAATTGGCTTTGCAAAAAGCTCGTGAAAACAACGTGCCTAAAGATAATATTCAACGCGCCATCGCTAAAGGCGTAGGCGCTACCGATATGGATAACTACGAAGAAATTACCTATGAAGGTTACGGCCCGGGCGGCGTAGCGTTAACGGTTGAGTGTTTGACCGATAATCGTAATCGTACGGCAGCCGATGTGCGTCATGCGTTCTCCAAGAACGGCGGCAACCTCGGTGAAACCGGTTGCGTAGCTTGGATGTTTAACCGTAAAGGTATCTTCGTAATCGACAGCGAAGGTCATGACGAAGAAGAATTGACCATGCTTGCTTTAGAAGCGGGTGCGGAAGATTTAAAAGTGGAAGATGACAGTTTTGTTATTTACACCGCTCCGGAAGATTATGACACTGTTGAAGCAGCCTTGGCCGATGCTAATATCGAAACCATGGTAAGCAAAATCACCATGGTGCCTGACAATACCATCGCTCTTGAAGGGGACAACGCTGTAAAATGACAAAAATGCTCGATGCCTTGATGATTTAGACGATGTTCAGGATGTGTACCACAACGCGGATCTTCCTGAAGAAGAGGAATAAGAACATAAAAATATAAAGCATCATTGTTAAACTTATTGTTTAATAATGGTGCTTTTTTTGTGTACGTTTTAGTCCCGATATGGCTCAATGACATATGGCCGATAAAAAACCATTTAATTATGCATAATTGCTATATGTATTTTGCGAAAAATTGATTCATTGGCGTGTTTTATCTATTGCTTTATTGTATAATAAAAAGTGTCAAAAAAGATTTCACAAGATGGAAGCAACGTGAAATTTTAGATTAAAAAGTTTGACGTTTTGTTTGACGTTAGCATTTGACGCAAATAAATGTCATAAAATAACAATACAGGCAGAGGGATTATTATGGCAGCAAAATTGGTAGTGCGTTTTTTGGGAACTCCTGAGATTCTCAAGGATGGGGAAGAGGTATTTTTCTCCTATAATAAGGTCAATGCATTAGTGTATTACATTCTGGTGCGCGGGACCGTTATGCGTGATGAATTAAGCGGTATTTTATGGGCTGATAAACCGGATGCGGTAGCTCGTAAAAATCTCCGCAATGCAATTTACGAAGCAAAGAAAATACTGGGGGCCGATACGTTTATTTCACCACGTAAAGCGATTATTAAAGTCAATCCGGCGGTGGATGTGGAAATTGACAGTAAACTGTTCGAAGCCGATCCGGTGGGGCAGTTGGATTTATATAAAGGTGAATTTTTGCAGGGCTTTTTCATCAAGGATTCCGTGGAATATGAAGATTGGTACTTAGCCGAAAGAAGTCGGTTAAAAAATCTATATAATGGATGCTAATTGCCGAAAAATTGCAGATTGCCGTGTCCGAAAAAGACTACAATACAATTGAACGGCATGGTCAGCTTTTGATAGCTCAGAATCCGTATGATGAGAATGTGTATGCTATCGTACTGCGCGCTTATTGCGAACAGGGCAAGATGCAGCAGGCTATGGAGCTCTACGAAGAAATGAAAGAGCTTTTCCAAGGGGACATGCAGTCTGATGCTTTGGCTGATATTGATGCCATTATTAAAGATGCGTTGCAACAGGAAGAGAAGAAATTCCAGAACCGCTCTCATCGTATAGCGATTCCTATTGGCCGTGAAAAAGAATTGGAAGATATGACGGCTCATATTTGGTCCTTTATGCGTGGTCGTGCCGGTGAAGCATTGATTTTATTAGGCGATGCGGGGAGTGGTAAAACGATGCTTAAGGATATTGCGCTCGACAGCTTACAGGATGAAGTGACGGTTATTCAGACTAATTGTTATCAGTTGGAACGTAATTTTTTACTGCATCCGTGGACAGAAATTGTAAATGGTCTTGTTAAATTATTGGAAGAAAACGGAACCATGATTCCTGATTTTGAACTGAGTCGTTTATATACTTTGTTCCCACAAATGGACATGAGTATTGACCGCGATTTAGGTTTGGTGGAAATTAAGGACATCTTGAAGTTTGATTCTATCTTTCATACGTTGTCAACCGTGCTTGATGTGGCATCGGCCAATAAAAAGTTAATTATTGTATTTGAAGATATTCAGTGGATGGACCGCTCAGTTTGTCCCTTTTGAGCAGTTTAATCCTGCGCAAACAATCGGATCGGATTCTGTTCCTTATGACGGGCCGCGATTCCCGTGAAAAAGATTTTCAACATTTTATCACGTCTATTGCCGTCTATAAACGTCTTCATGTAACACAGTTAAATCCGTTATCCAAGAAAGATATTCAGCAATATGTGGAAGCGGCCGGTTTAAACATTCCTACAGATGCAAATTTAATTAACAAATTACAATTGGAAACAGAAGGCAATTTATTTTTACTCAATGAATGTTTAAATTCGCTTAAGACTACAGGCAGCTAGATAAATTGACTAATAATATGGCAACCTTGTTTAAGGCCAATTATTTATCCTTAACGGAAGAGCAGCAGAAAATTATTGATTTTATTTCGCTGTTTTATAATGGTGCGCCGATTTCCATGATCAGTGAATATATGAAAATGGACACCTTACGCCTGTTGGAATATTTGGAAGCGTTGGAAGCGAAGAATATGATAACGCCGTTTTCACAACAAGCGGATGTTTTATATGAAATCAGTCAGCAGAAGTTGAAAGAATTTATTCAACAGCAATTATCACCGGAAAAATGGAAAATTTTACATGGTTATTTGGGCTCCTTATGGGAAAAACGCTTAACTCACTCCAAAAAGGACGTAGTGATTTACAAGCATTTGGAATATCACTATGAACAGGCCGGCGAATTGGTTAAAATGGGGCACTATAAACTGAAAGGGCTCATGTATTACTTGAACTTCAGTCATGAACTCTTCCCGGTACTCAGTCTGTCCGAACCGATGCAGACCGGTGGGGCCAGTTATTTTACGGAAGCGGATACCTTACAATATCTGAGTGATGTGGATAAAATGATGGAACGCATTCGTGAAACCTGCGGTGCTACAACGGAAGTGAAGAATTTGGAACTTATGTATTTGCACTTAATCGGACGTTATTTCATTCGTGAAGGCAAATATGAAAAAGGGGTTCGCTATATTTTTGATTTGATTGAACAAGCATCTGAAATGCGTAATCGCGATTATACTCTCATGGGGTATAAACAGATGATTTACTACGATATCCAAACAGGTAATACCAATGAAATGAAAAACTATTTGGAAATTGCTTTGGATTTGGCCGTAGAATGTAACTACCATAAGGAAGTAGGGATACTTTTACGTCTTAAAGGCTTAAATATGATTATGCAAGGTGACTTTGAAGAAGCGGAACGGCTTCTCAATGAATCCATTGCTACGTTTATGGTAACACAAACGGTGGCTCGTCGTTATGCCTTAAATATTGCGGCAGCCTATAATTATATCGGTGAAATCCGTCGCGGCCGTGGGCAATTTGAAGAAGCCATTGAGTATTATGATAAAGCGTTAGCTATTTGTAATGATCAACAGGCTTACAGTTCCTGGGTAGTATTTTCCTGTAATGCGGGCATTGCGGCCTATAACTTAGGGCAGTTTGACAAAGCACAAGTTTATTTTGAACAGGCTTATGAATTCTTTAATCGTTATGATTTCTATTGGCGTCGCCCAATCGTTGAATCGTACTTGGCCTTGTTAGCTATGCGCGAAGGCAATCAAGAAGGCGCCTTGAAGTACATTGATGAAGCGATGGCAAAATTAACGATGATGAATAATCCGCAGGAAGTAGGGTATGTGAATATGGCCATTGCTTTAATTAAGCATGAATATCCGCAATCCGAAGTTACTAAGCGTTATCGCGGCAGTATCGGGCATGTATAAGCGGTCGGGTCTTTACGCTATTTGGATTTATACCGCGATACCTATGAAAGAGCAAAATTAGAAGCTATGAATGAAGCTTCGTAATTAGCAACTATGAATGAAGCTATGAATGAAGCTTCGTAAGTTTAGGGAGATTGTAATGAAGTTCCAAGTGGAATTTGGGATTTTCGTTACAATCTCTTTTTCTGTTTTGTGATTTAGCATTTTAACATGATAAAAATCGTCTGGAAAATGTCAATTTTAAAATTGACGGGCTCTTATTTTTACGGACTTTTTTTCAGATTATTCTATTTGATACTTAATGACAAATTTTTGAGGTTTGAAAAACTTTGACCATTTTACGACAAATTTAAAGTATACTATAAAAAAGTAAATATTTACTCAGACCGGACACATTTACTTTACTGATTTTGAAAGGTTAGCAAAGGAGTTGAAACTGTATGGATATTTTAATGAACCCGATAGTGGTATCAGTTATTGTCATGTCAGTCATTTGTTTGCTCAAAATGAACGTTCTGTTAGCCGTAATTGTGGCTGCTATAGTAGCCGGTACAATCGGCGGGATGTCTATTGAAGACACCGTAGGATCGCTCATTAACGGTATGGGCGGTAACTCTGAAACGCATTGACTATATTTTGTAGGTGCTTTGGCCGTAGCTAGTCGGTTCGTTCGGTTTGG
>ENA-OQIW01000066-OQIW01000066.1-human-gut-metagenome-genome-assembly--contig:-NODE-66-length-24229-cov-1.799187_pt1 | contig 24229 bp, 19 predicted proteins | sample MGYA00242586_ERZ504751 | MGnify/ENA primary metagenome ERZ504751 (study PRJEB26092, sample SAMD00036349) | human gut metagenome | host: Homo sapiens | study: EMG produced TPA metagenomics assembly of...
ATTATCTTTCGCCACAGCGTACGCAAATTTCCTTCTTACTTTTTACATGAATTTTTACTTTTTTCATTATTTATAAATTAAGCGCTACGGTTCCCGTTTTAGCATCCCGCCACATGCCTTGCGGAGCCCCGTAAGCAAAGAGGATTGTGCCGCGCGTTTTGCCGATACCGATGTCGCGAACCGTCTCAGCCGCGCCTTCGGTGATGTGAATATTCGTAATAGTTTGTGGGGCAAACGTATAATCCAGACCTTCACGACGCAACGTATCACCGTCACCCAAATGACCGTTTAAAGAGCTCGAATTAGGCCATATACGCCGGTATACACGGTGAAGCTCCCGTCTTTACCGGTATAAGTAGTAAACATATCTTTCACGGTAATCGGTTTAACCGCCGGTTTTACGGGACGAATCTTTTTAGATTTCTTAGCGTCATCGGCTAACAGCTTAATCTCACCATCGTCCTTTACCGCATCATCGACATCTTTCCCTGCATCGACAGAATCAGTCTTAACGGCATTAGTTGTATTAGTTGTATTAGCTGTATTAGCTGTATTAGCTGCATCAGCTTTCGCATCTTCAGAGGCACCTTTAGCCGCGTCTTCAGCAACACCGTCTTTAGCGTCACCTTTTGCAGCATCAGCTTTAGCTGCTTCGTTAGCTTCAGCGTCCTTAGTGGTATCAGCGGCATCAGCAGCATCAGCCGCATCAGTGGCCGCTTTAGTAGCCGTAGCCGTTTTATCACCGGCAGCCGCTTCACGTTCACTTAAAGGACCACCGAGCAGTGCTTCCCAATCACTGTCCTTACCTGTTAAGGTTCTAAAATCAGCACCGAGGATCAACTTGCCGATAGCAAAGTCCTTTTCAGACAAAGCTTCCAAAGAGTCAGCCGTATAACTCTTGCCGATAGCCGTCAAGTCAATGCCGGTTTTTTCACTCTCTTGAGCCTCAATACTTTCCGCCAAGCGCACCGCCATTTTATTAACGGCGGCCTTCTCCGGTGCCCAAGTATCGGCCGGATCCATAACCAAATCAGCTGTTCCATTTGCAAAAACACCACCCGTTAAGGCACTGCTTATGAGAACTGCCAATGAAATACGCTGTAATTGTTTCATAACTACCCCTTTCGTACCGCTTCTATCTGAGCTTTAAGCCAATCCGTCCATTCGGTTAGCCCTGTTTTGGCAGTGCAGCTCACTTCAAACAGGCTAACGCCGGATTTAAGTTCTTAATATCCGTAACGGCTTTCTCCTTATCGAACGGAATATACGGCAACAAATCCACCTTATTCAACAACACAGCCTTCGATTCTTTAAAAATCAAAGGATACTTGAGCGGTTTGTCTTCCCCTTCCGTAACGGATAGTACGGTAACCTTCATGGCTTCGCCAATGGCAAACTCAGCAGGACACACCAAATTCCCTACGTTTTCTATAATAATCATATCAAGCTTGTCTAAATCCAGTTCAGCCAAGGCATCTTCAATCATTTTCGCATCCAAGTGGCAACCGCCAACCGTATTGATTTGCAAAACGGGAATGCCCAATTTATGAATGCGTTCCGCATCTTTCGCGGTATATAAATCGCCTTCAATTACGGCGAGTGAATACTCTTCGGCGAGCTCCTTGAGGGTCGCTTCGAGCAGTGAGGTTTTGCCCGCGCCCGGTGAGCCCAATAAATTAAAGACAAATATATTTTTTTCTTTAAACAAGCGCTGTAAATCAGCTGCAATAGCATCATTTTTGGCCAGCACATTGGTCATAACTTTTACTTCCATAGCTACCTCACTCTTAATCTATATACACGGACCATATCAATCCATATCGATTGACGCCACCTGCAATTCGCGGCCCGTTATGGTGGAAATGGCCAAACTGCCGCAATGGGGACATTTAAATACATAATCGGTGACGGAAAATTCCTTATCACAATCAAGGCATTTGCCACAAAGCGGTATCATTTCAATTTGCAAAACCGCATTTTCGGCGGCCGTATTTTTAGTAACCGAATCAAAACAGAACCGCAATGCATCCGGTTCAACACCCGACATAACGCCGAGTTTTAATTGAATGGCGTGAATTACGTGACCCTCATTAGCTTTTAACGTATCGAGGCAATATCAACAATTCCCTCAGCGATTGACATTTCGTGCATGATAGGCCTCGTAAATATTTTCTAATAACATCGTGGTCGTTACGGAACCTACGCCACCCGGTACAGGCGTAACGGCGCCGGCCACTTCAATAGCCGATGCATACTCTACATCGCCTACCGTCTTACCGTCTAAATCATTAATCCCTACATCGATAACGGTAGCGCCCGGTTTTAACATATCACCGGTAATCACATGAGCTCGGCCCACAGCAGCTACCACTACATCAGCTTGCTTTAAATGCTCTTCTAAATTTGTAGTTTTGGAATGGCAAAGAGTCACCGTCGCATGTTGTTCCAACAGGAGCAAAGCTACCGGTTTACCTACAACCTGACTGCGACCGACAACGACAACATGCTTACCGGCCAACGGAATTTTATAATGTTCTAAAATGGCCATACAAGCGAGCGGCGTACATGGCCAGAACCCGCCTTTGCCGGAGCTGGCAAGGCCGATATTACGCGCCGTAAGACCGTCAATATCCTTACCGGGATCCAGGCTTTCAATAATCACATCAGGGTCTACCTGCGGCGGCATCGGCATCAACGGCAAGACGCCATAAATGCGGTCATCTTCGTTCCACCGTTTAACAACAGCCAGGACTTCCGCTTGGGACGCATCAGCCGACAAATGTGCTACTTCAACACCAAAGCCGGCACTCTTGGCAGTTTTTTCCATAAAACGAGCATACATTTGCGCCGCTTTATCATCGCCTACCAATAAAATACCTAAGCCCAGCACAATACCTTTTGCCTGAAGTTCTGCCAAACGCTCACTTAACACTGCTTTGTGGGCATCCGCCACAGCTTTGCCACGTAATTCAATCATGCCAACGCCTCCTAATTATATATAACAATATCTTTATCGTTTAAAATAAACTGTTACCGCTTCGCCCGCTTCGGCTTCGCCACCGGCGGGGATATCCTGAGATACTGCATAACCGGTACCGTCAGGAGCAAATTGTAAACCTGCATCATGGAGCCAATCGCGCACTTCACCGGTCGTCCAGCCGGTAAAATCAGGAATGATAACGCTGCCATCAGGCGCTTTTTCAACGCTCGGTTTAGCCGGGCGAGTATCACTCTGCCCTTTCAAGTCTTTTTCACGCGTTACCGATGGTGACAACTGGAAGTAACGCACCAGCTGACTCATAATGTCTTTAAAAACAGGGGCTGCAATTTGACTGCATAGTAGGTACCGCTCGGATCGTCAATTACAATAAGCGTTACGAAACGCGGATCTTCCACCGGACCCATGCCGATGAAGGACGCAATATAACGCCCTTTTAAATAACCGCCATGTTCCGGATCCAGTTTTTCAGCCGTACCGGTTTTACCGGCAAAATGATAGCCGTCAACGGCCGCCTTATTGCCGCCCCCCTTCGGATACTTCTTTTTCCAAAATATCAAGAATTGTCTTGGCCACATCTTCCGGAATCGGTTGACCCGCCGACATATCTTGAGTTATCTCTTCTTCCGAGCCATCCGGATTATTGATACTCTTAATAATATGCGGTTTCATCATTTTACCGCCATTGGCAATGGCACTAAAGGCCTGTACCATTTGGAGCGGGGTAACGTTAACACTTTGGCCAAACGAAATTGTCGCCAAATCAAGCTGGGACATATCATCCAACGACCGGAGCTGGCCTTCCGCTTCACCCGGCAATTCAATACCTGTGGCTTTACCAAATCCGTACGCCCGGAGATATTTATCCATAATCTCTTTACCGGTCGTAATACCAACTTAGCCATACCGGTATTGAGGGAATATTTTAAGATTTCCAACAAACGCACCGGGCCGTTGCCTTCGCCATCCCAGTTCTGAATCGTATGGTCTCCCACAACAAACGAACCGGTATCATTAAAAACGGTATCCACAGTCCATTTACCGGATGCCAACGCCGCCGAAGCAGTCAACGGTTTAAAGGTAGAGCCCGGTTCATACATGTCGGTAACAGCGCGGTTTTTATAAGAATTATCATTTTCTTTATCAAAGTGGTTCGGGTCATATGTCGGACGATTAGCCATTGCCAAAATTTCGCCCGTCTTCGGATCCATAACAATAATGCTGGCGCCCGTCGCTTTCGTATCCGCCATGGCTTTATCCAACGCCCGTTCCGCAATAAACTGAACCGTCGTATCAATCGTTAAGGTAATACTTTTTTCTTTTTCCGGCAAAAACTGCGATAATACAGAGTCAAAAATAGCGGTACCATGCGAGTCCGTAGCGATCAACTCTTTAGTCGTGCCACCGCGCAAAGTATCATCCATTTGCATTTCCAGACCGTCCAGCCCTTTATCATCGGTGCCTACAAAACCGAGCACCTGAGCTAACAAATTACCGTTAGGATAGAAACGACGACTTTCATTAACGAAATTAAGGCCTACAAGTTCATTATCCTTTATAACTTGATCAACCGCTTTCGATTTATCTGGATCCATCATACGATCAAGCCAGATAAACGCTGTATCTTCTTGCAGACGTTTAACAATGGTCTCTTCCTTAATACGCGTATACGGCGCAATCAGCTTCGCAATTTCCTCCGGCGACTGTTTAATCATCTTCGGATCCGCATACAAGGACCGAGTCACGATACTGATGGCCAAGGGATTACCGTTGCGGTCAAAAATCGTGCCGCGCGGCGATTGAAGTTTACGTTCTTCTTTTACCTGACTTAAATTCTTCGTATCCAATTGACTGTTATCAAACACCTGGAGCCATAACAGACGCCCGTCTAAGAGAACCATTACGCCGGAAAAAATCACGAGAATTAGAAATATTTTATTTTGTAAGGCTTTCTGATCCTTATTAGTAATCATGAATCCCTATTACTCCTTACGTGCTTTACGAGCCAGTTTACGCTTAGCCGCCTCCATTAAGGCCTCCGGTTCATTCGCAACTTGACCGCTACGCACTTGAACTAACAATGCTTGCAATATCTCCCCTGTTTTGTCACCCAATAGGCCGGCAATTCAGGCCCATACGCCAAATCTCGCGTATGAATCGGCACCGATTCCGTTATCGCCGCCAGGCATTCGCCCATGGCGTATGTACCATCGGTACTGCTATGGGGCCGACCGCAACCGATAACATCGGCAGCACACACTTCAGCCATTTGCTGTACCGCTTCTTTTAACTCGCTGCTTTTACGAAAACGGCCACTCTGAGCCTCTTTACGCATCCAGCGCCAAGGGTCGGCATCCTGATTATTGGCAAAAAAGTGAAAGCGCATATGACTGCTCACGAGCCATGCTACGCGCTGCACCATCTTTTTTGGGTATTGTAAGCGTGTCAAAATAACTTCTGCCATTTGAGCGCCCAATTGATCATGGCCACGGTCCGTAATACGGCCGTTGTGAAAACCGCGAATGCAGTCCATGCCTTTGGCCACATCATGCAATAAAGCAGCCCAACGCAAGGTTAAATCAGGCTTAATCGCCTGCACTACGGCCAAGGTGTGCACCCAGCGTCATAGGCATGAAATTCCGGTTGCTGCGGTAATCCCACCAAATGATGCAATTCCGGCAAAATCGGAACTAACTCATATTCACCGGCCATGAGTATGCGACAGTTGCAATCGGCCAAGCCGGACTGAACCAAAACATCAAGACCTTTGGCCGCATGAGGTGTGACCAAGAGCCCGTCCAGTTCCTGACGAACACGCTCCAAGGAGAGCCCTTCTACGCGTTTAAAGTTAGGCGCCATACCATCCAATAAGCTGTGATGCGGCAAAAAACCGAGCTTGCCCACAAAACGGCAAGCCCTAAACAAACGTAGCGCGTCTTCTTGAAATCGTTCTTCCGCATTACCAATGGTACGCAAAGTAAGACTTTTAATATCTTTAAGGCCGCCCACTAAATCTATCACTTCACCCTGAGCCGTCATGGCCATGCCATTCACCGTAAAATCGCGGCGAGCCACGTCTTCTTCAAGCGTATCGGCATATACCACTTCTTCCGGACGATGACTGTCCGCACCATAGCGCTCGCGGCGGAATGTGGCGACTTCATAACTGCCTTCCGGCACCATCACTACAACCACGCCAAAAGACTTACCGACTACACCGGTCGTATTAAAACCGGCCTTAGCCATAATATCTATAATATCATCGGGTCTTGCCTTCGTTACAATATCATAATCATGAGGTGTTTGTTTGAGCACCAAATCGCGCACCGCACCACCAATGACATAGGCTTCAAATCCGGCATCCGCTAACGCACGCAGAATCCGCGTCGCACCTTGCCAAATTTCACCGCTCGGCTCTAACGTTATTTTCTTTGATGTAAACCAACTCACCCATATCACCTCACTCTTATCACGATAATTTATTATAACATACCCATGTATTGAATTCACCCTTTCGAGATACCTGAATAATAAAAAAACGCCTTCATGAGTTTTCTCATAAAGACGTTTTAATGACGCACTCTTACATTTCCGCTAATTGTTTAGCAATGCGACGACCGGTTTCAGTAGTAGCCAAACCACCTTCACTGGTTTCACGCAATGTGCTTGGCAACGCGCGACCGATGCGATCCATGGCTTCAATCACTTCATCAACCGGAATCTGGCTGATCAAGCCGGCCATAGCCATTTCAGCGGCACTAAGGGCATGAACGGCATAAATACCGTTACGTTTTACACAAGGTACTTCTACAAGACCCCCAACCGGGTCGCATACTAAGCCCAATACATTTTTGAGGCAAAGCGCAACTGCATTAATAGCCTGTTTAGTAGTGCCTTCAAGCATAGCTACCACGCACCGGCCGCCATGGCGGCAGCGGAACCTACTTCGGCCTGACAACCGCCTACGGCACCGGCTACACAGGCTTGATTCGTAATAACGTTGCCGATACCGGCACCCATAAAGAAACCGCGTAACATAGCCTCATCATCAAGCTTCAACTCTTCGGCTACAGCGCACATCGTACCGGGCATAACACCGCAGGAACCGGCTGTAGGACAGGCTACAACACGGAACATTTTGGCATTCGCTTCATTAACCGCAATCGCATACGTTAAGGCTTTATAAGCTGTCGGGCTCATTAAGCGCGGCGTATGTTCCAACAAAACGTGAGCCTGTCCACCGGACATACCGCTCACCGTACGTTTACGGTCTTCAATACCGTTGACAACGGAATCTTTAAAAATCTGAATACGACGCAAAGCTTCTTTCTCAATGGCTTCGCGAGATTGACCGGACGCTTCCATTTCGGCGCGAATTACAATTTCCCACATAGGTAAATTATGGGTATCGCTTAAATGCGCCAAGTCGGCTAATGTATCATATAAATAACTCATTCTGCTACCGCCTTTTCCAAAGGTTCAAAATACATAACGGAGGAAATACTTTTATGATTCTGAATGTCCGCCATAACTTGTGTATCAACCGGTTCATCCGTATTGATCAACATAACGGCTTCACAATGCTTACGTTTGCGGAACACTTTCATCGTCGAAATATTAACACTTGCTTGACCAAGGCGGCTCGTTACCCAAGCAATAACCCCCGGACAATCATGATGGAATGTCAAAATAGTAAAGTCTTCACCGGAAATCTCCACTTCCAAGTTGTTTACATTTGTCACCAAAATACGGCCACCGCCCAAGGAACGACCTACAATGCTCATATGATGACCGTCTTTGCTGTAAAGATCGAATTTAACTTCGTTCGGATGACCGCCTTCTTCAGACGATTCAATGAACTGATACTGCAAATTAGCTTCCGCAGCGTCTTTAAATGCGTCACGAATGCGTTCGTCTTCCGCATCAAATCCCAAAAGACCACCTACCAAGCACGATCCGTACCATGACCTTTATAGGTTTTGGCAAAAGAACCGTATAAGGTTAAATCAACGCGATCAATGGGCTCTTTGAAAATAGAGCGAGCCATTTTACCTAAACGGGCAGCTCCGGCAGTATGAGAGCTGGATGGACCAATCATAACCGGTCCGATAATCTCAAAGATACTACTCATTTATATCCTCCCTAAGAAAACATTATCACACCTACACTGTGCATTTCTCACAAACTAATTCAGGGTAAACCCTTGAATTTCCTTAATTTGTATTATACCATAGTTTGTTTCCATAGAATAGACACGGTCATACTTTTTATGCATATTAATTCTTTTAAGATTCTCATTTGCTCATAAAGCCTATTGCTACGCGGTTTGCAAGGTACACGGCAGACGAACGAATTATTCAAAAAAGTACCCACTGCATAGAAAAATATAAAAAATAGCTCCCTCTTTCGAGGGAGCTATGAGAAATTTTAATTGATAATTAACGAGAAACATAAGTAATCACGGGATGGACATCACTATACAACCGCAAACTATCAACTATATTATTTAACGATTAATCTATAATATGTTTATATTAGTTATTGCCAAGGATAGCTTTCATATCAGCTTCCGGTGTAGTAATTGGGTGTAACTGGAATTTTTCTACCAAGATGCCCAATACGTTGCTGGATAAGAATTTTGGCAAAGTAGGTCCGATATAGATGTTGCGGATACCCAATGCTAACAAGGTTAACAAGATACATACCGCTTTTTGTTCGTACCAGGACAATACCAAAGTCAACGGCAAGTCGTTTACGTCGCATTCGAAGGCGCCGGCAAGCGCTACGGCTACCTGAATAGCGGAGTAAGCATCGTTACACTGACCCATATCGAGCATACGAGGGATGCCGCCGATTTCGCCGATTTCAAGGTCGTTGAAACGATATTTACCGCAAGCCAAAGTCAATACAACAGTGTCTTTCGGAGTCTGTTTTACGAATTCAGTATAGTAGTTACGGCCTACTTTAGCACCGTCACAACCACCAACCAAGAAGAAGTGTTTAATAGCGCCGGCTTTAACAGCATCAATTACTTTGTCCGCAATGCTGAGTACGGTACCATGACCGAAACCGGTTGTTACTTCGTGGCCGCCGTTAATACCGGTGAATTCTTGAGCTTCGCTATAACCGCCGAGTTCAAGAGCTTTTTCAATAACTGCGGAGAAGTCTTTCGTACCGTCTTCGTTAGTTTCCACATGTTTCAAACCAGGGAAACCTACCATATCGGTGGTGAAAATGTTGTCTTCATAAGATTCACGAGGAACCATTAAGCAGTTAGTAGTGAATAAGAAAGCTGCCGGAACGCCATCGAATTCGTTCTGCTGGTTCTGCCAAGCAGTACCGAAGTTACCTTTTAAGTGCGCATATTTTTTAAGTTCAGGATATGCGTGGCAAGGAAGCATTTCACCATGAGTATAGATGTTAACACCTTTACCTTCGGATTGTTCCAATAACATTTTGAGGTCGTGTAAATCATGGCCGGTTACTACGATGAATGGACCAGGTTCTACAGTCAAGGAAACTTTAGTCGGAACCGGTGTGCCATAGCTTTCAGTGTTAGCGGAGTCGAGCAAGGCCATACATTTGAGGTTGATGTGACCGAATTCCATCAACAAAGCGAGCCATTCGTCAGCGCTGTGATCTTTGGCAAATTCAACGAGGCCTTTTACGAACCAAGCATCTACTTCAGCATCATCATAGCCGAGTACGGATGCATGCCAAGCGTAAGCTGCCATACCGCGCATGCCGAGTAATAAAGTGGAGCGTAAGGAGATGATATCTTCTTCGCCTACCAGAGAGACTTCCCAATCGAAGTCCTGAGCGCTAGCGTCAATTGCTTGACGAGCTGCTTCTACGCGATTAATGAATTCTTGAACACGTTCTTCGTCGAAGTTAACGTTTGTTACGCACATGAACAAGCCCTGTTTCAATAATTGGTATTCTTTAGCAGAAGCGCCTTTTGCATCACAAGCACGTGCCAAACCGATCAAGGCGGACGTCAACTCATCCTGTTTGTTAGCTACCGGTGCGGTTTTACCACATACGCCCTGTACTGTACAACCACCAGGATTTGCAGACTGTTCACATTGGAAACAAAACATACTCATAATAGCCTCCTTCTTCGGGACTCTCCCGACACTGTACTTTCTTAACACTCGTAAGAAAGTAAAAAAATATAAAATACTTGCTTATTACAAAATCAAATTGTCACTTATCGCAAGTTGTTTACTTTGTGACTACATTTAAAGTATAGTATACTTATAGGTAAAAAACTGTAGCTATGGCAACATTTACAAAAATTTTATATTAAGGAGGCTCCTATGCATATCGGATTATCTACTGAACTTGTAACGGAATATCTGGCTGTGCTCAGCAGCAGTCCCTTATTCCGCGACCTTTCGGAAGAACAGTTGCGTCGCTTCTTAAGTTCACCGAACTTATCTATATCCAATTATAAAAAAAAAAGCTTTATCGCCATTGCCGGCGAACCCATGGAAGGGATTGGCATTTTACTCAAAGGTCATGCTCACCTGACCCGCGAAAACGTCTTGGGTCAGCGAACAATTATGACCGATCTCACGCCGTCTGCCATGTTCGGCGAGGCCATTCTTTTCACGGACATGCCCAATTGGCCGGCCACCATCCAAACCACCTTGGACAGTACGGTATTGTTTTTGCCAAAATCGGCTTTCACCACATCATTCAACAATTGCGATGCCTGCCAGGTGCAGATTCTAACCAATTTGTTGCATGACATGTCTGAAAAAGCTTGGCCCTCACCCGTAAGGTTCACTATTTATCCTTAAAAGGGATGCGCGAACGAATTTTTGCCTACTTTGACGATTTATATACTTACCAAAAACAAAACCCGATTCGCCTGCCCCACAACCGTCAGGAAATGGCGGACGTGCTCAATGTATCGCGCACATCCTTAAGCCGCGAACTGGGCCGCTTGCAGGATGAAAAGATAATCGAATTTGAAGGCAAAAAAGTAAAACTATTGGATTTAAATGCGATTAACGAATATAGCTTTTAAAAAAGCGTGTACCCTCGAGTTTTGACTCGGAGGTACACGCTTTATTTATATACATTATAGTACATCTATAATCTGTTATTTACATATACACAATGGATTTTTTAGAACCAAGGGGACAAATCGAACTCTTCACCAATGGTTACTTTCACATGGGCACGCCCTAAATAGAGGCCCAAGAGCGTCAAGCTGGAATGGCTAAGCGGCATGGAGTCATACATATCAGCCACTTTAGGCAATACCGGTGAAATGTATTCCAATACCTGTTTGCGTTCGGTAGAGTTAAAATCAACCGGTTTGCTCATCGCTAACCCTAAAATGTGTTGCTGAATTTCCGGATTATCCAAATGAGCCATCTGGAAGTAGCGCGGTGCCAAGCCTTCATCAACAACCGCTAATTTAAGAAGCGGAGAGTTTACACTTTTCACCACATAGCGAGCATCCAAATAATTACCGCGCAAAGCACGGGTCAATTCGTCTTTGTCAAAACCGGCATAACCGAATACGAGCGGATAGGAATGAACCATAATATCCCAGAAGGTATTACGTTCCGGCTCTTGAATGGAGCAACGAAGGTAATCCAATTGACGATACATAGCTTCTTCCCGTGGCAATTCGGACAAGAACGGCTCGATATATTTATCTACATAATGCTGTAAATGTTCCAAGCTGTAGTTGTTGGAGTTGCGGGAGTATTGAAGCAATAACGCCAAGGCCATAATCTGAAAATGACCGAGCTGCAAATGCGGCAAGATGCGCAAAGCGTCAAAAGCTACCAGGTACGGCGTACTGGATTTAGGCTGCTGTACTACGTCCACAAAGGCCTCAATAGCGGTTTCCTTCATCCAAACGGTTGGTGTCGTAGCGTAAGCTTTTTGCATACAAAGCAAGGCTTCCTGCACCACGATATTTTCCAACAAGGCATGTAATTCACCACTGGCGGTGATGCCTAAGCGGTCGAAAGCCGTTTTAGTAATATCCAATACCTGTTCTTTAGTGCTGGCGCTAACAGCACCGAAAGAACTCATGAAGTGCGATGTGCCAAGGTAATTAAGTCGGACATGTCCGGCTCACCATAGCCGATATGGCTTGCACCGTGACCGGTGCCATGAGCGGTAGCATCAGAACCTGCATGTTCACGCACAATCGGAATGATACGAGTTGCATCAGCCGCAACTTCCTCCGACGTTGCTTCAGTCGGTGTCACACGATGAATACGACGCGTTAATTCGCTGTCATCTAAAGCGGCTGTTGGCGGTTCGGTCGGAATTTTAAGCATAGGCTTCGTAATGTCCAAATCAGACACTATGTCACGGTTTAAACTGCCTTCCGAGGAATCCTCATGGGCCGAGCCGAATCGCGATGCCGACGGTTCCGTCATCGCATTATGAAAATCGGATTCCATTTGCGTATTAGACAAAGGAACGAATGTGGTGGCCATCTCTTTATCGGATGTTTCTTGACGGCCATCGCCTGCTTCTTGACGGGTACTGCCAACTGCACTGCCGGATCTATAATTATCTCTATTCTGTTTCGCATCCTCACGATAGTAAGCGGCGCCGTGATCACGACGTTTACGCTCGTAATAATCGCCGTTGCTCACTCTTTCATTGGCTAAAGCTTCAGCTTCTTTAGACTTACCGCTGTCACGGAATACTAAATAACAGACTCCGAAAAACAAGACGATAACGCCCAATACGACTAAATATGGTATAAATGCAGACATTTTCTTCCTCCTGCCGTAGTTTATTAGAATTATATAGACCACACGATTAATGCTTGTCAAAAATCCGTGATCGGCCTTTCTATTTATTCCTATATTATTATATTATGTTACCACATCTTGGGGCATTCGCCAATGAATGATAGGAGATTTATAGTAAAAGAATTTCCTCCATAAAAGTCATTATATATACGCCATAAATTAATAAAACGATTTTTCTCGTTTTCATTCTTTTTCCTTGTAAATAACGACTTTATTCGTTAAAATATAATTAAAGAAAGGAGTGACTCGTATGCCTAGAAACGCGCTCAATGAATTTGAAAAGGGACTTAGGAAGCAAATTTCGGAAAATCTAAAGAAGTATACCCCAAATATCACACAAAATGAATTATCAAAACTAACCGGTATTCCAGCATCAACGATTTCCGGATATTTTGCAATGCGCTCGACTCCAAATGCAACTAATGTTCAAAAATTAGCTAATGCCTTAAATTGTTCCATAGCAGATTTAAGATCCACGCTTTGCCGATACATTTATAGATAACTAAAAAATATCAAATACAGAAGAATACGAAAAAGAGACATACAAGTACAGCTACAAACACTTTTTGACGAATTAGATAATAAAGACTCCATAAATTTTTATAATGGTAATAAAATATTAGACGATGAAACGAGAGAACTGTTAAAAATATCACTGGAAACTTCCATAAAGTTGGCCAAAAGCCTCTCAAAATAGAATGCTTATTATTATAAGCACCTAACATTCATTTAATACATCATAACAGGAAATATTTTATCGGGGTTTATTAGGTCGTTTATTTGGGTTTTATTAAAGTTTTAAAACACTAACAATTTGAGTTTTCCTTATATTACTTGGCTTTTTGGCACTTTAGATTACAAAAAGTTATTTAAGTTTATTGGGGTTTATTTGTGTTTCATCTAATTGAATGATTGCATCATTCAATTATTGCGGGGGGTTCAATGAATATTACAGCACAAGATTTAGATAGATTATTATTAGCGGGTGAGAACATAACATTCGAAGTAAAAACCGCTACCAACGGAGTCCCCAAAAGTTTTTGGGAAACATATTCTGCATTTACAAATACAAACGGCGGAATAATTGTACTAGGGATTACCGATTCACCAGAATTTGAAGTTTTAGGAATTGAAAATACACAAAAATATATAGACGATATCATTTCTACAGCACGTAGTGACAAAGTAAGTCGCAACCTATTTACATCGCCTGACGCGATTTTTTCTCTATCATACAAATCCAAAAATATTATTGTATGTGAAATCCCAGAAGCGCCATTTGATGACAAACCTGTATATTTGAATAACCATTTAGCAAATGCTTACGTTAGGAGAGGCTCCGGAGATCATAAAATCACTAAAGATGAATTATCGAGTATACTAAGAGATACAAATCACGAGTTAGATCGTGAGTTACTTAATAACTTTACAATCGACGACCTTGATATGACGTCTATTATCAAGTATAAGGCAATTCTTCATAAGCGTGCACCATCAAGACAATTCGATACTCAGGATATTCCAACTTTTTTAAGTAATATGGATGTATTCGTACGCGATAGAAGTTGATGGAAAGCAAAAACTAACCTTAGCAGGACTATTATTCTTCGGAAAACTTAACAGCATTAAATCCTATATCCCAGCCTACCACGTTGACTACTTTGATAAAAGAGGCTCTACCGAGCGTTGGCGTGATAGAGTAGACTCGGAAGACTTAGAGTTTGAAAATTTAAATTTATTCAACTATTATGAAATAGTAATGGAAAAGTTAAGACTAAGCATCGATAGAAATTTTGAATTAGATAACCAAACCACCAGAAAACCTCCCGGGGAGTTACTCATAGCACTTAGAGAAGCCTTCGTAAATATGATTGTCCATGCAGATTATTTGTCAAGCCATCCTACACTTATCGCCGAAGTTCACGATTTATACTATAAATTCTTGAATCCTGGTAAAATGAAAATTACTAAAGATGAATTTTTCTTTGGAAGCAGGTCTATAGCCAGAAACCCTACTCTTATTTCATTATTTACAAAAATGGGGGCTGCAGAAAGAGCCGGCAGTGGTAGTCAGAAAATCATAGATGTTGTCAAAAAAATGACTTTAAATTACCTGAAATAGAATCTACCATTGAAGAAACGAGACTAAAGCTATGGATTGCACATCTTATTGATTCTTTAAATTTACCACAAATTGAAAAGGACATCTATGCCGTAATCACTATCTCTCCAACACACTCTTCATCAAAAAAGAATATAATGAAAATATTACCCCATTATACTGATTCTCAAGTTAGGGATGCCCTTGAAAAATTATATGCACAAAAATTAATTAGTAAACATGGTGGCAACAGAAATAGAACCTATTCAAGAAATCTCTCAGAGTTGGAATTCATTAAATCATTAGAGGCAGTGACGGAAAAAGTAAAGCAAATTTATACAAGATCTAAAAAAAGTAAGTTATAAAAGCATAAAAAATGGTGCGTATTGAAGATTTTCCCCTTCAATACGCACTATTTTTATTTCGCAAAAACTAATTAATGTACTATTCAAAATCCGTTAGTGAAACAAAACTCTTAGTATTTATCCTTATTTTCCGGAACGATACGGACACGTTGAATGGTTGGATTACCATCTTTGTCTTTTCTTACCGTGTCAATACGGATGTATTTGAGTTCCGGCGAGAATTCTTTAGCCAAACGACTTAAGGTATTGTCGCCTTTAAGAGCCGCATTAGAAGCAGCACCTGCCATAATAGCTCGGTATACGATCGTTGCAAATTCATAGCGAGTCATCATACGATCGCCACCGAAAGTTCCGTCAGGATAACCTTCGATGATACCAAGTTCATGAAGTTTAGTCACATATTCATAAGCCCAATGATTATCTGGCACATCAGGGAAGAGTTCGCTGTTTTCTTCCTGAAGTCTACCCGGATTTTGACCAGTCAACTGATTAATCAATTCACTTTGACGATTAATCACGGCATTTTGATTATTAACTAATTCTTCAAGTTTGGCCATACCGGCTCGAAGATCTCGCACTTCTTTAGCCACACCAACACGGGAGTTGGATACGTTATTGCCTTGGCCCAATTTGAAGGATACACCGGCGTTGATCATATTTTCGCCGCCACCGATAGTACCACCGATGGAGAAGGTAGTATCTTCGTTAGGTTTGTAAAAGGCACCAAGTGCACCGGCACTTGCACCGTTATAATTGCCATAACCGAAGGCAAAATCCCATTTGTCATCAGGATCGAAGTCCTGTGGATGAAGGGCTGCCAAAGCGGCTGCACCGGCACCAACTTTATTAATACGGTTATCTGATTTATTTACCGCACCACCTATGTTGTTAATAGCCTGGTCACGTTGAGCAAGTTGGCTACCATTAATTGCATCGGTGGAGCCTGGAGCAACGACACCGTCAGCAACACCGCTCACCACGTTGTTACCCATGTTGATATTGCTATCCTGAATAGTGATTGTACGATCACTGTCTACCGTCTTAATGGTAACACCACTATTATTAATAGTCGCATTACCGGTTGTTACACTATCAAGACCGGTTAAGTCTTTAACAAGTTTAATATCAAGACCATCACCGTTAGCATTTTTTACGACGCCGATATTACCGCTGGATAAGTTAGAAGCATCAGCACCACCGTTGAGTTTCAAGGTATCACCAAGGCCAACAGACACTTTATTATCAGCACCGTCGTCGCCTTCGAACACACGACCTCCGGTAATCTTATCATCAACCGCTTTCAACTGATCTTCCGTAGCTGCACGACCGGATTGAATGTTTTGGCCATCCCACTTAGTATTATCCAAACCGGTAAGGTAACTGCCTGTTGCCGGATTGCTGTCGCCTGCCGTGTTGTCTTGATTGCCAAGAACAACACCGCCTGCGGAAATATGACCTTTGGAACCATCCAGCTTAACTTGGTTATCACCACTGCCGGCTGTCACGGTTGCACCATTACCGTCGATGTTAACTTGTTTCGCCGGATCAGTATTATCACCAAGAGTGATATTATTATTCAAGTTAACTTTATTGTTTTTATCAACGGTAATATTCTTACCGGACTGAGCTTTCGCAGCCTCAGCTTGGCCCTTAGCAATATTGTACACGTTACCGATGTTAGCACCGTTGTTGTAGTTTTCTTGACCTTCCACACTTGTATCATAGTTATTGCCAAGACCACTACCTACGTTCTTGATTACAGTATTGCCTGCATTAATGCCATCTTTGTCGATGGAAATACCGGAATCTTTAACAGTAATCTTGTCAGTAGCAACGCCTTCTTTGTCAATAGTTGTGTTGCCGGCTGTAATAGACCCTTTTTGACCAAGATCTATATTGTCTTTCAAGCCTACTTGTAATTTGCCGTCATCGGTTACTTTTGTTTCGATGTTTTTATCACCGGCTACAGTAATCGTCTGACCTAAATCTTGCTTTACAGACTTGCCGTCATCAGCTGTTAAGCCGAAGCCACCGTTTGCTTGACCTTTGATGTCATTAATAGCCGTGTTCAAATCACCGATATTGGCCGCGTTATTCCAGTTTTCCTGACCAGCTTTAGTGTTGTCATACGTCTTACCGGTTGTACCGCTGGCCACATTAGTAATTTGGTTACCACCGTTATTGAGGCCTTTATCAGTAAGACTTACCGCACTTGTACCGCTACCGATAGTTACACCGCTGTTGTTAATTACGGTGTTGCCAATAGTTACGGAACCTTTATCAGAGAGGTTCAAGTCTTTGTTCAACTTAATCAACAATTGACCGTTATCGCTATCCTGCTGGATACAACACCGATATTACCATCAGTTAAGTCAGCTTCGTTAGTTGCATTGCCTTTTACATTAACTTGGTTGTTCAATTTAACTTTAGAGGTATTACCGAAGTCGCCACCGTATTTCATGCCGTCGCTCAAGGTAGCTACAGTATTACCGCCTACAGTAATACGATCAACAGGGGAGCCGTTTACATCGTCAACACTAGGACCAACTTTAATATTTACAGTTGTACCAGGTGTTCCGTCAGCACCGGCAGGACCGGTTAAACCGATAGAACCGTCCTTGCCGTTGATAACAACGGATGAACCATCTTTACCGTTGATACCAATCTTACCGTCTACGCCATCTGTGCCATCAGAACCGTCTTTTGCACCGATAGAGAGATTATTACTTAAACCTACAGTAATCTTACCATTAGCAGCATCAGCTGTAGTTGTAATATTCTGACCATCGCCGGCAATTTGGATTGTTTCGCCGAGATTTTGTTTAACTGCATCACCACTGTCTGCAGTCAAACCAAATTCACCGCCACCGGTGCTTGTTGAAATAGTATTTACCTTATCGTTAAGAGCTTTAAGTTGATCTTCAGTAGCGGCACGACCACTTACAGCATCAGGGTTAGTCGTATTCCAAGCCGTATTATCTAAGCCGGTTAAGTAAGTACCTGTTTGAGAAATACCACTTGCTGTACTTGCCTTTTGTTTCCCCAAAACTGCACTACCTACTCTTAATGAACCCTCATCGCCTAAGTTAACATCTTTTACTAATTGAACTTTTAATTTACCGTTAACGTTGTTAACACCGATGTTATTTTCAGTTAATTTGTCGGCATCAGCACCACCAACGATATCTAACTGTTCGTTAAGGTTCTTAGCGATGACATTAGTGCCATCTTCCTTAGCATTGTCACCGGCATACTTCTGGCCATCATTCAAAGTGGCTACTGTTTGATCGTTTACTACGATACGGTCAACAACTTTTCCGTCTACACCCTTAACACCATCTATACCATCAACGCCTTTTATAGTAATAGTTTTGCCCGGAGCTCTGTCACCATTGGCAGGACCGGTTAAACCAATAGAACTGTCTTTACCGTTAATAACAACGGAAGAACCGTCTTTACCGTTTACAGTTACACTACCATCTTCACCATCTTTGCCTCTTGTACCGACAGAAAGAGTATTACTCAAGCCTACGGTAATTTTACCGTTAGTTGCATCACTGGTAGTTGTAATGTTGCCGTCACCGGCAATATTTAAAGTTTCACCAAGGTTACGGTGTACGGAATCACCACTATCAGCCGTGAAATTCAAGCCATCATTAGTTAATTCGGTTTTAGCCGCATCGGTAATATTTTTAATGTCACCGATATTGGCACCATTGGTAAGGTTGTTATAAGTTGGGTTACCATCAGCATCAACACCATCATAACCGCTAGCTACATTAGTAATCTGTTTGCTACCGCCATCGATGCCGCCGGTTGTTACGGACGGGCCGTTAGTAATTGTTAAACCGCCGCTTGTAAGAGCTGTATCGCCAACTTTTACGCCATCATTATTAACAACAGTGTTGCCTGTTGTCACGGAACCTGTATCGCCGGTATATACCATGCCGTCATCAAGCGTAGCTACAGTCGCACCGCCTACAGTAACACGGTCAATGGAGTTACCGTTTACATCGTTAGCAGCCGTGCCGGCTTTAATAGTAACAGGCGAACCGTCAGCTGTATTCAAAGCGATAGAGCCGTCAGCACCGTTAATCGCTACTGCAGAACCAGCTTTACCATTTACGGTAATGGAGCTGTCCGTCCCTTCTGTGCCTGCAGCACTATCAGCAGCACTACCTAAAGTAATATTATCTGCCAATTTCACATCATAAGTCGTTGCACCGGTTGTTTCAGTTTTTTCAGTTACCTGCAAGTTGCTGCCTGTATAGTTACCACTTGTACCGGCTGCAGTACCGCCTTCAACAGTAAGGTTTGTCTTGCTGCCTTCACCGGCACTTACACCTGCAATTGCCTTGGTCAACTGATCTACGTTGACAGCATCCGTGCCTTTAACACCGGTTGCCACATTGCTGATGACATTATTACCATTGTCAAGACCGGAACCTGTCAAGGACACAGGGTCACCTGTAGCAGGCGTAATCGTAATGCCATTATTATTAACAACCGTGTTACCTAAGGTTAAGGAACCGGTAGAACCTAAATCAACATCTTTCACTAACTGAACTTTTAACTGGCCGTTAACGTTGTTGACGCCAATGTTTTTGTCCGTCAATTCTCCTTCAGCACCGCCAACAATATCTAATTGCTCGTTAAGTGTCTTAGGAATAACTTTAGTTGTATCACTCTGACCGTCATCACCGGCGAATTTAAGACCGTCGCTCATAGTCGCCACCGTCTGGCCGCCTACAGTAATACGATCAACAGGATTACCGGCTAAGTTATTAGCACTTGTGCCTGCCTGGATGGTTACAGGAGAACCGTCAGCTGTATTCAAAGCGATAGAACCGTCAGCACCGTTAATAGCTACGGAAGAGCCGTCTTTACCATTTACCGTGATAGAGCCGTCGGTCCCTTCTGTACCGGCTGCACTGTCGGTTTCACTACCTAAGGTAATAGTATCCGCCAACTTCACATCATACGTCGTAGCTCCGGTTGTTTCGGTTTTTTCAGTAATCTGCAAATTGCTGCCTGCATAGTTACCACTGGTTCCGGCTGCAGTACCGCCTTCAACAGTAAGATTTGTCTTGCTGCCTTCACCGGCACTTACACCTGCTATAGCCTTGGTCAACTGATCCACGTTAACAGCATCTGTACCATCTGTACCGGTTGCAACATTGGTAATCTTATTGCCACCGTTATTAAGGCCACTATTAGAAAGGCTTACCGTATTATCGCCGCTACCAAAAGTTAAGGAACCGGTAGAACCTAAGTTGATATCTTTATTAAGTTTAACCGTTAATAAACCGTTGTCGCCGGCTTGGCTGGAAACAACGCCGATGTTACCGGTCGTCAAATCAGCTTCCGTTGCTGCTTCACCTTTTACATCTACTTGATTGTTGAGTTTTACATTGGAAACTGTACCGAAGTCACCGCCGTATTTCATACCGTCATTAAGAGTTGCAACAGTTTGACCGCCTACGGTAATACGGTTAACAGGGGATCCGGTTACGTCATTAGCACTGGTTCCTGCCTGAATGGTTACAGGAGAACCATCAGCTGTATTCATTACGATAGAACCGTTAGAACCATTAATTGCAACGGAAGAACCGTCAGCACCATTAACAGTCATAGAACCATCGGTAGTACCTTTGTCGCCAAGCGCAACAGTATTGCTCAAACCAACAGTAATTTTACCGTCTCCGGCCGTAGTCGTAACATTACCGTCACCGGCAACTTGAATTGTTTTGCCAAGGTCCTGTTTTACAGCTGTACCGCTATCATCAGTCAAGCCAAAACCACCGGTTGCATTAGCACTGGTACCGTCGGAAACAGCAGTCACTGCATCGCTTACGGTTTTGAGCTGATCTTCAGTCGCTGCACGACCGGTTACGATGTCAGGATTTGTTACATTCCAAGTCGTATTGTCTAAACCGGTTACATAGCTGCCGTCTTGAGCTACACCACCGGCTGTCACAACGCCTTGGTTACCTAATACAGCATCGCCCGCTTCTACCGTATTCAAACCGGTAATATCTTTAGCCAAGCGAACGGTTAATTTGCCATTGTCGCCATCTTGAGCGGCCACAATACCAATATTATTATCGGTAGATAGTTTGGATGAATCGGTTTCGCCACCAACAATATTTACTGTTTTATTTAATTTAACAGCAGCCGAACCTGTGTCGCCGGTATATACCATACCGTCGTTCAAGGTTGCTACAGTTTGTCCACCTGCTGTAATACGGTTAATAGAATTACCGTTCACATCATTTGCCGACGTACCGGCTGTGATAGTAGCTGTAGAGCCGTCTGTACCGGTTAAGGCAACAGAACCCGTTGCACCATCAACAGCTACAGAAGAGCCGCCTGTACCGTTAACCGTAAGGGAACCATTTGTACCACTGGTGCCTGTGCTACCTAAGGTTACGTTATCGGCAAGTTTTAAGTCATACGTCGCTGTACCTGTTCCGGTCGTTGACGTAAGTTGTAAATTATTACCTGTATAGGTACCACTTGTACCGGCTGCCGTACCGCCTTCAACAGTAACGGTAGTCGTCGTACCGGAGCCACCGCTAACACCGGCAATAGCTTGATTCAATTGACTGACGTTAACACCATCTGTACCGGCCGTACCTGCAGCAACGTTAGTTATCTTATTACCGCCATTATTAAGACCGGCGGTGGTCAAAGTTACATTACTACCGGATTTAGGTCTGATAGTAACGCCATTCCCGCTAACAGTTGTGGCGTTGCCGGTAGTCGGATTTGTTAAATAAATCGTTTCCAAACCGCGAAGTGTTTTATTGAGGCGAAGTGTAACTGTATTATCACTGATGATAGCCCCGATATTAGGTTGAGCCGCAAAATCAGACTGATAATACAGTGTATTATCTACACCACCCGTAATCTTCAACGATTGATTTAAAAGCTTAGTAACTGTACGCGGTGTGCCGTCAGAACCATAGGTAGTAGTATAGCTACTGTCTTTGAAATCACCGGTAGTAGCAAGCATGGTATTTGTCCATTGCTTCATGTTCACGCATCCGTATCATACTGACCGGCCGCTAAACCGGTAAGTTTACGCGTCAACGCAGTTCCATTGGCTCCATCAGTACCAATGGAAACAACACCGGACATGCTATTCCATGCCCCACCGGTAGTAGTTCCGGCATTGCCTTTTGTAGAAAGCCAGCTTCTCCAAGTGCTGTCCTGATTATTCCAACCGCCACCGGTCGTATCTGCAGCACGACTTGCCACAGAGTTAGCACCAATAGCAACACTGCCTACTGCATTAGCTGCAGAAGTATCCCCTAAAGCGACAGCAGTGGTAGCCGAACCATCAATAGTAGAACCTTTACCTATGGCAATAGCATTACCTGCCGTAGAACTCGCCTGATAACCAATAGCAATAGATTCCGGTCCGGTTGATACAGTACCTGCAGTTGCTTCTCGGCCGATAGAAATACTTCGTCCACCTACTGCTTTGGCTTGATAGCCAATGGCCATAGAACTACCTGCACTGGCTACGGTATCATAACCCAGGGCCATCGTATACGAAGAAGTTGCTTGTGCATTCGTACCTTGAGCTATTGCGCCACCACCACTGGCCACAGCAGTAAAACCCACCGCTAAAGAGCGTAATCCGGTTGCCTGAGCACTGTTACCTACAGCTGTCGTATATTGATTGTTAACAACTGAAGCTGCACCGGCAGCAAGAGAACCAACAGACGTAGCTTTAGCAGCCTCCCCGAAAGCAGACGTACTGGTGGCACTTGCGAGAGCCCCATCACCAATAGCGGCAGCACTAATATCGGTTGCCTGGCTTCCTGAACCAATAGCTACAGTATGAAACGACGTTGCTTTAGCCCCGGAACCTATGGCAGCTGCAGCCAAACCATTACCGTCATATGAAGTTCTACTAGTATCGGTATTACCGGCAACAGCATTATTACCAATAGCGATAGCGTCCGTAGAGTATGAACGAGTATTAGTACCGATGGACATGGTATTTTCATAGGCAAGCGTACTCCCATCAGGTTGGCCGGCATACGCATTCTGGCCGATGGCAATACCATGAATAGCATTCGATCGGTTATTTGAACCTACAATAACCGAGTTGCCGGCACGACCGTAAGCAATATTGTCATGGCCAATCATGACACGGCCGCCTAGAGCCGAGCTAAGGCCTGTTCCCTCAGGCGTATCTTCCGACGCAGTGGTGGTCGGAGCAATAGCCGTCTGATTAGCACCAACGACGACATCATTGAGCCGTAGCTAAAGCCGAGCGACCAATAGCAATGGCATTTTCACCACTCTGAGTTACGCCGCCGACTGAATATGTACCACCGGCGAAAGCACCAGCCCCCATTGCAATTGCATAATTATAGCCTGAAGTGGCACCACCGATAGCAACGGTTTCCGTACCGGTTGCAGATGCATCAGTCCCCAAAGCAAGGGCATCCTCACCGGTTGCGGTAGCCGTACCTACAGCTACTGCACCTCTACCATCTGCTCTTGCAGTACCACTGACAGCCGTAGTATCATTATCAAAATTAACACGTGCCCCCCATTGGTTTGTTGCATCAGCTGTCATAGGATTAAGCCATGCACTACCTACAACTAAACTACTTACTACAGCAAGGCGCAACAAATCACCGGTTACCTTCATACCGGATTGTGATTTGTTTCTACTATGACTTTTTGCTACTTCCGAAACTACTACATAAGCATTTCGAACCTTACTCCAAACAACCTTATAAATCTTATTCATTACGACTACAACCTTCCTCTTTTTCTTATTTGATTATTTTGAATAAAATTCACTTAATTAAATATTAAATAAAATGTTTCTTAAATCAAAAGAAAAAGCAAAAAAAATAAAAGGTTCATATAATTTATTTTGGGGCGCTAAAGAGAAACGCTAGTTGCGTGTCCTCTTGGCGCCTACTTTTTTTGCACAAAAAAA
>ENA-OQIW01000067-OQIW01000067.1-human-gut-metagenome-genome-assembly--contig:-NODE-67-length-24107-cov-1.907256_pt1 | contig 24107 bp, 24 predicted proteins | sample MGYA00242586_ERZ504751 | MGnify/ENA primary metagenome ERZ504751 (study PRJEB26092, sample SAMD00036349) | human gut metagenome | host: Homo sapiens | study: EMG produced TPA metagenomics assembly of...
CCTTTGCGGGCGTCCCTTTCGGACCATGATTGTTCACCGATTTGAGGGCATCGTAATACTTCTTGCCCTGCTGATAGATTTTCACCGTCTCCTGAAAGTTGCTCACCATGTTCGTGGCGGTCTTGGAGGTATGGATGATGTTTTTGGAGGCATTGATGATGCCCTGCGCTAGATTGCCCGGATCGCTTACGACCACTGTGCGCTTGCCCTGCCCGCGAAAAGCAGGCACAGGCAGATAATCATTGTTATTCTTGTTCTCATGTTACTTTGGATTTTAGTGGTTGTTATTCTTCGGTCGGATGTCCCGGCTGCGGCTTCACCCGCACATAGTCCCCGTTTGGCGAGAAAGTCAGCACATCCGTGGCCTCGTTGTAGGACACGTCGATGCGGAAGCCGGTGTTCATGAACAGGTTGCCGTTCTCCTCCTGCAAGAGATAGGTTTCCGGCTTGAGCTTGCGGCGCAGACCGCTACGACGGAACACCGTCACTTTGTAGGCTTCGCCCTCCTTGTAGATAAGCACGTCAGGTTTTCCCTCCACGCTCTCCCAGTTCCCGCACAGCATGTCGCGGCGGTTGTCGGCCACGTCGCAGGATTGCAGCATCATGACCGCCAATCCGATAAGGCACTTGCTGACTTGCAGCATTTTCACTTTTGGTAAATTCATACGCGTTTTTCTTTTTTGGTTGATACATTCTGTTTTTTAGTTATTCCTTGTTTCTCCGCCTTTCGGCAAGCTGCCGGATGGCGGCTTCGATGTCGTCGCCCAGCTTCTCCGCCAGACGGTAAACCTCCACTTTTTCCGTTTCCTCGGTGGTGTACGCCAGATACTCTTCCGCGCTGACCTCCGTGGCATAGACCGCCGACTGCGTGCCGCCCAAGCTATCCACACCTCCTTGTAGAGCCGTGAAGGGTTGTTCGCCATGTTGATGGAGAGTATCTGCGACTTCTCCTTTTCCGTCAGTCCGAGCAACGCCTGTATCTGGTCGAACTTGTTCATATATTTCCTTTGGTCAAGCAGGATTTTACAATCCGAGTTGTTGATAATGCTCTCTTTGACCACCGGAGAACTGATAATGTCGTCCACCTCCTGCGTCACCACGATTGCCTCGCCGTAATATTTTCTGACCGTCTTATACATATAGCGCAGATATTCAGCCATGTTCGCCGATGAGAGGGCCTTCCAAGCCTCTTCCACGATAAGCTGTTTCCGCACGCCTTTCAGCCGCCGCATCTTGTTGATGAAGGCTTCCATGATGATGATGGTCACGACGGGGAACAGTTCGCGGTTTTCTTTAATCGAATCTATCTCGAAGACGATGAACCGCTTGCCGAGCAGGTCGATGTTCTCCGTGGAGTTGAGCAGGAAATCGTAACGCCCGCCCCGGTAATACTGCCGCATGGTGGTGAGCATGTTGTCGATGTTGAAGTCGGACTTCTCCACCTTGATGTCACGCTGTGCCAGTTCCTTGCGGTAGTCGTCACGCATATACTCGTAGAAGGTGTTGAACGACGGCACGATGCTACGGTCGGATTGGATGCGCTCAATATAGGCACTCACGGCACTGCCCAGCTCGCCGCTCTCCGTCTTTGTCACCTTGTCGTCCTCCGACTTCCAGAGCGTCAGCAACAGGGTCTTGATGCTGTCCTTCTTCTCCACGTCGAAGATGTAATCGTCGGTGTAGAACGGGTTGAACGATATGGCTTCTCTTCCGTGTAGGTGAAATACACGCCGTCCGCTCCGCCTGTCTTGCGTCGGATCATGCCGCACAAGCCCTGATAGGAGTTTCCCGTGTCCACCAATACCACATGTGCGCCTTGCTCATAATATTGGCGCACGAGGTGGTTCATGAAGAAAGACTTGCCGCTGCCCGAAGGACCCAGCACGAACTTGTTGCGGTTGGTCGTGATACCTCGCTTCATGGGCAGGTCGGAGATGTCAAGGTGCAGCGGTTTTCCCGTGAGCCTGTCCACCATCTTGATGCCGAAGGGCGAGAGCGAGCTGCGGTAGTTGGTTTCCTCTGTGAACAGGCACACCGCCTGTTCGATGAAGGTGTGGAAACTCTCTTCCGCCGGGAAGTCCGCCGCATTGCCGGGTATCGCCGCCCAGTAGAGTGTCGGGCAGTCGATGGTGTTGTGGCGCGGCACGCATTCCATGCTTGCCAACTGGCTGCCCACGTCGTTCTTGATATGCTTCAGTTCCTCCGCATCGTCGCTCCACGCCATGACGTTGAAGTGTGCCCGTACCGAGGTCAGTCCGTAGGAATGGGCTTCGTTCAGGTATTGGTCTATCCACTCGCGGTTGATGCTGTTGCTCCTTGAATAGCGAGATAGCGACTGCATGTTACGGGCGGACTTCTCGAACTTCTGCAAGGTTTCCTCACTGTTGTCTATCAGCACATACTGGTTGTAGATATGGTTGCAGGAGAGCAGAAGCCCCACCGGGGAGGCGAATGACAGTCGGCAGTCACTCCGGTCGGTGGAGAGCTTCTCGTAACGGGTGTCGGTAGCCACCTTGCCCGGCAGGTCTTCCGCGTCGGAGAGGGTGTGCAGACACAGGCGGTTGTCGCCGATGCGCATCTCCCTTGCCGAAAGCTCGATGTCCTGCAAGGTGGTGTCACCTTCCGGCATGAGCGAGAAGTAGCGTTCAATAAGTCCCGTCTTTCCCTCAGTACCCACAATCTCATCGGTGGAGAGGCGGCGCAGCCTGACAAGCCCGCTGTCGTTCATGATGCGCTCGAACTGTTCGCAGGCTTCCAAGAACTTGGTCGTGGTTTCCCTGTCCAGCTCCTTCGGATGATATGTCCCCGGCACAGCGTGCTGAAATTGCTCTGCATCCGGTTACGCTCCTTTGTTGTCTTGGTCAGGTAGAGGTAGCAGGTGTGTTTCAGGTACGGACGCTCGTTGAAGTGACGCTCGAAAGAGCGGCTTAAAAAGCTCATGTCGTCCTTCTGAAGCTCCGGTTTGTAGCGTTCCTTGATGAACCAGTCCTGTTTGTGGACGACGGAGTAGTCCGGCAGCACCTTGATAGCCTTGCACCAGCAACTGTGTATCGCCTCGTACTCCGCACCCGTCACGGTGTAAAGTTCCGGTAGTTCCACCTCGAAAGCCACCGTGATGTCGGCGTCCTTTGAGATGATGCAGCCATGCTCCACCGCTAAAAGTGGGAACCTGTTTTCCAGTGTTGTCATTTTCGATGTATTCCTCATTGTCTTTCTTCCTTTCGTTGTCGTTTGAACAGACGGGTTATCCGCCGCCGGTTGATAAGGTATCGGGGATGGCTCCGTGCCGCTCCTAATTTCATCAGCCCGTGTTCACCGTACCGGGCGTCAGCGCGAAGGTCTGCCATACAAGGAGGGAGGACGATGCCGCGCCGAAGCCGATACATATCCACTGGTCGATACCGACCATGTAGAGGATGACGAACAGGACGAAGAGAGCCAGCAGACCTCCGCAGAAGATGAAGAGGTACTGTGCCTTCAAGCCCTTGAACTCTACCGGACGGCCGATACCCTTGTTGATTGGGTATTCAGCATACATTATTTATTAAAGGAAGAATGAGCGCAGGATGGTGGCGGCAACAATCAGGAAGATGCACGCGCCGAACCACGAGGCGGCTGTCTTGCTGGTGTCGGGGTCGCCCGATGAAAACTTGCCGTACACTTTTACGCCCCGATAAGCCGACGACTGCACCGATGGCGTATATCAGTTTAGTTCCGGGGTCGAAATAAGAACTCACCATAGAGGTGGCTTCGTTGATGCCCGCGATGCCGTTTCCCTGCGCGAAAGCGGAGGCGGTTGCGGCGATGACAAGTGCCGCGGAGAGGATTGCTTTTCTGTTTTTCAAGATGTTCTTGTTCATAAACTGTTCTTGTTTTTTGCCGTCAAAAGGGTGGATGGTCCTTTGTCGGGCGGTTGATACTTTGTTTCTTTACTTTGGTTTTAGTGGATGCCCGTTTGTTTCCACGGACGTGGGCGTGTCCGTTGCGGATGGGGATGCGCCTTGCGTTTCCTCGCCGCGTGGTTGATGTCATTCTTTCATGTTCATTTCTTTTATTGTTGTCATACATAGTTGCGAATGTCGAACTCCTCGATGTTGTCCGGCACGACGAACTCCTTTTCAGATTTCTTCAGCCGAATCTCGATAAGCCCCTTGATGCGGATGCCTATCTCCGAAGAGCCTTCCATCATTTTCTCGTACAACTCCGTGCCCTCCATGTCGGTGAACACCTTAGCCGCCTTTTCACGTTCCGCCTGTGTCGCGTCCGGGTTTTTGGCGGTCTTGCAGGCGTCGTCAATCTCGTCAAAGCTGCTGCCCGAAGCCCGTGGCGTGTCCGAGGCGTCCTCTTCCGGTTCGTCGTCCCCGTATCCCAGTTCCTCCGGCGGTATGCTCGTGAAGGTCTCATCGAGTTTTTCCTCCGGGACTTGTGCCGGGCGGGATGCGTTTCCCGTTTTTCCGTCGTCAAAAGTAGCCTCTTCCTCCGACAGCTCAATGCCTTTTTCAATAGTGGCGGCTTCTTGCGTCGGTATGGCAGCGGTTGTCCGGGTGGATGCCATCCTGAAACGGCTCTTGCCGATGATGTCCGCCTTTTCCGCAGGGACTTCCTCGTGTGCCGCTATGCGTTTAGCCTCATTCCCGTCCAGTGACCGCCATAATCCGACAATGCCCTTGAAGAAGCGGACAATCCGCGTGTCCATGATGCGCTCGTAAAGGAGCAGGAACAGGAACCAGAGGTTGCAGCCGACCGATACCGCCAGCAGAATGTCTGTCATGCTGATTGTGTAATTCATATCCTTCCGTTTTTGGTTAGAATACTGAATTGTAATTTCGGGCATAAAGGCTCTTTATCGCATCTTCGCACTGGTTGAAGTGGTGCGTCAGCACATGGTCGATGTAAGCGGACAGCGTAAGCCGGTCATGCCCGATTACACGGGTGATACGCATGATACGCTCGTGGTACTCCGGGCGCACATACGCCATCTTCCCCTCACGTGCCTTTACTTCCGGGTCGCGGATGAACAGGCGTTCATAGTCCTTCTCACTGCATTTGCCGCTTACCGGGACAGGCGACAGTATTTCCACACTCGCCTGCACTTGGGTAAACATACCTCCGCAGTCTTGCTGTGGTCTTTTTTCATTCGGTGTCATTTCTTTTTCCATTTTCAAATCAGATCTTCACGTTGTTTCTTGTACAGTTCGTTGATTCTCTCCTTGTGCTGTTCCAGATGCTGGCGCAGCACGGTATCCACATATCCGCCTACTGAGATTTCCCCTCCGGCGATGTCGTTCACGATTCTGAGGATCTTGCCGTGGACGTCACGGCTGATATAGACACATTGGCGGGTCTTTATCTCGTTGCGGCGCAGGAATAGCTCGTTGTAGTCCTCGTCCTGCCTTTTCCGGCGTCCACTTTCCCTCTGCGCTTTTTCCCGTGTTACGGGTTGCACAGGAGATGGTTCCGGTGCGGCGGTGTCCTCTTCGGTCGGTGCAGCTGCGGGTACTTCCTGTGCGGGGCGCAGTGTCCCGTCCTGTGTGCGCCGCCCGATGGAGCTAACAGCAGTTCCTCGTCGATGCCTTCCGTGTTCACTTTCCTGCTGCCCATGCTCACTGCGGTCTGATGATGTCGCTTATCTCTTCGGAAAACTCCCGGATGCCACTCCCTTTCAGCAGTGCCGTGTCCATCGGGAAGATGGTGGAGCGGAAAACGCTCTTGCGCTCTTCCGAAAGGTCACGGCGGAACTTCTTGCTGTCGGGCAAGCGGGTGGAAAGTACCGGAAAGCCCATTTCGGCTATCACTTCCTCGTAGATGCCGTACAAGTCGTTCCTCTCCCTGCCGTCCACCATCGTCCAGAACAGATGCAGCCCCTTTGTTTTCGCCTGTCCGGTAGTCATCAGCCTGTCGCGGAACATCGTGACGAATTTCAGGGTACTCTCCACGACAAAGCGGTCGGCACTCAGCGGAGTGAAAATGTAGTCCATCTGCGAGAGCGTCTTTATCACGCCGTTGCTTCGGAGTGTGCCGGGCATGTCGAAGAACACCACGTCGGGTTTCACGTCCTCAGTGGCAATCATCCTCTCGGCATCGTCGAGGGCGTTCACCGCATTGCTTTTGACGATGGTGTAGGCGTTCTTTTTGATCCGGCGGAAATGGTCGCAAGCGAGAGCCTTGAAGTAGGTGCTGCTGTCGATAAGCCCATTTCGTGTTCCGTCGCAGCCCGTGGATGCTGTGCTGCGGGTCGTCGCAGTCCACGACGGCGACATTGTAGCCTTTCACGTTGTGCAGGTAGCTGGCGGCAAGTGCCGTGACAGTGGATTTGCCGATGCCACCTTTCTGTGTTGCGAATGCAACGAAGATTTCCTTACTCATAGTTCCATTTATTTTAATTGTTGATGATTTGTTTTTCTGTTTCCATACGGATTTGGCTGTCGCACCATCCGCTTCCGTGACTACACACGCAGGCGGGTCGTCGCGTATCCGGTTCTGTGGTGAAGCGGTGCGTCGGACAAATGGTGATTGACGACATTGCGTCATGAAGTCATTGAATCCATACGTCACCGAATTGTCGGAGAACCGGGTTTCCGACGGTTCGGGTATCCGTTTCGGCAAGTATCCGAAGAAGCGGATTTCCGGGTATTTGAATGTTCCGTTTATCATATCTTCAAATCGTTCGTTTCTTGAATCATGCTGCAAATAAACAAGTATATTTTGGAACCTGTATCACTTCTCCGGCAAGTGGCGGCACGTTGCGCCGGTTGGCAGTCATTGACCGGGTCAAGCATCTGTCCGATACCGCTTTAAGGGCGTAACTTTGCACCCGGACAGCAGGGTTCGCCGATGACGCGCGGCCCGGAGTCCTGAAAGGTATTTTCCCAATCCGTCCCCTGACGGATTTTTATGTTCACCTGAACATAGCAAGATGTCTTTTCAGCCGCTCAAAATATTTTGAGCAGCCACGAAAAGCACTTGCCCTTGCAGGGGGCGGGCTTTCCCTCCGAAGTCGGGAAGCCTTTCAGAACTGCGGTGCTGTAATCCGAAGCGGCGGCTTATGCCGTCAATCCGCTAAATCCAAAGTAATATGAAAGAGAAAAGGAAAAGCAAATCAGGGAGAAATCCCAAACTTGATCCGGCGGTGTACCGGTACACCGTCCGTTTCAACGAGGAGGAACACAACCGTTTCCTCGCCATGTTCGGAAAATCGGGTGTCTATGCACGGTCTGTTTTCCTCAAGCGCACTTCTTCGGGCAACCGTTCAAGGTAAGCATTCGATAAACTCCCCCTTTCATTCTAAAAATGTGATATTACTTTTGTAATCAAAGTAAAAAAGCTCAATTGTTATGTCACATCAATGGACCATGGAAGATTTTGAATCTATTTATTCCCGTTTCAAGTCGAGCGGACTGTCAGTTATGGATTTTTGTTCGAATGAATGTATTCGTCCCAAACGTTTCTACGAGTGGCGTTCCAAGCTGTTGCGCAAAGGCGGCTTTATCCCGGTAAAGGTAAACAGTAAGGGCCAGGTCAGTCTTCCCCATAAGGAGAAATCCCTGCTGTCTGCCCCTCCGGTCAGCCCGTCGCCAATTCCCCAGCCGCTATGTGAGATCTCCTATCCCAATGGCGTCACAGTCCGCTTGAACAGCCTTTGTCACCGGAGGTATTGCAAACCCTGATATTTTTGAATTCAAACCGTTAGCCTATGTTTTCTTTGAATGAATCCAACAGATATTATCTTTACCCGTATCCGACAGACATGCGTAAGAGTTTTTATACGCTTAGCGGCATCGTGACCAACCAGATGGGAAAGAATGTACGGGACGGTGACGCTTTCATTTTTATCAATGCGAATTGTACCTGTATGAAAATCCTCCATATGGAATATGGTGGTCTGGTGATATACCATATGAGGCTGGAACATGGGCACTTCCATCTGCCGGTCATAAATACGGAGGAAGGTCGGATTAAAGCGATTGAAACCTTCTGGAATGACCTTGTGATGATGGTTCAAGGAATGGACGGCAGCAAGGTCAGGCGTTATAAAAGGAGTGGTTTCCATGGGTTGTAGTTGTAACAAATTATAACATATACAATGCCGTATTCCGGCTGTTTTTTAGTATCTTAGCATCATATTTAAACGATTATGCCAACCGATAAGGAATTACTGATAAAGGATCTCATGCACAAATGCGACTGTCTGTATAGAGAAAACAGCCGGTTGAAGGAGATGGTGTCCACGCAGCCCCTTAAAGCTGCGGACAAAGAGGTGTATGAGGCTTTATTGTCTGACAAGGATGCCATAATCGCCCAAAAGGAAGCAAAAATCAACAGTCTGGAGCAACGTGTATCCTATCTTGAACGGCAGTTGTACGGTAAGAAGGCGGAAAAGTTCATAAAGCCTGACGCCCAGGACCGCTGGCTGGATTTTGAAGGCTTTGACATGCTTCCCCAGGAGGCTGAAGCCGCAGAAGAAGCAGAAAAGGAGTTGAAGGCTACCAGAGAAGCGATCATCGCCCGTAAAAAAGCGGGGAAGCAGCATCCTGCGAGAAAATCCCTTCCGGAGAATCTTGAGCGTGAGGTGGTCCATATATATCCCGAAGTATAATCCGGAAGAGTGGACGCTCCTTCCCGGAGAGGAAGTGACCGAGATCCTTATGCACGAGCCCGAGAAGTTCTATATCCGCAGGATAGTGCGCCATACAGCCAAACGGAAGGGTACAAACGAGTTCAAGACCGGCCCGCTTCCCGTCATGCCAATAGCAAAGAGCTATGCCTCTGCCTCATTGCTGGCAGACATGATGATAGGGAAATATGTGGATCACATACCGTTCCACAGGCAACTGGAACAGTTCAAACGTGTGGGGGTACATCTCCCCGCGTCAACGGTCAACGACTGGTTCAAGGATGTGGCGGATTTGCTAAGGCCCTTTACTTCCGATTATGGGAGCTGGTGATGCAGACTGACTACATACAGTCGGATGAAACGACAATCCCCGTGATGAATAACGAGAGACACAAGACGGTCAAAGGTTATATCTGGCTTGTGCGCAGTGTCATGACCGGACGTCAGTTCTTTTACTATGACAAGGGTTCCCGAAGTGGAAAGGTGGTGCTGAAACTCTTCGGCAAGTTCCGGGGAGCCATACAGACGGACGGATACGAAAGGTACGAGATGCTGGACGCAAGAAAGGTATTATCCTTCTTGGCTGTTGGGCCCATGCACGCAGACATTTTTGGGAGGCAAGAAAGAATGACATGCAGCGTGCCGACTATGCGCTCGCACAGATACAGTTGCTTTATGACGTGGAGCGTAAGGCTGACGATGAACGCCTGACTTACGAACAGAGGGCTGAACTTAGGGCACGTCTTGCATATCCCATACTTGTGCGCTTCGAGAAATGGCTGGTCAATGAATATCCCAAAGTAATGAAAGACAGTCCGATCGGAAAAGCCATAAAATATACATACGGAAGGTTCGACAAACTCTCCAGGTACCATTTGGACGGTCGTTACAGACCGGATAATAACGAGATAGAAAATAAAGTGCGGCCTGTCGCGTGCGGCAGACGTAATTACCTGTTCTGTGGCAATAATGATGCCGCTGAAGATGCGGCGGTGCTCTACTCGTTCTTCGGCTGCTGCAAGGCTGCCGGGGCTGACTTCCGCACGTGGCTGATCTACTTCCTTGAACATATACATGATTATGACGATGACTACTCGATGGATCTGGCCGAATTGTTACCTGACAATCTGTTATCCAAGGGCAAGATATTATCCGTTACGTCACCGGAATCTCCCAAGAAAGACTCCTGATACCTTCGTAAATCTCGCCTAAACACGGGAAACTACCGTTTTATGCCAATCAAGACGGGAAAATAGGGAATAAAGTGCCGTTTTTATCTTCATTATCCCCGATAAATAGGGAAAATAAGGGAAAGAATACCCTTTTATACCAATTATGGCGGGAAAGTAGGGATAAAAATATCGCTTTATCACATTTGTCACAGGAAAATAAGGGGCAAAGGGGAAAAACTTCCTTTTATCCGCTCCATTAGTAGGGATAATATCAATTACTATAGAACCCGCACATCTTTGGGTTGAATTGATGTAACAATAAATCATAGAACGATAAAATGAATAAACGACATTATGAACATACGTTACCCAATATACGAGGGAGTTTATCGAATACTTACCGTTCAAGGTGCTGAAGGTGGACAAGACGTTGGTGGACTATTACACCAAACTGTCGGATTTTCATGCACAATTCCGTGCCGTGGGTACGAATTACAACCAAGTCGTGAAGGAACTGAGGCTGCATTTTTCAGAGAAAAAGGCGATGGCGTTGCTCTACAAATTAGAGCAACACACCGTCGAACTCGTGAAACTGAGCCGCCGGATTGTGGAACTTTCAAGGGAAATGGAGGCAAAATGGTCGCAAAAATCAGTGTAGGAAGTTCGTTGTACGGCGCGATTGCCTACAACGGGGAGAAGATTAACGAGGCGCAGGGGCGGCTTCTCACCACCAACCGCATCTACAATGACGGTTCGGGAACGGTGGACATAGGCAAGGCGATGGAGGGTTTTCTCACCTTCATGCCGCCACAGATGAAGGTGGAGAAGCCGGTGGTGCATATTTCGCTCAACCCACATCCGGAGGATGTGTTGACCGATGCGGAATTGTCAGGATATAGCCCGCGAGTATCTGGAAAAACTCGGTTTCGGAAACCAGCCTTATCTTGTATTCAAGCACGAGGACATCGACCGCCACCACCTGCACATCGTGACGGTCAACGTGGACGAGAACGGGAAAAGGCTCAACCGGGATTTTCTCTACCGCCGCAGCGACCGTATCCGCAGGGAACTGGAACAGAAGTACGGATTGCATCCGGCAGAACGTAAAAATCAGAGATTGGATAATCCGTTGCGCAAGGTGGCCGCATCGGCAGGTGATGTGAAGAAGCAGGTAGGCAACACCGTGAAGGCTCTGAATGGGCAGTACCGTTTCCAGACGATGGGCGAATACCGTGCGCTCCTTTCCTTATATAATATGACGGTGGAGGAAGCGAGGGGCAACGTGCGCGGACGGGAGTATCACGGGCTGGTCTATTCCGTCACGGACGACAAGGGTAACAAGGTGGGCAACCCGTTCAAATCCTCGCTTTTCGGGAAGTCCGCAGGCTATGAAGCCGTACAGAAGAAGTTTGTCCGTTCCAAATCGGAAATCAAGGATAGGAAACTGGCAGACATGACGAAACGCACCGTCCTTTCCGTGCTGCAAGGCACTTATGACAAGGACAAATTTGTATCCCAACTCAAAGAGAAGGGCATCGACACCGTACTGCGCTACACGGATGAAGGGCGTATCTATGGAGCGACGTTTATCGACCACCGCACAGGATGTGTACTGAACGGCTCTCGCATGGGCAAGGAGCTTTCGGCGAATGCCTTGCAGGAACACTTCACCCTGCCATACGCCGGACAACCGCCGATACCGCTATCCATCCCTGTGGATGCTGCGGACAAGGCACACGGGCAGACCGCCTACGACAGTGAAGATATATCGGGCGGTATGGGCTTGCTCACTCCCGAAGGTCCGGCGGTAGATGCCGAGGAAGAGGCTTTCATCCGGGCGATGAAGCGCAAAAAGAAGAAAAAACGCAAGGGCTTGGGTATGTAATCAGAGTATCAACAATTAAAAAATCTGTATGTCACAACAAGAAGACGATTTGAAGGCATTGGCGAAAATCATGGATTTTCTGCGTGCCGTGAGTATCATTTTAGTGGTCATGAACGTGTACTGGTTCTGCTACGAAGCCATCCGGCTGTGGGGCGTGAACATCGGCGTGGTGGACAAAATCCTTCTGAACTTCGACCGCACGGCGGGGCTGTTCCATTCCATTCTCTACACGAAGCTGTTTTCCGTCCTTTTGCTTGCCTTGTCCTGTCTGGGTACGAAGGGTGTCAAGGGTGAGAAAATCACTTGGGGGAGAATCTGGACAGCATTTGCCGTCGGGTTCGTGCTGTTTTTCCTGAACTGGTGGTTGCTGCCCCTGCCGCTGCCGCTTGAAGCGGTGACGGGACTGTATGTCCTTACCATTGGAACGGGCTATGTCTGCCTGTTGATGGGTGGTCTGTGGATGAGCCGCCTGTTGAAACACAATTTGATGGAGGATGTTTTCAACAACGAGAACGAGAGTTTCATGCAGGAAACGAGGCTTATCGAAAGCGAGTATTCGGTCAATCTGCCGACACGTTTCTATTACAGGAAACGCTGGAACAACGGTTGGATCAATGTAGTTAATCCCTTCCGTGCGTCCATCGTGTTGGGTACGCCGGGCAGCGGCAAGTCCTATGCCGTGGTAAACAATTTTATCAAGCAACAGATTGAAAAGGGCTTTAGTCAATACATCTACGATTTCAAGTATCCCGACCTATCTACTATTGCCTACAACCATTTGCTGAACCACCCGGACGGCTACAAGGTAAAGCCGAAGTTCTATGTGATCAACTTCGACGACCCGCGACGCTCTCATCGGTGCAATCCCATTCACCCGGATTTTATGGAAGATATTACGGATGCCTATGAGAGTGCCTACACAATAATGCTCAACCTCAATAAAACGTGGGTGCAAAAGCAGGGCGACTTCTTCGTGGAGTCACCTATCATTCTGTTTGCCAGTATTATCTGGTATCTCAAAATCTATCAGAACGGGAAGTTTTGCACGTTTCCCCATGCTATCGAGTTTCTGAACCGCCGTTACGAGGATATATTTCCGATACTGACCTCTTATCCGGAGCTGGAGAACTACCTTTCGCCGTTCATGGATGCGTGGCTTGGAGGGGCTGCGGAGCAGCTCATGGGTCAGATAGCGTCGGCAAAAATCCCGCTTTCGAGGATGATTTCACCGCAGCTCTACTGGGTGATGTCAGACAGCGAGTTTACGCTGGACATCAACAATCCCGAAGAGCCGAAAATCCTCTGCGTGGGTAACAATCCCGACCGTCAGAATATCTACGGTGCGGCACTCGGTCTGTATAATTCCCGTATCGTGAAGCTCATCAACAAGAAGGGGATGCTGAAGTCATCGGTCATCATCGACGAGTTGCCCACAATATACTTCAAAGGGTTGGACAATCTTATAGCTACCGCCCGAAGCAACAAGGTTGCCGTGTGTCTGGGCTTTCAGGATTTCAGCCAGTTAGTGCGTGACTACGGGGACAAAGAGGCGAAAGTGGTGATGAACACTGTCGGCAATATTTTCTCCGGTCAGGTGGTGGGGGAAACAGCCAAGACGCTCTCCGAGCGGTTCGGTAAGGTGTTGCAGAAACGGCAGTCCATCTCCATCAACCGGCAGGATGTTTCCACCTCCATCAACACGCAGATGGACGCGCTCATTCCACCGAGTAAGATTTCCGGGCTTACGCAGGGAATGTTTGTCGGTTCTGTATCCGACAACTTCAACGAGCGTATCGAGCAGAAGATTTTTCATTGCGAGATTGTGGTGGATGCCGAAAAGGTGAAACGGGAAGAAAGTGCCTACAAGAAAATTCCCGTCATTACAAACTTCACGGACGAGGACGGCAACGACCGCATGAAGGAAACGGTGCAGGCGAACTACCGGCGCATCAAGGAAGAGGTGAAGCAGATTGTGCAGGAGGAACTGGAGCGTATCAAAAACGATCCGGTGCTGTGTAAACTGCTACCAGATAATGAGACTGTCTAACAAGTCCCCAAAATTGAAAATTATCCCTATCGAAGTTTGAAGTGACCCCCAAAAGTTGGATACAATTTTTTTGGGGGGCACTTCAGTTCTGACGGGTAAAATCGTAAAATTCGGACTTGTTAGACAAATACTTACGCGGTTTCAACCTCAGGTACTGAATCTATCGAATTGACAAATTTAACCAATTGCGGATCTGAATCTTTTTGTATGAGGTTTCGGAGACTCTTTTTCAATTCATAAGCATCATCCCCTGCTGTATTTATTAAATCCATATAAAAATCTTTGTTTTGCAGAATCAATGAACGGCATGCCCCATCGGAAATTACAGGTTTCACTATTTTATCAATAACGTCTCCAGCTTGACTTTTCAAATTACCATGCGATCTAAGCCATGTTTCGAAAAATTGAAACTTTATTGCATTGATAGTCTTTTTACCGATGCAGAAATCATTTCTTATATCGGTAACTGTCGATTTAATTTTTCGTTTATCCAATCTTTCAACTATATTCTTGAAACAATTAGGGAAAGGATTCAAACTTTGAGTTCCAGAAGCAATATCCATCAGAATCTTTTTGCCAAATTCAGTCAAGTTATCTGGCAAGGATTTGATTTTAGCCAGTAAATGTTTTAATTGCGACAAACCAATAAATATGATGTATGTGCTGTTCTTTGGGCGTATAATGTATCAACACTTATTTCAGACAACGCTTCGAACGCTATTTTATTGATATGATCGGTCAGGACATTGCTTATTTTAGTGGTCAAATCGTAAAAAGATGCGTCAGGAATTACATCTTTAATATTGTTCTTAGTGATATACTTATCCAAATCGGTATTCCACTCTGCTAAATGCTCGATAAATACCTCATCCGTTACACCTATTCTGTTCTTAATATCTTCAAATTGGGGCAATATGTCTGAGAGCAATAATTTATAGCCAAGTTTATGATTTACCATGTATTGTAGTGTTTCATTTAATAGCGGTATATTCCATCCCACACTATTTACTAATAAGTCTCCATGATCCACATAATAGTCCATGAGTTCTGCAACATATTTTATATCTCCACCCTCTATTAAGGAAACGGAATGACCATGTGCCAATTGCATGGCGACTAAATCGTAATATCCAGACTCTTTAATGTTTCGGCCATCAGTTTCTAATTCAGAATGCAACTGATTTATGTAGGTTGAATCTAACGTTACAGGTAAAGGTCTTTCTTCGTCAGATGCCAATAAACGATAGGTTGTAAATATAGCCCCTATATTATCTTTATTTACATTCTGTTCATCAATGCAATTCGTGATCGCTTGCAAAAGCGTTGGAAACGTATAGGTAGAATTATCTTTTAACGTTTTTACAATATCTGCATGGTCGAAATTATCGGGTAGTAAGTTTGCCAAATAATTATCGAGCGCCTCCGAATTTGTTGCTACTTGATAATATTTATATGCTTTAGTTGTCGCGTTATCCCGATAGGCAGCATCTGTTGCATTTGCAGCTTGAATATAATCGATAAATGTATTTGGCTTGACTGTTTTTGCTTCAATCAATGACGTAAAATCGCACGCCAACTTATTTTGCGCAATAAACCTGTCTATTGCATCTAACGTTTTGAAATAGTCGCCGCCATTGAAGTCATTGAACCGAACTATCTTCTTATATAATTGAGCAATCACATGGTTTTGGCTTTCCGTGTCTAAATGCAACAGCAGTTCTTGGTATTCGACAGGGAACACCTGCTTCTCTATGGATTCTTTTAATTTCAATTGTGCTATTCTTTGCCATACACGCAGAATAACATCGCTCTTTCGAGTTAATTTATGCAAACAATGTATAATCTTATCGATAAGCGCATTGTCCATACATTGTATAACTTCTTCTAATACAGTGTCAAATTGTTTATTAGTCTCTGCATATTGATTTATGTCGTGGTCTTCTTCTCCGTTGATGCAGCCTTCAATATATTTTTTCAATGGAATTTGTCGAGCATCTTCAACATCGACACCATATACCAAAGCTGCAATTTCGCGTTGTGTTTGCAGATCATTGTTAATTATTGTTTGAATGCCATTCAGATAGTCGCCGGACAATATTTGTTCTACTGGATTTGCCAGAATATCCGTCTTCTTCAAACAGAACAATGCTATGTTTATCATCAAAATTTCGTTACACCACTCTTGTTTAAGAGCGACCATCTCATTGATATATGATATAATTTCCCTAACATTGGCATTAGGATTTACCAATCTGAATATCCGATTTATAGTTTCTTTCGCTTCATTTTCTGTTTCTCCAAATGCTTCAACAAACAGTTTGTTGAATATACTTCGATAGTCGGTAATAACAGGAGGAGCAACACGATAAACAATAGGGAAAGTTTTATTGATAAAATACTTGGTCAGTTGTTTCGTTTGTTCGTCGGTCTCATCTCCGAATGCACAAGCTAAATGTGTTTCATCGAAAGGAATAACAGCCCAAACATTTTCAAAACCGCTATCGGCGAAGAACGTATGGATAGAAGACCATAATTCTTTTACTTTTTCAGCGGGGAGACGATCCATGTTGTCAAAAACAAGGACTAATTTACGTTGTCCTTTTTCCTTGATAAAATCAGAAATGTCTTGCATCCATGTTTTGAACTCGTAAACCGTTGGTTCGTCTTCGCTCAAAGTCTCATAGCAAACGTCCTTTTCGACTTTATCTTGATAAATAGCTAACATATAACTCCATCCATATTTATGATCTTTGCTATATGCCCATTTCCAAACGCACAATGCAATAAGAACTGGCAGTGCAGCTATGATAATAGACAATAAAGAAAACCACCATGTTGTGGGTGTAGGTTTTACTGCATACGCAATAAATGTAAATATCGGAGTTAAAACTGCAACCAAAAATGCCGCAACCATACCATTACTGATAAGGGGATATTTTTCGGTTACGGTCTCCGTTTTACGGGCTAATAAATATTTCAGCTTTTCAGACCATGATACGGTTTTCGTACCTCCACCTTTGACTTTTATTGTTGCATTTCCAGATAGGATACCATCATCAATAAGTTTGCTTGTAAGCAATTCCAATATAGAGCGGCGTTGCAAGTCCTCTTGATGTCCCCATGCGTCATACTCAAAAAAGTAATAGTCGTCTGATAATTCACGTTCCAACATTTTAACCACGTTGGATTTTCCAGATCCCCAAATACCTTCGATGCCGATAATTCGAGGTAAAGTACATTCCTCATCCAATGAATCATTCTGACAAAAATGGCGAGCAATAGTTTTTGCCAACCTTTCTTGCGAACCTCCATCGAATTTGTCAATACCACACGGTTTATTTTGGATAAACCGCGGATATTGCTGTTTGGATTGTAGTTTTGTTTCCATATACGTAATTTATTGATTATACGAACTCCAAATAATTCTCCCGATTTACCACATGAAACTCGGCATAGGGATAGCTTCTTGGAAGGCTTTCGGTGCGGCCGGCATTTTATTTCCCCACTTGAACTCCAAGGCGGTAAGACTGTCGGCACTCTCCTCAATCAGGTCGATTTCCTGTTTGTCGTAGGTGCGCCAGAAATAGAACTCCCTGTGCAGTCCCTCATTGAAGTTCGCTTTGCGCCGCTCTCCGATGATGTAGTTCTCCCACAGCGCACCGACATCCTGCCGAATGGCCAGCGGTGAGAAAGCCCCGATAATGGCATTGCGAATGCCGTTGTCGTAGAAGTACCACTTGCCAGCTTTTGTAACCTCCTTGCGTAGGTTACGCGAATAAGCCCCCAGACGATAGATAACGAAGACCTTTTCCAATAGGTCGAGGTATTTTTCAACGGTCGTCTTGCTCATGCCGAGTTGTTTACCTAACTCTTCGTAAGAAACTTCGCTGCCCAACTGAAAAGCTATCAATCGCAGTAGATCGCGCATCTTGCTCGAATTTTTTAAGCCGTCAATTGCTAAGATATCTTTAAGCAGGTATGCACCGACAATATCACGTAGGTAGTCTGTTTTACGTTCATAGTTCTCCATCATTACTACTTCGGGATAGGAACCGTAAATCAAGCGCGCTTCGAGGTTCTGGCGGGTTTCAAGTGCCGTTTCCGTCTGTGCGATTTCCCGTTGCGAGAATGGTGTAAGGAGAAATTGCGTACTGCGGCCGACCAACGGTTCACCAGTCTTATTCAGCAAATCGAATGACGAAGAACCACTTGCCAAGACACTTATTCCCGGTATTTCATCAACTATCAACTTCAGAATACTACCGATTTGTGGTATGTTCTGTGCCTCATCAATAGCCAGCAAATCAATACCATCCAATAAATGCCGATAATTGGCTATTGAGCGATTCTCCAATAGTGCTAATGTGTCGTAGTCTTCGCCGTTGAGCATCATCGTCCTACCTGAATAGTTGTCCACAATTTTACGCATCATTACCGTTTTACCAACACGGCGAGCACCAAAAATCAGTACTGCTTTATTGGGCGCGATTCGTGCTGTAATCTTCTCTTGAAGTATTCTATTTACTGTTTCCATACCTTATAAAATATAATGCAAAGATAATCATATTTTTTTAATTGGCGAATTTTACAAAAAAAACGGGCTATTAAATGGCGATTTTTACAACCACAATCTTATGGAAGTTGTTTCATTGTTTTTAGTAATGATATATGTTCATACTATGATGACTCAATAATTTACCAGACATACGTTTCTGAAATTTGTCCTTATAGGAATGAAAAACTCACATATATTGTGCTAATTAATATATAATTAAATGAAAATAAAAAGACAGGATACGAGTATTCCTGTCTTCTCATATGTAATGGATATTTTTTTATTTTCTCATCCGCTCCAACTCCTCATCACGCAACATTCTCTCGTTCAGTTTTTCCTGCATCCTGTCAATGAAATAGGTGCGGCTTTCGTTCTTCCGGCGTTTGATATCAGTGTAGAAGCGGTAGCAGTCTTAGTAATAACCCCGAATCAATCTTATAGAGAAGATGGGGCGAGGCTGTTTGAGCGGCATATTGCCGTTGTTGATGCAGCCCATCACGTCTATGCCGTAGATAAGTTCCACGAGGTCGATGGCATTGCCCGTCCATTGAAGAAGGCTGGCGGTGGTTTCTGTTGCGTTGTTGGCGGATATTAGTGGTGGCACTTGGGGCGTGGCAAGGAATTTCTGCATCTTTCTTACGAAAGACAGAGCCTTGCTGACGTAGGCGGCAATCTCTCTTCTTTCTTCTGACAGATTACGCACCGGATGGTGCTGCAACTCGATTTCGATGTAGGCAAGCGCGATGACGGTAAGGTTCATGTCCATGCCGCCGTTGCACAGTTCGATCACTTGGGTGGCGAAAGCCGTGTATGCCGTTTCCATATTGCAGTCGCCGGCTTCGTTTATCAGGCGGAAAAAGTCGGTTTCCGCCAGCAAGAAATAATTCATGGTTCTGTCAATTTTGAAAATTACACTTTGTTTTCTGCGTGCGCACATGAATATAATTGGCAAAAAACGCGGCAGAAAATAAAAAATCCAACACTCAATTTTACAAAGTGCTGGATTTTCAGAGGTATAAAATTCAGTATTTTTTCACAAGGACAAATTATCTCCGACTTAAATTGTTTGTAATCGGAACATTTATTCTATTCCTGAAAATAGAAATGTATGCTTGCCGCACATTTTGGCTTATCTTGCTTTTTTATCAATGGATATAGATAATGCGACAATACACCGTTGGGATAGCTTTTCAAAGAGGAAAGCGTCCAGTGTTGCTCTGGCAGAGCCGACTTAAAAAAATGTCGTCCGCTTCCGGATATGAAAGGAACGGTGTATAGTATGATTTCATCCACAGCGTGCATCCGCAGCAGTCCGTTTATATAGTCTGCCGTGTCCGGTGTGGCTTCCGCGAGGTAACGGATGTTTGTGCAGTCTTTTCTCCATTCGTGCAGCATTGAAATGGAATAGTCCGGTGTCACACGGTAAAAGGCTTTCTTCCTGATTTCATCAAGACCGCAACGGTCAAGGCACAAATCCTGATGTGCTTTATCATATAACTCTGAAGAAAGACATCCGTCCATCGTCAGTACGGCGAGAATCTGAACTTTACCCATAATCGTTTCCTTTCGTTAGGCAAGGGTAAAAAAGTAGCGTGCAATTCACACTACCTTCAAGCGATGGCTCTGGTAAAGCCTTTACGGAGAGTACGTGAATGCACGCTATGCGTAAGCATAGCATAAGCATCACGCAATCGTCTCCGTAGTTCCAATTTACCAGATTTTCGCTTGAAACGCCTTGCGGTCTTATCCTATATGTTGGCGGCGAAAAGCTCCTGCCAATCGCCGTTTTTCTCAAATGTTATGCAAAGATAGCCAAATTCAGTGAATTACGGGCTATGATTGCTTGAATTTATATTTAAGTCCATACTCTTCAAGTTTGCTGTATAGTGTTGTCCTGCCTATGCCGAGCAGTTCTGCGGCGACACTCCGGTTGCCGTTTGCCTGTTTCAACGCACGCAATATCCGCTCCTTATCCTCCGCGTCATTGCGCAAGGCGAAGCTGACAGTAGAGGTCGGTTTCGTCACGGCAAGTTCCAGATGCTCTTTCATGACAACACCTTCCTGCGCCTGCAATACAGCACCCATAACTTTCTGCCGAAGTTCCCGCACGTTGCCCGGCCATGCGTGTGTCAGCAACGCTTTACGTGCTTCGGAACTGAACCCGCTCACGCTACACTCCAGCTCTCTGTTTGCCATATCACGGAAGAACTCTGCCAGCGGCATAATGTCTTCTTGACAGTCACGCAACGGAGGAACGGTTATCCCGAAGTCGTGCAGGCGGTACAGAAGATCCTGCCGAAAACGCTTTTCATTCACCGATACCTCCAAATCTTCATTGGTAGCAGCGATGATGCGGACATTGAAATTCCGGTCTGCCTTGTCTCCGACCGGGCGATACCGCCTCTCCTGTATGGCACGGAGCAACATCTGTTGGGTTTCCAACGCGAGGTTTCCTACCTCGTCCAGAAACAACGTGCCGCCTTCCGCCTCATGGAAATATCCTTTCTTGGCATTGTCCGCACCTGTAAATGCACCTTTGACGTGTCCGAAGAAAGCCGACGGTGCAAGCTCTTTGGAGAGTGAACCGCAGTCCACCGCCACAAATGGCTTGCCTGCACGTTTGCTCTTGTCATGCAACAGGTGGGCAATATGCTCCTTGCCCGTGCCGTTCTCACCAAATATCATCACGCTCATATCGGTGGCGGCTACCAGCCTTATGCGGTGCATGATTTTCTGAAAGGCGGAACCTTCACGGGCGAATATAGGCATACGGCGTTGTCCTGCCTGACGTTCTTTCAGTATGGAACGGATCAGGGGGACAAGTTTATCCTCCACAAGCTGTTTGGGAATATAGTCTATCGAGCCGAGTTTCATGCTTTCCACGGCGGTATTAACTTCGGCGTAGTCGGTCATAATGATGAAGGGCTGCATCTTTCCCTCCTTTCGCATCCAGCACAAAAGGTCTATGCCACTGCCGTCAGGCAGACGCAGGTCGGCAACCACGATATCATTATCTGTTGCCTGTTGCAGATGTTTCTTCGCGGTTGAGAGGTGGTAAGCTTCATATTGCGGTAGCCCTCCCGTGACAGCATATTGCAGACATATTCGCAATACACGATGTTGTCTTCCACCACAATTATTTTTGTCTTATTCATCTTCGTATTTTCTCCTTTCCTCTTCTGCCAACCGTATTATTTCCACTCCCTTATCCAGCACGGCAGTCACGGCATGGCTTAACGCTTCACCATCCGGGAGAGCATCGCCACGAAGCAATCCGTAAAGTACATTCAGCGGTTGGTCGGCACGGAGCACCTCCCACGAACTGCGCAGGTGGTGGATCAGGGAATCCAGCTTTTGCAGGTCTTTTTCTTTTGCTGCATCCCGTACCGCCTGCATTTCCTTTTCTGTTTCAGTTATCAACTTTTCCAGCATGACGGCTTCATTGCCATAGGACAATAAGGCGGAAAAGTCCGGTTTCCCGTCCGGTGTCGCTTTTATGGCACACCTGTCGGAAACTCCATCAGTTCCGATATGGAGAACGGTTTGAACAGGCATCCGGCAAAGCCTTTTGCCAATAGTTCCCCTTTGTTACAACTGCCCGAAGCGGTTGCCACAACCACCGGGATTGTTGGTGAATTGCCCACGTTGGACGAACGCAACAGTTCCAGCAATTCGAAACCGTTTATATCGGGCATATTCAAGTCTGTCAGCAACAGGCTGTATTCTTTCTGGCGTATCATTTCCATCAGTGCCGCAGCATCGGTGCAAGTGTCGCAGTGTATTCCTTCTTGGGAATACATCTCTTTCAGCATCAGAAGTAATACCTCATCATTGTCAATGGCGACAACATCATGGAATTTATTGTTATGATAAACAGGTGTATTGCTTGTATATCCAAGCTGTTCTTCAGCTTCCTGCATAGAAATTTCAACTGTGAAACGACTGCCTTTCCCTTTCTTGCTGTCTAAACGGATTGTTCCGCCAAGCATCGACACAATATTACGCATTATGGCAAGCCCAAGCCCGAAACCCTCCTTTGCGGCGGCATTTGATAGACGTTCAAACGCACCGAACGCTTGTTTCTGTTCCTCTTCTGTCATGCCTGTACCTGTATCTTCAACGACCAGTGTCAGAACTCCATTATCATATTCAGTAATCAAAGAAACACCGCCTTCTTCTGTGAACTTGACAGCGTTTGACAGCAGGTTATTCCCGATTTGTATTATTCGCTCTTTGTCGGTCAATACAATGGCATCGTGTCCAGTCTTCACGGACAAGGACAGCCCTTTGTTCACGGCAACAGGCATGAACTCCGTTTCAAGTGTGTGCGTGATTGCTGAAATCCGGCAGGGTGACAGACGGGGCTGTTCCTTGCCGTTGTCCAGGCGGAAGAAGTCAAGCAAAGTGTTAAGCATATCCCGCATACGGTCGGAGGATTGCAGTATGTTTTGGATATACTGCCCGGACTTATCCTCACACTGTTCTTTCCGTATCAGTCCGGCATAGCCTGTTATTGCTGTCAGCGGTGTGCGCAGTTCATGGGTGATAGTATGTACCGCCTTCTTCCTTGACGTTATCAGTGCCTCGTTCCGTTGTACGGATTGTTCCAGTTGCCTTATCAAATCAGTTGTCTTGTGCTTGTATTGTTTAATGCTTTTTGCATCACGATGTATGATGATGTAGGAAATTAACAACAATAGAAGAACGAATCCCATTAAACCGCCTACTTGCATAAATGACTTTTCACGCATGGCAACTATTTCGTTTTCCCGGCTTTGCAGTTCGGTTTGTACCTTTTCTTCTATTTGGCAAATCAATTCTTGCAGTTGTCTGTTAAGTTCTGCATTACGAGCTGCAAGGCTGTCGGCTTGTTCCGACAATTGGCGATCCTGCACTTTCTGTTCGCTGATTACGTTTCTATTGACCGAATGAAGGATAGTGGTTGATACTGCTGGAGTTACTTCCTTTTTTTTGCCGAATATGCCTAAGAAACCTTTTCGTTTTGGCTTTTTGGACTGTTCCTGCACACTTTTCTGTACAATAACCGGAATTTGATTGGCTATCTTCTTGTTAATAGATTGTTGTTCATCCATTAACCGGACTATCTGGAACATCTGTCGTTCCTTATCCTCTAAAAGACTGCGCACACTATCGATGCGCTCTGCTGGATAGGTGGCCTTGAAACGGCAGAGCATACTGTCCATTGCCATACGCCGTGCATGGTAATGCTCGATATCTTTATCGTTCCATTCCAGTATTGTTTCACCCAATAGAGAAAATTTTATCATTTGAATATTGATATTGTTTATTTCTTTTCGGAGCTCGTCTATTTTTTTATTGCCAAGTTCTAATGCTTCTATCTCCTGCCATTCATAGAGCTATTATATGCCATACATCCGATAAGAATGGAGATAAGTATATATCCCAACCGTATTGCCTTATAGAAATTTCCTGACCGCTCCATTATTTTAATGACATTGATTTTTGGAACATGAATAAAAGTTTATCTTTTTCGTTCATGCGGATATTATCAGAATAACCGTCTTTTGTTATTTGATACCCACATGGCTTAACCATAAAAATGCCTAAGCCTTAGTGTACGAACTTACTTCTGAGGCATAGTCTTTACTTGTATTTAATGGAACTTTCCCTTTAATATGACACCACTCATTATTACAACTGATGTCTTCAATCTCAGACATCAGTTTTTGCAAATTCTGTAATAGTCTTTGGAACTCGCTACTTGGGGTATCTGCAACTCAAAACAGAGCATCGGTTCGAAGAATGTCCACACCTGACTGTTGCAAAGCCAGCCTGAAGACATAAGGGGTCAG
>ENA-OQIW01000068-OQIW01000068.1-human-gut-metagenome-genome-assembly--contig:-NODE-68-length-23925-cov-1.275653_pt1 | contig 23925 bp, 37 predicted proteins | sample MGYA00242586_ERZ504751 | MGnify/ENA primary metagenome ERZ504751 (study PRJEB26092, sample SAMD00036349) | human gut metagenome | host: Homo sapiens | study: EMG produced TPA metagenomics assembly of...
AAAGAAGGTATCGAGCTTCGTCTGCTGACGGTCGATAGCCAGGGTGTACTGGTCAAGTCGTTAGAACCAATACTGAAGAAGTCGACTTCGTGTGCCAGTTCTTCACTCATGACGGCAGCCGCCGGCGTTTCAACCATGATGCCGACTTCCATATCCTTATCGTAGGCAATGCCTTTGGCATCCAATTCCTGGCGGACTTCATCCAAGATCTTTTTGCACTGCTGTACTTCCCAGACGGAAATAATCATCGGGAACATGATAGCAATCTTACCGAATGCCGAGGCACGCAGCAAGGCGCGAAGCTGTGTCTTGAACAAATCGACGCGACTCAGGCAGATACGGATGGCACGCATGCCCATAGCCGGATTTTCTTCCGGGTCGAGGTCGAAATAATCGACCTTTTTATCGGCACCGATATCGAGAGTACGGATGACGACCGTCTTGCCCTGAAGGGCTTCGGCAGCCTGTTTATAGGCTTCGAACTGCTGATCTTCCGTCGGATAATCGCTGCTTTCCAAATAAAGGAATTCGCTGCGGAAGAGGCCGATGCCTTCGGCATCATTGGCCAAGACCTGGGGCAGGTTGCCGGGTTGCCGATATTGGCAAAGAGATTGATCTTCTTGCCGTCTTTGGTAACCGTCGGGACGCCTCGGACTTGTTCCAGAGCCGTCAGGCGCAGTTCTTCTTCCTTCTGTTTTTTCTTCATCAGGGCCAACGTTTCTTCATCAGGATTGATGTACACGTCCCCTGTCGTGCCGTCAATGACGGCCATCATGCCGTCAACGTCATTGTGGAGCTGAGTCCCTGTGCTGACGACAGCGGCAATGCCCAAGGTACGGGCTAAGATAGCCGTATGCGAGTTGGTGCTGCCTGCTGACGTAACAAAGCCAAGGATCTTGTCCGTATCGAGCTGTAACGTTTCGCTCGGTGCCAAGTCGTCAGCAGCAATGATAACCTGATCATAGTTACTGAAATCAATCCCCGGCCGCCGCTGAGCTGCTGCTCTACACGACGGGAAATATCGAGAACGTCGGCTGCACGGGCCTGCATATAGGCATCGTCCATGGAGCGGAACATCTCAGCCAGTTCTTGAGCAGTCTGATCAACAGCTGCTTCAGCATTCATTTTTTCCTCGCGGATTCTTGTTTCAATACCTTCAACATAGTCATCGTCATCAAGCATCATCTGATGAACTTCAAAGACAGCCGCTTGTTCTTCACCGACTTTGTCTACAGCTTTAACATATAAGTCTTTCAGCTGGCTCATCGCTTCTTCACGCGCTTTTTGGAAACGCGCCAATTCTACATCGACACTTTCAATCGGTCGAACGGCAGTAGAAATGGTATTGCGATGAAACAGTGCCAGCGGTCCGATACTGATACCGGAAAAGACACTCTTACCTTTTAACGTCAGCATCTGCTTTCCCCCTCAAAAATCTTAGAAGTTTTCCTTCAAGAAGGCTTCTACAGCACTTGCTGCCTGTTCTTCGTCAGCGCCTTCTACCTGTACTTTAATGGCTTCACCCTGCTTTACCCCTAAAGCCATGACGGTGAAGATTTTTTTCAAATCACCTTTACGAGCGCCTTTGAAGACACTGATGTTGGATTCAAATTTTTTAGCTTCTTTAACCAAGAGGCCAGCCGGACGAGCATGGATACCCTGGGGATCGGTTACAACGAATTCAAATTCTTTCATGAAAATTCCTCCTTCAGGAAATACGTGTTTGGAATAGTTGAGATAAAACTCTATTATATAGTGTACTTGATTTATGGAAATTACGCAATTACTCTTGAGGACGTTTTTTGCGGAAAATACCAAGTAAGATAGCTGCCACGATGACACCGGCGATTAACGAGACGATATACATGGGCCAATTGGTGATGACACCGAATACGAAAATACCGCCATGAGGTGCCGGAAGAGCGCAGCCAAAGAGCATCGACAGCGAGCCGGCGACAGCAGAACCGATAGCGCAGGCCGGAATGACGCGAAGCGGGTCAGAAGCCGCGAAAGGAATGGCGCCTTCCGTAATGAAGGACAGGCCCATGATAAAGTTGGTAATCGTCGACTGCCGTTCTTTCGGCGTAAACTTATTTCTAAAGATCAACATCGCCAAGCGATAGCCAGGGGGGGAACCATGCCGCCGGCCATGACCGATGCCATGATGCCCGAGCTGACAGCCTGACCGGTGGCGCTCATGAGCGATGCCGTCCCAAAGACGTAAGCCGCTTTGTTGATCGGACCGCCAAAGTCGATAGACATCATGCCGCCGAGGACGAAGCCGAGGACGATACGGCTCGACGTCGTCATGCTGTTGAGGCTGTCAAACAACCAGGTATTGAAGATAGCCGTCGGAGGATTGATGACAAAGGTCATGATGAGGCCGATGAGAATCAGACCGAAAACCGGGTAAACAGGATGGGCTTGGTGCTTCCAGGGATTCCGGCAGGACCGACAACACTTTTTTCAATAAAAGGACCAGGTAACCGGCAATGAAGCCTGCAAAGAGGGCTCCGAAGAAACCGGATCCGCCCGTTGTCGCCAGGAAACCGCCGACGATACCGGGCATGAGAGCCGGCCGTTCGCCGATACTCATAGCAATGTAACCGGCCAGGATCGGCATCATCATGCTGAAGGACAGGCCGCCGATGTTTTTCAATAAGGCTGCCACCGGTGTCCCGCTGCCGAAGTTGGCGGCCCCGGCATTATCCATATCAAAGAGGAAGCCAAGGCGATGAGAATCCCGCCGCCGATAACGAAGGGCAGCATGTGGGATACGCCGTTCATCAAGTGCTTATAGATCTGACGGCCGACGCCTTCTTTTTCGGCGCTTTCAACAGCTACCGCTTCAGAAGACGATTCCGCGCCCTGATAAACAGGGGCCTTGCCGTCGAGGATCGTCTGAATCAATTCTTCCGGAATCTTAATGCCATTGGCAACTTTGGTGAAGATAACCTTTTTGCCGGCAACGCTGGACCGGTACGTCTTTATCGACGGCGACGATACGCCGACAGCCGTTTGATATCGGCTTCAGTCAAGTGATTTTTGACCCCGCCGGAACCGTTGGTTTCGACTTTGATGTCGACGCCCATGGCAGCTGCCTTGTTTTCCAAAGCTTCAGCAGCCATGTAGGTATGGGCAATCCCCGTCGGGCATGCCGTAACACCGATGACGAAGGGGCGTTCAGACGGAGCCGCTTCTTCAGCCGGTGTTTCTTCAGCAGCCGCTTCCGCCGCAGCTTCTTCAGCTTCGGCTTTGATCTGTTCGGCTTCGGCTTTATCGATCGTCGAAAGGTATTCTTCCGGCGTCTTAGCTGCATCAAGGCATCACGAAAATCATCATCCATCAGCATGCGGCTCAGGCGGCTCAACACTTCCAAGTGGACGTCGGCACCGCCGGCCGGTGCCGCAATCATGAAAAACAGATGAGCCGGTTCGTCGTCGAGGCTTTCGTAATCGACACCGTCACGGACGATCATCGATGCCAGGCCCGGTTCGTTTACGGCTTCGGTCTTAGCGTGAGGAATGGCAATGCCTTCGCCAATCCCCGTGCTGCCTTCAGCTTCACGAGCCAAAACGCGTTCTTTGTACAATTCTTTGTTATTCAAATTGCCGCCGGCTTCCATGAGGTCGACTAAGTGGCCAATGGCCGCTGTCTTATCGGCAACAGCGGCGTTAAGGTCAATGCTCTGCTTCTTGAGTAAATCTACAATACGCATCTACATCTCTCCTTCTCTCTTTAATTTTCTCTATACAATTCAATTCTCTAATATGAAAAATACAGCCTGACTTATAACTGGGAATAAATGTCCCGAATCTGGGATTCCGTGGCCAGCCATTCATTAAAGGCCGAAGCACTGCCGGCACTGATGCCCATCTTCAACGCTTCATTGAGGTCGCCCTTAGACGATTCGAAACCTGCCAGGAATCCGGCTACCATGCTGTCACCGGCACCGACAGAGTTGACCAGCGTCCCCTTCGGCGACGGACGGCGGTATACCTTTCCGTCTTCGCGAGAAGAAGAGCCCCGTCGCCGCCGAGGGAAACGAGGACGTTGCGGGCACCCATGGCCTGCAGCTGTTTGGCGCAGACGATGATTTCGTCATCGGTCTTGAGGTCGACGCTGAACAGTTCACCTAATTCAAAATTATTCGGTTTAATGAGGAACGGTTTATATTTAATGACGTTTTTCAATAAATCACCCGTAGCATCGACGACGACGCGGATATCCCGCTTTTGGAGGCGTTTCAAAATCTGTTCATAGATATCGTCGGGAATATCGCTGGGGATACTGCCGGCCAAGACCAAGGTATCGCCGTCGGAAAGGCGGTCGATTCTGGCCAAGAGGGCAGTTCAGTTTATTCTTCCGGGATATTCGGGCCCATGCCGTTGACAGCCGTTTCATCGTCAGCGCTGACCTTGAGGTTAATACGCGAGCAGCCTTCATCGAGGAGGATAAAATCCGTATCTCCGCCGTTGGCTTTTGCCAGCCGTTCGATTTCCTTACCCGTAAAGCCGGCCACAAAGCCAGCATCTTCGACGGGATATGAAGATTGCCGAGAACGAGGGACACGTTAATGCCCTTGCCGCCGGGATAAATCATTTCTTGCTCTGCCCGATTGATATCGCCGGCTGTAAACTTCTTCATGTGGACGACATAATCTAAGGATGGGTTGAACGTAACTGTATAAATCACAGGATATGCACCTCCGTCATTTGCTGATACGGTTTGTAATCGAGGCTTTCATCGTCCCGCGCCGTAATCAGCGTAACCATTGATAATTCTGCAAATGTAATATGTGAAGATAAGCCGAACTTACTGGAATCGGCCAAGACAAAACGATCCAAGCACTGCCCCATAGCGGCTCTCTTACAGACAGCCTCTTCTTCATCGGGCGTCGTACAGCCGGAATGGACAGCAACGCCATTGGCGCCAAAAAAGCCCTTGGTAAAATGGTATCGGCCAATCATATCTCTCATTTCACTGCCGACGATAGCTTCAGTATCGCCCTTCACACGGCCGGGCACGATGTACACCCTGCCGCCGATGCGGCCCAATTTCTGGGCCAAGGGAATACTATTGGTCACGAACGACGCTTCTGAACCGGCCAGAAAATCGACGAGCTGTTCCGTCGTCGAACCGGCGTCCAGATAGACGAAGTCTTCTTTATGGATCAGTCGGGCTGCATACTGGCAATACGCCGCTTTTCACTCATGTGAATCGGAATATTTATCCTGCAGATTTTCCATATCCGCTTCATATAAAGAATCGTCACGGAGCGTCGTCGCTCCGCCATGGACACGGCGCAGGCGGCCTTCCCGATCAAGTCAGTAAATCCCGGCGGACTGTCGATTCCGAGATGTTTAAAAAACCAACTAAATCCTGAACAGATACGGCTCCGCTCGTATTGACGAGTCGCATTATTTTTCATGTCTTTCTTCAGTCAGCATCGCATCACTTCCTTTTCCAGCCTCCTCTTGCCATATTATATCGTTATTTTCGTTCATTTTCAATCAAATACAGCCATTATAATCAAAAAGCAATCAAATTCCTTCATTTATGTGCTCAACTCATTCAAGTGATTTTATTCACATAACCTTAAAAAGAAAGAAGGAAACTGTCACTAAAGAGACAATTTCCTTCCATAGAAAACGGATCAATCGATTCGAAAAATGTTCAGGTTTAGGAAAGCACTTACATACCGGCACTCCGAGACGGCTGTCCTGCCGTTTCAATGCCGTGACGGGTCTGATATTTCAAGAAAGCCATCAGGACCAAGGCGACGACGAAGGCTCCGACGAAGAAGTACAGCGTCGCAGCGTAGCTGTTGGTCGTTTCCTTGATGATCGATACCAGGACCGGACCGGCGACGCCGGCAGCGCCCCAGGCCGTCAGTACCCGGCCGTGAATGGCACTGAGGTACTTGGTTCCGAAGAGATCGCTGAGGTAAGCCGGCATGCAGGAGAAACCGCCGCCGTAGCAGGTAATGATGAGCAAGAGTAAAATCTGGAAGCTGAAAGCACTGCTTACATTAGCCAACTGCCAGAAAGCGAGGATTTCAATGGCGAAGAATAAGACATACGTCGACGAACGGCCGATATAGTCAGAAACGGTCGCCCAGGCGATGCGGCCGGCACCGTTCAAAAGGCCGATGAGACCGACCATGGAAGCGGCGGCCATGGGAGACATGCCGACGACGTCCTGAGCCATGGGAGAGGCGACAGCCAGGAGGGCGATGCCGCAGGTAATATTGGTAAAGAAGAGCCACCAGATGGCATAGAACTGCCAGGTCTTCATCGCACCGCGAACGGTAAACTGAGGCTGGGCATCGGCGTATTCAACGGTCGATTTCTTTTTAGCTTCAGCAGCCGCATCTTCTTCCGGAGGAGCTAAGTAAAGGGAAGACGCTGTCATGATGACCATGTAGACGATACCGAGAATGATGAAATTGGCGACCAGGCCAAAGGACTGAACCAGAATCTGCATGGCAGGACCGGCAATCAGGCTGGCAAAGCCAAAACCCATGATGCCAGGCCCGTTGCGAAGCCGCGATTTTCAGGGAACCACTTGACCAGCGTCGATACCGGCGTAATATATCCCGTTCCCAGGCCGATACCGCCAATGACGCCATAGAACAGGTAGAGCATGGGCAGGCTGTGTACATAAAGAGCCGCTGCCGTGCCGAACATCGCCAATACAAAGAAAGACATCGATAAGAGACCCGATTTGCGGGGACCGATCTTCTGAACGAAGCTTCCTAAGAAACCTGCCGATAAACCGAGGAATAAAATAGCTAACGAAAAAGTCCATGTCGTTTCCTGCAGGCTGAAGCCCATGGCTTCCATGATCGGCTTGGTCAAGACGCTCCAAGCGTAGACACTGCCGATACAGATGTGGAGGCCGATGGCCGATAAGGCGATGAGCCAGCGATTTCTTTTCATGATCCATTATCTCCTTCCAGGTAGGGAGCCTGGAGGTCAAAAAAATATGCCGACCCCCGGGCCCAAGAATATGTTAGTAGCATACACTTGCCCAGACGGTCGGCATGAAATGACTTCGTACAGTTCACGTGGTTGCTCCACTTGATTCCGTCAGTCCTGTACGAATCTGCTGATGTTATTATACGAATATTGATTTATTTTGTCAATATCCATTTTTAAGCGGCAGGCGTAAAGGGAACGTAGTCCTTGTCCACAGCCTGAGATGGCGTATTTTCAGTCTGTGAGGCATCGGAGGTCTGTTCCGTCGTCTGCTGCGATGCTAATTCAGCAGCCTGCTGCTGCTTTTCCTGAATATCGGACAAGGTCTGTCCTGCCGGTGCATGGCGCACGATGTAAACGTTTTCCGTCGGTTTCAGGGCCGAAAAAGCATAGGTCATCAGTTTCTGTGCATCGCCATAACGGTCGCTCGAATTCATGATCGACGCGATGACCGTCCGGCCGTCTCTCGTTGCCGAAACGACCAGGCAGGGACCGCCGGCATTGGTCGTACCGGTCTTGATTCCGTTGGCACCTTCAAAACCGCTGGTCAAAAATTCATTGGTCGATACGCAGTGTTTAAATCCGCCGTCCATGTAGGGCATGTCGAATTCGCTGCGGCTGACCATACTCTGAAATTCAGGAAGCTTCATGCCATAAGCGGCGATGACAGCCATGTCGCGGGCCGTCGAGTAGTGGTTGCTGTCGGGAAGGCCGTGAGGATTGGCAAAATGAGTATGCGTGGCACCTAAGGCAGCAGCTTTTTCATTCATCTTAGCGACAAAATCGGCTTCCGTCGGCGTTACCGTTTCGGCGACAGCCACAGCCGCATCACAGCCCGATACGAGCATCATGCCGGTCAGGCCATTACTGAGGGTGATTTGATCGCCGGGCTTGATTTCCGAGGACCGAGGCATCACTGTCGATGTCATAGATATCATCGGTGATATGAAGGGGCTTATCCATCATAGCTTGCTCCTTGCCGAGCTCAATCCCAAGGATAGCCGTCATGATTTTCGTCGTACTGCCGGGATAGGCCAGGTCATCGGCATTTTTGGAATAGAGTTCATCGCCCGTATCGGCATCCATGACATAGGCTGCATGAGCTTCGATATCAGGCTTTTGGATTTCATCGGCAAAGACCGGAGCTGCCAGGGTAAGACAAGCAACAGCGGCGAGACATAGCATTCTTTTTAAAGACATAATTGCACCTCTCCCTTTATAAAGGATTTTTTACAGCCATTTTCGGCTTGCGCGGATATTTTTTAGGACTTTCGCCCACCTTTTGAATATAGATGACGGCCCGCACCTCATCGAGTCCCGGAATCTCGACGGCTTTGACGCGAGCTACCTTGCCGCCTAACATTTTCAGGGCATTTTCAGCTTCTTTCAGTTCGTCCTCATACTGGGCGCCCTTCAAGGAAATGAAATAACCGCCCTGTTTCACATACGGCAGGGCCCATTCGGCCAAGACGTTCAAACGGGCGACAGCCCGGCTGGTCACGACATCAAAGGCACTGCGATAGACGCTGATGGGCCGCATCTTCGGCACGCCCGTGAAGAAACTCAGCCGAAAGTCCCAATTGATCGACCAGTTTCTGCAAAAAAGTAAGGCGTTTTTGCAGGGAGTCAAAGAAGGTGACCTTCAAATCGGGACGATAGATGAGGAGCGGCAGGCCGGGAAAGCCGGCGCCGGTCCCCAAATCGAGGACGGACGCCCCGGCCGTAAAGCAGTCTTCCTCATAGCAGGACAGGCTGTCGGCCATGTGCTTAATGGCGACTTCTTTCGGCTCGGTAATGGCCGTCAGGTTCATGACCTTGTTGGTTCGATCAAGGCTTCCTGAAAGACGTCGAATTGGCGGAGCTGGTCCTCTGTAATCGAAAGCCCCATAGCCGTCAGGGCCGATTGTAATTCGCTGCGAAACATATTACTTATCCCCCGGTTGTGTTGTTCCAAGAGGATGAGCAGGGCCGTAATATCGGCGGTGAAACACCGGAGATACGGCTGGCCTGACCTAAGGACAAAGGGTCGAATTTCATCGAGTTTCTGCCGCGCTTCGGCCGACAAGGTATCGATGTCGGCATAGACGATGCCTTCGGGCATTTTCTTCTTTTCCAGGCGGTTCATCTTGTCGACCTGTTCCATCTGGCGGCTGATATAACCTTCGTACTTGATCGTGATTTCGATTTCTTCTTCGACGTCTTCTTGTAAGTCCGGCAGGTCAAAGACGGTCTGCAACGACGCATAGGTCACATCGTCACGACGCAGCAGATCATAGGCCGTAAGCGCCGTATGGATAGGTGCCGTACCGAGTTGTTCAAGTTTTGCCAGATTTTCTTTAGACGGCGTAACCGAAATCTCCTTCAAGGCTGCAATCCCGGCTTCTATGGCCTGTTTCTTGGCCGTGAAGGCCTGATATCGTTCCTCCGTGACCAAGCCGATGTCGTAGCCTTTCTGGGTCAGGCGCAAATCGGCATTGTCCTGCCGCAAGATGAGGCGGTACTCACTGCGGCTGGTCATGATGCGGTACGGTTCATTCGTCCCTTTCGTTACCAAATCGTCGATGAGGACGCCGATGTAAGCTTCCGAACGGGTCAGGACGAAGGGCTCTTTATGCTGTACTTTTAAAGCGGCATTGATGCCGGCAATCAGCCTTGAGCAGCCGCTTCTTCATAGCCGCTGGTACCGTTGGCCTGACCAGCTGAAAAGAGGCCGGGAATCTTTTTCGTTTCCAACCACGGCGTGAGCTGCGTCGGATCGAGGCAGTCGTATTCAATGGCGTAGCAGGCCGCATGATTTTCACGTCTTCAAGACCTGGAATGGTCCGCAAGAAGGCATACTGAACATCGGCAGGCATACTGGTACTCATGCCCTGGACGTACATTTCTTCCGTCGATTCCCCTTCCGGTTCGACAAAGAGCTGATGCCGCTTCTTATCGGCAAAGCGGACGATTTTCGATTCAATCGACGGGCAGTAGCGAGGGCCGATGCCTTCGATGACGCCGTTGCACATCGGCGCCCGGTCGAGGTTGTCGCGAATGATTTTATGCGTTTCTTCATTGGTAAAGGTCAGCCAGCAGCAGGCCTTATTACGGTTCTTCCGTTCCGACAAGAAGGAAAATGCATGGCCGTCTTTATCGCCTTCCTGCTTGGTCATTTCGTCGGTCCGAAGGGTACGGCGATCGACGCGGGCCGGCGTACCGGTTTTAAAGCGCATGAGCTTGAGACCGGCTTTTAAAAGGGATCCCGACAAATCTTCTGCCGAGCGCTGGCCGATGGGTCCACCGGAATAGGTGCAGTCGCCAATGATGATTTTTCCCTTTAAATAGGTTCCCGTGGCCAAGATGACGCAGGGAGCCTTATAGACTTCATCCAGTTCCGTCCGCACGCCGGAAACGACGCCGTCTTCCAGCAGCAAATCGGTAATCATGAGCTGTTTGACATCGAGATTTTCCTGGTTTTCCAGGGTCTTGGTCATGGACATCTGATAGAGCTTCTTATCGGACTGAGCCCGCAGCGAATAGACAGCCGGCCCCTTGCCCGTATTGAGCATCCGCATTTGCAGGCACGTTTCATCGGTATTAAGCCCCATTTCGCCGCCTAAGGCATCGATTTCCCGGACCAAATGGCTCTTTCCGGGACCGCCTACGGCCGGATTACACGGCATGAGGGCAATATTATCTAAATTTAAAGTAGCAATCAGCGTCTTGGCACCTAAGCGGGCACTGGCAAGAGCCGCTTCACAGCCGGCATGGCCGCACCGACGACGATGACATCGTATGTATCGACGGTAAACATAGTTACACCTCTTTATTTTCCCAAACAGAATCGGCTGAAGATTTCTTCAACGATATCGTCATGAACGGTATCCCCGGTAATAGAGCCCAACAGACTCCAGGCTTCCCGTAAATCGACGACGGCAAAGTCGACAGGCATGCCGTCTTCCATGGTCGTCAAGGCCCGGTTCAACGCTTCCCGGCTCTGGCGGACCAGTTCAATATGACGCGTATTGGTTAACAGGGCACTGCCCGATTGATTGGTCCGGGGCAGGGCCTGTTCCAAAAGTTGGTCTTTTAACGCCTCAAGGCCCTCGCCGGTACTGGCCGAAATGGACAAGACCGGATGGTGATAGTCCCTGAGGTCGCCTTCGCTGACGACAGCCGGTAAATCGAGTTTATTGAGGACGATGAGGCATTCTTATCAGTCGTAGACGCTAAAATCCCCTTGTCTTCCTCGGAAAGGGGACGGGAACGGTCGATGACGACGACGGTGATATCGGCTTTATCCATATAGGACCTGGCCTTGGTCACGCCGATCTGTTCGACCCGATCCTCGGTCTCGCGAATCCCTGCCGTATCGACCAGGCAGACGGGAACGCCTTTTAAAGAAATCCACTCTTCGAGGACATCCCGCGTCGTTCCCGGCACATCGGTGACGATAGCCCGGTCGCTTTGAAGCAGGCAGTTGAGAAGACTCGACTTGCCGGCGTTCGGCGTGCCGGCAATGGCGGCCATGACGCCGTCGCGAATCATCCGCCTTCCCGCGAAGCGGCCAGCATCTCATCGAGGGCTTTTAATTGCGTCCTAATGGCACCGGCAACGTCAGGACGGTAATCTCTTCTAAGTCTTCTTCGGGATAATCGATCATGACTTCCAGGCGCGTAATAAAATCGGTCAGTTCCTTGCGCATGGCACCGACCGCCTTGGACAGGCGGCCTTCCAACTGGCTTACGGCACTGGTAAGGCCTGATCGCTTTTGGCCTGGATAACATCCATGACGGCTTCGGCCTGGGCAAGGTCGATGCGCCCGTTTACGAAGGCCCGCTGCGTAAATTCGCCGGGATTGGCCAGTCGGGCGCCGTGATAAAAGGACCAGCGCCAATATCTCTTCTAAGGCCTTATAGCACCATGGCACTGGATTTCCAAGACATCTTCCGCTGTATATGAATGAGGCCCTTTCATAATGAGCAGTAACACTTCATCAATAGGCCGCCCGTCATCGGACACGATCATACCGTGCTGGATCGAACGGTCTCGCCGATCGGCTAAAGGAACCTCAGAGGAACTCTTAAAAACGGCATCGCGACAGCATAAGCCTTACTGCCGCTGATACGAATGACGCCGATGCCGCTCTCACCGAGGGGCGTTGCAATGGCCGCAATCGTATCGGCCGTATCATACATCATATAGGACTCCTTCCATAGTCTAAAAGGAGTTGTCAGCGACAACTCCTTTTTCATATCTATCTTTATACTTTATCCTTGATAATAAATGACGACGTGACGGTACGGATCTTTGCCTTCGCTTTCCGTCCGTACTTCCGAGTCATTTTGCAGGGCTACGTGAATGATTTTTCGTTCATAACCATTCATCGGCTCCAGGGTAACGGACTCGCCGTTTTGCTTGACCCGGTTCGCCAGGCGATGAGCCAACTGCTTCAGCGTTTCTTCCCGGCGATGACGGTAGTTTTCAACATCGAGCATGATGAAATACCGTGCATTTTCGCCCTGATTGGTCGTCAGGTTGGTCAAATATTGGAGGGCATCCAAGGTTTGGCCATGCTTGCCGATGAGAATGCCTAAGTTCTTGCCGTGGAGATGAAGAAGGATTTTATCGGACTTGATCATCTTTTCAATGACCACATCGATGCCCATGTTCTTCAACACTTCCTGCAGGAAGGCCTTGCCTTTAGCGGCTGCTTCTTCTGCGGAAAAAGCTTCTTCTTCCGGTTCTTGTACAGCCGGTTCAGACGGTTCATCTTCCATCATATCCGGTTCAGCGACTTCGACAGCTTTCACGACGTCAGCTGCTTTCGGTTCAGCAGCGGATACTTCCGTTTCCGGTTCGGCCTGAATGACTTCAGACGGTACCGGCGTTACATCAGCTTTTTCGGTAATACGGACACGAGCCGGTTTGCTGCCAAACCCAAAGAAACCGCTTTTCGGTTCTTCTAAGATCTCGATGTCAACTTCTTCTTTCATTCTGCCGAGACGCACCAGACCGGAGCGCACGGCATCTTCGATCGTTTTTCCTGTTGCTTCGATAGTACTCATGCTTGTGCTCCTTTATTCTTGAGGTGAGCCATAACCATCTGCTGGCCCCACTGGAAGAGGTTGGAAACAACCCAGTAAATGACCAGACCACTCGGGAAGTTGAGACTGATCCAGCCGATGAACAGCGGCATGACGACTTTCATGATTTTCTGCTGTTTGGCCTGGGCATCCGATGCCGCTACCTGTGCGCCGGACATCTGGTTCTGAATAAAGTACGTCGAAATAGCCGACAAGATCGGCATGACATAAATCGGATCGGGCTGACCGAGCTCGGAAGCCATAAAAAGCTTTCAAAGGCCGGGTCATAAGGATACTCTCTTAAAGCATAGAATATAGAAATAAGGAAAGGCATCTGAATGAGAATGGGGAGGCAGCCCGACAAGGGGTTGACACCCATTTCGCGATACAGTTTAGATCATTTTCTTCCTGCATTCTTCTTCTGGTTTCCTTTATATTTCTTCTGAATTTCTTTAATCTTAGGCTGCAAAAGCTGCATGCCTTCCATGGAGCGGATCTGTTTCGCCGTAAGGGGCGACAGCACCAATTTAATAATCAAGGTGAGCAAGATAATGGCAATGCCATAGCTCGGATAGCCCATATTCTGGGTGAATGCATAACAGTAATTCATAAATGTCGTCATAATACCACTGAGGACATCCATTATTCCACTGAAAAAGCCCAATGTGCTCAACTCCTGTTCAGTTGTAAAAATAAGGATTTACGGTACGGGATCATATCCACCTTTATGAAAGGGATGGCATTTTAAAATGCGCCTTATTGCCAAGTAACTCCCTTTTAACGCACCGTATTTCTGCAATGCTTCAAGAGCATAGGCAGAACAAGTGGGATAAAACCGGCAGCATGGCCGGTGAAGCGGCGATATAAATAACTGGTAGCCCCGAATCAGGGCTATGAAACACCATTTCATGCATCATCACTTCTTTTTCAATACCCTGGCATGCCGGAATAACTGCAAAATGGACTGTTCAGCTTCTGCATATCCGGCATATTTCAGACTGCTGCGGCCAATGAGGACTAAATCGAAGCCGTCCTTCAGATCAAACTGATGGAGACGGTATACTTCCTTCATCAGGCGGCGGCAGCGTTGCGCTCAACGGCACAACCGATTTTTTTCCCCGTCACAAAACCGATGCGGGTCGGTTGCTTTGGCGATCGCGGCAGAACGTATAAAACGACGCGGCGATTGACATACGACTTTCCGCGGCGATATACGAGCTGGTACTCGCGATTTTTACACAGCCGTTGCTCTTTCGTTAGTTCATACATACATAATTGTCCTAGTAATGCTAGAAAAACAGAAAAATTCCACATGCCGGAACTTTTCTGTTTATCTCGTAATAATTAAGCAGAGAGTTTTTTTCTGCCTTTCATGCGTCTTCTTTTTAAAACCATGCGGCCGCCCTTAGTCTTCATTCTTTCACGAAAACCATGAGTTCTTTTTCTCCACAATGTATTCGGCTGATATGTCTGTTTCAAGCTAGACACCTCCTTTTCCATCATTGACAGTAATTGATTTACACCATAACAGGTTAATTATAGTAAGCGATGGTCAGCCTGTCAAGCCTTATTTTTAGGCACTTATTCCATTTGAGAATACCCGATGTATAAGTATTCCAACAAAAATTTCTTCCCATAACCTGGGTTTTGTTGTAGAATGTGGATAGATAAATATAGTTGTCAACAATCCATCCACATTTTGTGGATAAGTGGAAAGAATCGGAAACTCGATGTACATCGGCTTTCCGGCTTTTTACATTTCATTTGTTCACGTTGTCCACAATGAAGTTGTACACATATGAACGCCCAATATACACACCTAAATTTTTCGTACAGACAGGAAGGATTACTATGGATCTGCTCAGTTTATGGGAAAAAATGTTAGCCAATTTGAAACAAGTCTTGCCCAAAGAAATTTTCACCAATTGGTTTGAAGGCAACATCATTCCCTACTCTTATTCGGAAGAAGAAAATTTGCTCATCCTCGATACGATGACCAATTTCCTTCGCGATTACGTCAGTAAAAAATACACCGACGTCCTGGAAACCATCGCCGAAGAAGTCATTGGCATAAAACAAGGTTCAGCTCATTACCAGTCAGGAAAAAACGCCGGATCACGACAAAACCGAAGCCGTTGCCGAAACGATTACCCTGCCGCCCAAACAAAGTACGCCTCCCGTAGAGGCCGTGACCGCCCCCAAAGCCGCAAAACCGGCTCCAGTCGTCCAAACCGAATGGGTCCAGCCAGAACTTCCCATCACCGATGCCATGCCGGCTATCAAGGATGCTGCTTCTTTATCACTGACCACAGAATCCAGTCCTTATAATAATAATTTAAATAAAGATTATACCTTTGACAACTTTATCGTCGGCAACAGCAACCGCGTGGCAACGGCCGTCGCCAAGTCCATTGCCGCAGCTCCGGCCCAAAAATGGAATCCTTTTTATATCTATGGCGACAGCGGTCTCGGAAAGACCCATTTAATGCATGCCATCGGCCATGAGCTCTTAAAAAACTTTCCCAATAATGCGCCTCCTGTGCATTACCAGCGAAGACTTCGTCAATGAATTCATCCAGTGCATCCAGGACCAGAATACGGAAAGCTTCCGCCGCCGGTACCGCAACGTCGACGTCCTCTTCGTCGACGACATCCAGTTCCTCGGCCGCGGCGAAAAGGAGAGCTCCAAGAAGAATTCTTCCATACCTTTAATAAGCTCTATCAGGATAAAAAACAGATGGTATTCACCAGCGACCGTCCGCCCCGCGACATCAAAAAGCTGGAAGAACGCCTGCGTTCCCGCTTTGAAAACGGGATGGTCACCCAAATCGAGCCTCCCGATCTGGAAACCCGAACGGCAATCCTCCGGACCTGGTCGGAAAAAGAAAATATCGTCTACGATTTAGATGCCTTAAATTATATTGCAGCCAACGTCAGTGAAAACATTCGAAAGCTGCACGGCGCTTTCATCCGGGTCCTCTTGGAATCGATGCAGACCAAGAGCAACGTCACATTGCCGTTGGTTAAACATGCAATCAGCTACATTACCGATGCGCAAGACGAAAAGAAGTACATCACCATCGATGAAATTACGACCTATATCTGTCAGCACTACAATATCAATTATAAAGAATTAATGGGCAAGAAAAAAACTAAAGGATATCGCTCTTCCCCGTCAGATTGCCATGTACATGTGCCGTGAACTGACCGGGAACACCTATCCCCATATCGGAACGGCCTTCAATGGCCGTGACCATACGACGGTTATGCATGCTTGTACCAAGATCATGGAAAAGGCCAAAGAAGACCGTCACTTTAAGGAACACATCGAAAAGATGATGAATGAAATCCGTGGTGTGGATAACTAGGTTGATAAAAATATCGATAGATTGTGGAATAAGAAAAAAAAGAAATCCACAGTGGAAATGTGGACAAAAAATTACCCGTTATCCACATTCTATCCACACCTGTGGATAGCTGAAAATAGCTCTTATCAATCACTTATCCACAAATTCACAGGCCCTACTACTAAGACTACTGTTTTTTAACTTGCATTTAATTAATTTACTCAGCGCAGAAAAGGGGATACTCCATTGAGACTGAAACTAAAAAAAGAAGATCTGAACAAAGGCTTACAAGCCGTCCAGAAAGTAGCTCAGAACAAAAACAACAATATGTCTTCTGAAAACGGCCTTCTGATCAAAGCCCTTCACGGCATTATCGAATTTCAGGCCAATGACTATGACATGGGCATCAAGATCACCGTTCCCGGTATCATCGAAGAAAAAGGCGAAGCCTTTATTGCCAATCCGTATTTAATGGATTTGACCCGACGGATTCCCAGCGATGAAATTGAAATCATCAAAGCCGATACGGATACGCAGCTGCTCATTAAAGGTGACAAACTGAAATTTGAATGCCTGACCATCAATCCCGATGACTTCAATGAAGTCGAAATCGTCGAAAACGGCTATGCCAGCTTCAAAACGACCAGCGTTGTCTTAAAAGATTTAATCGATAATACGTCGTATGCTTGTGCTACCGACGTAGCTCGTCCGATTTTCATGGGCACCTTCCTCGATGTCCAAGGCGACAGATGACCATGGTGGCTACCGATACGCATCGCCTGGCCCTGAAAAAGACAACCCTCGATCAACCGGTGGATAATCCGCTGCAGGCCGTTATCCCCAGTCGTCTCTTGTCTGAAATTTCCCGCCAGCTGCCGACCGATATTCCGGAAACCGTGGAAATCACGGCTGTCCGCAACTACCTGGCTGTCCAGTTCGGCAACGTCTATATCCGTACGCGCCTTATCGAAGGCGACTTCCCGAATTACCGCCGCGTCATCCCGACGGATTTCAAATGTATTGCCAAGGTCAATCGGCTGAATTCACCGGCGCCGTCGAACGCGCTTCCATCGTCGCCAAAGATGCCCAATATAATGTCATTAATTTCTTGATCGGCGACGGTCAAATTAAATTGATGAGTCAGCATCCCGATTACGGTACCGTTGAAGACTACGTCTCCTGCGACCTGGACGGTGAAGATTTGGATATATCCTTCAATGGAAAATTTATCCTCGACATCCTGAAACATTGCCAGAACAGCGAAGTCATCTTGAAATCGAAAGAAAACAGCCCGATGCTCGTTCAGGACAAGGATGACGATTCTTGCGTATTTGTTGTAACCCCTATGAGGACACGATAATGGAAACTATAAAAATTGAAACGCCGATGATCCAACTGGACCAGTTTTTGAAATGGGCCAGCATTTTACAAAGCGGCGGCGAAATCCGCTTTTTATTGGACGAAGATAAAATTTTAGTAAACGGAATTTTATGCAAAGCCAAGCGAAAAAACTCTATCCGGGCGATACGGTAGAGATTAAGGATGTCGGTACATATTTGATTAAAGGTGAATAATTATGATGATTGAGTCGGTTCGACTGCACCGGTTCCGAAACTATGAGGATCAGAAAATCTCCTTTCCCAAGGCGACGATCCTCTTATATGGGCAAAACGGGCAAGGTAAGACCAATCTTCTGGAATCGTTATATTTAGGCGGAATCGGCAAGTCCTATCGGGGCATCGCCGATTCCGATCTCATTTCCTGGGATCAGGACAAGGCCAGTGTCATCATCGATTTTAACCGGAATGATACGACGCAGCAGATCAAAGTGATCCTGTCCAAGCTCGAGAAAAAAGAATTATGGGTCAACGAAACGAAGGTATCGCAGAAAGAACTGATCGGCACCTTGAATGAGGTCCTCTTTTCCCCCGATGACCTTCAGCTCATTAAGGGCAGTCCCTCTTTGCGGCGCCGTTTTATCGATATGGAGATCTCTCAGGTCAGCCGATCCTATTACCGCGATTTGCTGCAGTATAATAGAGCCATATCACAGCGCAACCTCTTATTGAAAAAGATGAAATACAGCGGCAGCAATCCCTGGATGAATGGGATCGGCAGATTGCCGGCTTTGCAGCGTCCATTGTAGCTAAACGTTTAGAAGCCCTTCAGAAATTATCCTTTTTGGCCGGCGTCCTGCATAAACGGCTCAGCCGCGGCAAAGAAATGCTTCACCTGACCTATGTCCAGCCTTATGGAAAGGGAGACGGCAGCCATCAGATCGATCCGAAATGGTACTACGACCTCTTACAGCAGCATCTTCCGGAAGATATCCGTCGTCAGTCGACCTCGGTCGGGCCTCATCGCGACGACCTCTTATTTTCGGTCGGTCAGGGGGATTTAAAAAAAATACGGGTCCCAGGGACAACAGCGGACGGCCGTTCTGGCCCTGAAATTATCGGAGCTTGAATTTATTAAGTCGGAGACCGGAGAATACCCCGTCCTCTTATTGGATGACGTCATGAGTGAGCTCGATCAGAGCCGGCGTCAAGCATTGCTTGACTTTGTCCGCAACCGCATTCAAACCTTTATTACGACGACCGAGCCCGATATTTTCGCCGGTATGGAGGCTGTCATCCATCTGTATCGAACAAGGGAGGGTGGTTTCCCATGGAGAAGCGAAATCTTAAACTCGAAAAAGCCGGACTTGCTATCCCGATGTCTTGGCCAAACACCGCCTGCTCCTTCCGTACCGGATGTACCAGGCCAAGCGGGACTGGAAAAAATCGTCGGCGAGCAAATTGCCAAATATTCATATATATTAGATTTTAAGAATAATTTGATGATCGTTGCCGTCATGAATCCCGTTTACATGAATTATTTATTTATAGTATAAAAACAAGATAATTGAGGAATTTAATTCCTATGTTGGGCATCAGGCTATTGCCGATGTCCGTTTTGTCAAAAAGGGGAAAAAACCCGTTCAGACGGTCTATGAAACCTTAGAAGGAGAAACACAAGATGTCCTTCCTGAAGGGAATATTCGATCAAATCATTCTCGATGACGCGACGGTAGCCAACATTCGCCGTGAAACGGAAAAACTTCCCGACGGCTTGCGGGAAAAGTTGGTACAGCTGCGTTTTGCCCAGGCTAAACGCATCAAAGCCTATGCCGTGAGCGGCTTTATCCCCTGTCCTTCCTGCGGTCGCTGGATGGCTAAAGGCGAAAAGATCTGCATCTTTTGCCGAAGTGCTGCCCGCCATGCCCTGAAAATGAAGGTGCGTTCTATTTTAGAAGACATGCCCTGGCTGAGCTGGGAGAAAATGGCCGGGCAATTAGATGTTTCGGTTCAGGATAAAGGGGCTGAGCAGGCCTATAACGATGTCCGGAGAAATCTCATCTATACCTATATTGAAAAAGTATACTATGAGTACGATACGGAGCCGATGACCTCATCCTGGCCCTGCTCATTACGCGCCGCGTTCCCGGCGATATAGAGCCTAAATTCATTGAAAATCTCGTTGCAAAATATCGGAGGAAACCAGACCATCATGTATCTCCATCTGAGCCCTGACACGATTATTCCCATACGGGATATCGTAGCTATCTTACCGTATCCGAAGCGAAAGGGGGCGGCTCTGCTGCAGTCCTTTGGGCTTCCCGTGCAATCCGTCGGTACTTCCTCGGAAGCCGATTGGCGCTCTCTGGTCATTACAGAAGATTGCGTCTATTCACTGCCGGTCACGGGAGATACCATGCTTCGCCGGTATCAGAAATGCCTGCAGCTGTTAGCGCCTGGCGACAAGGCCTAAGGGCGGGATGTATTTAAAAAATGTGGATTTTACGGTATAATAAAGTGTTAGTTGCCTAGTTTATCATTAAAAATTGCAAGAAACAGGAGTTGAGAATTTATATGTCGAAAGACAAAGCGCGATATGGTGCCGAACAGATTCAAGTATTAGAAGGCCTGGAAGCCGTTCGTAAACGGCCGGGGATGTACATCGGCAGTACGTCTGAACGGGGGCTGCACCATCTGGTATATGAAGTCGTCGACAATAGTATCGACGAAGCGTTGGCCGGGTATTGTACGCATATCGAAGTCACGATTCAGGAAGACAACAGCATTACCGTCGTCGATAATGGCCGCGGCATCCCCGTTGCCATGCATAAAATCGGCAAGCCGGCTGTTGAAGTCGTACTGACCGTCCTTCATGCCGGTGGCAAATTCGGCGGCGACGGCTATCCGATTTCCGGCGGTCTTCACGGCGTCGGTATCTCTGTCGTCAATGCTTTGAGTGCCTGGACGAAGGTCGAAGTAAAGCGCGACGGCTATTTATGGGATATTTCTTTTGCCCGCGGGTTAACGGAATCGCCGCTGAAAAAAGTCCGTCCCCTGGAAGCCAGTGAAGAAACGGGAACCCGTGTTTCTTTCAAACCGGATCATGAATCTTCCCTGATACGGTCTATGATTTCAATACGTTAAAGACGCGCCTGCGCGAACTTGCTTTTCTGAATAAAGGTTTGAACATCACCCTTACGGATAAACGAGGCGAAGGCAAACAAGAAGTATACTGCTATGAAGGCGGCCTCGTTTCTTTCGTCTCCTTCCTGAATGAAAAACATCAGGCCGTCAATCCGACCGTCGTCAGCATCGATGGTGAAAAAAATCAGGTCATCGTCGATATCGCTATGCAGTATAACGACGGCTACAGTGAAAATATCCTGACCTTCGTCAACGATATCTTTACCGAAGAAGGGGGCACGCACCTCAGCGGCTTCCGCTCCGGTTTGACCCGTACCATCAATGATTATGGCCGCAGCGCCGGTATTTTAAAGGACAATGAAGACAACCTGTCCGGTGAAGACGTCCGCGAAGGCTTGACGGCCGTCATCAGCGTCAAAGTCCGGGAACCTCAGTTTGAAGGTCAGACGAAAACCAAGCTTGGCAACGGGGAAGTAAAAGGCATTGTCGACAACATCATTTCCGACGGACTGAAAGAATTCTTTGAAGAACACCCGGCCGAAGCCAAAGCCGTCATCAACAAGACCATTTCGGCATCGCGTGCCCGTCAGGCTGCCCGCCGTGCCCGCGAATTGACGCGCCGGAAAAATGCCCTGGAAATCAGCAGCCTTCCCGGTAAATTGGCGGACTGCTCGGAAAAGAATCCTGATCAGACGGAAATCTACTTAGTCGAAGGTGACTCGGCTGGCGGCAGTGCTAAACAGGGCCGTGACCGTAGATTCCAGGCTATCCTGCCCCTACGCGGCAAAATCATCAACGTCGAAAAAGCCCGCCTCGATAAGATTTTGGCCAACGAAGAAATTCGTTCCATGATCACCGCCTTCGGTACCGGTATCGGCCAGGAATTCGACATCAGCAAACGCCGCTACGATAAAATTATCATCATGACCGATGCCGACGTCGACGGCGCCCATATCCGGACGCTGCTGCTGACCTTCTTCTACCGGTTCATGAAGCCTCTCATTACGGAAGGTCACGTATTCATTGCTCAGCCGCCCCTCTATCAGGTACGCAAGGGCAAACAGGTATGGTATTTCTATACCGATGAATCGATGCAGAGCAAGCTCGATGAATTAGGACGCGACAATAATTCCGTCGTCGTCCAGCGTTATAAGGGCCTTGGTGAAATGAATCCGGAACAGCTCTGGGAAACGACGATGGATCGGAAAACCGGACCATGCTCCAAGTCCATCTGGAAGATGCTGTGGAAGCCGACCGTATTTTCTCGGTCCTCATGGGCGATAAGGTCGAACCGCGGCGTAAATTCATTGAAGACAATGCTAAGAAGGTCCGTAACCTCGACTTATAATCAGGAGACCCTATGCCGACTATTTCTCAAAAGATAAACTTATTTACCGATTCGGCCATTGCCCGCATGTCAAAGGTGGCTGAAGCCTGCGGCGCCATCAACCTGTCGGAAGGCTTTCCGGATTTTCCGCCGCCCAAGGCCATGCTCGACCGTCTGGCTGAAGTGGCCGCCGCCGGTCCTCACCAGTACAGCCTCGATAATGGTGCAGAAAATCTGCGCCGGGCCCTGGCCGACTATCGAAAACTTTTTACCGGGCAAACCTTGGATCCGGAAACGGAAATCGTCGTTACCTGCGGCGGTACGGAAGCGCTCATGACGGCTATGATGGCTATCGTCGATCCCGGCGATAAAGTCATCCTCTTTTCGCCCTTCTATGAAGCCTATGCCACGGATGCCCTCCTTTGCGGTGCCGAACCGATTTATGTGTCCCTTACCGGCGACGACTACACCTTTGATGCCGATGAATTGGAAGCGGCTTTTAAACAGCGGCCGAAGGCCATCTTTATCTGCAACCCGTCGAATCCCTGCGGCAAGGTTTTTTCGAAAGACGAACTGCTTACTATCGCATCCCTCGTCGAAAAGTACGATACCTTTGCCGTCATCGATGAAGTCTATGAACACATCGTCTATGAACCGACGGAGTATACCTATTTTTCGACCCTTCCCGGAATGTATGAACGGACGATTTCCTGCGGTTCCCTCTCGAAGACCTACTCGATTACGGGCTGGCGGTTAGGATATATCTTTGCACCGCCGGTGGTGACTGATGCCATTAAAAAGCTTCACGTCTATCTGACCATCAGCGCTCCCAGCCCCCTTCAGGAAGCGGCCGTGACCGGCCTTCACTTTGGCCTCGATTACTATCAAGGCCTGCGGGAACTCTATCGAAAGAAACGAGATTTCGTCATCGACAGCCTCGATGCCATTGGGATTACGCACAATGTCCCCCAAGGCGCTTTCTATATGCTTCTCGATATCGGGGCCTACGGCTATGATGACGATGAAGCCTTTTGCCGGGATTTAGCCGAAAAAATCGGCGTGGCCCTCGTTCCGGCATCAACCTTTTTTAAAGAACCGGTCCATCATTTGGCAAGATTACAGTTTGCCGTCCGCGATGAAACGTTAAAAGAAGCCATGCATCGTTTGGAAGGCATCCATAAACTGAAAAAATAATTTGTTTCGTTACCTTATCATAAGGAGGGATTGTACATGAAAAAATGGCAGCTACTTCTCGTCGCCCTTTGCTTGACGGCTGGTACGATGACCGCCATGGCCGACGATGTTTCTGAAAGCACCCAGCCGAAAAAAGAATCGGCCGTGGTTCTCACCGATCCGACGGTGAATATGAAGAATTTAAATGATTTTTTTATCATGGAAGGTCGTACCTATGATAAGGTAACCGGTCTCTTAACGGCTTTGCCGCCGCAGACGACAGGCCTTACAGGCTCTTATTATTTCCGCGTGGACAAGCAGATCGTCGGCGACTATTTCTATCACGTCAAAGCCTACGATACGGACTCTCACGTCTTACTGGGGAACTACTTTGTGGCTAAAGATGAGAGCAGCGCTTGGAAGCTTCAAAGCAACCAGCAGGCCTCCCTTATTTACGGCAGTGCCGAAAAACTGATGGACAAGGTAGAAGTCGTCGTCTATCCGCCCAAAATTCCGATCGGCAGTTACGGCATCATCCGTGTCCACGTG
>ENA-OQIW01000071-OQIW01000071.1-human-gut-metagenome-genome-assembly--contig:-NODE-71-length-23235-cov-1.310066_pt1 | contig 23235 bp, 42 predicted proteins | sample MGYA00242586_ERZ504751 | MGnify/ENA primary metagenome ERZ504751 (study PRJEB26092, sample SAMD00036349) | human gut metagenome | host: Homo sapiens | study: EMG produced TPA metagenomics assembly of...
TGAATTGATGGAATGATTATCAGGTGCCATAATCGGACCGCCGGCCGATAAGTTATAGCCCGTAGATCCTGTAGAACAAGCTACGATTAAACCGTCGGCAGGTACATCTGCGTATACCCTTCGTTGATGGCTAAATTTATACGTGCCATACGGCCGGGTTTTTCATGAGTAATAACCACTTCATTAATGACCGGTGTTAATTTTTTACACCATGAGGTGTGCGGATTTCCGCAGCCAAATGGATACGATTTTCCACGCGATAATCACCGTTGGCGATGTTCTTGATGCGGTCTTCCATATCGGCTAATTCGATTTGATTTAAGAAGCCTAATTCCCCTAAATTAATACCGCAAATGGGAACATCATATTCATAAATTTGACGGGCTAAGTGAATTAAGGTACCGTCACCGCCGAAACTGAAGGCATATCAAGATGCTTAAAAAATTCAGGCCTAGGCAATACGTGCTTAGTCGGAACACCTAATAGTTCAGGTAAATTAAACTCCTCCAAATCGGCCGGTAGCCATACGTCCAAGCCGTTTTTTTCACAAAGGCTCTTCGCCTCTTGCAAAATAGGAATAATATTCTCTTTCCCCATGTTAGGAATAAACCCTACTCGCATATCATCACCTACAGTTCGTGCGCGGCGGCTACCACTGATTCAACCAATTCAGGCGTAATCGGTAAGGCACCGTCCGTCGTCTTTTTAAAATATCCCAAAAACTCTATATTACCTTCAGTCCCTTGATGGGTGAATAGGTTACGCCATGAAGATGTAAGCCCACTTCTTCGGCTACATTTAAAATGCGTGTCAGCACTTCGGCGTGCGTAGCCGGGTCACGGACAATACCACCCTTGCCCACTTTTTCACGCCCCGCTTCAAATTGCGGTTTAATAAGAGCTACTAAAGAGCCTGTGTCCTTAAGGAGCGTTACGGCTACAGGAAGTACTTTATCCAGTGAAATAAACGCCACATCAATGGAAATGAAATCAACCAGTTCACCCAGTTGTTCCGCCGTAACGGTTCGTATATTCTGCTTTTCCATGTTGATGACGCGCTTATCTTGGCGCAGTGACCAAGCCAGTTGGTTATAGCCACGTCAATGGCAAAGACTTTGGCGGCCCCATTTTGAAGAGCACAGTCGGTAAAACCACCAGTAGAAGCGCCAATATCAATCATAACCGCATCAGTTAAATCGATTGGATACAATTGTAACGCTTTTTCCAGCTTTAACCCGCCGCGACTAACATAAGGTAACGTATTGCCTTTAACGCTCAAATCCGCATCAATCGGCACCTTAGTACCCGCTTTGTCGACACAGACAGTGCCCATAAAAATTTGGCCGGCCATGATGGCTGTTTTGGCTTTTTCACGACTTTCAAAAAGACCGCGATTCACCAATAAGACGTCTAACCGTTCTTTAGTACTCATAAAACTCCTTAGTTTCAACTCGGGAAGCTTTTAGATTGCCCCTGTAAGCTTCTTAGTTATAAAAGTTATAGAAAGTTATAGTAAATAATGGAGGCCACGGCATAGCCTAAAAAGGCACCGCCGAAAACTTCAAAAGGCGTATGCCCCAAGAGCTCTTTGAGCACATGACCGTCATCCAGATAGACCGGAATATTACGCTTTTTGAAATGTTCCATTAATTGGTTTAAAATTTGTGCCTGTCGCCCTGCTTCACGGCGTACGCCGGACGCGTCATACATGACGATAAGTGAAAAGGTAATACAGATTACCGATAAGTCTGACGTTATGCCATGAATATAAGCGGTAGCCGTTGATAAAGCGACTACGAGCGACGAATGAGAACTGGGAAATCCGCCGGATCCGATGAGGCGTTCCCATTGGAAGCGTCTATACTGCAGTAACACGATTGACAAATTTTAAAGCTTGTGCTGAAAACCATCCCAGAAAGGCACTCAGCGCAATGTAATTATCGAATAATTCATTTAAAAATTGCATATCAATTCGTCCTATGTACAAGGTAGTCTACTAATGCTTCCAAGATGGTTGTATCGTTTGGTACCGAAGCCAAAGCACTTTTAGCGGCTGCTGCGGTTTCATCCGCTTTAGCGCGAGCCCCGTCTTCACCTAATTCGGATACATAGGTGGATTTATCTTGTTTTCATCACTACCGGGCATTTTCCCTAAATCCTCAATGGTGCCCGTTACATCGAGAATATCATCGGTAATTTGGAACAATAAGCCTAGCTGATCGCCATAAGTCATATAGGCTTTATGGACATCTGCTGAAGCGTGGCTGAGAATCAGACCGATTTCGATAGCCGCCAAGAATAAGGCCCCTGTTTTACCGCGATGGAGCACTTGCAGTTCCGACAGTGGAATGTGACGTCCTTCCGACAATAAATCGAAGGCCTGCCCCCCTACCATACCTTCCGGTCCGGCTGCCTTGGCTAAGGCTAACACGCATTTAAGATGCTGTTCCGGTGTGGCTGCTTTATTTTGACAGATTAGCTGAAAGGCATATGTTAATAAGCCGTCACCTGCCAAAACAGCGAGCCCGTCACCATATACTTTATGGTTTGTCAGATTGCCGCGGCGGTAATCGTCATTGTCCATGGCCGGTAAATCGTCATGAATTAAGGAATAGGTGTGAATTAATTCGATGGCACACACAATTTCCTTATACGGTTCCGGTGAAACACCGAAGGATTCCATAACCGCTTTCGTTAAAATCGGGCGAATCCGTTTACCGCCCATGAGTAAACTATAGCGCATGGATTCATAAAGTTTCTCATATTCTGTATTGGGCGAGTTTAACACTTCTTTGAGATAATCTTCCACCATGTTTTGCTCGCCTTTAAATACTCTTTTAACATATATCCTCCTGCCTCTGAACGGCCTGTAAAGTCAGTTTTACTGACTCGTTTGAATATAGTTATTATACATCATTTTATAGATTTTATACATAGATTATTGAGTAAATAAGCAAATATTTTGCATATTTTAGAAAAATTATTTCTGACCTTCACTGCCGATACGGACTTCTTCAATAATTTGGCGTACTTCCCCTTCCACGCTTTGCAGCATGTCGGAGCACTCTTTCACGAGTGTAAGGCCTTTTTTATATTGTGTTAATAAGTCGTTAACGGATAATTCATTAGCATCCAAGGTGCGTACAATTTCTTCCAAGGCTGCATATTTTTTTTCGTAATTCTTAAGTGTGTTAGCCATTTGTTATAATCTCCTCTACCTTGCTGTTAATGAGCCGTCGTTCATAGTAATATTCACGCTATCCCTACATTTACAGCGGTGACGGAGTGAATCGGTGAACCGCCATGTTCAATTTTAGTATATCCTTTTAACAGTAAATGCAACGGATTCAATAATTCCAGTTGCTGTCCCAGGAGTAACAAATCGTTTTGCTTTTTGCCGACAGCCTGTTGCACGGCACCGCTTAAACGATGTTGTAACTCACTGAGTTTAGAACTTTCTTGGTGGATTAAGGTTAAAGCGGGAATGCCTAATTTGCGATTAAAAATAGCCTGCAATTCTTGTTTCTTTGTTTCTATCGTTTGTTTCATGTATTGATGCAAGTATGTTTCTTTCGCTTCTAACTGTTCTAAGAGATAACTTACGGGATAGACCGTAAGTTCTGCTGCATGACTGGGCGTGGCACCACGTACGTCGGCGGCAAAGTCACAAAGGTATAGTCCGTTTCGTGACCTACAGCTGATACAATAGGCGTCTTACAGTTATACACAGCCTCTACTACGGTTCTATCGTTGAAGCACCATAAATCCTCCATAGAGCCCCCGCCGCGTCCTACAATAACGAGTTCTACCTCGGTATCCGCATCAGCTCGTTCAATCCCTTTAGCAATAATGGGACCGGCTTTATCACCCTGTACCGGTACGGCAAAGAGTTTAAACTGTACGAACGGATTACGTTGCCGAGCTACATGCAAAATATCATGGAGCACAGCACCTGACTCGGATGTAACGAGGCCAATCGTAGCAGGCATAACCGGCAATGGCTGTTTATGGCTTTCGTCAAAATAGCGAGGGCCGTCAATTCTTTCTTTAGCGCTTCGAAGGCAAGTTGATACGGGCTCTTCTGGCCGATTTCCATATCATTACAGATGAGACTTAAGCGGCCGGTTTTTCATAGAAATTAATAGTAGCCCGCATGGTTACAAAGAGGCCGTTTTCCAATTGACCGACGAGGCCTTTTTTCTGCGCCGTGCCCGCCCAAAGGGCTACATCGACGGAGGCATCATCGTCTTTTAGTGAAAAATAGTAATGGCCGGTGCTGTGGCGTTTTAAATTGGCAATCGTACCGGCTACATAACAGTTTTTCAGTACATACTCCCGCTCCAACACCCGTTTTATTAGATTGTTTAATTTGGTAATGGAGAAAACATCCATATAATTCCTCCTGTGAACCTTGTATTTCTTATGGTAAAAACCTTCAATACTATTTATTTTCTATTTGTTTTCAGCGTCCAGTAAAGCGGCTCCGTAAGCTACACCGGTGGCATTATCGGAACTGTATTCAGGCGGTGCAAAGAGGACCTTAACTTTGCGGGATTGACCGAAATCAAACAGAGCTTGGCGTAAATAACTGTTAGCCATGACGCCGCCTACGGCAATTAAAGTACCGGCCGGGCGCTGTTCCCAATGATAGGTCAACATTTTTTGCAGTGAACGAGTCATGCAGTGGAATACGGTTAAAGCCGTTTGCGCCTTGTAATCATCGGAAAGATTATGTCCGTTGTTAGCTCGTTCAATACGGCGCATGGCTTCACTGCAAGGGCCGCCAAAGCTGATGGCGCCGTTTTTTACCGATACGGGTAGCATTTTAAAATCACCATTTGATTCAGATTCTAAGCGATTAACTGTCTTTTTTAATGCTTTAGGATCATCGCATAGTGTTTTGGCGATTCGTTCCATATGGGGCCCGCCGGAAACGGTAGGTCTAGAGCTACGCCGATGCGATCGACAAATTGACCGCCATGTAAATCTAAAGCCCCGCTTATTAATTGGGCCGTAAAAAATGTTTCTTCAGCCGGTTCACAATATAATAGCTCCGTCGTGCCGCCCGATACATGGAGCGCATAAAACGATTCGTCCGGCACACAGTTTAAAACACGTAAAGCGGCCAGAATATGGTTTTCCTGGTGTGAAAACTCATAGACGGGAACGTCATTTAGATGACCTAAGCTTTTTGCCATGCCTCGGCCCACAAAAACGCAAGGCATATAGGAATCCTTTTCACGGCGCGGAAACGCACTGACTCCAATGCCCGCTAGTTGGACACCTGACGGCAATTGTTCAATTAAATCGGGTAAAGCACGGGTATGCTGAAACACCATTTGTGATTGTTGCAGCCCACGCTCGCCCGGTTTTACGTCTAATAGTTTTCTGGCTTGGCCAATTAATTCACCCGATTCATTGACCAACGCACAGGATGTACTATAACAACTTGTATCTAATCCTAAATAAACTTTCATGATATGCCTCGTTTAGGACTTAAGGTCTGAAGCATTATCGGATGTTTTAGCTTCCGTGGTTTTAGCATCGCTAGACTCAGTCGCCCCGGATGTAGGAGACGCTTTTGAAGAGCCTTTTTCTTTGGCAATGGCATCCAATACGGCATTTACAAATTTATAGCCTTTATCGGAACCGAAATCTTTAGCCAATTGTACGGCTTCATTAATAATAATGCGAGGATCGATGGCTTCGGTAGAAACGGTAAGTTCCCAAGCTGCTAAGCGCAATACGTTTCGCTCAACCGCTCCTAATTGCCCTATTTTGCGTTTTGGCGAGTGGGCCTGTAACAGATTATCTAAAATCTCCTGATTAGCCGTTACACCGTTAATAATCGCTTCTGCATAGGCAATATCCATGGCACCGGTACTGCCGGATTCTTCTTCCGGCATAATTACGGAATCTTCAGGCTTATGAAATTCCTTGGCATATAAAGATTGGAAAGCATACAGCCGCGCTTGGCGGCGATTACGATTTTGCTTCATTATTTAACTCCTCTGTTACTTGATTAGGATCGATTATATTTTCAAAATGCACATCGATTCGCACTGAATCCAGGTCTAAGGATTCTTTTAAATCTTTGTTGATTTGTTGGCGAATTTGGGTAGCCATTGTCATCAAGGGATAGCCGTAAAGGACATTAATATATATATTGATCTCAAGGCCTTCTTTGCGATGTTTACATTAATGCCGGGCAAGCGTTTTTGACCAAAATTGCGCGCAATGCCGTCAACCATACCGGTGTAAAAATTACTGTTTAGTGAATGATAGCCCGGAATTAAGGTTAATGCATGATGAGCTATCTGCAATAGAACTTCATCGGACACATCTACCTGTAATTGCGGATTATTTGATTTTACGTCCACTTGGTATCGCTCCTTTCCCGATTAAATGTACTTAACGCCTGTATTTTCAAAGGCAATATCCTGAATAAAGATATTAACACCCTCTACATGTGTGCCGGTCAATGTTTCGATGCCGGTTTTTACATGTTCCTGAACGCGCAAAGCCACATCGGGAATACGATAGCCGTAACGAGCAACAAGATATAAGTCGATGGTAATACTATTATCCGATGTTCGTTGTAAACTAACGCCTTCCCATTGGCTTTTCATGCCGATTAAATTGGCAAAATCATCGCCTGCAGTGGTACTCATAGAAGCGACACCCTTCACTTCCAACGCTTTCAAGGAAGCAATAGTGCCATACACATTATCGCTTATTTTAGTCACTCCTTCAAAGAATCCATTCTTATCACTCATAGTACCCTGCCTTTCTTTAATAGCATAAAAAGCATTTGCCTTGAACAACGTACGTTAAAGACAAATGCTTTTAAAATTAATTGATATTACGCACGTTCAATGTATTGGCCGGTGCGTGTATCGACGCGAAGAACATCGCCCACTTCGATAAACAATGGCACTTTAACAACATAGCCGGTTTCCAATGTAGCCGGTTTGTTACCACCTGTTGCGGTATCGCCACGGATACCAGGGTCAGTTTCAACAACGCGAAGTTCTACAGCTACCGGTAAATCGATACCGATTACGATGCCTTGGAAAAATACGATGCTAACTTCCATGTTTTCAAGCAAGAAGTTTTTAGCTTCGCCCAATTGTTCAAGATTCAATTCTACTTGGTCATACGTTTCATTGTCCATGAACGTATAAGCGCCGTCAGCTTCGTATAAGTATTGCATACGACGACGATCAACATGTGCTTTAGGCACTTTTTCACCGGCATTGAAAGTACGTTCAACTACAGAACCGGTCTGTAAATTTTTTAATTTACAACGTACGAATGCAGCACCTTTACCCGGTTTTACGTGTTGGAAGTCTACAACCTGCCACACGTTGCCATCGAGCTCAATTGTTACGCCCGGACGAAAATCATTACTAGAAATCATTTAAATCCCTCCGTTTAACCTTTTACTTCTATTAATTCCTTCGAGGTATGAGTGAGTAGCTCATAGCCATCGTCAGTAACTATAACACTGTCTTCAATGCGAAGACCTATTTCCCCGGGAAGATATACGCCCGGTTCCACTGTAACTATCATATTAGGCTCTAATACAGTATTGGAACGCGGTGATGCTACCGGTTCTTCGTGAATATCGAGCCCTACACCGTGACCGGTGCCGTGATTGAAATAATCACCATAACCGTCGGCCGCAATACTGTCGCGGCAAGCGGCGTCTACAATTTTACCTGTAGTACCGGCTTTTACAGCGGCTAGGCCCTTCAGCTGCGCATCAAGCACAACTTTATAGAGCTTGCGTTGTAAATCGGATGCGTGCCCCATCACAATGGTGCGGGTCATATCCGAATGATACCCTTGGTATACGGCGCCAAAGTCAAAGGTAACAAAATCACCGGTTTCAATGACTTTATCAGACGCTACACCGTGTGGCATACTGGAGCGATGCCCGGAGGCCACGATGGTATCGAAAGACGGTTCTTCAGAGCCGCGTTTTAACATTTCAATTTCTAAAGTGACGCATGCTTCCCGTTCCGTCATACCCGGTTTTAATTGCGGTAACAAAGCGGCAAACGCTTCATCGGCAATGCGGGCAGCTTCTTTCATAAGCGTAAGTTCATCCGGCCGTTTAACAGCCCGTAAAGGTGTTAAATCAACGGATTTAAACTTACTGCCTACCAAAATATCGGAAAATGTCATATACGTGTCAACCGGCACATAATTGCCTTCGAACGCACAGACAGATAATGTAATATTATGATTTTTGACAATATCCGCTATAGTTCCCAATTAGAACCGGTGTATTGGATGACTTCATACCCTTCACATTGGTTCTCTGCTTGTTCCGTATAACGACTGTCAGTTACTATAAACGCTGTATTCGGTGTTACAAAGCCTATGGCTGTAGTCCCTGTAAAACCGGCAAAATATCTCAGATTGGTCTGGCTAAGCAAGAGTATGCCATCATACTGGTGCGCAGTCAAATAATCCTGTAGCGTAATAAGCCGTTCATGATAAGACTCCCTTGCTATAAATTTTTTCATTTCATGATACCACAAAATGAGCGTTTTGACTATAGTTTTTCGTAGTCTGACGCTTCAAGATACATAAAATCACCGGGGGTCGGGATGTCTGTTAAATCAAGATGTCCCACTGTGAGGCGCTTTAAATAGGTGATTTCACCGCCGGCCGCCCCTATCATGCGTTTAACCTGATGATATTTACCTTCTTCGATTATAATTTCGGCACTCTTAAGTAAAACGGCATCACCGACGCCCGTATCTTCTGATTTTTCGGCCACTGCACCGGTTAAGATGATTTCAGCCGGTTTACATTCCGTACCGTCACCTAGGACGATACCGGTGCGAATGCGTTCTAAGCCTTCTGCGCTAAGGGTACCGCTATATTCAAAATAATACCGTTTGGGCACATGTTTTTTGCCGTTGATAATGCGGTGGGCCCAGGCGCCTCATTGGACAGTAATAAAAGCCTTCCGTATCTTTATCGAGCGTCCACCGGCCTACGCCCATAGTGCGAAACTCGGGCGGCAAAATATCCATAACCGTGGGATGACGAGCATCCTCCATGGCACATACATAACCGGCCGGTTTATTAAACTTTACATAATAAATCTGGCGGCTGTCGATGATTTCACCATTTACCGCAATCGTTTGTTCCGGAATATCAATGGGCATATCTTTTTCTTAGCCACTACACCATCCACCGTAACAAGTCCCTGCTTTATGAGTGCATGGACTTCTTTACGGCTGCCCAAAGCTTTATTGGCTAAAAATTTATCTAAACGTAATCTCATAATATAATCCGAACTATTATAACTGAATCGTTTCCAAATGTTTCGTGTAGTTCAAAAGACTCAAAGTATTATGATCATCTTCTGTCAGGCCGTAGAATTCCACACGGCTGATGGCCGTATTACCTTGGCTGAAATTCCAAGCAAAATGAAGCGGTAAGCTGAGCATTTTACAAATCAAGGTACGATTGGTACCGCCGTGAGCCACAATAAGAATGGTTTTATCTTCACCGATAGCTGTCATTTCATCGGTCAAGGCTTGCCAAGCGCGCTCCTGCACTTCTTGGAAAGATTCCCCGTTTGAAATTTTAACTTTATCGGGACTGCGATACATGGTGTAAATGGAATGAGGCCATTTAGCTTCAATCTGGTCATAGGTGAGGCCTTCCCAGTCGCCAAAATTAATTTCACGCAACCGTTCATCGGTTTTAAACGGAATTTGACGATTTCCTAAAATTGTTTCCGCTGTAATACGGGCACGATCTAAGTCACTGGCAATAATGGAGTCAAAATGTACGGATGTTAATTCCTTGGCCACCGCTTCAGCTTGAATAATGCCCGTCTGATTGAGTTGAACATTCGTAAATCCCTGATAAAAACCACTGCTATTCCATTCCGTCTGGCCGTGGCGAACTAAGTAATTGTGTGCATAGGCGAACTCCTTTACATATGAAATCAATAATTCATTACGGTTTCTATCTTTAACAGCAATCCGAAACCACCCTTGCCCAAGCCCGTCATAGGCTTCGCAACTGCGAATCAGAAAGCTGTTTATTTTCTAAAAATTCCATAAAATCGGCAAGACTCGGATGTTGCGGTTGCCAATGTAAAAGCATAAAGTTAACCGTCGGCGGTAAAGCTGTTATAAAGTCGAATGCATTAATGGCGCCATAGAGCCACTCTTTTTCACGTGCCACGACGGCCCGCGTTTTTTGACGATACACTTCGTCTTGAAGGGCTTCTATCCCATATTGTTGGGCCAAATGATTAACCGACCACGTCGGTACATGAACGGCAATACTCTTTAATATATTCGTGTCCCCCAATAATAAGCCTAAGCGTAAACCCGGAATTGCATAGAATTTGGTCAGTGAATGCAATATAACAATGGCCGGATATTCCGCCAAATAAGGCCGGAGGCTATGAGATTCATTGGTGAACTCAATAAATGATTCATCAATAAGCAGTAAGCTGTTTGATGCTTGGGCTAACGCAGCCATTTCGAATACTTCCGTCAGCGTTTGCAAACTGCCGTCCGGATTGTTCGGGTTACCGAGACAGATTATTGTTCGCACTTGTTCTTCTGCACAGCGTTTGAGATGGGCTTTTAAATCTTCATAAGGAACGGCAAAATGGGTAATCGGTTGATGCGGTGTAGTACTCCCAAATAAATGATGGGATTCATTTACCGATTCTACTTCACCATCGGCGGCCATCGGAATCATAGAATAGGCTAAGACCGAAAGACCTTGAGCCTGTGCGGCTAAGGCATATTCGGAAAAGCCCGGTGCCGGTACCAATACTTCCTCGATACCGGGTAGGGTCATGAGGGCATACAATAATTCGGCCGCTCCATTCCCCACCAGAATGTTCTCATCAGGTACATCCATAACCTGACTTACTGTCCGGCGAAATTCTGTGTATTCCGGATCCGGATAGTGAATGATTTCATTTAAGTGAGCCGTCAAAGCGGCTTGCCCTTTGGGGCTCATGCCTAAAGGATTAATATTAGCGCTAAAATCAGTAATATCCTGTGGTGCTACGTTATGAGCAGCCGCCACTTTATAGATGTTACCACCGTGGGTATTTTTCATGGCTGAGCACCTCCTAACGCTTCATAAAGGTGATACCTTCGTTGGTTGTTTCGACGGTATCTAAATATAATAAATCCGGTAATTCCTGATGGACAGCGGCGCGACAATCAGCCAGCGGTGCCCCGTCGGTGGGGAATAAAAGTCCCATAATTGTGCCGCTATGGGCAATAATCGTGCCTACACTGTTAAAATGATTACCGATTTCATGCAACGCATACAATAATGGTTTATGTAAAATACGCTGATTAGCAAACGCACTTAAGGTGGCGGCCTGGCCGATTAAAGATACATTATGGGTGGCAATCCCTTCTTTAAAAAGAGCCAATGATTCTTTGATGTACGGTTCTTTTTCGGCAATCAGGTCATGAAGCCCGTGCTGCGCATTGAAACTGACTGTATCAATTTCGCCGCCTTCGTCAAAATCATGATTTCATAGGCGGACACTTGCCAAGGGGCTCGGTTATTTTTCCCTTGATATAGTCAAACTGAACTACCCCGGGATAAAAAGAAGCATCACTGGGCTCGATGCTTAAAGAAATCTCTTTTAGTTCTTCCAAGGTTAGCGCTCGTCCGTAAGCCAAAGCCGTAGCCATGGCGGCTACGCTAATATCGGCACTGCTGGATGCCATACCCTTTCCCTGGGCAATATCGGAACGCACATAAACAGGACTACGCCAAGCGCGCTGTACAGCCGGGCTATTTGGCAGCGTGCCTTCAGCTACCAAAGAATTGATAACTTTTTGGGCCGCTAAAGCTGCTTTCGGTTGCAGCGAACAATAATAAGGTCTAAGCGGTTGCTTTACACCGCTTAACGCATAGGAATAGCGATTAATAGGACAGGTAACCAAAAACGGTTGACCATCAATGGACCCTTGCAAAAACTCACCGCATGTCCCTGGTGCTCGTACATAATATGACACCTGTCGTTCCTCCATACTAATATACACAAAATAACACAAATCAATGTAAATACATTGTAAAAGTTTTGTTTGAGACCTTGTTACAATGCAAAGAATTCTTTGATACCGGATATATTACTTATAAATGACAACTATAAAGTAATACCAACAGCCACAGCGGCCAATACCAATATTAATTCCGATGACTCAATGACAAAACCGTACGTATCGCCGGTTACGCCACCAAGGTGTTTTGAAATATAAGAATTTAAAACTAAATTGATTAAGATTCCTAAACCGAGGAAGATGGCGTAGAGCCAATGGAAATATATAGCCGGTAATAAGGTAATAAGCGTTGTCCAAAGAAGGGTTTGTTTTGGTGAATATACGGCAAAAGCCTTCCCCATCTTCGGGACGAGCATAGTGAAAGAGTCGAATACTTAGCACTAAGGAATAGCGACTGATAATCGGCATAAAGAATAATAATTGTAAAAGTATGGTTGGATTGACATGGGCAATTAATTGCCATTTCAATAAGGTAAGAAAAACAAAGCCAACGACCCCATTTGAGCCGACACGACTGTCTTTCATAATTTCCAACTTACGTTCACGATCGCGGCCTGAAAAAAGGCCGTCACAGGTGTCCATGAACCCGTCCGCATGTAAGCCGCCGGTAAAAAGGAACTCGAACACAACCAATAATAAAGCTAATAATGTAATCGGTATATATGGTACCAACAGCCAATAAATAAGAGCCATGAAGGCACCGATAACAAGGCCTACCAGCGGAAAAGTTACGACGCTTTTACCAAAGTCGTGAATATCCCATTCCGTCTGATTGACCAATTTTAAACGTGTTAAAAACTGTAAGCCAATAAAAAATGACTTCATAATATCACCAAAATCCTAGTTAATACGGCACTGATAACAACGCCTAGTAAAGAACAAACATACATCATGCCAATCGCTTTTTGAATATGAACACCTCGCATTTTCATGTCCGGGTCCCCCATATAGGCACGGAATGTCATGGTGTCGCCGTATTTATTATAACCACCGAGACGAATATGAAGTGCCCCGGCGCCCGCGCTTCCGCATAGCCCCCATTTGGACTCGGATGCTTCTTGGCATCACGTAAACCGATGCGCCACGCGTTACGCCAATCATGACGTAAAATAAAGGCAGTTAACGTATATAAGAGAAAAGTTATACGAGCAGGCAGCCAATTTAAAACATCGTCAAAACGTGCCGCTATACGGCCGAAGTACATATATTTATCATTCTTATACCCCAACATAGAGTCCATCGTGTTGGCTGTTCGATAAAATAAGGCACCTAAAGGCCGAAAACAGCAAAGAACAATAAAGGCGAAATAATGCCATCCACCGTATTTTCCGCCACCGTTTCAATAGTAGCACGAGTAATTTCACTTTCATCAAGCTCGGTTGTATCACGCCCTACAATCCAGCCTACCTTGCGACGGGCCTCCTGCAGATCCCCTTTGCGCAATAGTTGAGCCAATTCAAGCCCTGCTTCCGCCAATGAGCGCGGACTAATCGTAATATAAACGATTATGGCTCCATGGCATAGCAACCCACGGATTGATTGTGCCGGCAATTAAAATCAGCAGAAAGCCTATAACAGTAACGGTCAATAATGTTAAAAGTACAGTTAAACCGCCGTATAACAACTTTTTGCCGTTACTGTCACGCTCGCCGTAGAGAAATTTTTCATAGAAAGAAATAACATCACCAATGAGAACCACCGGATGGAATCGGCTTCTTGGGTCGCCCACAATACAATCCAGTAAAAAGGCCCACAAAGGAATGAAATAATATGCATTATGTAGAAACCAGTCCATTATGCCTGTTCCTCTAATAATTTGTCGATAATATCCATATCAAGATGTTTTTCCACAATATCAGCTAAGCGATTATAAGCCGCATCTTTATGTTCAAAGTAATGGAACACTTCGGCCAGCGGTTCGAGCCCTTTACGCTTCCGTAAGGCGTTCAAGATTTGACGACGTAAGCTGTCATTATCCAAAATGCCGTGAATGTAGGTCCCCATAACAAGACCTGATTCATTGACGAAACCATCCATCACAGCTACCGGTTTTTCGCTGCGAGACGTTATGGCAAAACAATCAGCCACAGTACCCACACCGTGGGTGTCCCCCATATGAATTTCATAGCCGCGTAAATTTTCACCGCTATAATCGATGCCCAGGAATGGCAATTTAGTAGTGTTAAACGAAACTTGATGGGTCATCTTCGTGCCCGTCATAGTTGTTTCCGTCGGTAATAAACCAAGGCCGTTAAGTTCCGGAATATCTCCTTCCACACCGTCCGGATCATGGAGTTTTTCGCCGAGCATTTGATAGCCGCCGCACACACCGAATACAGGTACGCCCTTTTTGGCAAGAGCTTTAATATCTTCGGCATAGCCTCGATCTTCGAGATATTTTAAATCGGCCATGGTGTTTTTGGAACCCGGTAAAATGACCATATCCGGTTCGCCGATAGCGTCACCGGGTTTTACAAAGCGTACTGCTACATCCGGCTCATAAGCTAACGCATCAAAATCGGTAAAATTGGAAATTTTAGGTGTTTGCATAACCGCAATGGTAATTTCACGGTTAATGGTGGTGTGTTTGCTTTCAAGGGCTACGGAGTCCTCTTCGTCAATATCCAAATTGTCAATGGCCGGAATTACCCCCACTACCTTGCGACCCGTACGTTCTTCGATAAAATCAAGAGCCGGTTTTAATAAATTAATGTCACCGCGGAACTTGTTAATTACAATGCCCTTTACCAAATCCCGTTCTTCCGGTTCCAATAGTTCTAAAGTTCCCACGATGGACGCAATAGCACCACCACGGTCAATATCGGCTATGAGCATAACCGGACAATTTGTCATTTTAGCTACGCGCATGTTTACGATATCGTTAGCCTTTAAATTAACTTCCGCAGGGCTGCCGGCACCTTCGATGACAATCATGTCAAAATTTTTATCTAAAAAGTCCAAACTTTCTTTTACTTTATCGAGAGCTGTTAAGGAGTAATGGGTGTGGTATTCTTTGGCACTGTATACACCAACCGGTTTCCCCATGAGAACCACTTGGGAGGACTGGTTGCCTGTAGGTTTTAACAATACGGGATTCATCTGTACTATCGGGTCAATGCCGGCGGCTTCCGGCCTGCGCCACTTGAGCCCGGCCGATTTCATCGCCCCAGCGTGTTACATAGGAATTTAAAGCCATATTCTGGGCTTTGAACGGTACTGTTTTTAAGCCGCGACGATAAAAAATACGGCAAAGCGCCGTCGTTAAAATACTTTTACCTACATTTGAGCTGGTTCCTTGGAACATGAGTTTTTTTGCCATTATATATGAACCTCCTTAGCCTTTAGCTCTGTGGTAATGCCACTGATTGTTAAATATACTTCATCGGCCGCTTGGGCCACAGTTTGATTTAATAAGCCTGCAATATCACGGAAGAATCGAGCCATTCTGTTTTCCGGAACAATTCCGAGACCCAATTCATTCGTTACAAAACTACTGTTTTATCGGCTTTATGCGTTGCATCTATGAGTTCTTTGAACTCAGCTACTAATGAATCTGCCAACTCATTGCACTCAGCTTGATTTTGAGGCTCTTTTTTTAGCATAGCATTAGTGGCATACATAGTCAAACAATCAATAAGAATAACGTCGCAGCTGTCTAAAATCTTTGACCATGAAGCGGTTATGTCATAAGGAATCTCAAAATTATGCCATATATTACCGCGCCGTGCTTTATGTTTTCTGACGCGATCTTCCATTTCATCGTCAAAAATCTGACCCGTTGCAACGTAGCCTTTTTGACCGGGCAAGGATAAAACGAGTCGCTCCGCAAATTCACTTTTACCGCTGCGTGCCCCGCCGGTGCACAATATAATTCGACTCTCTACTATCGACATGAGAAATATCCTCTCCCTTACATTTAAATTTAAAGGATTTTGTATATCATAAACCCTTGAAATTATTTCTAGAATAAGTATACAATAAATCAAAGACTGATAAGGAGTGTATACCTATGGAAATGAAAAACTTGTTTGTAAAATTAATGGCCACTTTATGGGAAAATACATATCGTGCCGTGGTTACCGATCAAAATGATCAGTACGTAGCAACGGCTCGCGTTATCGTTAATATTCCCTTAAGTCGTGAAGTACTGCCGGATAACGCCCCCGAAGTGGACCCACAGTTATTGGTACTTGTTGAAGACGGCGCTCTCGATCCCAATAATCTCATCGAATTCGAAACTATTTAGCGGCGAAAGATTCGTGAAAAATTTAATTATGAAATCATGACGGTCTTCTTCTACTATCCAAGTCCCGAAGATGTGCTCAATAAAGGCACCATAGACCAGCAATAGTCAGTTATTACTAAATCGCTTAGTTTAAAACTATCTATATAACAAAAGAAAAAGCTATGTTACGCGAATAATTCGGTAACATAGCTTTTTTATATTGGTGACCGTATTCACGTGTCAAATTTTATGAAGTTACTGCCACCAACTTATAGTTCAAATTCGGCACGTGCTAACATATAGCAGCAATCGGACAAACGATTTAAATAGCGAATATCCACATCGTGAACGGTTTCACCGGACTCGGCAAGACGCCATAAAGCGCGTTCGGCACGACGAGTTACCGTACGGCATTGATGCAATAAGGCGGAACTTTTTTTGTCGCCCGGTACGATAAATTTAGTGAGCGGTTCCATTTTAGCATCATAGCTGTCAATAATCTTTTCTAAATTTTCAATATGAGCATCCGTGATATTCGGTTCTTGGCCGAGACTGGCCACATCCGCCATAAGCTGCCACAATTCCTTTTCAATATCATAGATAACCTGCTGAATATCTTCATGTTCAGAAAAAGCACGCGCAACACCTAATACATGAATTGAAGTTCATCAACCGTACCATACGCTTCTACGCGAAGGGATGCTTTGGAAAGACGCTCACCCGTGTAAAGAGATGTAGAACCTTTATCGCCAGTCTTAGTATATACTTTACCACTCATACTAATCACCTCATTTGTAAAAAGAAAGAATATATTACGCTTTGAATTCAGGGAACCAAAGGGCAACTTCACGTTCTGCCGTTGCTACCGCATCCGATGCGTGAACAACATTTTCATTAATAGCCAAACCGTAATCGCCGCGAATAGTACCGGCATTAGCTTTTAACGGATCTGTGGCGCCATTTAACTGGCGAACGGCAGCAACTGCATTATCACCGCTAAGTACCATAGCCAAAACCGGGCCGGACGTAATAAAATCAATCAATTCTTGGAAGAACGGCTTATCTTTATGTTCGTCGTAATGGGCAGCGGCTAACTCACGCGGTACTTGCAATAATTTTAAAGCGCTGATTGTCAAACCTTTGCGCTCATAACGAGCCAAGATTTCACCGCAAATTTTCTTTTTCACTCCGTCCGGTTTTACGAGTACTAACGTGTGTTCCATAAGACTGCCTCCTAACGCATACGACTTGCTTAATTCTTTTAATTTTTCAATACGAGATGCTGTACTTGGATGTGTGCTGAAAAGTGAGCTTGCTAAATCTTTCACACTTCCCAACGGGTTAATGATGAACATGTGAGCTGTTGGCCCAAGCTGAGCTTCGCCGCCCGGCAACATGCCATGTTTAGCGTAATAATCGATTTTAGCTAAGGCCGAAGCTAAAGCTAATGGTTTGCCGCTCATTTCGGCGCCCCCTTCATCGGCGAGGTATTCACGGGAACGTGAAATCGCCATCTGAATTAAGGCAGCCGCAATCGGTGCCAAAATAATGGTAGCAACATTGCGATTGGATTGCCTCTTTCACGGTCATCACTGCTACCGAAGATAGCAAACATTTGCATCATATTGGCAATCATTGTAATTACACCGGCCAGACTGGCAGCCACAGTACTGATTAAGGTATCGCGATGTTTAACGTGAGTTAATTCGTGACCCAGTACACCTTCGATTTCATCATCCGTCAAGAGATTCATAATCCCTGTCGTAACTGCTACCGCTGCATGCTCAGGATTACGACCTGTGCAAATGCATTCGGCACATCGGAGTTGATGATATACACCTTTGGCATCGGCAAATTACCGCGTTTGGCCAAACCGGCTACCATATTGTATAATTCCGGATTGTCCGTGCCCGAAACTTGCTGTGCATTGTACATTTTAAGTACAATCTTATCGCTATTCCAATAGCTGAAGAAGTTCATAGCCATGGAGATAAGGAACATTGTCATGAGACCGGCCCGTCCGGCGACCAACTGTCCGATCACCATCAATAACCCCGTCATCAATGCCAGTAAAACAGCAGTCTTAACATTATTCATATTTGTTTTGCCTCTTTCTTAAGATAAATGTGTAGCTTGCTACTCAGTAAGCTACGTCCTGATGAATAGACTTGTTTCCTGATTTTAGTAACATTCTATTCACAGTATAATTATATAGTAATTGCTTTCATTTGGCAATTTTATAAACATTTATCATATGTATCGAGCCCCTACCGTATCGGCTTTCAGCACATAAGTACGGCATGGAATATTATTGTTATTAAACACATCACCCATACGCGTGGCTACGGTTTGTGCTGTTGAGCGCGGGCAATAGGCAATTAAGGTAGAGCCGGAGCCGCTGATAGTGGCGCCATAGGCACCTGCTTTGCGAGAGGCCTCAAACACGTCCTCACAATGAGGAATGAGCGTTTTGCGGTATGGCACATGAAGATAATCTTCCAAAGCGATGCGCAAGTAATCCAGTTTATGTTGCAATAAGGCCGTAACAAATAAAGTGGCATGACTTACATTAGCCACCGCTTCTTTATGAGCAATAGTCTTTGGCAAAACGCTCCGGGCATATTCCGTTGAAACAGACACTTCCGGTACCACTACGGCGAAAAGTAACTCTTCCGGTAAGGCCACGGTTGTATATAAAAGTTCTTTCGGATCATTGACGGCACACACAAGATTACCCAATAAAGCAGGCGCCACATTATCCGGATGTCCTTCGATGTCGTTGGCTAAGACTAAGAGTTCATGCGTTGTAAGTGGTTTTGCCAACAAGCGATTCGCCAAGAGTAAACCCGCTACGATGGCCGTGGAGCTGCTACCGAGCCCACGGGACGGTGGAATTACCGTTTCACTGTGAACGTTACCATATATAGGTTCGGAGCTTGCTTGTTGAAATACAGCTTGCATGGCCTGCCCCACTAAATTATAAGTTTGATCTTCTTTGGCCAACGTATCGGCATCAAAGCCGGAAAAGGTATATGTGTTGGCGCTGGCCGTTTTATCGGGCGTGAAGGTAAATGTATTATAAAGCTCCAAGGCGAGCCCCAGAGAGTCAAATCCGGGGCCGCAATTGGCACTGGTAGCCGGTACTTTAACTGTAATTGTATCCATCTGCATTGCCTCCTAATCAGTCATAATAGGAATAACGCTGCCGATTTCACGAACGACGCGAAGATTATTGAACGCATCGATTACATTTGAAATATACGAACGAGGGCAGGACGATGTAACAATAGCCAACGTAGAGGTCGTTTCACTTTCATTACGCTGCGTTACGGCTTGTACGGAAATACGCTGCTCCGCCAGTTTGATGCTACTTTTGCCAAAACACCGGTGGAGTTGTCTACTAAGATGCGAATGTAGTAGGACGATTCAATCTTACCGGACGCATATAGATTCTTTTCGGAGAAATAGAATGGTTTTAACTGACCAAGGTGGTTAGTTTGGATATTTTTGGCAATTTCCATGATGTCACTTACGACGGAGCTGCCCGTTGGCAAGCTGCCGGCGCCGCGGCCATAGAACATGGCGTCATCGATGCCGTTGCCTTAACATATAATGCATTATAGGAACCGCGTACCGACGCGAGCGGATGATCTTGCGTAGGAATAAAGGACGGATGCACATTAAGCGACAAACCTTTTTTCGTTTCTTTGGCAATACCCAACAATTTAATGGTGTAACCGAATTCTTTACCAAAGGCAATATCCGTAGCGTCGATTTAGTAATCCCTTCTACGGATACGTCTTCAAAGAATATACGACGGTTAAAGCAATAGATGATAAAATAGCCAATTTACGAGCCGCGTCGAGCCCTTCCACGTCGCTGTCGGATCTGCTTCGGCGTAGCCTAAAGCCTGTGCTTCCGCCAATACTTCGGCATAGCCGGCGCCTTTTTCAGTCATGTTGGACAAAATAAAGTTAGTTGTACCGTTCAAAATACCAACGATTTCCGTAATTTTATTCCCCCCTAAGGATTCATAGAGGGTGCGGATAATCGGAATACCGCCTAATACGCTGGCTTCGTAACGCAAATCAACGCCGTTTTTACCGGCTAAATCCAATAAATAAGGACCTGCTTCAGCCAGTAAATCCTTATTGGCTGTAACTACACTTTTCTTAGCTTTTAGAGCTTTTTCAACACAATCCCGGGCGAAAGTCACACCGCCCATAACTTCCACAATAATTTGAATGGACGAATCTTCAAAAATCGAGTCTACATCATTCGTAAACTGTGTACCTTCCGGCAACGTAATGTGGCTGTATTTTTCAGCATTACGCACGAAAATTTTGCTGACTTGAATCGATACACCGGTGCGATTAGTGATTAAATCACGGTTTTTAACTAATAATTCAAATGTTCCTTGCCCTACGGTCCCAAATCCCAGTAAAGCGACCTTAACTTGTTCCATCTTCTTCTCCCTCTCTCTTATAAGAGTGCCCCGGCCTATTAAATAAGTCGGGGCTAAGCCTATTTTTTTTTTTATTAGCCATATTCTTTAATGTTGAATGAGTGATCAATCTGTTTCGATTAAGCCTGACCTAAAATTTCAACTTTTAAGATACCGCGGATACTACGGATATTATCCAAACATTCTTCTAATGTAGTGGACAAATCCTTGGTTTCAAAGGCAATCGTTACGTTAGCAATGCCTTGAAGCGGAATATCCTGGTTAATTGTCAAAATACTGCCGTTACTTTCGGCAATAGCCCGTAAGATGCTGGATAACATGCCCGGATCATTAGACATGGAAACCGTAATAGATACGATTTTACCTTGGGCAATTTCGTAAAACGGGAATACATAGTCCTTATATTTATAGTAGGCGGAACGACTTAAATCCATGCGTTCAACAGCTTCGTTAATCGTTTTAGCTTCGCCTAATTTTAAAATTTCTTTTACTTTAATCGTCTTTTTAATGGCTTCAGGAAGAATGTCTTCTTGAACCAAATAAAATTTGTCTTTCTTTAACTTAGCCAATGTTATTACCTCCATCTTTTTCCTGTTCATCAGTCATTGCCGCGCCGGCTACAAATTGACGACCGTAGAGGGTAAATACGGAATACATGCCAATGAAAAACGGCAAATACTCAGCCACTACACGCCAGCCAACTGCGACAATTCCGACAGTCCCTAACGGCAAAAATGACTCAAACAAATAAACGAACAAACCTTCGGCTACACCTGTACCACCCGGTGTAGGGGCAAAATACAAAATAAGATTTAATAAAATCATGCGATTGAGGACTTCCACAATCGGTATATCCCATGTAAAGGCCATCATAAGTGCCGGTGCTATCGTATATAAAGCGATAAGACTTAAACCGGACTCAATGAAAACCACTATGGACTGAAATGGTCTGGCATAGATTAAGCGTAAACCCTTCATTTAACTCAGCTAATTTGGCTAACCAACTTTTAGGATGACCACTTTGTAACCGTTCGGCTACAATGTAAACAAATCAGTTTCATTAAATTGGTCTGCAACAGATATAAGCCAAAAATTGTACAAAGTACCATAATAAATGATACCTGAATCAAAGCTTCGTTGCTGATGTAAGGAATTGTTATGGAGCCGTGTAAAAATATAACCGGTAACATAGCAATTAAGAACAAAATAGAAAATACGGTTCGAATCAGTACAATCGGCGCCCCTTTCATAACGGGTACACCGTAACTCTTAAGGATTAAAACCTGAGCCACCGCGCCGCCGCTGGCACCGGGTGTCAGCATGGCCATAAAATAGTTACCGAATATAACACGTAAAATAGCTTTAATCGGTAATTTATAGCCGCCCATTTGTACTAACCGCTGTAAACGTAAACCGTCAAAATACATACCCACAGCCAATGCAATCAAGGCCAACAACAGGGATGTAATATTAAAGGTTTCCAGAGTTTGTAACGCGTTTAAATCAATGGTGAAATAAATAGTGAGCCCTGAAATAACCAGTAGCAAAAGCCCTAACAATAGGCCTCGCTTGAGCATCTTATTCATTCACATTCACCATAATTGAGAAGCTGAATCTGATGGAACTTGATAAACTCTTTTACCGGTTCCGCACACATAGCGGCTAACTCACTTTCCCAGTGATAATCCCAAGGGAATAATGCATTGAGAACCCGATCATTATTACGGATGGGTCATAATTTCATGACTGCCACGAGTACCGGCTACACGATGAAAAATTTCCATTAATCGTTCTTCCGTGAGCTGGCCGCCACTCATCATACCCCAGAAATAACGTGGTGACCAAATACCCATACGACTTGAAAAGGTGTATGCTTTATCGGCCACTTCCGCCAAACCTACCTTACCGGCAAAGCGTCCCCATTGATTAATTCCGTTGCGGAAAAAACGATCTTCCGCAGGAATGCGCATCTTTTTAATACCGTATTTTTTCAATAAGGAAGTCATAATCGGTGTAATTTGCGGCAATACATGCAAGTGCTGATGCCCGTCCGCATGTGTAATGGCAAGTCCGGAGGATACCACTTTTTCGAATTGTAAATCTAATTCTTGATAAACTTCTTCAAAATTAATATCTCCCGATACCGCTTTCTTAATGAATTGCGGATAGGAGGTAAAAAATCGACCGTGCTCGTCAACGAGGCTCGGTACTTTGTCGGCACCGCTTAGTGGTTTAAGATCCACCCACAAGGGCTGTGTGGACGCCAATCCCCAAACGAGGATTTTCCTTGGCCATAGCAACTGCTTCGTCAAAAGAATCGCCATTGGCCAATAACGATGTGCTTGTGATAATCCCCTCTTTGTGCCCTTAATGATACCTTCGTTAACGGCTTGATGTAAGCCGAAATCGTCGGCATTAACAATTAATCGTATCATATGCACCTTCTACTTTTTAATACTTAATCAT
>ENA-OQIW01000072-OQIW01000072.1-human-gut-metagenome-genome-assembly--contig:-NODE-72-length-22821-cov-1.757866_pt1 | contig 22821 bp, 36 predicted proteins | sample MGYA00242586_ERZ504751 | MGnify/ENA primary metagenome ERZ504751 (study PRJEB26092, sample SAMD00036349) | human gut metagenome | host: Homo sapiens | study: EMG produced TPA metagenomics assembly of...
GCGCGGATTTGGTGAACTCGGCCGACTGTTCGCCGTCCCTGCGGCTCTTGTACCGTGCACTCCCGTGCGATGCCTCTTCCCGGTACGGCGGTTGGTCACAATATGAGTTCTGCCCGCCTTGTAGAGGCGGAGGAGGTTCCGGTAGGCCATGTCCGCGTGGCGTATCGACTGCTGCAACGGCGTGGATGATACGGACAGAAGCCATTCCATGCCGGGGTCGCGTTTCCATAGGGTGAACATGTTGCTCAACTGCGTGCAGGACTGCATTCGCCCATGTCGGCGGCGCATGAGCTCCCGCTGGTCGAGCGTCCAATTGTACGCGTACCGGCATGCGCCGTACAGGCGTGACAATGCCTCGCGCTGCCCTTGCGTTGGGTAGGCGCGGTAGTTGTATCGCCTGTAGGAACTCATGTTTGGTATTATACTTGGTCTTTATGGATAAGACAAATGATATTCGTAAGGGACGGCACTGCGTCTACGATTTGCATGCGCACTTGGTCTTCGTTACCAAATACCGGCACGACGTGTTTACCGGCGAGCACCTGAAGGCGTTGGAACGCATATTCTCCGACGTGTGCGCCTCGTTCGACTGCCGGTTGGAGGAGTTCAACGGCGAAACCGACCACGTGCACCTGCTCGTATCGTTTCCTCCGACAGTGGAACTCAGCCGACTCGTCAACAGCCTCAAGGGAGTGTCCAGCCGATACCTGAGACGCGACTACCCCGAACTCGCCCGACACTATTGGAGGCGCAACGCCTCTGGTCGCCCAGCTACTACGCGGGCACGGCGGGCGGTGCGCCGTTGGACACGCTGAAACGGTATATCGAGAACCAGAACAGACCAGCGTGATTCCCCACCGCCCTAAAAGGACGGTGTACCCTCACGCCAAAACGATGGCGCCGCTTCACCGGCCTGCCCATTCACCTCATACTTCAAACGTCCGGGCAGAAACCGGACTTCCGCACGGTGCAGGATATGGTTCTGGAACCAGCGGGTGTCAGTGCGTGCGGGAACCAATAGGACTACGAGAGTGTCAGGTTTGCTGGCTTCCTGTGAGGCTTTGCGTATCCAATCACCGATGTTGCGGCCGTAGGGAGGATTGCAGAAAACCGTCTCCCCTTCCATGAGTGTTCTAGGCCACTGTTTTCGGCTGTGTAGTGGTGTTCGCATTTTGCGTTCTGGTCGCTGGATGCCGCGTCGAGGATGAAGTGGAATTCCTCGTCCAGCTGATCGAACAAGGATTGCGGGGTTTCCCAATCGTCCTTGTTCGAGGTCATCGCAGCCGCACCCGCCTTGTAGAAGTTGCTTGCCATTACAATTTGCTCTTTTCATTAAGGATTGATGGTTTGGTATCCAGTTGGGCGGATTCGAATTTTTCCGCAGCTTCTCTCTGAGAGGGAAACGAGTATCTGGTGCGGGTTTTGCAGTATGGGCAGCCGACCCGCCACCATGTTTTCGTATGAGTGATCGGGCTGACGGCTTTCCGGTATTCGCCTTTCATCCGCAGTTGGGGCATAGTAGCGTCGTGTCGAACACGTCAACGTATTTGTCGCCCATGCGATCCAATGTCCGTTGCATGGCTAGGGTGTCCACGAGCTTCGGGTCGAAGCCGAGCCTTTTGACCTGCTCCGCGCTCCAATGTGCTAGGTACCGGAGGATCTGCTGTTCGATACCGTATTGCGAATAGTGGTAACGTTTGCCGGTTTCAGTTCGATGAAATCGTCTTCGTGGGCGAAGTCTCCGGCGCAGAACCGTTCGACGGCTTCCTCTCTGCTTTTGCTGGGGAAAATATTACAGGCGATGCACCGTTGGTTCGAACAGGAGCAGAAGTACGGGTGGCACCAGAAGCCGTCCATTTGTCCGTCACGTTCGCCACCGTGTATGAACCCGAGGGGAAGGAACGTGTCGCAGTCATGCGGTTCCGCATGACCAGTGGAGCAAAGCGGGCACGGATACTGTTCGCGCATTATCTTCGCTTCGGCTTTCCTCATGCTACGTTCCGCGGCATCCACCGCATCCTGCTCCGCCAGACGTTTGGCGATAGGCTCGTTGATCTGGCGAACGATATCGACGGGCAAACCGGTCTGCTTGGCAACGGATTCCACCGTGGAACGACGCGACTGGAGCAGGTCGGCTGCTCGTTCGGCTCGACTGTGATGATCGGGGCATGATCAGACTGGGTCTTTTGCAAGGCGCACGGCGACTGCGATGATTGCGGCCAGCATGATGCTGAGGCTGATAAGGATTGGATGTTTCAAGATTCTTTCCTTTTGCTAGTTTTCAAGAATGATTTGCGTGCCACTGAAGAATGCGAGACGGTCTGCTTCACGGATTTTCTTCGGATCGGTCACATCACGCATGAACTGTTCCCTGAAGCGCCGGTATTCGGCATCGTATCCGGAACCAGTGTTCTTCTTCTTTTGTGCCGGTTTCTGTTTCGGTGTCGGCCGACCTTTCGTGACATTCTCCCCCGCCTGTAGAGGCGGGGGCTTCCTGCTCAAGAACCCCAGTGGTTCAGTATCGACAGGCTATCCCCACATGCCCTGTGGTTCGCACGATTTATGAGTCGTGCTACTCGATGATTCTCATTGCCTCATCCCGAATATTCCGGGCGGCGTTCACGTCACGGTCATGCAACACTCCACATGATGGGCACGCCCATTCGCGGACGCTTAAATCCTTGACCAGAGGATTCTTGTAACCGCAGTCGTGGCATAGTTGGCTGGACGGATACCATTTGTCCACATGAACCAACCGTTTGCCTTGACGGGCGAGCTTGTATTCCAACATGGTGCAGAACATGCCGTACCCGTTGTCCGACGTGCTTTTCGCCAGTCCGCTTTTCGCTTTGCGACCATTGGGAAGATAATGTCCCTGACGTTCGGGGTCTGGTTTCGGCTCGGGTTTCTTCATCATGCTTTTCATGCTCAGAGCCTCCACGCCGACCATATCGTATGATGCGACAATCCTGTTGGCTTTCTTATGCTGGTAGTCGCGTCTTTGATTGGCGGTCTTCTCATACAGTCGGGCGACCCGCTTGCACTGTTTACGCCAGTTGGCGGAACCTTTGACCATATGGGAAAGCTTGCATTGCTCTCTGGCGAGCTTGTCCTGCATTTTTCGATAGTATCCCGGATATTCGGCGTGCTCCCCGTCACTGGAAACATACAGGCCGTGAGACGCGTAGTCCAATCCGACAGTCTTCACCGGCTTCACTTTTTCGGGTATTTGGGTCTCGTACTCGAAAAGGATTGTCGCGGTGTATCTTCCGGAAGGGCAATGCTCCACGGTGACGGATTTCAGTTTCCAATCGTCGGGGATACGCTTGTGTTGGCGGACCGCCAACCATCCGAGCTTGGGTAGTTTCAACCTCCTTGCCTTGTCATCCAATTCGATGTTGCCGTGGGACAGGTTCGTCGTGTATGTCTTCCTGCCCCGACGTTTCGACTTGTACTTCGGAAAACCTGTTTTCCTGTCCTCGAAGAACCTCTTGTACGCCTTCTCCAATGCGAGTTGCGCGTTGCAAAGAGCGAAGCTATCCACTTCGCGCAGGAACGGATACGTGTCCTTGTACAAGGCTGGGGTGGGATAGCATGGCTCCCAAGTGGTCTGGTAGTGGGCGATGCGGGTTTCGAGCATGAGATTGTATACGAACCTGACGCAACCGATGGTACGGTTTACCTGCCGTGCCTGTTCTTCGGTCGGATAGGCGCGGAATCTGACCGCCGTATGGGTTCTCATACTTATTCCACCCCTTTCTCACCTTGGTTCTCAATGTACTTCCGTATCACTTCAATAGGTGTGCTGCCAGTTGTGAGCAGGCAGAAGCTACGGCTCCAGAAATACTCTTTCCAGAGTTTTTGTCTGATTTGCGGATACTCCTGTTTCAACAGGCGGCTGCTGGCGCTCTTGTAAGCGTTGATGAACTTCGACAGTTCGCTTTTCGGTTGGGCGCGGAACAGGACATGCACGTGGTCTACGTCGTGGTTCCATTCCTCCAATGTGATGCCGTACTTCGGGGCGATGTACTCGAAAATCTCCCTAGCCCGGTTCGACATCTCGTCATCAAAGACTTTGCGACGGTATTTCACGACGAGCACGAGATGATAATGCATGAGGAACACCGAATGATGATTTGATTCAAGTTTCACAGTAATCACCTCGTTCCTGATGAGTACGACTGAATACCAGTATAGCATAGGATTATGTCAATTCACCACCCGCCTTAGAGGCGGGCGAACCCTTGACAAACCGGTGTTGGAGGAGAGTCGTTCTCGCGTCGCTTGTCTGCTTCGACCACACGGTTGATCTGTCTGGCACAGGAGACAACCGTTTTCCTGTCACCTACCAGATGAGCTGATACGCTTTACGCCGCAGTCGTCCGATATTCCGGCAAGCGTCAGCCGACAGTCCCGGCAACAGTTCGAACTCGTTTAGATACAGGATTCCACCCAGCAGAGTGAAAGGTGCAATGCTCTCATTGGCTTCCGGCATCAGCATCTTCCTCCTCTTCAAGTCCAGTCAGCACTCCTGCATAGGCGTCTTCGATTTGCTGGCACCACTGTTCCATCGTCGTATCCAAGGAAATGAACATGGTCGGAGTGAACCCGCCGGTCATGTATTCATCAACGACTCGTCCCGCCAGGTCAAGGTCATACAGTTTGATTTCACCGATCAGCCTATTGTCCCGGAAGAAAGCCAAACGTCGTTGCGAATATTCCACCACACTCATGCCGCTGATAGCCCAGCCGTTCAACCCGTTACAGGAACAGGCAGAGTGTGTTCGTTCTCCTCGACGATCTTCCAATCATCCTTTTCGACGATTGTTTTTAATGGTTCGTAGAATTTGCTCAAATTTTCTCCTTAATGACATTCCGGGCACAGCCACTCGTCTGTGGCGCAGTCCCATCCGTTTTCAATGAGTTCGTCATGGTTTCCCATTGCTGTTTTCCCGCATTTGCTGCAGGTCAGATGCCAGTGTTGCGGACAGTAGTGGTTTTCGTCTCCATCCAATTGCCATCCGTCGGAACTGGCGTCATCGTCTGCGTCGTCTTTGTCTGTGTAATAAGCGCTGCCGTCTTCGGGGTCGTATTGTTCATCGCATTCGTCGCAGTGGATTGCGACGAATTTCTTCTCGGTGAAACTCATAGCGTCCCCTGTTCTTGCGTCATGTCTCGGATGGCGTCCTCGAGCAGGCTTCTCGCGGCCTTGCATCCTTGAATGTATGCGCGGGATGGTTCCGTTCGGGCGTGGGCGTCGCTTGCATGTTCGAGTTTGAGTTCGCTGGAGATTCGTTTCCCTGCTTCGGTTTCCGTTTTGGCCAGCAGTTGGCGATCATGCTCGGTAAGCCAGGCGTCAAACAGTTCGGCTACGTTGGAGAATTGCGGGTTTGCCGACAGTGAATAGAAGTCCTCCGCGCCGTTTATGAAGATGTTCCTGGCTTCGCTGTCCGTCAACGGTTGGTTCACGCTCAATTGTTTTCCTCTCTTTGATGATGCTTGTCTTCGATGACCCGGATGCGTTGAATGCCGTCGAGATGAATGTGCATGGGTGTGCCGGTGATCCAATTCCAATACACGTGATCCAACACGACGGGAATGGTTGAGCCGTCTCTGATTCGTGCCGTGATTGTTCTCTCCCACCAGCATCCGGTGTTGTGTTCCAGAATCTGAACGGGCGCGGTGACTGTAAAGCCTTGCAGTGGCTTCGGGGCTGTGTCATTGAATTCGACTTCTACCGTTTTCCCTTCGAATCGGATACGTATGTCATTGATTGCCGCATCAAGGAGTGGCTTGTGCCGTCTCCCGTATTCGCCGCATCCTTGACGGTCTCGTAATTCGTTCTTGTAAGGAATGTTGGCCGATGATGCCCCGTTCAAGATTCCAGCTCCTGGTTAATATCGTCGATATTCTTTCCTTCTGCCAGTCGAATCATCATCGCGATAGCCCGGCACATCTTCGGATAATCTCCGAACCGTAAGGCATTCCAGAACTGGAATTCGTATTGTTCCGTCTGGGATTGATGCTGCAGCGCATTGATGATGCCAAGCTGACGGCAGGTCAAAGCGACGGGCTCGTTCCTGTTTTCCGCATAATGCGTATACCAGAGAGACTTTCTCAGTCTTCGACCGGCTTGTTCTTCGACCGGTATCTCCACACGTATTTGACGGCGTTGCCCATGCAGAAGCTCATGCCGGCGGTCAGGTCAATACATTCCAGACCGGGATGGGATAATTCGTAGTGTGCGGGATGTTCTACCGGATCGGCGTCACCGACTCGCGTCACTGTTTCATTGCTCAATTGCTGCTCTTCTTTCCTGCGAACACGTGCAGGTCGTACACGTTCTTGTTGACGCCGTGGATGGAACCGTCCGGCCAGACTTCCAACACGTAATCCGTGTCGTAATCCAGGTCTCGAACGCTGAGGTCGCTCATGCCGTTGAATTGGAGTGTCCCGGCTTTCGGCTCGCCTTTCCACCTGAAGATGACAAGGCAGCCTTCCAGCTCATGACAGTTTCGGCCAACAAGGTTGGTCAGTTCGACGAGTCGCCGGTCATCTTCGGTCCCGAACCTGTCGTAGGCGTCATGCAAAGCGGTTTGAATATCAGAATAGATGCAGGAACACTTGCTGGTCAGATTGTCTTCATCCGATTCTTCCAAGTGGAAGATGGAACGCATGCGTCCAGACATCGTGACGGCCGCAACATGTTCCTCTTCCTGGCTGGGCTGACGGTAGGCGTGAGCGCGATAACCTTTGATGAATGCTTGTCTGAGGCTGTTACTTCCAAGGCCTGCATCCTTCAAGGCATTCAATGCTTCCTGCTACAGGTCGATTTTCTCGGACACGATTAGGCTCCTTCTTCGATGTGGCTGATGGATGCGAATCCGTTTGAATCAATGCGAATTCGAGTTCCACGCCAGGGTTGCGTCGCAGATAGGATTGCACGGATTCCACTCCGGCGACGATGCACGCGGCCTCACCACGTCGAACATCATGGCGCCCGTTCTGGTTGGCGATACCGGTCGCATACTCGTGAAGCGAGTCAGCACGTCAACGTCAACGGGGGTTGTTCTGGTGTCCTTGCTGTAGTCCGTGTGTTGCCGGATCCAATCCAACAACGTCCAGTTGTCTCCCCATAGCATCAACGTTCCGGGATTTGGGTAAGCGTCATCGCCGGTGCCTTTGATCCGAATGATTTGTTTGAAGTTTCGTACTGGTTCACTCATTGTTTTCTGGTTTCTTGATTCCGGTCACGGCTTGCACGGTGACGTATCCGTCCGTGTCGAAGTAGTCGACCATGGCGTTATTGTTCTGATACGTGTACTGGTCGCCGACCTGCTGGCAGAGTTTCTTTGCGTTGCGGACTTTTGGAGTTTCGATGACGCAGGCTTGCTCTTCTACGGTCAGCTGTTCGTTGTTCTGGATTTTCTGGTTGATTCGCCGTGCTGTTTCATCCCATTCGTCGGAGGAGGCGCTTCCTCCATGAGCTTCGATGATTCCTCGTCCGGCCCTGTGTTCCGGACCGATGATCCGGTCTTCGGAATCCGCAGCCATATATTCGGCGTGGGTCGGCACGTATGTGGAGGATTCGCCTTCCGGCAGTTGGATGGTGAATCGGGCTCTCCAACTTGCGGAACCTGTACTTGTTCGGACTCCGATCTTCCAATCTTTTGGAAGTTGACCGTTCTTCTGCAATGCTTTGATGTCCGCGCGCATGAGTTTCGCGTTTTCCGCCGGACTGCGACTGGCATCGTATTTGCCGCCGGTGATGGCGGTGGATCCCATGTAGCCTTCCGACTTCACGGAGGGTTGATGATCGGCTCATCAACGGTCGCCGAGCTTTTCGCTAACAATTTGGAGGCACGCTGAATCATGTCGTTGGAGGGAAATCCCGCATTCTTGTTCTCGTTGGCGAATGTGCCATCGCTGTTTCTGAGCTGTTGTTTCGCTTGCGCTGCTTAATGGACATGATTTCGTTCTTTCTATTCAGATGACGGGATTCAAGGGAACATGTGTCGGATTGCCGGCTCTACGTACTGCTTGTAGTCCGGGTCGTCTTTGCAGAGTGTCCAGTCTCCGCTGCCGTCATCATGGTAGGTCATGTTCGATTTCACGCCTTGTTCGATGAGATATCCATGGGAGCAGGTGTTGAGACGGTTTTGTTCGGGTAGTTTCATATAGCCGTCGAGGCTGTTGCGGTCTGCTTCGGGCAGGAGTGTGAAGTCTCCTATTCCGTTTTGGATGTCTTGGATGCTTGTGTTGGCTGCGTGGCTCATTGGTGTTTTCTTCCTTCAATTGTTTATGTGGACATATTCAGTATAACAGTCATATGCCGTAGAAGAAAATCCCAATGAAAGATATCCAAGGTTTAAGACAGGTGCCTAGTACCGAGAAAGCCGAACCGACGCCCGCAGATTCTCCAGCCTCTATCCGCTCTAGGCATTCTCGAAAGCCGCCTGATCGAACTTGGTATCCACGTGGATGGTCCATCCGCTGCTGATCACCTCATTGCAATAGTGCTTGCGGGATGCGACCACCTGGGATTGCAGGTACCTGTTGTCCCTCAGCTGTTCCGCAGTGGGGTTGCCGAACAGTGGTGTCGGTATTCTTCTCGACCCGGTCTCCGTGACGAAGTACAGGTTGAGCACCGTGTCGTCTTTTACGCGGCGCATAAAGTCGCCGAGTTTTTCGGTCTTGTCTTCAGACAATGGATCTCCTTGCTGTTCCATACTCTATGTAGATATATTCAGTTTAACAGGCATAACAGAATTGTTTCAGAAAAAAGAGAAGGTGCGGCTCACCCAAAAAGTCCACAAGGGAAGGCCGCACCATAGGAGAATCCGAGGAAAAACAGGATTACCACCGAGAGGATTCGGGTCGAGAGAACGTAGGCCCTCATCCTGATATCTCAACCTACCGTAGTGTTTCCGAAACAACAGGCAATATATTGAAACAATCAGATAATTCCTAGTTTTCTTCGGAATGGCTTAATTTTCTTTCGCCTGGCATTGCTGCAGGAATCCAATCGTCTCGCTTTTCTCCCAGCTGCTCATGGAAAGTCCATACTTGTCTTTGATGTAGACGCGCTTGGCCATGTAGGAGCACTGGTAGCCGCTGTTGCTTGGCAGCCAGACGGATGGGGTGGATGCGGCCCATCGTCCGACGGACTTCTTGGGGACACCGCTCCCGTACAGGTTGATGCCCTCGCTTTTCGCATTGTTGGCATCCCCTTGGCTGGCAAGCAGCACGTCCGGATCGTTTGCGTATTTCACGCGATCGTTTTTCCTTGAGTTCTTCCACAGGCCGGAGGCCCATGCGTCGTTCAAGGCGACCACATGGTCGATCTGCACTGCGGTGCTGTCTCCGCTGACGGTCTTCCCATTCTTCACGACGCTCTTCCGGAAGTTGATGGTCTGGCCCGTATAGGTCATGCAGTGTCCCGGATTGCACCTTGCAATTGGAGTCCATGACCGGATTGGTCAGGTCACGGTTGAGAATGTAGTCGCGGGTGGTTCCGTATCCGCAAAGCTGGTCGCTGTTCTGCCAGTCCCCGAAATCCTCGGCGCGATTGTAGCCCTTCGTATGGGGTGTTTCGGTCGGGAGGTTCCGGGCGGCTGTGATGGCTTCGGACACGCTCATGGGGCTTGCCGCGGAAGCCGGCAGTCCGCTCGCTCCCATATCCGTGTTCGTGGAATCCTTTTCTCCGGTGTTCCCCGAGGAGGCCAGACCGTCTTTGATCTGGCCTTCGATTTTCGACAGGTCCGGTTTTTTCAACCCCAAGCCGATGTTTGTTTTCTGCATGGAGTCTTCGCCCGGAAGTATCTGACTGATGCTGGTTATTGCAGGCAACCCGAATTGTGGGGCGACCGTGGCCCATACTCCGGTTTGGATGATGACGATGATGGTTATGAGCACGATGGCCAAGCCGCCAAGGATGCCGGCGACGGTTATGCCGGTCTTGTTTTTTCTCGATGCCACGACGGTTTCCTCTTCTAGAACAGTCCGCTGATGATGGTCCAGACGACCGCGATGCCGAATAGGATGACGATGATCGCTCCGAACAGGTCAGCGTTGCTGTTGACGAATTCCGCAAATGGGGGAAGTTCCGGTTTCTTGTCATTGGCCATGATGGTCTCCTTAGTTGTTTTGGCTGTCGGATGCCGTACCGTCCGACGATGTGCCGTCTGAGGTGTTGTCCGACGTGCCGTTGCCCGATGATGCCTTGGAACCGTCGGCAGTGGAATCGTCGGACTGGGTGTCCTGCGATGTGGTCCCGGCGGAATCGGTGCCGCCGGTCTCGTCGTCGGAGTTCGCCGAGGTCACGTCGCTTTTGCTCAGTGCGTTCGCATAGGGGCTCAACGTCCTGACGCTGCCATCCGCTCCCCAGTCGATGATCTTCGCGTTGCCGGATGTAGGGTTCTTGACCAGTACGGTGATGTTCGTCTTGACGGTCGAGCCGCCGGTGTTGTCCGAAGATGACGTGTCGCTTCCCTTATCGGAACTGTCTTGCATCGCGGCATACGGTTCGAATGTGATGCTGATCGACGCCGCAGCATAGGGAGGCGTGTCACTGGATTGTTCCTTTGGTACGGATTGCCCGTTCTTGTCGCACTCCACAAGCCAGTTGATGCTCACGTTTTTGAATGTTCCGATGGCTGCTGGCTGGTAGGCGTGTGTCGCTGTTCGGATCCCCGACCAGCACGGTGAACGCGTTGCTGTCTTTCCCGATGTAGGCTTTCGCCCAAGCGTTGACGACGTTCTGGAAGCTGGACGCCTGGTCGATGCGAGAGTATCCGGATGGCGTATAGGATTGGGCTCCGCCAGCGCCGCTTGCTTTCAACGGCAGCACTGTTGGCTCTCCCACGGCGGTGGCCACGTTGTTCTTCCATGAAATGAGCTGGGTTACGTCGCGGGTGGATCCGTCGGACAGGTCGGTCAGGGAGAACTGGTGGCTCCACCAGTCGGTATGTTCCTTTCCTGTTCCGGTGTCCTCGTCACTGGATCCGACTTTTGTCGCCGAATCCCATAACAGGTTCGTGGTCCCGTAACGGAATGGTCCTTTGTTTGTGTCCAACCATTTGTTGACGGACGCCAAGGCTGCCTGTTTCCCTGGTTTGTCTACGCTGATCTCCTTGTATTTCGCGCTCAACATGGACCCCATGTCCTGCAGCGTGCTGATTGCGTGAATGCTGATGACGGGAGCGACGATTCCGGCGATCATGAACACGGTGATGAAAACTTTCCACCAGCGGGTGTTTCGCATGGCGCGTTTGATTGCCGTCAGTTCGACTTCGTTCTTCCGTTTGTCTTCGGTGATGTCCATTGGAGATTCAACGGATGCTTTTCGTGCCACTTCGTCTCCTTGAGAATCTGAACGTGTTATCTAGTGTCAGACTATCCGGAGTCTCAGCGTGAAAGCGGTGGAAGTCGGGAAAAGAAAAAAGAGACTCGGATACTGCCGAGTCTCTTTTTGTGTCAGCGGGTCTGCGCGTATTTTCTGGCCAGCTCCATGTCAAGTCCTCCGTTGACGAAGCATTGTTCCACCGCGGCGTTAAGAAGAGCCTGCGTGGTCATGTTCGTCTCGACCGACTTGATTCGCAGCGCGAGATAGTTTTCATCCGTCAGGTTCGTGCCGAGCCTCCGGTCGAACGAATACACGGGCTTCCTCCGGCCGGCCTCCCGGATGCTTCATTCGTTTTCGTCTCATGATCTTCCGGGATTGCTTCAGAGACTGCTTTCTGCTCGGGAGCCTCGACCGTCATCTTCGGTTCGGGGGGTTCGGATAGGAGAGGCCGACGCCCCCATGTCGCGAGTGTCCTGCAGGCCGCGTCCGAAAGCGCTGTTGATATTCTTTACCATGTTTCAACTCCTACTCGATGCCGAACTGTTTGACGAGGTCAATGAGCTCTTGGGTGACGGAAGCGTAATCCCTGTTGTCTATCTGGTTGGTTCCGTACAGATTCTTGATGGCTTCCCTCTCGTGGATGACCGTTTCGAATCGTGTTGCCTCCAGCTCATCCAATTGTTTCACTGCGTCACGCGCGAGTTTGGTTCGCGCTTTCACTCGCGTGAGCAGGATGATGCCGTTTCTGGCGGCCGCATAGGTCTTCCCTGCATGGCTCAAATCGCTGATGGACGGCTGGCAGGGGATGATTGACACGTCGGCCGCCTGGAGTGCCGTCTGCACCGTTCCCGCATCGGATGGAGGCGTGTCGATGATGACCCATCCTTTGTAGCGTTCGCGAATCCTGTCGGGCATTCCGAGGATCACGTCATTGGTTTGGATCACGTCGAACCAGCTTGTAGGGTTTGTGCGGAGTCCCGTTGGCTTCGTCTTCTTTGCGACGACGATCGTCCTCGATTCGCACGTATTCGTCCCAGAGCGTCGCGCCACCGGTGTTGTCGGCGTCCAGAACCGTGACGTGTTCGCCGCGCCGGGCGAGGCATCCGGCGATGAGCATGGCTGTCGTCGTTTTTCCGACGCCGCCTTTGATGTCGGCGACCGCGACAAGAATCGTGCTTTTCAGCATGCTGTTTTCTCCTCTGTTCACGTTTTCCGCCGCCAAGGTGGAGGCGTGGGACGCGCTTTTTTTATGTGGCCACATTCAGTGTAGCAGAGGCGCATTTTTTTGTGGAACCAGCTCTCCCCATCAACAGGAAAACAACACAATGCGGGAATGATCAGGCAGAGAAACGCTTCCGCATTCATCTGCCAAACCATTCCCGCATTCCCACAGTTCTTTGCGAAAATTTTAGGATGCCGTAAACAACAGCCTCTCCAAAAACGCTTTGAGCAACACGCCCAAATCCGGGAGCTGACTAGCGATCCCCTGCATCCATTCACGGATGGGAATGCCCATCGCCTCCAGGACGCCGCTGATGACCCACACGAAGAACAGGCCCGCGCATATCCTCGCCGCAACGGACAACATTCTCATCGAACGTCCCATGATCTTCATGAAGACGCTGCCGCCGCCGACCGCCAACAGGAGCAGGGTCAGCACGGCTCCCGTTGGCGTGAACATCCAAGCGAACAGGACGGTGAGAAAATCGGCGGCTCCCTGCCCAGCCGTCTGAGTAACAGTGCCGGTGTCCATCAGAATGCATCTCCATCCGTTTCGAACTCGTCAGACGTTTTCTGGCGAGGTGGGTTCTTCGGCGCGTTGAGGTTCGCATGGTATTTCGCCGCTGCTTCCTTGACCTCTCCCGTGATACGTGCGCTCTCCAATGCGTCGGCGGCTTCCTGTTCGCTCATGTGGCCCTGTTGCCGGAAGTTGTGCATCATGCTGTTCTCCACCACCCCGAACGCCTTGTCTCCATCGGAGTTGAGACTTCCGTCCTCGGAGTGCATTTCGTTCAATGATTCATCGAGATCGAACGGATTGTCTTCGACCGGAGCAATCGGAGTCATGACCGTCGTGGGCCTGTTGCCTAGCTTAGGATTTCGTTGCGGCTCTTCTCCGCTCTGGCTCCAGTCGCGCCGATTCCGACCTTGGCTCCATGCCATGAAGTCGTCGGTTGGCTGGCGAGCTTGCCAATGCGACTGCACCTGCCGGCAGTGTGATCGGTTGGATGTGAGTGCGGCAGCGGCGATACCGGTCGCCGCGACTTTGGCGCCACGCTTGACCACGTCACGCAACGGTTGGGATTGCATGACACCTAGGCTGCCTTGCCTGTCGCGCCCAACAGCATAGCTCCTCCGCCCAGGCCACGTGCGGTCTGATTAAGCAGGCTTGCACCTTTTGCATGGTACGGGCGCGGCCGAGCGATGCGCCGGGATGGCGGGCCATTATAGTTCTTGACGCGATCATCGTAGGACATGCCGCCCGTCATGAACGCCTGAGCTCTGTCGGCTTGGTTGGTGAAACGTGCGGCGACTCCTGCGAGGGACCCGCGTACGGTGCCTTCGTTCATGCGCCCCCATCTATAACTGAGGGAGTCTGCTCCGCGGGCTGCGATCGCATCGTATTCTTTCGCGTTGCGTCCGTACAGGTTGCGGTCGCCGCCGTCGAGGTCAAGATTCTTCCTCTCCGAATCGAGCATGGAGTCGAGTTTGCTTTCGCCGGCGGTGGGACCGAACATCCTGTGGCGCGGTCCGGCGTTGCGACTGGACATGCCGCCGTGGTTTCGGCTTGTGAGGAGCCGCCCCATGAGGAGACCGCTGCTTATTCCTCCGCCGATTCTCCTGAGCCGGCCAGCACTCCGCCTGCCATGGCTCCACCGGTGGCGATTCCCATCATCGCTTTGAAACTGAACGGGTTGCCGACTTTGAGCACGCTGGTACAAAACAGGCTGATGGCCGCGATTGCAAGCACCGGACTGAAACCGCTGATCACGTTGTACATGAAGCTGCTGCTCATTTCGGAACAGAACTTCAACATAAGCTGGCAGATGAATGTGGCGATAGCTCCCAAAGCCGAATACAATCCGCCGGTCATGCTCAGGTTGCACGTGTATTTCACCCAGTTCTTCAACACGTTCTTCGGAGCTTCGCCTATGGGGAAAGCTCTCACGAGGAACGCTACGACGAGGAACAGCACCATCAGGACGAGCATGAGCTTGGTCATGATGAGGATGACGCTGAGCAATCCCCAGACGATCATGTTGCAGATGCCACCGAGCACGGAACCGAATGCACCCAGATTGTCAGGCGCTGAATTGCCGTACAGGTTGTCCAGGGTGATTCGCATCGCTCCTTCTCCGGTCGAAGAATCCTGCGTGTTACCAAGGTTGCTTCACGCCAGGTTCCGCCGACGTTGGGGATATCGAAACGCCAGCCCAGGTTCGCGGCATCGGCGATGTCCGTGTTCTGGACGTTGCCGCTCGAATCACGGAAGTCATTGTCGTTGTGGAAGGCCTGATACCGGTCGCCTTTGAATTGCTTTGTGCCCAAAGCCACATTGCACAATTGGAGTATGTTCTGGTCTACCTTGACATCGTCCCCGTAGAAGTGGGCCCCGTTCCCGCCTGAGATGTCGCTGAATCCATCCTTCTTCAATCTGACGGTGAGCTTCCCGTTTTTGATGGCTCCTGTATCCTTGTCCCCCATGTTTTTGACGAGGATGTTCCAGCCGTCACGGCCGTACACCTTCCCACTGCCGTCGATACCGCAGGTCTCCCAAAAGATCCCCGCTCTGGTCAGTCGAACATATTTATCCCGGTCGTTCTGCTCCTTTTCCTTGTCATTGACGGAACTGTCCTGAGGTCGATCCAACCGTGTTCGCTGAACAACCATTCCGCTGTGCTGGAATCGATACTCAAACCGGTTGCCGCATTCGTCAATGTCATTTGCACCGCAGGATCGGTGTTCGTGTTCATGTCAAGCACATGGCAGTACGCTTGCTGTGCGTTGTCGGCCACACCTGACGGCGTGTTCGGCCCCGCTGACGGATTACCCCATTGCATCGTCACCCACGATCGGAGAGCCGTTTCCTCCCACATGCGGTTCACGGCCTTGGTGATAGAGGATGTGCTCTCCCCGTTGCCGCTGGTCGCGGTGTCGTACTGCTGGTGCATGGCATACAGGTAATCCTGGCAGTTCGTATTACGGTTGAGTGCTTTGTTGCTGAACGCCATCATGTTCGATTCGCCGTCGTTCAACCCGTCCAGATCAAGTCCGACGGTGAGCTTGTTGACTGCGCCGTTGATGGTGTTGACGACCCACCAGGGACTGCCGGTCGCCGGTTCGGTCGCATTCTCCGCGGTTTTCGAGGCTCCTGTCCCCAACACGATGAGAGCCGCAAGACACAATACCGTGGCAAGCAGTCGTTTGCTCGCCTCTTTCGTGGTCCCGATGTCGAATCCCGCCGCGAGAAGCCATACGACGATGGCGGTCACCATCAACGCCGCGGGAATGCCGCCGGCCATGACACTGTCGATAAGGTTCGCCGTGGCGTGGTCGACCGACGCTCCGGCGGTCTTCAATGGGGGTGAAGCTTGCCGCGAACTGGCTTAGCGACAAGCGCACGACCAGCAGAGCTGCGTGATCTGCATCAGCATGTTCGGCAGGATGTCCCTCGTCGTATGGCTGATCATGGCGGGCACGTTGGCGATGAAACCAAGGATGCCGCTCGATGGTTCGATGCGGCTGGTTATGCTGCCGACATTGCTTCCCCATCGGCCGGACGGAAGACATGTCGTGTAATCGACTTGGGTGCTTGTGGTCGTAGCGCATGCCGGCGCACTCGCACCGCCATCGTTCTCGACCATGGCGAATGCTTGGGAGGGCAGTACGACCACTGTCATCAGAACGACGAGCAGAACAATGAACAGCATGTTCCGTCGCGCTTTCATCCTGACCGGGAGGCTGGGCTGCATTTGAGTTGAAGCGCTCACAGTATCCACATCTCCTTCAGACTGCTTAGATGCTCTGGCTGATTCGAATTGGGGTAGAAAACCTCTCCGGCGATGTTCCGGCTCTGCAATCTCCTGAGGAGTCTTTTCCATCGGACCTGCTGGGTCCGGTCTTTGACTTGGCCGACCATGAGGAATGGTGCGGCGACCAAGCCGATGAGGATGAACACCACGCCGAATGTGATGCCGATGATCGGGGCGAGCATAAGACAGATCAACAGTCCTATAACACCGCCGATGATTGTCGAGAACACGGTCTTGGATCGGGCTTCCGTGCTTTTCGTGATCATGAACGTGTTCTTACGTTCGATTGATGCGGTGGATGAGACCTCGGTGATGTCATCCATGGTTTCCCTTGGATGCAATTGTCTTTGCTCGCCCATGAATATGTTCCCCGATCAGATTCCGAGGTAGTCTTTGCCTTGGCTGCCCACGGCGTTGACGATCCAGTCAAGAGCTGTCAGCAATGCCGGAATGGTTATGGTCGGGCCAGCGAAGATGAAGATGACGGCGAGAACGACGATGACTCGTGTGACGCTTGGACAGAACATGGAGACCAGCTGGTTGCTTCGCCCCATCGCCTTGCTGATTCCTCCCAGGATAAGCCCCAAGGCCAAGATCACTGCGGCAGCGGCGCCCACCTTGGTGATGAGCTGTCCGGCGGTCGAGTTGAGGATGCCGTCGAACATGGCGTGATAGCTTCCGACAAGATTGCTGGAAGCGGCGATTTCTATGGTGTTGCCCATTATTGGATTCCCTTCGAATTTGGTTTGAAGGAACCCTCCTGCGTTTCCCGAGTGTATCAACGGAATCGGTTGATAACGATAGGTTTTCGGTTTTTAACAAAGTTTCTTGCATTCTCAGACAACACGGGGAACACAGATTAAGAAAAACCCATCCGGCATCAATGGAAGCCGGATGGGTTGGCATGTTTTTTTGCGGTCCTACTTGTCGCCGGGACGATAACCGTCGTCGAAGTCTTTCACGCTCACGATGAACGCCGGCTGGATCTGTTCCATGTTTCTGGTTCTTACAGCGGCATGGTATTTGGGGAGGTTCGTCACCGCTCCTCCAGTCCACCCATCCAATCCCTCATTGTCGGTCAGACGTGCCGCGGTCAGCGTGGCTATGCGCGGAATCGACGTGTTGTAGCTGATGAACGTCGTGTACCCCAGGAACGAATCCAACAACGTGTCGGACAACTGGGTCGGGTATTGGGTGGCGAACACGAGAATCAATCCGAACGAACGCCCCTGCTCCCTCAGATTCTTCAACACGTCGTCCGACCCGTTCGCCAGCAGGCTCAGCTCGTCGCAGACGAGCATCGTGTGTTTGCCAAGCGTCAGCCAGTCCTTGCAGTGTGCGAACACCGTGTTCCAGAACCGGTACATGAGCACGAGCCAGAATCTTGTCCATGAGCTCGGGAAGCGAGTGGCCATTGTGCGGGGCGAGCACGATGTGATAGTCGCCCGGGTGATCCAATATCCACTTCCATGTGACGGTGCTGCGTCGCGGTGTGAACATGTGTTCGATGGCGAGGAACTGGTTGACCTTGTTCACCGAGGCGTTGGTGCGCTGCAGTATTTCACGATCGCTTCGCGCCGCCTGCCCCTTCTGATCCGGTCGTCCGTACAGTTGTTCTGCGGCACGCGCGGCCAACGTCATGTCTATTCCGAGAGGATCGTCCTTCAACTCCAATGCGAGAGCCTGCATACCTGTCCAAGCGCTCTGGCTGATCCGGTTTGACCATCCGACCCACACAATGCGACCACGGCCCAGCCGATAGGTGACTGCTGTTGCCTGAGTTGACCGGCCCCGGGATACTGTTGCTCGAGTTGTCTGCATCTTCTTAGGATGTCCCCCGGCTTGTGTTGGTCGTATCGGCTTGCGGCCACGCCGATGGTCATGGATTGGGTGATGATGTTTTGGGAGTCGTTCTGAATGTCGCCGGCATTGAATGCGTATCTCATGGTTTTGGCGACGCTTTCCGCCGTCTCCTGGGCGTTCCTTCCCTCCTGCATTCCGAGCAAATCGAGACCGATGCTGGAAGGTCGGTGAGGTATATGACACGTGGATGGGAGTCAATCCCCTGCGTTTGCCGATACCGGTCCAGCACTTCCACTCCGGTGTCGTCCTTCATCCAGAAGTGGATGAGTCGTGAATCCGTTCCCCACACGTCACGGCCGGTATCATTGCGATGGCTGATGGCCCATTGGCTGATGCCGTGGGTCAGAACGGTTTTTCCTGATCCGGCTTCACCGCTGATTGCGATTCCGCCATAGAGCTGTGTCGGATCCAAGTATCCGGGACGTCCGGAATCGTCCAATCCGATCAGGACGCCTCCATGGGACAATGTTCGGGCACCGGGTGAAGATCCTGTTTCACCGCCGTGGATTTCTGCACCGGCATGGAACAGTGTGGTCGTGGTCATTGGGCTGAAGACCAAAGTGGTGCGTTGCGGGCCATATCCCGTCGCATACACTCGTTTGTCTTTCATGCCGAGTTTTGTTTCGGTGTCACTGAGATTCGCCTTGCGTTTGCGGCGAAGCCACCAGTATCGGCGTGGGCGTTGGAGAATATCATCCCATAGAGTGTTCCTCCACCATCTGATTCCAGCTGCAACAGTGAAGGCAAGAGGAACGATCCACAACCATGACGGTATCGGCAACAGCATCAAAGAGCAGTACGCCAACAGTCCAAGACATGCGAATTTGTAGTGCGGCGGTACTCGGAAGTACATTCGAGTGCTGTTGTCGTCGTTCAGCATGGCTTTCGCGTTTGCGGAGAGTAGTCCACTCAAAACCCAAGGCACCAGCAGCATCGCCGCTACCGTTCCCGCCAGCCAGAAGAATGTGGCAAGACGAATCGGAGTGATGACGGACAATACCATCGTCAACAGGGTGACAGCCAAGGTCACGATGAGTCCGCTCAACTTTGGGTAGCTGGGATGACTGCTCATGTTGGAGAGCAGCGGGAACATGGCCTGTCCAGCCGTTGTGCGAGTTCTGCGTTCCGGCGGCTGTCGGCGCATGCTGCGGTGACTCGCGCGCAGAGCGTGTGAGCGGCGACAAATTCGTTGCCGTCCTCGACGGTGGAATGCTCGTCGGCAACCCAATCTCGAATTCGGGCCTGTTCGAAATATCCTTGCCTGCGGAGCGTTACGCTGACATAACTGTCTGCCGGCATCAATGCTTCGACGCTTTTCCGAATGCCGGCGGAATCGGTGCGCATCTTCTCCATCGTCGCCTTTGAATTCAAGCGGGCCCGCCATGGCACAAGAGAGTGAGCTGATCTGCTGATTCCTTCCGGCAGTTCGGGTTCGCCGTTCCCTGGCAGTGGCTGATGGAAAAGCCGGCGAGATCACCCGCCTTGCGTATGCCTTCGCCATCGCCATGCACATATTCACGGACCGGCTCGTTTCCCACTCTGACGAGCAGCAGCGTGCAGTCCTCCAGATTTCCTGGGACATCATCCGCGATGGATCTCAACTGGTCGCCATCGAGTTGTCTGATGCTGCGAGTCACCTCGTACCATGCTTTTTCTTTTTCGCTCATATCCGATGCCCTCCTGTCAATTCGATTGTTCTGCGGTTGCCGGTTCGGTGGAGTAGAGCATGGCCAAGGGGAATCCTTCCGGCAAGTCGAACTTGGTCAGCTTCTCTCTTTCCAACAGTTGATATAGCCATGTGGTCATGCGGACCGTCGCATCCTTGTCTGCCAACGCCCATCCCAAATCCGCATACCCGTCCTTGACGGTGCTCTGGTCGCCGATGGTTTCCCTCATCCGTCGTATGGTCTTCACCGCAATGTATTTGGAAACGTCGAACATGATCGCATCCAATTGCCAGAGTCGTATTTTTTTCAAAGCCGGATTGCGTTGCAGGTTGACCATGAGGAACGGGACCACCAGCGAACGGCGTCCTGTTTCGCAAAGCGTCCGTATCTTCTGCAATGCACGGTAGCGTTCGGTCTTGGCTTCCTCCAAACGCTGCTGGTTGGTTGCGAAATTTTCAGGAAGAGAGTTCAACGCTTTCACCTCCGATATACCCGTAGAATTCTCCCGGTATGCTTCCGGCTTCCGCCATCCACTGACATCCCAACCCCATTGGTGTCTGATTGTTTCATCCATGACCGTCCATCCCCAGTCACGGATTGTCGTCACAGGTTTTGTTGATGGGGTGCATCGGCTCCAGTCCGGTGAGAACATGCTGCGTTCGACGTTCAGCATGTCCCGGTATGTTCCGATCCCGCCGGTCGGGTTGCCTTGCTCGTCGAACCAGTCGTCCCATAACGCGAATCCCATACGCGACGCCACGGATGGGTCGCCGACCAACATCTCGTCGGCATGGCTTGCCGTTTCGATGATGCTGCCCAATGCCGGGTACTGCCATTGGCTGGTGTCGCGTATGAGCAACCAGATACAGATGAGTCCACGTCGTTGCATCGGCGAGTAGGCGAGCAGCTTCGACCAATTGGAGATTTTCTGGCTCATGTTATTTGGGTGGACCTGCACTTCGATTCCCGCAAGCACGTTGTTCGATGCGAGTGCGGTGATGTCCGTCGAACAGCTGTGAGGCAGTCCGGCTTCGCTGACCGCCTGCGTCGATGAGCCGGAACGCTCCCCAACCGTCGCCGCCGACGAGTTGATGTCCGGATTGACACCGAGATGCAGTCCGACGTGCGCCGCATACGTATTGTGGCGCACGTGGCGTCTCATTCCGATCAACTGCTTGTCCGAAAGCATTCTACGAAGCCAAGTTGCTGAATTAAACAGGCCGAGCGTGTTTCGGATGAGTTTCTTGTCGGAGCTCAACGACAACCAGGTTTGCGGGATTATCTGCCCGGAAAATCTTTCGTAAGGACTGAAGCCGATGTCGATAACTCCCAGCCGACACAACGCGCCGTACAGGTTCGGTTCGTCGCGATGGAATTCGGGAGCTCCTTTCACGGAGAGTCCCGCCCGAAGCTGGTCGACGGTGCATGTCCTCCATGAAAGCAATGCGCCGATGATGCTCGTAACCAATTCACTGTTTGCCTTGACCATGCTTTCCGCGAACAATCGGTTCGGGACGATCCACTGATGACGTTGCGCCAACACTCCGGGGTGTTCGTTGTTCGCCACGTCGCTTCCGCGAATCCAATCGGCGTCGCTACCCATCGGCCATAAAGCACGGTCATCGGGATTCGGTGTGAGTGAAAGATCAACCACGATGGAACCACCCCTTTTTCTTTTTCACTTCGAACCTGGCCGGTTTGAATCCCTTATCGGGCAGAACCCATTCAAGGGTCTGCTCTCTCGCCAAGTCCAGATTCGAGTCAGCCCAATTCGATTTACCGGATGCGATCAGATTGCCGGCCTCGACCGTCTGGTACTCGACTCCGAGAAAAATCCCGTATCTTGAATAATCAAGTGGCCGGTAGTCTGTCATTCCGACCGGGACCGTGTCTTTTATTCCGATACATTCTCGGGGCAAACCGTAACGGGGAAACGCGCTGAGCAGATTCAACGCATCTCCTTGCGTTTGCACGCCGGCCTTGACGATGACCAGGCAAAGGTCGCCGGCAAGAACGTAGGGGACGACCATTCCTCCGGCGGCTGTGGCGCTGTCCTGCAGATCATCTGCGCTGATACGGTCGAGATCCAAGACGACGAAGTCCCAGAGCTTGCGTGCTTCCTCGATGTATGCGCGGTAGTGGTCCCACGACACCATCGCACCGGCCGGTGGAGCGAACGAAACATCGTAACCGATGTTGAACATTCGTCCCGAATTGGCGCCGTATTGTGCCGCCATGCCGGGACGCCAGTCGGCTATGGTGCGCGCCGGCATACGCTGCCCAGGGTCGAAGAAGGAACGTTGCGATGACTGTCTCATGTTGCCGTCGATAAGGAGGGGGCGTAGTCCTTTTTCTCTTGCCCGCTCGCATAATCTGCGTGAGGAAACCGTCTTTCCCACGCCTCCAGTGTTCGATGTGACAATGATCATGGGTGCCGTCTGGCGGGTCCTGTTCAGGATGATATCGCCTACCAGACGCTTGTCGATTGTCTGTATCCGCCAGAACTCGTGGACGAAATCCGTGATGCTTCGGTCCATGAAATATTCGGGGAGGGCCTGCGCTCCGATGGGTATCTGTCCGCGGTCGATCCAGTAGATTGTCCAGCCTGCATCGGCGACCGGCATCCAGTTTCCCGGGAGGTTCGTGAACACGATTCCCTGACGGCCTGGACGCACCGGGTGCCTTGTCAGGAAGTCTGCCTGGGCTGCGAAATCCTCTCCTGCGGGCACCTCCAACGCTGTTCGGGGACCTTGGATCGCAGCACGTCGAGGATGCCTCCATGTCCGATTATCAGACTTGCCATCTTTTCTCCAAGTTCCTTTGAACTGTTTTTTGCTTGTTCCGGGGGTTTGCTCCGGAAAGAGACCATTTTTGACGAAACAACACTGATTTAGTTTTATTGACTGTTTTTTGT
>ENA-OQIW01000073-OQIW01000073.1-human-gut-metagenome-genome-assembly--contig:-NODE-73-length-22227-cov-1.057014_pt1 | contig 22227 bp, 28 predicted proteins | sample MGYA00242586_ERZ504751 | MGnify/ENA primary metagenome ERZ504751 (study PRJEB26092, sample SAMD00036349) | human gut metagenome | host: Homo sapiens | study: EMG produced TPA metagenomics assembly of...
TAAACCCGATTTTATCCGCAAGGAACACGTCGATGCCAAGTGGATGGCGCCAGCCGATTTGCCGACCTTGGATTGGGCCCCGGCTGACGTGCCGATCATGCAGAAACTGGCCGGAAAGTAGGCGAATGTCATGGCTGAATACGGAGCCCTGGAACAGTGCCTGCGCGAAGGCTTTATCGACTATACCATCGAAGCCGACCAGCGCTATGTACCGAAAATCCTGACCAATAATCAGGAAAAGAAGCGCAAAGTCCTCGATACTATCTTGTCTCAGCTCTACGTCTGCGACTCTTTTCTGTTTTCTGTGGCCTTTCTGACCAAGAGCGGCATTGCCTGCCTAAAGGATGCCCTCATCGAAAATCGACAGGCTGTGGGCAAGATCCTGGCCTCGCAGTACCTGAATTTTACCGAGCCCGATGCCTTGCGGGAGCTCTTGAAATTTCCCAATGTAGAACTGCGGATGGTGACCGAAGAACGGGCCTTTCATGCTAAAGGATACCTTTTTCATCGTGCCCAGCCGGCCCCGAAAACTATACCATGGTCATCGGCAGCAGCAATATGACGGCCAACGCCTTGACCCACAATCAGGAGTGGAACGTCTTTTTTACGTCCGCTGAAAATGGAGCCCTCATCCGTCAGACCCAGGAAGAGTTCCAACCTTGTGGGATGCGGCGGAAGTTGTTGACGAAGCTGGATCGATGCGTACCAGGCATCTACAAACGTCAGAATTCGAGGAAGCAGGGCTCTATCTGCCCTTCCATAAGATTCAGCCCAACGCCATGCAAAAGGCGGCCCTGGCAGGCATTCAAGGCCTGCGCGATCGAGGAGAAGACCGGGGGCTCTTGATTTCGGCGACCGGGACCGGTAAGACCTACTTATCGGCCTTCGATGTCATGAAATTGCGGCCCAGGCGCTTCCTCTTTGTCGTCCACCGCGAGCTCATCGTCAAAAGCGCCCGCGACAGCTACGTCAAAGTCGGCGTCAACCCGGCCGATACGGTCTTCTGACGGGCCACGCCAAAGACGTCGACAAACCCTATCTGTTTGCGACCATACAGACCTTGGCCCGCGATGAAATCCTCCATTCCTTTGCGCCCGATGCCTTTGACACATCGTCATGGATGAAGTCCATCATGGAGGCGCGGCGACGTATCAGAAGGTCCTCGATTACTTTACGCCCCAGTTCCTGCTGGGCATGACGGCGACGCCGGAACGGTCCGACGATTTCGATATCTATGCCTTATTTCACCACCAGATTGCCTATGAAATAAGGCTCCACGACGCCTTAGCCGAAAACATGCTGGTGCCTTTTCACTACCACGGCGTCTGTGAAATCACGGTCAATGGAGAAGTCCTCGATGACAACAGTGATTTTTCGGCTTTGACCTGTGAAGAGCGGGTACGGCATATTCTCTATTATGCCGACCTCTATGGGAGCGACACGGACCGCGTCAAGGGCCTCGTCTTTTGCCGCAGTGTCGACGAAGCGAGAACCCTAGCCGCTGCCTTTAGAGCGCACGGCCGCCGGGCTCTGGCCTTGACGGGTGCGTCGAGTGAAGGGGAGCGGCAGGCAGCCATCGATCATTTGGAAGCCGATGCCGATCAGGACCGGGACTATTTGGATTATATCTTTACTTGCGACATCTTTAATGAAGGCGTCGATATTCCGCAGGTCAATCAGGTCATCATGCTGCGCCCGACGACGTCGGCCATCGTCTTTGTCCAGCAGTTGGGGAGGGGCCTTCGCAAATATCCTTATAAGCGCTATTTGGAAGTCCTCGACTTCATTGGCAACTATGAAAATAACTTTCTCCTGCCCATCGCCCTCTTTGGCGACCGGACCTACGATAAGGATTTTGTCCGCACGTTGATGCAGACCAATTTTCTGCCGGGACCGACGTCGGTTCACTTCGACGATATCGCCAAGGAGCGAATCTATGCAGCCATCGATAAAAAGCGGTCTCTTGCCGATTTAGACGACTTAAAGAACGCCTATCGCGATATGGCCTGCCGCCTGGGACGCAGCCGATGATGATGGATTTCGTCCGTTTTGGCGATAAAGATCCGATGCTGTTCATTGCCAAGAAGGACTCCTTTTATGCCTTTTCCCAGTATATGGAACCGAGTCCGTCGACGCTGAATGACGCTCATCGGGCCGTGCTGAAGATGATGAGTCTTGAACTTGCCAATGGAAAACGCATTGAAGAAATCTTGATTCTTCGCCATTTGCTGGCTGAACCGTCGTGGTCGACGGCGGACCTTGCGGCAGAGACGGAGCGGTTGTACGGCTTTTTGCCCTCGACAGAAACCATGAACATGCTGCCCGGCTGTTGACCTTGCAATTCTTTGTGAAAACGGCGCAGCAGAAATACGGCGGTATGCCCCTCATTTCTTTTGAACAGCACACCTACGCGACGACGCCGTATTTTGAAGCCCTGAAAGAAAATGCCGAATTTACGGCCTATGTCGACGATATCCTCGATTACGGGACCTATCGCTTTGAAACCCTCTATGTCCAAGACCATCCCGAAATCGTCGGCGGCTTCGTCCGCTACGGACGCTATTCTCGAAAAGACGTATCGCGGATCCTCAATTATGAAACGAACCGCGAAGGGACGCTGAACGGCTATCAAATCGTCGGGGATACTTGTCCCATTTTTGTTACCTATGAAAAGGCTGACGATATTTCGGCGAATACGATGTATGAAGACAATTCATATCACCTCAGGAATCAGTTGGATGACCCGGTCCCGCGTGCGCCTGTCGTCACCCCAAATCCCGGCCATTCAGGACCGTCATCGTCGCAAGTTGCTGTTCGTGAAAAAGAGCGATGCTGAAGGGTCTAATTTCTACTATATCGGCGATTTAAAGGTCCTCGGCGATCCTGTCGAGACGACCATCGCCAACGATGCCGGCGTACAGCTTCCCATCGTCAACTTTCGATTTATCATCGATAAGCCTGTCGAAGAAAAACTCTACGCCTATCTTTGTGAATAATTGTCTTGCTGCTGAAAATGTCATGAACCGATCGTCATGGCATTTTTCGCATTACCTTTTAACCTTTTGGGGAGGGGGGAACGACCGAAGCAGGTACGGCCTGCCTTCAGAACCAAAAACTTTATGGGGCAATTGTGGTACATTGTCCGGAAATGTGGTAAACTAGTGTAGTTACAGTTGAGATGTGGAGAGAGAGGTGTCTTTTTACGTATGGAAGATAAAACGGGTTCAGACTATAAAGCACGGAAACCGAAGAAGTTTAACGCCCGCATTGTAGCTGATAATATCATGAAGGGCGTCATTGTCCTGATCATGATGGTTATTTTCGTCATGATTGCCGACCAGCTCATCGGGACGCCTTTTATCAGTGCGGAAATTGAAGGCGAATTTTTCCACGGCAGTATTTTTGGGACGACGATCATGGCTGTCGTCACCTATATTGTCGGCATCATTTTAGGGGCCCTCGTCGGCTACGGCATTTCGCCCTTTGCCCTGCGCCTTATTTGGGCAGCCATTCATCGCCTTGAATTAGGACTCAATGATTTTGAAAGCCAGGATATCATCGTCGGGACGTTAGGTTTGCTTTTTGGACTTATTATTGCAAATTTAATTGGATTGGCCTTCGCCCGACTGCCTATCATTGGCGCTTACGGACCGATTGTATTCAACATCGTCTTTGGCTATGCCGCATGAGCATTGCCGTTCGTAAGAAGAGTGAAATCATCGCCCTCGTCGGCAACCTGCGTCTGGGGCGGCCGAACAAGGAACACAAGCGGAAGGAACTAGAATTTTCCGGGAAACTCCTCGATACCAGTGCCATCATCGACGGCCGCATCGCCGAGATTTGGCAGCACGGGATTTCTCGAAGGACCGCTTTTGGTGCCAGTCTTCGTCTTAGAAGAACTCCAGCTCATTGCCGATTCGTCGGATTTATTGAAGCGCAACAAAGGCCGCCGCGGCCTCGATATCTTAAAGCAGATGCAGGAAGACAATTACGTCGAAGTCCGCATCATCAATGATGATTTTGACGACGTCCAGGGCGTCGACTCCAAACTCGTCCGCCTGGGCCGCAAAATCAATGCCAAAGTCGTCACCAACGACTACAACCTGAATAAGGTTGCTGGTCTCCAAGGCGTAGCCGTCCTCAACATCAACGATTTGGCCAATGCTTTAAAACCGGCCCGCGTTCCTGGGGAACAGATGAATGTCCTCATCGTCAAGGCTGGCAAGGAAGAAAATCAAGCGTTGCCTACCTCGACGACGGAACGATGATCGTCGTCGAAGACGGCCAGAAATATATCGGCTCCAATATGCCGGTTACGGTGACGTCGGTCCTTCAGACGTCTGCCGGACGCATGATATTCGTAAAAATCGCAAATGAGTAGGTGAAATGTGTGAAAGTATCTGTCATCGTGGTAGCGGCCGGCACAGGGAGCCGCTTCGGTTACGAGCGGAATAAGCTCTTTTATCCGCTGTGCGGCGAACCGGTCCTGACCCATACCCTGCGGAACATCTTTGCAGCCCGCTCGGTCCATGAAGTGGTCATCGTCCATTCCCGCATCGATACCAAGGAGATCCGCCGCATTGTCGACGATCTCCATCCCGTTCAGCCCGTCCCGCTATACCCTGGGCGGGGCGGAACGAGAGGATTCGGTGGTATAATGGACTCTTGGCCGTCAGCCCGATATGGACGTCGTCATGGTTCACGACGGGGCCCGTCCCTTTGCCACTCCTGATTGGTATGATCAGGGCGCGGTCATGATGGAGACGGCTCGGGCAGCCATCTACGGCATTCCCTTAAAGGACACCGTGAAAGTTCGCGGTGACGACGGTCGGCTGCATACGCTGAACCGCAGCCGCCTGGTAGCCGCCCAGACGCCGCAGATCTTCCATCGGGACTTATTGATGGAAGCCCATAAACAGGCGCGGCTGAAGGGGTTGAAGGCGACGGACGATGCGTCCCTCGTCGAAGCCATGGGCGTGCCCGTCGTCATCCTCGAAGGCAGCGATAAGAACCGCAAGGTGACGACCCGCGACGACATTCCCATCCTGTCCTTGTATCTGAAGGGGCGGGAAGTCCAGCGCATTGGCACCGGCTACGATGTCCACCGCCTGGTCGAAGGGCGGCCGCTCATTCTCGGCGGCGTTGAGGTTCCCTTTGATCGGGGCCTTGACGGCCACTCCGATGCCGACGTCCTCATTCACGCCGTCATGGATGCCTTATTGGGCGCGGCGGGACTGCGCGATATCGGGACTTATTTTCCTGACAATGATGAGAACTTTAAAGACATCTCCAGCCTGGTGCTGCTCGCTAAGGTTCGCCATCTCTTGCAGGAAAAATGCTGCCGCATCGTCAATTTAGACGTAACGCTGCTGGCACAGCAGCCTAAAATCAAACCCTTTGTGCCGCAGATGATTGAAAATATTGCCGAGGCCCTGCGGATTTCTAAGTCGCCGTCTCCGTCAAAGCGACGACGACCGAAAAATTAGGATTCGTCGGCCGGGAAGAGGGCATGGCAGCGCAAGCGGCGGCCATGATCCTAAGCTATCAATCGTACCTATAAGTATGTATTTAGGAGGAATTTTTTATGTCACAGGAAGTACGCGTTCGTTTTGCTCCGAGCCCGACGGGACCGTTCCATATCGGCGGCGCCCGCTCGGCACTGTTCAACTACCTTGTCGCCAAACACACGGGCGGCAAGTTCGTCGTCCGCATCGAAGATACGGACCGCAAACGTTCGACGTCCGAATCGGAAGAAAATATTAAAGAAGCTTTGAAATGGCTGGGCATTACCTGGATGAAGGTATCGATGTCGGCGGATCCGACGGCCCGTATCGCCAGACCGAACGCCTGGACATTTATCAGAAATATACGGATAAACTCTTGGCCGAAGGAAAAGCCTACTACTGTTTCTGCACGCCGGAAGAATTGGAAGCTGAAAAGAATGCCCAACTGGCCAAAGGCGAAACGCCGGTATACTCGGGGAAATGCGCCGACCTTCCGAAAGAAACGGTCGAACAGTATTTAAAAGAAGGCCGTCCTCATGTCATCCGCATCAAGACGCCGAAAAATGAAACGATTGAACTCGACGACCTGGTCCGGGGCCACGTATCCTTCGACTCCAATAACGTCGGCGACTTCGTCATCGTCAAATCCGACGGCATTCCGGTCTACAACTACTGCGTCGTCCTCGACGATGCCTTGATGCACATCACCCACGTCATCCGTGCCGAAGAACATCTGTCCAATACGCCGCGCCAGCTGGTCATCTACAAGGCCCTTGGCTTTGATGCCCCGCAGTTCGCCCACGTATCGTTGATCCTCGGTGCCGACAAGAAGAAGATGAGTAAGCGCCATGGCGCTACTTCTGTTCAGCAGTACCGCGACATGGGCTACCTTCCCGATGCCCTGGTAAACTTCCTGGCCCTTCTGGGCTGGACGCCGGACAGCGATCAGGAAATCTTCAGCCGCGACGAATTGAACGAACAGTTCTCCTTAAGCCGCGTCGCTAAGAACCCGGCCGTCTTCGATATCGAAAAATTGAACTGGATCAACTTCCATTACATGAAAGAACTCGATGAAGATCAGCTCTATACCTGTGCCTGCCGCACCTCCAACAGGCCGGCTATGCCAGTGAAAATCCGGATCAAGCCGAAGCAGCTTGGCTGAAAGCCGTCTGCGCCGCCATGCGTGAACACGTCCAGTACGGCGCCCAGATCGTCGATGCCGCCAAAGTCTTCTTTACCGAAGACTATGCGCCGGAAAATGAAGAAACGGCAGCTGTCCTGGCTGAAGAAACGGCACCGGCTGTCCTGGCTATGTTCCGCGATGAACTGACGGCCCTCGACGAAGTCACGCCCGACACGGTACAGCCCTTGTTCAAAAAGATTCAAAAGGGCTTGAAGGTAAAGGGAAAATTCGTCTACATGCCGATCCGTGTAGCCATTACCGGCGTCATGCACGGTCCCGATTTGAACGTCATCGTCGCCCTCATGGGCCGCGAAAAAGTTTTGGATCGCCTGAACGCCAGCCTTAATAAATAATAATGATTATATCTTGACAGATAAGTGATTATTGGGTACTATATACGTACATATTAATTAATAACATGTATCAAATAGTATGTTTGAATACGCATCTGCGATGAGCAAAATGAGTTGCAGTGGCATCCGCCAGAGAGAAAAAGCCGTGGCTGAGAGCTTTTTCAGGTCATAAGACTGCAATGCTGCCTTTGTGAGCAGGCCGGGTGAATGGAGTAATCCGGTCCGGGTGCGCCCGTTACCTGCGCAGTAAGATTAACGGCTGTGCCGTAAAACAAGAGTGGAACCGCGGGCCACCGTCTCTGTCATAAGGGATGGTGGCTTTTTGGTTTAATTTTCAGGGGGGTAACAGTATGAGAGAACTGAAAGTATACAATACGCTGACTCGTAAAAAGGAGACCTTCGTTCCCGTCACGCCGGGCCAGGTCAAAATGTATGTCTGTGGCATTACGCCGTATAACCATTCCCACATGGGGAATGCCCGTCCTTTCGTAACCTGGGACGTCATCCAGCGCTATCTGGAACACCTCGGCTATGAAGTCACGCATATCCAGAACTTCACCGACGTCGACGACAAGATCATCAATGCCGCCAATGGGGAAGGCGTCAGCTGGGATACGATTTCCAACCGCTACATTGCGGCTTACTTCGACGTCATGGATAAGCTCCATATCCGTCGGGCTGACCGTTATCCCCGCGTCTCGGAACACATGGATGACATCATCGAAATGGTACAGGGCCTCGTCGATAAGGGCGATGCTACGTCATCGACAACGACGTCTATTACAGCGTTGAAAAATTTGACGACTACGGTGAACTGAGCGGCCGCAGCCTCGACGACATGGAAGCCGGCGCCCGCATCGAAGTTGACGACCGTAAACACAATCCCATGGACTTTGCCCTCTGGAAGGGTGCTAAACCGGGCGAACCGGCATGGGACAGCCCCTGGGGCAAAGGCCGTCCGGGCTGGCACATCGAATGCTCGGCCATGAGCATAAGTACCTCGGCGATACCTTTGACTTCCACGGCGGCGGCAGTGACCTCATTTTCCCGCATCATGAAAATGAAATCGCCCAGTCCGAAGCCTTTACGGGCAAAAAGCCGATGGTTAAATACTGGCTGCACAACGGGTTCATTACGATCAACTCCGAAAAGATGAGTAAGTCCTTGAACAACTTCTTCCTGGTCAAAGACGTCCTGGCTCATTACAGCCCTGACGCCCTGCGCTTCTTCCTCATTTCCAACCACTATCGCAGCCCCTTGGACTTCAGCGATGAACGTTTGGACGAAATGACGCGCAGCCTGGAACGCTTGGGAACGGCTATCGATAACGTCCTGGAACTGATGGAAATGCCGGCTGGCAGCAAGTCTCCCGAAGCCGAACAGCTCCTGGCTGCGGCTAAGAAAGACGAAGACGATTTTGAAACGGCTATGTGCGACGATTTCAACACGGCCTTGGCCAGTGCCGCCATGTTCGATCTTGCGAAAAACGTCAATATCTATAAAAATGCCGTCGTCACCAACGACGTTCCCGTCGACTCGGCCATCATGTCGGAAGTAAAACGAATCTTCAAGACCTTTACGGACATCCTCGGCATCCTGGAAGAACGCTGGGAAGGCCAGAAGGCCAATGCCAGCAGCAAGGACTACGACGATTTGATGCAGGTCATCCTCGACATCCGTCAGGAATGCCGCGTCCAGAAACAGTTTGCCCTGGCTGACGCCATCCGCAATAAACTGGCAGCTCTCGGCATCACCATCGAAGATTCTCCTCAGGGAGCACGTTGGAAAAAGTGAAATTCAAACAACTCCAAGCCTTAAAAAAACGGGCCTATCAGCCTTTGCCGAAGGCAAGCGCCTCGATGTCCCTGAAAGCGATGCCGCCCGTCTCGATTCCATCAACCTGGCCTTTGTCGGCGATGCCTATTATGCCCTGACCCTTCGCAAACGCCTGGTGGAAACGGGCATTCCCCAGGTACAGGTCCTCCACGGCCTGGCAGCGGAGTTCGTGTCGGCCAAGGCCAGGCCTGGGTCTACCGACGCCTTCGCGATAGCCTTACGGAAGAAGAAAAAAGGGTCTGTCAAAGGGCGCGCAATGCCCATTCCATGGCCCCTAAAAGTGCGACCGTTGCCGAATACCACGACAGTACGGCGCTTGAAGCTTGGTCGGCTTTTTGGTCATGGCCGGACAGGGGGACCGGCTGGCCGAGATCATGGAACAGATTTATGAAGAAACAAAGGCTTACTGCAGCCAAACCAGAGGAGGTACGGAATGAGCGCGGATACACTTATCATCGGCCGCAACAGCGTCACCGAAGCCTTGAAGGCCGGTCGGTCCATCACCAAGATATACGTCGCCTCGGGCAATGAAACGAAGCCTCTGCAGCGGATTCGTGACTTGGCAGCGAAGGAGGACATCCTCGTCGAAGAGACGCCCTTAAAGGTCCTCAACCGCCTGGCACCGGACAACCGGCACCAAGCGTCGTGGCCTTTGCCAAAGCCGTCGAATATGCCGACCTCACGGACGTCCTCATCGCCGCCGATGAAAAGGGCAAGGTTCCCTTTTTGGTTCTCCTCGACGGCCTGGAAGACGTCCACAACGTAGGGGCCATTATCCGGACGGCGGAATGTGCCGGTGCCGATGCCGTGCTCCTGCCGAAGCGCCGGTCAGCACCGATCAATGAAACGGTCGGTAAGACGTCGGCTGGTGCCATTGAATACCTGCCTTTGGTGCAGATCGGGAATATTTCCCAGACGCTGAAGCAACTCAAAAAACGGGGGTTTTGGGTGATCGGCGCCGATATGGAGGGGGAAACAGATTACTTCCACAGCTCTTTGACCGATCCCGTCGTTCTCGTCATCGGAAGCGAAGGACGAGGGATTTCCCATTTGGTCAAGGAGACTTGCGACGTCTTGGTCCAGATTCCCATGTTTGGCCACGTCAATTCTCTCAACGCCTCCGTAGCAGCGGCACTGCTCATGTATGAAGTCGTGCGCCAGCGCCAGGCGAATACCATTAAGTAAGCGAGGTGACGATAATGCAGGCAGCGTCTCATGTACCGGAAAAAAATGACCGCTTTGCAGGCATGACCGATGAAGAAATCGTCAGTATTGCCCAGTCCGAAAAGGACGGGCAGGCTACCGATTATATCGTTCACAAGTACCGTAACTTTGTAAAATCAAAGGCTCGCGCCTATTTTCTCGTCGGTGCCGATCGGGATGACATCATCCAGGAAGGCATGATCGGCCTGTATAAGGCGACGCGGGATTTTCGCGGTGATAAATTGTCGTCCTTCCGGGCCTTTGCCGAACTGTGCATCACCCGGCAGATCATTACGGCCATCAAGACGGCTACACGGCAGAAACACATACCCCTCAACTCGTACGTATCCCTCAATAAACCGATTTATGAAGAAGATTCCGACCGGACCCTGCAGGATATCTTGTCGGGCATCCGCGTCAGCGATCCGGAAGAACTCATCATCGGGCGGGAAGAATTCAACGATATCGAACTGAAGATGAATGAAATCCTCAGTGATTTGGAATGGAACGTCTTGACGGCTTATTTAGACGGCAAGTCCTATAATGAAATGTCACGGGAGCTCCATCGTCACGTAAAGTCCATCGATAATGCCTCCAGCGGGTCAAACGAAAACTGGAACACTATCTGGAAACACGCAATGAAGAGGAAGGAACAGAAAAAGATTGAGAAAGAGCCGAAATCAACTATTGATAGAAAGGCTAAATAAGTGTACAATAATACTGTTAGCGTCATTGTGTGAGGAGGATTAACGTGATCACAGCATTAGAAATCATCGTTGTCATTTTGGCACTGCTCATCATCGGTGTTGTCGTAGCACAGAAGAGCAAGACCCAGGGGATGGGTGCGGGCTTTGGCGGCGGTGCCGACGACTGTTTGGCAGTCGTGCCCGCGGCATGGATGCCTTGCTTTCCAAAATGACTATCATCTTATCGGTATTGTTTGCCGTCTGTACCTTCGTGTTGGGCAGATTGATGCATACCTTTTAATGAAACTAATGAGGGCTGTCGCATATGCGGCGGCTCTTTTTTATCATCTGTTCTGTCGGGAGGAGCACTATGGATTTACAGCTGGCTCATGATATAATAAATATATGCAGTGCCATGGCCCCGGAAGGGGCGACCGTCGAAGACTGTGCCGAAAAGCTCGGCATTGCCGGTGCCAGACTGGCTGACGTATTTGAGACATTTGATGAATTGGTGAGGAGTGAAAAGCTCATGAGAATTACAGGAGATCGATATATTGCTGCCAAAACGCCGCAGGAAATTACCGGTATCTATAAAGGATATACGCCGACCTTTGGGTTCGTCATCAGCGAAGATCTGACGGAGGACGTCTACATTTCCGAGCAGAACCGCAATACAGCCATGAATAACGATAAGGTCACGGTCCGTATCATCCATGCCGGAAACGGCCGCCATAAGCAGGAAGGGGAAATCGTTTCCATCGTCGAACGAGCGAACCAGACCTTAGTCGGGACCTTTCAACTTGAAAAACACAGCGCTTTTGTAAAGCCCGATGATGAACGAATCCGTGAAGATATCTACATTCCTCTCGATAAAACAGGCAATGCCCGCAGCAGTGCCCGCGTCTTGGTGACCATTACCAAATGGCCGACACGGAACCGCAAGGCCGAAGGGGAAGTGACGGAAGTCCTCGGCTATAACGGCGACCGCGACCTCGATATCAAGGTCATCATGGCCCGCCACGGCCTGCCCTTTGCCTTCCCGGAAGAGGTAACGGCCGAAGCCGAAGCCATCGACCAGACCGTCGTCATGGAAGACGGCCGCCGCGATTACCGCGACCGCCAGCTCATCACCATCGACAGTGAAGATGCCAAGGACCTCGATGATGCCATCGACGTCGAAAAACTCCCCAACGGTCATTTTCGACTGGGCGTCTATATTGCCGACGTCAGTTACTACGTCCGGCCTCGCTCAGCCATCGATGAAGAAGCCTATAACCGGGGCACCAGTGTCTACCTCGTCGACCGGGTCATCCCCATGCTGCCGGAAGTATTGTCCAACGGCATCTGCAGACCTCAATGCCGGAGAAGACCGCTATTCCATGACCTGTGTCATGGAAATCGATACCCATGGGAAGGTCGTTAAATCCGACATCGGCCCGGCCGTCATCCGCGTCAAACGCCGCTGCAACTACGTCGAAGTCCGAAAAGCCCTCGTCGACGGCATCATCCCCGACGATTTGCAGCCCTTCATGCCCATGCTCCGGGATTTGCAGGAACTGTCGACGATTTTGAAGAACATGCGCCTTCGCCGCGGGGCCATCGACTTGACTTCCCCGAATACAAGGTCATCCTCGACCCCGAAGGAGTTCCCTTGCGCTTAGAAAAACGGGAACGGACCCTGGCCGAGCAGATCGTTGAAGAAAGCATGCTTATCGCCAACGAAACCGTGTCCTGTTATCTCCGCGACAGCGACAACCCGTCGGTGTACCGTATCCATGAAATTCCCGAACCGGAACGACTGGACATGATGCGCACCGTCCTGTCCAGCTTCAACCTGCCCGTGCCCGATTCGGAACACGTCAAACCGGCTGATTTCCAAAAACTTCTGGAAACTACCAAGGGTACCGATGAAGCGGCCGTCGTTCAGACCATCGCCCTGCGCTCTATGCAGCAGGCCCGGTATGCAACGGCCAACGCCGGTCATTTCGGCCTGGCTTCGGAATGCTATACACACTTTACGTCGCCGATCCGCCGCTACCCGGACCTCTTGGTCCACCGCCTGATCCGCCAGTATCAGCGTCGGGGCAAACTGCGGGAAGAAGAAGCCCAGCAGTCCTTGTCGTTCCATACCATGGCCGCCAATCAGGCAAGCTCGCGGGAACGCATTGCCGTCGAAGCCGAACGGGAAACGGACGACCTCAAGAAATGCCAGTACATGCTGCCCTTCATTGGCCAGCCTTTCGAAGCTCACGTCACGGGAATCACCTCCTTTGGTCTCTTTGTCGGCCTCGAAAACGGCATCGAAGGCTTGATCCATATTTCCCTGTTGACCGACGATACCTACGAATTTGACGAAACGTCTTATACCCTGCGGGGCCAGTTCGGCGGAAAGGTTTACCGCCTCGGCGACGCCATGGAAGTCACCTTGGCTCAGGTCAACGTGGAAAAAGGTGAAATCGACTTCGTTCCCGGCCGCTATGAATCTCTGGAAGACGTCCAAAAGTTGATGGCCGCTAGCAGTGAACGGCGCCATAAACGAAAGGGCAGCGACAACAAGGAAGAAAAGAACAAGCGCAATTGGTTTTCTGGCGCAGGCGGCGCGAAGAAGGATAAAAAGAAAGACAAGAAAATCCGCAAGGATAAGAAGAACAGCCGCAAAAACGACCGCAAAGGTAAGAATACCAAAGTGCGCCGCAATAAAAAGAGTAAGAAGTAGGAGGTTTTAGAGTGGCAACATCACCGACTAAAGGTGTGAAATATATTTCGGATAACCGCAAGGCCCGTCACGATTATTTTATTCATGAAACGTATGAAGCCGGCATCGCCCTGACCGGTACAGAAGTCAAATCCCTGCGTCAGGGCAAGGTCAATTTGAAAGACAGCTTCTGCCGCATTGAAAACGGCGAAGTCCTGCTCTTAGGGATGCATATCAGCCCTTACGAACAGGGAAACCGCTTTAATCACGACCCGCTGCGGACGCGCAAGCTCTTGCTCCATAAGTATGAAATCATCAAACTGTTGGGCAAGATTCAGGAAAAAGGCTATACCCTCATTCCCCTCAACCTGTATTTCAAGAAGGGCAAAGTCAAGGTAGACCGTACGCCCTGGCAACAGGGAAGAAACTGTATGATAAACGGCAGGCCTTGGCTGAAAAAGAAGCGAAGCGCGATATTGAACGCCGTATGAAAAATAGAAATTACTAAAGATAGGAGTAACCTTATGAATTCAGAAGATCCCAAAATTCTCTCGGATCGCGAGCGAGATAACTTCAGCGGACCGACCATCGACGAAGACGGTACGGTCCATGACCAGCAGTCCCTCTATGAAGAGCGGATGCGGGAACAGCAGGACGCCCGGCAGCAGCAAATCCATATCGTGACCAGTGGCCTGTCGTGGCGCGTCAAATTAGCTATCGGCGTCATCGTCTTCTGCGTCGTCGCCGTCATCATCGGTGCCCTGGGGCTCATCGTCATGGCCATGCCGTATTTGCTGGGCATCTTTGTCATCTACTGCCTGTACAGCATCCTGAGCTCCATCTTGCATCGCTAGACTATATATTAAAGAAAGGGCCAATTAGAGTATGAAAGAGAACATCGTCATCATCGACGGCAGCAGCCTGCTCTATCGGGCTTTTTTTGCCATTCCTCATCTGAGTGATCCCCAGGGACGGCCGACCAATGCCGTCTATGGTTTTTTGAATATGTTATTGAAGCTCTACAGCGAGCTCAACCCGCAGTACGTTGCCGTCGCCTTCGACAAGGGAAAGTATACCTTCCGCAACGACTTGTACGACGCTATAAGCCACCCGTAAGGAGGCCCCCGACGATCTGCGGCCTCAATTCGCCTTGATTCGCGAAGTCCTCGACTGCCTGGGCATCTCGGTCCTCGAACAGGAAGGCTATGAAGGGGACGATATCATCGGTACCCTGGCGAAAAACATGGCTGCCGAAGGCTATGCCGTCGACGTCGTCACCGGTGACCGCGATGCCCTGCAGCTCGTAACGAACGACGTTACGGTCTATCTGACTAAAAAGGGCATCACCCAGATGCTGGCTGTCACACCGGCCGTCATGGAAGAAGAATACGGCTATACGCCGGCCCAGGTCATCGAAATGAAAGCTCTCATGGGCGATACGGCCGACAACATTCCCGGCGTTCCCGGCGTCGGTGAAAAGACGGCCTTGAAACTCATTTCCCAATTCGGCAGCGTCACCGGCGTCTATGAACACCTGGCGGACGTGAAAGGGAAAAAGCTTCAGGAAAAATTGGCCGACAACAAGGATAAGGCCTCTTATCCAAGGATTTGGCGACCATTCGCTGCGACCTGGACCTGACTTATACCATCGACCAGTTCCAGCCCCAGCCGCGCCAGGCTGACGTAGCGGAACTCTTTAAGAGCCTGGGCTTCCGTAATCTCTTGGAACGCTTTGCCGCCTTCGACCGCTTTGCTCATCTCGAAAGCGGTGCTGATGCAGCCGCAGCCCCGGTGGTGGAAGCCATCGAAGCGCCGCTGGCGGACAGCCTGAAAGACCAAATCGTCGCCGTGGCTGCCGAATTTGACGATCACCAGCCCATTCCGGCTCTTACGGGACTTTCTATGGCTACGGAAAAAGGCGCTTTTACAGTACCTCCGGAAGGCTATGGGGACTACCTGTCGGTGCTGCCGCAGGCAAAAGCCGTTATTACGGCTGACGGCAAGAATCTCACTAAGCCGTTTCCGCCGTCGCTTCCGGCCGCCTGCCTTTAAAGGATATCATCCTGGCGGCCTATCTCTTAGACCCGACGCGGACGTCGTACGGCCTGACGTATATCTCGGAAACCTTCGACGTCAACCTTCAGGAACCGGCCGATGACGAAGCTAAAAGACTGGTCAGTGATGCCGCCTTTGCCCTTTCCGTTTGGCCTAAGGTCGAAGAAAAGATGGGAGAAGCGTCTTTGACCGACCTCTATGCGTCCATCGAAGAACCCTTGGTCCGGACCTTAGCTGTCATGGAAATGAACGGCTTTACCGTCGATACGGAGCGGCTCATGGCCATGAAGAGTGAATTGTCGACCCAGGCCGACGCCTTGGAAGAAGCCATTTACGACGACGCTGGCGAAACCTTCAACATCAGTTCGCCGAAACAGCTGGGCGTCATCCTCTTTGAAAAATTGAAACTGCCGGTCATTAAAAAGACCAAGACCGGCTATTCGACGGACAGCTCCGTCCTCGATGCCTCATGGATCAGCACCCGATGATCGACAAGATCCTGCGCTTCCGGGCCTTGAAGAAACTCATTTCGACCTATCTCGACGGCTTGGAACCCCTCATTTCACCGGAAACGGGCCGCATCCATACCCATTTCAACCAAATGGTTACCTCGACGGGCCGCCTCAGCAGCTCCGACCCCAACTTGCAGAATATTCCGATCCGGACCGAACAGGGCCGCAAAATACGGTCCATCTTCATTCCCGGTGATGGCTACGACTACATCGTATCCGGCGACTATTCGCAGATCGAACTGCGCCTCTTGGCCCATCTGTCCCAGGACCCGACCATGATCGATGGCTTCCAAAAAGGTCAGGATATCCATCGCCGGACGGCGTCGGAAGTCTTCGGCATCCCTTGGGACGAAGTTACGCCGGAAGCACGGTCTCACGCGAAAGCCGTCAACTTCGGCATCATCTACGGCATCAGTGATTTTGGCCTGGCCCGCAACATCTCCATTTCTCGTCAAAAGGCCAAGGAATATATCGAGTCCTATTTTGCCCGTTACAGCACGATCCACGACTATATGAACGGCTCATCGAATCGGCCAACAGAGCGGCATGGCTGTCACCATGTTCGGCCGTCGTCGGACCTTGCCGGACATCAACAGTAAAAACTTTACGCGCCGCTCCTTTGCTGAACGGACGGCTATGAATACGCCCATTCAAGCAGCGCGGCCGACATCATTAAGTTGGCCATGAATGCCGTTCAGGAAGAAATCGAAAAGCGTCAGCTGAAAAGCCGCCTCTTAGTCCAAGTACATGACGAACTGGTCTTAGAAGTGCCGGCTGGCGAAAAAGAAGAAATCGAAAAACTGTTGAAAGATACGATGGAACATATCGTCGATCTTTCCGTTCCCCTCGTCGTAGACATCCACAGCGGCGCCAACTGGGAAGAAGCAAAGTAGGTGAGACCATGCCTGAATTGCCGGAAGTAGAAACGATACGGATCGTTTCATCGAAAAAAGGGTGCAGCATAAGGTCATCACCGCCATCGACGTATCCCTGCCGCGGCTCATCCGCAATACGACGGCGGAAAATTTCGTATCGGTCCTGACCGGAACGACCATAGAAGGTGTCAGCCGCCGCGGTAAATACCTCCTTTCTCCACTGCAGCGGTCCGTCGTCGGTCTTGGTGCACCTGCGCATGACGGGAAGCCTCCTCTATGAGGATCAGCGGAGCCTTTTCCGGTCGGGCCGTCCACGTCGTCTTTTCCCTGACTGAAGGGCGCCTCTTGTACCGCGATATCCGCACCCTGGGCTGCTTATGGTTGGTGCCGTCGGAAGGGCCGACGGGCATCAAGGGCTATGACAACCTCGGCCCCGACGCTATCAGTCCGGCCTTTACGGCAGAAGGATTATACCGTCTTTTAAAAGAAACGAGCCGGCCGGTCAAGACGGTCCTTCTCGACCAAACGAAGGTGCCGGTATCGGCAACATCTACGTCGACGAAGCCTGTTCCGCGCCGGTATCCGGCCCTGCGCCGGGCCATAGGGTCACCAAGAAGAAGCGGCGAAGCTCCACGAAGCCATTACGGACGTCCTCCACGAAGGCCTCGAACACGGCGGGACGACGATACGGAACTTCATTAGCGGCAACGGGAAAGAAGGGCAAAACCAGGAAAACCTCCGCGTCTATGGGAGGGAAGGGACGCCGTGCACGGTCTGCGGCACGACCATTGAATACGTGAAACTCAACGGCCGCGGCACCCATTACTGCCCGAAATGCCAAAAGTAGACGTATTGTAAAAAAATATAGCGACAACCCCCAGTCTGTTCTAGGCTTAGCGCAGACTGGGGGTTATGTATTACAAGAATTGAGTTTTATTGAGTGTTAATACCTTTAGTGGTCTCGTTCATCTCCAATATTACAGGTGAAAATAAAATCTTAATAGTTTATGTTATAATAAACATAAGTGTTTCTCTAATTTAATAAGTATTTTTGGAGTAATTTACTTCTTAAAATATGCATTACTATAAAGAAAGACTGGGAAAAAATGGTCACGAGCAGCATCAATTAGGCGTTCCAATTCTTGCAAACATTCTTCATCCGACAGCTTATTTACCTCCCACATTAAAACGGTAAAGTGAGCCATTTTAGTTGCCTTATCACGGTATAATCGCGGGCGATATTTGAATTTATTGGGAATAGGCTCCATCTCAAGATAACCGGTTAGTCCTTTCCTTTCAATTATTTCTTTTGCTTTTTGGATAATCCATTTATTTCTTTTCTCTAATGGTCCCATAGAAATCAACTCCTTTAATTAAAACCTTCCTTGATAGCAATATTATAACGGCCTTTAAGATACTTGTCAGAGGGGGAGCTTGCATTTATAGCTTACCCGTTGTTAATAGATGACATTGTACTGACAGGCTCGTGTTTTTAGAATATAATGAAAGGTTGTGAATTTAATGAAAGTACTTGATAAAAAAAAGATGGAAGTTCAAATACAGCATGAGCATCTATATTTACTCACAAAAGAAGAATTAAAGAGAAAAATATGTGCTCCATGGGGAGATTTTTATTATTTTACTCGTTTTACAGACGGTAGAGAAACTAGAAAAAAAGTTTTCGCTAAAATTCAAAAAAAACGTGCCGAATATTTTCGGAAGTTATTTCCTGATTATAAATGTGAGACTGTTCAAACTCTGATACCTTTTAAAAAAATTAAGTCTGCTGGTAAATTCACTAAGAAATATATCGATAAAGCTGATGAACGCTCTAATAAGGATGAATTTAAATATGAGGATCCATTGGCGACTCATGGAGGCACGGTATATGATTCCATGAAGATTTTAGAATATATTTTACAGTTACTACTTTGATATAAAAAGTGGGAAAGAGAAGAGAACGAATCATAAAGAAAAATCGCTTTTAAATCAACCTAAAGACCTCAACTTTCTTGAAGATAATACTCTAAATGGAAGATATGAAACACTTCATCTGTTGGCACTGCAATGTTATAGCCGCGAAGAAGTTCAAGAAGCGCTTGCTTTTGATTCATTGGAATTAGTGGATAAATGGGTAGAAGAAAACAATATTCCTAAATTGCTCAATAGAAATATGGATGATTATTATATTTGGGAAGAAGACCTTTTAGACCGAAATTCCCTGCCGCCCAATGCGACTATAAGATTAAAATATAAAGTACCCAAATATTGCTATAGTCGCGAAGAGCTAAAAAAGATTCTTAACCTAGCGACATTAGAAGAGGTTGACAAGTGGTAGAAGACCATAACTGTTCCAAAATGTTCGCTAGGGGGACCGGAGAATACTATGTTTTAAGAGGAGATTTATTGAATTACATCGATAAAGAAAAATTGATGATGGATAACGTCTTCCAGAATAGACCATGTACAGGGTGGTTGAAATTTCAAAAATATGGCTATGCAGAATTAACTCTTTTAATTTTGGAATATAAAATTAAAAATTTGGAGTACCTTACTAGTCATGATTTTCGGCGAAAATATGTAGATTATCAGCTGAAATGGAGGATAAGATTGCAAGAGATGTAAAACTATTCGATGATATAATGACAGACCTTAATCCAAGAATGTATATATCCAGGTTATACGGTCTTGAAGATACCGAGAGTATTCTTTTGCTTTTATACAAGGAGAGGCGTCTTGAAAAACGAATTCGAAAAGAGATAGGTCATATGAAAGAAAGTCTTTTTTTAAAATTACGTAAGGAATATAAGGCGAATCTTTCTAGCGAGAATGTTTTTATAAAAGATGAATATGGAGTGAAGGGAAAATATCCTGATGATTTTGCACATTTGGATATGCTTTTTAAAGGTTTTTTATGGGATGCAGACCCCTTACCTCAAGGTACAGTTAGTATCGATTTCCTTTCGCGCTTTTTTTATGATGAAATTACTGATGAGAATGAGGTTCCTTTTAAAGAGGCTCTCGAGTTAAGTATATTGAGGCAAAAGATATTATTCTGTAAGTTAAAATATAATAGATGGGTACATCTTCGAAAAAAGGGAAACCCTTGACCTTTCGTGAGCAATGATTCTATAAAATATTTTGAGAATTATTAAAGGACAGAGCCAGTTTATGAAGATGGTGACTACAGATGATGCCTTTTTACTGTGTTTGAAAGGGGATATTTCTTGTTTTACCTTACATAATAGAATGAATAAGTCGAGTAGACCATTTTTTATATTCTTTCATCCTATAGATCAGACAATCCAGATACCACAGCTATAATTAAAATAGTTGAATATGTAAATATTGACATGATTGACAAGGGGCGTTACAATGGAAATACAGCATCAGACTGTATTTCTCGCCTTTGGAGGTTTTGCTATGAGAACATTTAAACGAATCTTGGGCCTTTCTTTACTGACCTTGGGGCTCTTCACCATGGGAGCCGGCATGGGGGCGGCTCAGTCGCAGGAAGTCGCCATTGACGGGGACCACGGCAAACTGTCGGCCGTCATCCAGCGTCCAGCAGGGAAGACGGAATATCCCTTGGTCATCATCATGCATGGTTTTATGGCCAATAAGGAACGGCCGCTTTTGACGAAACTGGCCGATGATTTAGAAAAAGACGGCATTGCGTCTATTCGCTTTGATTTTAACGGACAAGGACAGAGCGAAGGGCGGTTCCAAGACATGACCGTCGTCAATGAAATTGAAGATGCCAAGCCGTCTATGCTTATGCACGGAAGCTTCCCGGCGTGACCAGCATCGCCCTGGCCGGTCATTCGCAAGGTGTGTCGTAGCCAGTATGACAGCCGGTGAATTGGGCACACAGAAGGTCAAGGCCTTGGTTCTCATGGCACCGGCCGCCGTCCTTCGGGAAGACGCCATCCGCGGTCAAATTTTTGGCGTTCACTATGATCCCCTCAATCCGCCGGAAATCATTGACGTCCGCGACCACAAAGTCGGTGCGGCCTACGTAAAGACGGCACAGACCCTGCGATTTACGAAACGGCGTCCCAATACCAGGGGCCGGCTACATGATTCACGGTACGGGCGATGTCATTGCCCTTATACGTACAGCCTTCGGTATCAGCGCATCTACTTTAACGGTAAGGTCCATCTCATCGACGGCGAAGATCACACCTTCAGTCATGATACCGATGGAGCAGCCAAAGATGCCGCCGATTTTTTCAAAGAAATCTTAAAATAACTCCTTCCTCATGAAGGGCGTAGAAGTTGTGGAGACATCGAACTTTCCCAACAGAGAGCATGTAAAAAAAGCCAGCAGCTTTTGACGATGGATATTGCCAAAGGCTGCTGGCTTTTTCTATGCTTTTTTAGAGAATCATCTAGATTGTCGATGCCGTCATAATGACGGGCTGTCGATGTTATTGAGCTGCATCGCGGGCGGCAGGACCGTTTAAGAGGACTGTATAGTCTTCGTCCGTAATTCGCCGCGCCGGAGCCGTTCCGATGACGCGCAGGGCTTCTTCTAAATATTTCTTTTCGACGACGATGACGGCCGGTTTATCGCTGTGCCAGAGGTCGTACAATTCCTGGTCGCTGTAGTACATCCCCGTCCGATCGGTATGTTGGAGACCGAATTCCAATTCGCCGGTGAAGTTGCCGGCGGCGATGGGACGGTCTAAATAATAGACCAGGCCCGGAATGAAGTAGTCGTACATGATGATGGGCGTACTGTCCGGGATGTTCAGCTTTTAATATCTTGACTGACCGTGTAGGCCGTCTGGTGATCGTGAATCTGGCCTTGAATTTGATGAGCGCCGAGGCCAAAGCCGTAAGCCATGACGGTGAGGATGATGAACACCGTAAGGAGCTGCGCCGCTTATGCCAGCACCAGGCAGCAGCCGCCCGTTCCGATGAGGAGGGAGGCGATGAGCAGGCCGCCGTGGCTGAAAAAGTCGGCAATCGTCAGAAAATCGGTGTTCATGAGGTAGACGACGCCGGCTGCCGTAAACAGGAGGCAGAGCAGGGAGTTGATGAGAAAACTGTGGCCCAGCCAGGATTTTTCGCGGCGGCACCGTTCCAAAGAGGCGGCGATCAGGACCGATAAGGCAGCCAGCAGGGCAGGATATACGTCGGTAGTTTTGAATCGGAGATGCTGTAAAAGACGTAGATCAGGCCGGCCCACAAGGAGAGGAGGATGATATCTTGCTTGTGGCGCAGCGTGCCCGGCGCACGGAAGATCCCCTTCTTACTGAAAAAGGTGGCCAGAAACCGTACCAGGCAGTGAACGACCGGCATGAGGGACCGGGGACAAAG
>ENA-OQIW01000074-OQIW01000074.1-human-gut-metagenome-genome-assembly--contig:-NODE-74-length-21839-cov-1.981807_pt1 | contig 21839 bp, 23 predicted proteins | sample MGYA00242586_ERZ504751 | MGnify/ENA primary metagenome ERZ504751 (study PRJEB26092, sample SAMD00036349) | human gut metagenome | host: Homo sapiens | study: EMG produced TPA metagenomics assembly of...
TAATAATTTATCTAATAATATCGTTTCTTCCTTCATATTTGTCACTCGAAGATAAGGATATAAGGTTTTAATAGCTTGCAAATTCATTCCTTTAGGAACTCTTTTATCCGCCTTTTGCTTGAGCAAATTGTGATATTCTTGCCCATGCCCATCCTTCAGGCAATTCATAGGGGACTTCTATCTCTTTAATAGTCTCATCAGCAAACTTCTCATAATGTAAATTGTATTACCCATTAAGAATTGGAATTAGCGATTATTTAGATAGTTTTACTTTATGACTTACTTAGTGTACAATGAAAAGGATTTGAATATTTTTCAGAAATTCTCTAAACAGAATGGAGCTAAACATGAGCAACGAAAACAAAAAAGTACAAGTACATTACACCGGCACGTTTAATGACGGCACGAAGTTTGATTCTTCTTACGATCGTGGTGAACCATTAGAATTCATTTGTGGTGCCGGCATGATGATTAAAGGTTTTGACGAAGCCGTTAAAGACATGGCTGTAGGCGAAGTAAAAGATATTCACTTGATGCCTGCTGATGCTTACGGCGAAGCAAATCCTGCTTATATTTTAACAATTGAAATTGCTGAATTACCGGGTTCTGAAAAACTCGAAGTAGGCAATCGTGTTCAGTTAACTAATACTGCAGGTCAACCGGTACCGGCTAAAGTAATCGACAAAACTGAAACAATGATTACTTTCGACGCTAACCATGAAATGGCCGGCAAAGAACTTAACTTCAAAATTGAATTGGTGTCTGTAGAAGACTAATATATCGGACATTTACTCAAACCATAATTGAGCTGTAGCGAAAACAGTGCATCTGTATTTCGCTGCGGCTCTTTTTATTTGTAGGAAGAGGCTGACGAGCCTTTATATTCTATAGTCTTAGCCAAATGCATATTACCGTACTAAAAAGCGTCAAAACTCGTCAGAGCTATGCGTCAAACTCATTGTTGTTATACCGTTGTAGCTAGTGGCTTTGTTAACTGTTCTATAGAAAAAGACATGACCTATGCCAGCTATATCCTTATTTGATATAGCTTTATGGCCCTTTTAGCCTTTGTTGTACATTGTATACATGTTATAATGAACGTGTCCGGTAGATATTGGATGGAGCGAACTTAGCCCATACCGGACATTTCCTATATGCAGCTTGAATAATGAAGTTTTAAGACAAAGGATAATACAGTCTTAAAGTTGTACAGAAGGAATCCAATGAGCGAACAAAAACTAACAGTAACATAACAATAATATAACAATGATTTTAACCGGTTTGCGATAATCGGTTCAACATAGTAGGTACTAGAAGAAATGAGGTAAAACGTATGCGTAAGGAACATGATTTTTTAGGCGAATTAGAAGTTGCTGACGAATTGTATTATGGTGTGCAAACTCTTCGCGCAATGGAAAATTTTACAATTACAGGGAAACATCTTGACCGTGATTTCATTAAATCCATGGCTATGGTTAAAAAAGCCAGTGCTTTGGCTAACATGAAGACAGGTCGTATGGATCCGACTATCGGTAATGCCATCGTGCAGGCTGCCGATGAAATCATTGCCGGCCAATGGGTAGAACAATTCCCAATCGATCCGATTCAAGGTGGTGCCGGTACATCCTTCAACATGAACATGAACGAAGTGTTGGCGAACCGTGGTCTTGAAATCTTAGGTCATGCCAAAGGCAGTTATGACATTATTCTCCAAACAACCACTGCAACATGGCTCAGTCCACGAACGATACATTCCCGACAGCTATTAAAGTGTGTGCTATTTTAAAAAGCAAACCGTTAATTGAAGCATTGCAGCGCTTAGTTGACGAATTGGAAAAGAAAGCGGAAGAATACAAAGAAGTTTTGAAAATGGGCCGTACTCATTTACAAGACGCTGTGCCGATTACCCTTGGTCAGGAAATGGCTCTTACGCTTCCGGTATTCGCCGTGGCATTAAACGTATTCAGTCTTCCATTGAAGGTGCTCATGTTGTGAACATGGGGGCGACTGCTGTAGGTACGGGTCTTAACGCCGAACCTTCTTACATCGAAGACGTAGCTCATGAATTATCTGAAGTGGTTGGTGAAAAATTTGTTACCGCTGATAACTTGATCGATGCTACGAACAACACCGATATTTTTGCCGACATTTCCAGTGGCATGAAAGTAACGGCTCTCGTGTTGATTAAAATGGCGAACGATTTCCGCTTGATGGCATCCGGCCCTCGTTGCGGTATTGGCGAATTGAAATTACCACCTCGTCAACCGGGTTCTTCCATTATGCCGGGCAAAGTTAACCCTGTAATTGCGGAAGTATTGAACCAGGTCTGCTACCAGGTAGTAGCTAACGACTTAGCCGTAACCTTGGGCGTTGAAAACGGCCAGTTCGAATTGAACGTTATGGAACCGGTTATTGCGTACAACTTGTTCAATGCTATGTGCTATTTGAAAAACGGCGTAAATACTTTCGTTGATAAATTATTAATCGACCTCGAAGTTGACCGCGAACGTTGCGAATACTGGTTGAACGCAGTGTGGGCATCGTAACCGCTTTGTTACCGCATGTTGGTTATGAAAACGCATCCGCTTTGGCTAAAGAAGCGTACACAACGGGCCGCGCTATTAAAGAAATCATTTTGGAAAAAGGTTTGTTGACCGAAGCCGAAATGAACCATATCTTATCGCCGGCTGAAATGACAAAACCTGGTATTGCCGGTGCTGACATTTTAAAAGTAAAAGGCAACTAATAATACAAAGTATTAGATACTGAATGCCGAATACAAAGTATTAGATATTGAGTACTGGATTTTAAATCCTAGATGCGGAATATCAAATACTACATATTCAATACAATAAAAATATAGCCAATGACCCTTATAAAAGGCGCCTGAATCTATCTCTGCTTAGATTCAAGCGCCTTTTGTAGTTAATAGAAAACTAAGTTTATTCAATGCCGCTTAACAGTTGCCGCCATTTTTTCGTGTAACCGTAAATATCTTCCTGTTCCATGGTTTCCGTCATTACATAGATGCCCGCAAATCCTTTTGGAAGTTGGCTGAACGTGTTAAAGTTTATGCCGCCGATAGCGTGAAGGGGGATATGGTGGGCTTTCGCGAACTCAAGCACGTCCTGGCATTCGGCGCTATTTCGCGGTGCCAGTCCCGGTTTGCAGCGAGAAGGGAATAAGTGCCCTAAGACTAACCATTTGGCACCCTGAGATTCTCCTTTTTGGGCTTCACCTAAAGAATGAACTGAAACCCCAAATTTAAACGGGGCAGGCATAAGAACTTTATATCCTAAAACAGACTCTGCCTGGCTTGAGCCGTTATATCGAGACATTCGGGCACTGAAAGTTGAGCCGGCAAATTATATTTTATGGCTAAGTCGATATGGTGGCTGATGATGAGCTCCGTGCCGACCGTTTTAGCTATGGGAAGAAGTTCTGTGAGTAGGTCCTCATACTCTTTGATGGATAATTCCTTAGCTCGAAGCAATACTGCATCGGGACCGGACTTAATTAGAGCTCGTAAATAAGTCGGTCGGTGACAAGGGTGAAGTTTATTTTTCCTTAAAAATCTCAATAGAGTGCGGGTAAATGAGTGACATAGGTTAGTTTCATAGAACCTTGTGTGGTTGCGTCCCCTTGCGCAGTTGAGGGAGCTTTTAAGTTGAAAACTTCGTTTTTAGACACGGATGTGGTCATGGTACACTACCTGGAGGCCCAGTTTTTGAATATCATCATGCATTTCGGCAACGCTGCGGGTATCGCTAATGTCAAATTGGTCGCTACTGCGATGTTTATTACTGGCACTGTGGCCGCCCACATCCACTTGAACGCCGGCCGATACTTTGGTGGCACAAATATTCATGACTGCATTGCGGAATTCTTTGCTTTCGCGGCTGGATACGGTAATTTGTGCTTGCGGAACAAACAAACGATAGGCACACATGATTTGTAAGAAGTCACGGTCGCTCACTAAATGGTTGAAGTGTCCCAGTTCACCGTTAACCGGACGCAAGCGTGGTACGGAAAAACTGAGTTCGGCGGCCGGGAAGGCTTGTTGCGTAGACCAGACGTGAAGCCCGGTGGCTAAGGCATCGTAGCGGAAATTGCTAAGACCTAATAAAGCGGCAAAGCCGGCGCCTCTAAAGCCGCTGTTCAAAGCCCGTTCTTGGGCATAAAAGCGATACGGGAAGGAGCGTTTATTGCCGTAAGGGTGGTAGTATTCATACGCTTTAAGGTCGTAAGACTCTTGGAATACAGTGATGAAGTCCGCGCCTGCTTGATGGAGAATTTCGTAGTCCGCTTGATTGGCCGGATAGATTTCTATGCCGATGTTGGCAAAATATGGTTTGGCCAGTTCGAGGGCGGCTGCAATATATTCGATGGAAGAGCGCGATTCTGATTCACCGGTTAAAAATAGAATTTCTTGTAAGCCTGTTTGAGCAATGCTTTCTAACTCGCGTTTCACATCATCCATGGAAAGTTGGGCGCGTTTAATCGTTTGTTTACTGTTAAAACCACAGTAACGACAACCGTTATGGCAGTAGTTGGCGATATAGAGGGGCGTGAATAGTTGCACGTTATTGCCGAAGCGAGCCCGCGTTAAGGTTTTGGCTTTTTGCGCCATCGCCTCTAAATAGGGAGCGGCAGCCGTACTGAGGAGGGCCATAAAATCTTCCGGCTCCAATGTGTCTTTGGCCAAGGCTTGCTCTACATGGTGGGCGGTAAAGTTTTTATCAGAAAAGCTGTTTTTAGTATTCAGCACATAGTTGAGCCGCGTCATATCCAATTGGTCCATGGACGAAGTGTAGGCCATGATGTTATTTTTTAATACAGCTTCGTCGTCGGGCGTGGCCGTTTTGATGTGGCCATTGAGCTTGGGCGGCATCATATGACGAGGAGTAGGTAATATATTCATTATGATCTCCTAAATTATTTAGCTTGAGTTTAATTGCGCATTAGGAAAGTAATCCGGTGATCAATGTCGGAAGAACTTGTCTTGAAGATGCGCACGTAATCATTTCGTGTGTATGTATTTAATCGTTCAAGAAGCCCGTGAGTGGGCTGGATGCTTCCGCTTGGTCCGCAATAACGCGGCCCGTTTGGCCAAGGTACGCCAGGCGACCGGCTTCGATGGCGAGGCGAAAAGCTTTACACATTTGCGCTACATTGCCGGCCGTGGCGATGGCCGTGTTGCACATGATGGCGGTGACACCCATCTCCATGGCTTCGCATGCTTCCGACGGTTTGCCGATGCCTGCATCGACGATAACCGGCAAGTCCGTACTTTTTAGAACAATGTCGATGAAAGCTTTGGTACAAAGACCGCGGTTACTGCCAATCGGTGCGGCGAGGGGCATGATGGCGGGCTGCGCCGGCTTCTTCAAGAGCCTTAGTGGCATAGTAATCGGGATACATATAAGGGAGTACGACAAAGCCTTTATCGGCCAGCATTTTGGTGGCACGGATGGTTTCTTGGTTATCCGGCAAGAGCAGCGGGCATCGCTAATGATTTCTACTTTGACAAAATCGCCGCAGCCCATGGCACGGGAGAGTTCGGCAATGCGCACCGCTTCTTCCGCTGTGCGGGCACCTGAGGTATTTGGCAATAAGGTTACATCTTTAGGCATAAAGTCTAAGATGTTTTCTTGCCCGTCCGGCGTGGCGCGACGCAAAGCTAAGGTGATGATTTGAGCCTTGCCTTCTTCGGCGACGGCTTTTATAAGGGGTAGTGAAAATTTGCCGGAACCTAAGATAAGGCGGGAAGAAAATGTTTTGCCGCCCAGCGTGAAGGTATCGCCTTCCGGTGTAAATTTAGAACTTGGTTCGATGGTGGCCTGTTGTGAGGCTGTTGTTGACATAGTGTCACTCCTTTTGAGTCAGTAATAAATGTAAGAGCATGGTTGCTTCGTGAGCGGCACAGAGCATGACACGCGGTGCCAAAAGTCCGAGGGTGCTTTCGCTGTGGCCGTCACCTGTTTGGTAATAGCGGCTGAATAATTCTTTGGTTTGGACCGTATTCGGATGATCGTAACCGCTGACGCCGCTGGCCCCGATTAACGTTGTTGCGGGATAATGCGTTAGTACATAGCTTGTTAATTCCGCCTTGTTTTCAGCCGAGTCGAAGGCTTCGATGATGTAGGGGAAGCCTTTTAAATAGTTGTCAAAATTACTGCTGTTGATGGTGGTGTGGACGGCGTTCACTTTGATGAACGGATTGATGCGGTGAAGAATATCTTTTAAGGCTACAACTTTCGGTTTGCCCAAATCCGTCATTTCATAAGCTTGGCGACCAAGGTTCGTAATGTCTACCACATCCTTGTCGATGATGGTGAGCTCGCCGATGCCAAGCCGCGCGAGGCTAATGGCGATATGTGAGCCAAGACCGCCGGCACCGCAGATGGGAATGTGGCTCGACTTTAGCTTGTTATAAATGGTTTTGCCGTAACGAGCGTTCCATACGGCGTCGTACGTTGCTTCGTCAGGTGCTTCAGTGCGTGACACGCGTAATAAAGCATCGCCCTCTTTGAGGGGCGTTGCCCCATCGACGGCAAAGCCGTTTAGTAACCAAAGGTCATCGCTGCCGTTGGTAATGATATCCGCCGTAACCGAGCCGGGAGCTACCGACCGGGCTTGGCCGTTTACTGTAATATTCATCAGCCGCCTCCTACGAAGTGAACAATTTCCAGCGTGTCGCTGTCCAGTAACCAAGTTGATTCGAATTCGCTTTGCGGAATGATGATGCGGTTTCGCTCCACCACAACGCGTTTGGAATTGTAGCCCGCAGTTTCGAGAAAGGCGGAAACTGTCACAGATTCCGTAAGCGTTTGTTCTTTGCCGTTGACAATCATGGATGCCTCCTTATAAAATTCCTATAAAAAAGACATGAAGGAGAGCACCCTTTTGGTGGTGCTCCCCCTTCATGTCATGGTTATATATTGATTTCAGTATAGCAGAGTTTTGAGAATGGGCAAAGTGATTTTTCAAAAAATTTTTTGCAGTCATTGTCCGGGAATTTTTTTTGTAAAATATTTTTGACAAAGCAATTTTATAATGATATAATACTAAATTGCAAATGTACTCAGATATATATTGATTAATGTATAATATTATTTTATAGGTCGTACGAATGCGTCGTATAAATTAAGGGGTACTCAATAATATGACTATAACATCGTTACTGATAAAGGGTAAATCTTCCAAGGTTGTGTTAACCGAAGGCGAAGCAAGGTTCAAAATAAAAAAATGAGAGCCTTGCTTATTTTGTCATTGCGTTAACAGGAAAACTGAGACCTGGATTTTTGTCTGATGTCATACCGTTATAGAATAGAAGGTAAGCCAATTGAAATGAGGGGTGAAAGCTGGTATGTTCAAACCTGAGAAGGTAGGTAAAAGAACGCGTTATACGTATGCTAAAATTAACGAAGTTCTAGAAATGCCACATTTATTGGACGTGCAACGCAAGTCTTATGAGTGGTTTTTGGAGAGCGGTTTACAAAATATTTTTGACGATATTTCTCCGATTAAAGACAATTCAGGTAATTTAGTGCTTTCTTTTGAAGGATTTAGCCTTGGGGAGCCAAAATACGATATTAACGAATGTAAGAACCGTGATGCTACTTATGCGGCGCCATTGCGTGTTAACGTTCGTTTGATTAATAATGATCCTGAAAACCAGGATATTAAAGAACAGGAAGTTTTCATGGGCGACTTCCCGTTGATGACCGAAACCGGTACATTCATTATCAACGGGGCGGAACGTGTTATCGTATCCCAGCTGGTTCGTTCCCCGGGTGTATATTACACTCGTGAAATCGATACTATGGGTAACCGCTTGTACGGTTCCACAGTCATTCCTAATCGTGGTGCTTGGATTGAGCTTGAAACAGATGCTAACGAAATCGTATCCGTACGTATCGACCGTAATCGTAAATTACCGGCTACAATTTTAGTTCGTGCCCTTGGTTGGAGCACGGATGAATCCATTTTGGAATTGTTCTGGAATGGTGAAACTGACGAAGAAGGCAATCGCGTATATGACGAACGCTTGCTTCGCACCCTTGAAAAAGATACCACCGAATCTTCCGAAGAAGCGTTGGTTGAAATTTACAAAAAATTACGTCCGGGCGAACCGCCTACAGTAGAAAGTGCACGTAATTTATTCGACAATTTATTCTTCGATCCGCGTCGTTACGATTTAGCGCGCGTAGGTCGTTATAAATTGAATAAAAAATTAGGCTGGCGTCAACGTATGTTAGGTCAGACTTTGGCTCAGCCAATCGTAAACATGGAAACCGGCGAAATCATCGTTGATGCTGATACAGTAATGAACGAAGAACAGCTCGATATCGTTGCGAATAGCGGCGTTTTCAGCGGTGAAGGTTTTGCGGAATTCTATGTGAAGAGCTCTGAAGGCCACTCCTTCAAAGTTATCTGCAATAACAGCAACTTGCCGTTTGAACATCGTACGGTAACTCGCGAAGATATGATTGCCAACATCAGCTACTTGTTGAACTTGATGGATGGCGTTGGTCATGTGGATGATATCGACCACTTGGGTAACCGTCGTTTGCGTTGCGTAGGCGAATTGTTACAGAATCAGTTCCGCATCGGTTTAACTCGTATGGAACGTGTAGTTCGCGAACGTATGACGATTCAAGACAATGCTATGATTACGCCACAGGCGCTCATCAACATTCGTCCGGTAGTGGCAGCTATTAAAGAATTCTTCGGTTCCTCTCAGTTGTCCCAGTTCATGGATCAGACTAACCCACTTGGCGAATTGACGCACAAACGTCGTTTGTCCGCGTTGGGACCTGGTGGTTTGTCTCGTGAACGTGCGGGCTTCGAAGTTCGTGACGTGCATCACTCCCACTATGGTCGTATGTGTCCGATCGAAACACCTGAAGGTCCGAACATCGGCTTGATTTCTTCCCTTTCCAACTATGCGAAAGTTAACGAATTCGGCTTTATTGAAGCGCCATATCGTCGTGTAGAAAAAATCTACGGTACCGGCGATCAGGCCAACAAAATTATTAAAGTACAAGTTACGGATCAGGTTGTGTACATGACGGCCGACGAAGAAGAAGGCATGACCATTGCACAGGCTAACTCCATTCTCGATAGCGAAGGTAACTTCGTAGATACGCATATCGCTTGTCGTCGCGGTTCTGAAGTCCTTGAAGTAGCACCTGAAAAAGTTGACTACATGGACGTTAGTCCGAAGGAAGTTGTTTCCATCGGTACCGCTATGATTCCGTTTCTCGAAAACGACGATGCTAACCGTGCTTTGATGGGTGCGAACATGCAGCGTCAGGCCGTGCCTTTGCTCCGCGCTCAGGCTCCGCTTGTAGGTACCGGTATGGAATACAAAGCAGCCACTGACTCCGGCGTTTGTGTACTGGCTAAAGAAGAAGGTATCGTTACTCGTTGTTGGGGTAATGAAATCCATGTACAGCGCGACAACGGTCGTGTTGACGTTTACAAATTAAATAAATTCCTTCGTTCCAACCAATCCACATGTTTCAACCAGAAACCAATCGTATTCCGCGGCGACCGCGTTGTTAAAGGCCAAGTATTGGCTGACGGCCCGGCTACTGACGGCGGTGAATTGGCACTCGGTTTTAACGTGCTCGTGGCGTTCATGCCGTGGGAAGGTTACAACTACGAAGATGCTATCTTGCTTAGCGAAGAGCTTTGCAAAGAAGATATTTATACATCCATTCATATTGAAGAATACGAATGTGATGCACGCGACACCAAATTGGGTGCCGAAGAAATTACCCGTGAATTGCCGAATACGGGCGATGACAATCTTCGCAACTTGGACGAAGAAGGTATCATCTGCATCGGTGCGGAAGTTCATCCGGGGGATATCTTAGTTGGTAAAGTTACACCAAAAGGTGAAACTGAATTAACGCCGGAAGAACGCTTATTGCGTGCCATCTTCGGTGACAAAGAACGTGAAGTACGTGATACTTCCCTTCGTGTGCCGCATGGTGAATCCGGTAAAATCGTTGACGTTAAAGTTTTCACTCGTGAAAACGGTGATGAATTGCAACCGGGCGTTAACAAATTAGTTCGTGTATATATTGCACAAAAACGTAAAATCCACGAAGGCGATAAAATGGCCGGTCGTCATGGTAACAAGGGTGTCGTTTCCCGCGTAATGCGTCAGGAAGACATGCCATTCTTGCCGGACGGCACACCGGTTCAAATCGTATTGAACCCATTGGGCGTACCTTCTCGTATGAACATCGGTCAGGTATTGGAAACTCACCTCGGTTGGGCTGTTCAGGGCCTCGGTATGCAGATTAAAGCTACCGACCTCAAGATTCAAAATGTATTGAACCAAGCGAAAGCCGACAGCCGTTATTGGGATAATATCGACCGCATTAAAGAATTATACGGCGAAATGGACGCTTTAAAAGCTAAAGTGGCGGAAAACGTAACTGTTGCCCATCTTGATGTGGACAGTGAAATCGATGCACGCCGCGAAGAAGCGTTGAGCTTAATCTTGGCGGAAGCACAGAAACAATTGACTGAACTCGGTGGCCGCGAACGTTATGACGAATTGCGCGCTATCGAAAAAGAATACAGCGATGCTGAAATTGAATATTTTGACGATGAAGACCAAGCTCCGGAAATGGAAGAATCTTTACAGATTGAATTAAAAGACATTTCGGTAGTGGTTGACATCATCGATGCTATTGAATCGGCTCGTGTAAAACGCGAAGAAATCCGCAAAGATTTGGAATCTTACGGTTATGACTACGAAACTTACGGCATGCCAAAACCTGATGTAGCCGGTATCCATATCGCTACACCGGTATTTGACGGCACGCACGAAAGTGACGTATTCGATACCCTCCGTATTGCCGGTAAAAATGATGACGGTAAAACCGTATTGTACGACGGCCGTACGGGCGAACCGATGGATAACAAAGTTACCGTTGGTTACGTATACATGTTAAAACTTCACCATTTGGTTGATGATAAGATCCATGCTCGTTCAACCGGTCCTTACTCCTTAGTAACGCAACAGCCATTGGGCGGTAAAGCTCAGTTCGGCGGTCAGCGTTTCGGGGAAATGGAAGTATGGGCGTTGGAAGCCTATGGTGCAGCGTATACCTTGCAGGAATTGCTCACTGTTAAGTCTGATGACGTGGTAGGTCGTGTGAAAGCATACGAAAAGATTGTTAAAGGTGAAAATATTCCTGAACCGGGCGTACCGGAATCTTTCAAAGTATTGCTTAAAGAACTTCAGAGTATCGGTCTTGATGTGAAGATTTTGAACGAAGATCAAGAAGAAGTTGTAATCAAAGAACTTGATGACGACGATGATGTAGATACCAATGAAGATGAAATCAAAGAAGTAATGGAAGGCTCAGATGCAGTAGCTGACGATACGGAAGAAGCGAATGTTATCGAAGAAGAACCGGTAACGAGCGGGGAAGATGACGACATACTTAGCACTATGGCTACGTATGTCGGCGAATCCGAAACTGATGAAGACTAATATTTGAGTATCCGAAAGAAGGGAGCGATACTTGTGCTAGACGTTAATGAATTCGATTCTATGCGAATCGGCTTGGCTTCGCCGGAACAAATTTTAGATTGGTCCTATGGGGAAGTTAAAAAGCCGGAAACAATTAACTATCGTACGCTTAAACCGGAACGTGACGGCTTGTTCTGCGAGCGTATTTTTGGACCGACCAAGGACTGGGAATGTCATTGCGGTAAATATAAACGCATTCGCCATAAAGGCGTAGTCTGCGATAAATGTGGTGTAGAAGTGACTCGTTCTAAAGTGCGTCGTGAGCGCATGGGTCATATTGTATTGGCTACACCGGTATCTCACATTTGGTATTTCAAGGGTATCCCATCTCGTATGGGTCTTATCCTTGATTGTATCACCACGTTCCTTAGAGCGCGTACTTTACTTTGCTGCTTACATCGTAGTTGATCCGGGCAGCACGCCGCTCATGAAACGTCAGTTGTTATCTGAAACTGAATTCCGTGAATATGATGCGCAATTCAATGAAGAAGATTACAAAATCAACGGCAAACAGGTTGAAATTGAAACTGTGGCTCAGCGCCGCGACCGTTTGGCGATTATTGCCGAAGCACAACGCAAAATAGCTGCTAATGAAGCATTAAAAGCTAACACTGAAATTGCCGAAGAAGAAAAAGAATATGAAGAATTGACTCGTGAAGAACGTTACGAATTAGGCGCTCAAGAAGAAGTGGAATTCGTGTGCGTTGACATGGGGGCCGAAGCCATTAAAGCATTACTTGCCGAATTGGATTTGGAAAGCCTTAATGTTGAACTTCGCAGTGAACTCGAAACGGCTACGGGCCAACGTAAAATTCGTGCCGTACGTCGTTTGGAAGTAGTTGAAGCATTCCGTCAGTCCGGCAATAAACCGGAATGGATGATTATGGATGTAGTACCGGTTATTCCGCCGGAATTACGCCCTATGGTTCAGCTCGACGGCGGTCGTTTTGCTACATCTGACCTTAACGATTTATATCGTCGTGTAATTAACCGTAACAACCGTTTAAAACGTTTATTAGATTTAGGCGCTCCTGATATTATCGTGCGCAACGAAAAACGTATGTTGCAAGAAGCGGTTGACGCTTTGATCGACAATGGTCGTCGCGGTCGTCCTGTAACAGGTCCGGGCAACCGTCCTTTGAAATCTTTATCCGATATGCTTAAAGGTAAACAAGGTCGTTTCCGTCAGAACCTCTTGGGTAAACGTGTTGACTACTCCGGCCGTTCCGTAATCGTAGTTGGTCCGGAACTCAAAATGCATCAATGCGGTTTGCCTAAAGAAATGGCGCTCGAATTATTCAAACCTTTCGTTATGAAACGTTTGGTAGAACGCCAACAGGCAAGCAATATTAAAGCTGCTAAACGTCAGGTAGAACGAATCGGCCCGGGCGTTTGGGAAGCTTTGGAAGAAGTAATTAAAGAACATCCGGTACTCTTAAACCGTGCACCGACATTGCACCGTTTGGGTATCCAGCATTCGAACTATCCTTGGGAAGGTCGTGCCATTAAATTGCATCCGTTAGTATGTACTGCGTTCAACGCTGACTTCGACGGTGACCAGATGGCTTGTCACTTGCCATTGTCCGTAGAAGCTCAGTCCGAAGCGCGTACCCTCATGTTGTCGTCCCATAACATCTTATCCACTAAGGATGGTAAACCGGTAGCGGTTCCTTCCCAGGATATGATTTTGGGTACTTACTACTTAACCGTAGTACGTCAACATACGAAGGAAAAAGCTAAATACTTCGCTAACTTTGACGAAGTTATGTTGGCTTATGATTCCGGCGTAATCGGCTTGCAAGATATTTTATACATTCGTGAAGAAGGCCATGGTCGTGTTGAAACGACGGCCGGCCGTTTGATCTTTAACAACGCCCTCTACCCTGAACTTCGTCAATACGAATTACAGGAAGACGGACATTATACATTAGGTCGCGTTATGGACAAGAAGATGGTTGGTAAATTAGTTGACCAATGCTTCCAGTTATTCGGCAACGAAAAAACCGCTGAACTTCTTGACCGCGTAAAATCCTTAGGTTATTCCTACGCTCGTCGTGCCGGTATGACTATCGCGATTGCGGATATTAAAGTACCGACTGAAAAAGCGGAAATTTTACAAAAAGCGGACGAAGATGTAGAAAAAGTATCCCGTAACTACCGTCGTGGTTACATGTCCGAAGACGAACGTTATCGCAAGACTATCGAACTTTGGACTCAGGCTACGGAAGACGTAACGGATGCCATGATGGATACCATGATGCGTGACCAGGAAGGTTTCAACCCGGTTTACATGATGGCTATCTCCGGTGCCCGTGGTAACAAACAGCAGATTCGTCAGTTGGCCGGTATGCGTGGTTTGATGGCCGACCCATCCGGTCGAATCATCGACTTGCCAATCAAGGCTAACTTTAAAGAAGGCCTTACTGTATTGGATTACTTTACATCCAGCCATGGTGCCCGTAAAGGTTTGGCCGATACGGCGCTTCGTACAGCTGACTCCGGTTACCTCACTCGTCGTCTCGTTGACGTATCGCAAGACGTTATCGTTCGCGAAGAAGATTGTGACGTAGTAGGCATTGACTTAGTGCGTGAACGCGCTCGTTTGGCAAGCTCCACTCGTCAGGCTCTTTCCTTGTTGAAAGATAAATTGATTGGTCGCGTACTCGATAAAGATGTTGTAGATCCTGCAACGGGTGAACTCGTATTGGCCGCTGAAACTATCTTGACTCTTCAAGATCTTGAAGCTTTAGCCGATCATAAGATCACCGATATCGATCTTCGCGGTGCTCATTTGGGTAGCGACAGCGATATTAACCATACTAACTTGGTTCAAAAAATCAGCCTTGGTGAAACCGATGAAGGCATTCGTCAGACATTGAGTGAAACCATGGTTCAAAATATGCTCGGCAAAGATACCGTTAACGCTGTAGTTGACAGCGAAGGTAACGAAGTATTCCCGGCTCACAGTGCTCTTACTGAAGAAGGCATTGAAGCGATTCTTGACAGTGATGTTAAGGAAGTACAGGTACGCAACAATGATATCCACGGCATTGAAGTGGAAGCCATCGTTGAAGGTTCCGGTATTATTGAACCGCTTAAAGACCGTATCGTAGGCCGTACGGCTGCTGAAGAATTAATCAACAAAGAAACCGGCGAAGTTATCGTGCCGCTTAATGGCGAAATTACGGAAGAATTGGCTGATGAAGTAGTTAAACACTATGAAACGGTTAAGATTCGTTCCGTATTGACTTGTCATTCCCCTTATGGTGTATGTATGAAGTGCTATGGCCGTGACCTCGGTACCGGCAACCAGGTACAGGTTGGTGAAGCTGTTGGTATTATCGCAGCTCAGTCCATCGGTGAACCGGGTACACAGCTTACAATGCGTACATTCCATACAGGCGGTGTTGCCGGTGATGATATTACGCAAGGTTTGCCACGTGTTGAAGAATTGTTCGAAGCACGTCGTCCTAAACGTCATGCCATCATCAGTGAAGTGGAAGGTACAGTTCGCGTAGTTCCTAATGACAATAAAAAAGGTACTAACACTATCTTTGTTACCGACAAAGACGGTGTGGAATATGATTACCTCATTCCATACGGTGCCCGCATTATCGTACGTGACGGTGATGTAGTTAAATTGGGTGCCCGTTTAACAGAAGGTTCCATTAATCCGCATGACATCATGCGCGTAATGGGTACTGAAGCTACTCAGCGCTACCTCGTTTATGAAGTACAGAAAGTATATAAATCTCAAGGTGTAGAAATTAACGATAAACACATTGAGGTTATTGTGCGCCAGATGCTTCATAAAGTGAAGGTAGAAGAAGTGGCGATGCCGACTTATTACCTGGCGATCCTATCGATGTTAACACCTTTGAAGAAGAAAACCGTCGTCTTATCTTGAACGGCAAACAACCGGCTACGGGTAAACGTATTTTACTCGGTATCACTAAAGCTGCGTTGGCTACTGACAGCTTCTTGTCGGCAGCATCCTTCCAGGAAACGACGCGTGTTCTTACCGATGCTGCTATTAAAGGCAAAATCGATCCATTATTGGGCCTCAAAGAAAACGTTATTATCGGTAAGTTGATTCCGGCTGGTACCGGCATGAGCCGTTATCGTAAGATTAAGGTTACTAAAAAAGAACCTCAAATCGAAGATGTAGTAGCGGTTGAAGCTTCGGCTGCAGTTGAAGAATAAGTAAGAATTTGACAATGGTGCATCGGTAGAGAGGGAACTTACAGGTTTCATCTTTACCGGAGCCAATGTCATAAATAGAGTTATGTAAGAGAGTGTTATTATGTAAAAATAATGGCACTCTTTTATATTTAATTCGAAATCTATGTATGCTAATTTTGCAACTAATGCATAGAATTGTATAAAATGAAGAAAAATTACGTAAATTTTGTATAAAATTATGTGAAATATGCAAAAATAAGGCCTTTTGAAACACACGGATAAGTGTACATATAAAATGTTGATTTACTGCGGTGAAAAGGCTATAAAAGTTGTTGACAGGCATGGGGTAGTAATGCTAAACTGTTATAGTGCTCAGGGGAGAGTGTGCCTGAGTACAAGAAAAATCAAGGAGTAATGGTATGGAAATCGAAGTATTAACATCAGCGAAAAAGACAATCGGAGCTAAACAAACGTCGAAAGCGATTATGCGCGGCGAAGTCAGATGGTGTTTGTTGCTAATAACAGTGACGATCGAGTGGTGTTGCCCATACTTGAACTTTGTGAGAAACACGCCGTACCGGTAAATCAAGAACACTCCATGGAAGAACTTGGTAAGGCCGGCAAGATTAAAGTAAAAGCAGCTGCCATCGGGGTGCTGCGCTAAATTTGGTAATATCTGTGGTGATAATTCGTCATTGCAGATCAATTATAAATCTAATTGTTTGGAAAGGAGGTGCCCACATGCCAACTATTAACCAGTTAGTACGCAAAGGCCGTCAAACTTTGACAAAGAAATCCGACGCTCCTGCACTTAAAGAAAGTCCGCAGAAACGTGGTGTATGTACTCGTGTATATACAGCTACTCCAAAGAAACCGAACTCCGCGCTTCGTAAAGTTGCCCGTGTTCGTTTGACAAACGCTATTGAAGTAACTGCTTACATCCCAGGCATTGGTCACAATTTACAGGAACACAGTGTAGTACTTATCAGAGGTGGTCGTGTTAAAGACTTACCCGGTGTGCGTTATCACATTGTTCGTGGTGCTTTGGATACAGCCGGCGTACAGAATCGTATGCAGAGCCGTTCCAAATATGGCGCGAAAAAAGCTAAGAAATAATTATAGCTAAACAATTGAAATCACACATCGTAGAGGAGGAAATAACATGCCAAGAAAAGGCCCTGTGTTGAAGCGTGATGTACTTCCGGATCCGGTGTACAACAGCAAATTGGTTACACGCTTCATTAACAAAGTAATGTACGATGGTAAAAAAGGTATTGCCGAAACTATCGTATATGATGCATTTGAAATTATTCGTTCCAAAATGGGTCAGGACCCAATGGAAGTATTTGATCAGGCTTTAAAAAATGTAATGCCTGTATTGGAAGTTCGTGCTCGTCGTATCGGCGGTGCCAACTACCAAGTTCCGGTTGAAGTTCGTGCCGATCGTCGTCAGACGTTAGGTATTCGTTGGATGGTAAACTACGCTCGTCTTCGCGGCGAACGTACCATGAAAGAACGTTTGGCCGGTGAATTAATGGATGCGTTCAACAATACTGGCACAGCTATTAAGAAAAAAGATGACACTCATAAAATGGCAGAAGCTAATAAAGCGTTTGCTCATTATCGTTGGTAATTAGTAAGAGGAGTTGACATTCGTGGCAAGAGAATTTTCGCTAGAGAAAACTCGTAATATCGGTATCATGGCTCACATCGACGCCGGTAAAACAACCACAACGGAACGTATTCTTTACTACACAGGCCGAGTTCACAAGATCGGTGAAGTTCATGAAGGCGCTGCGACGATGGACTGGATGGCACAGGAACAGGAACGTGGTATTACAATCACGTCTGCTGCGACTACTTGTCACTGGAAAGAACATCGCATCAACATCATTGATACCCCGGGTCACGTTGACTTTACTGTAGAAGTAGAACGTTCGTTGCGCGTACTTGACGGTTCCGTTGCAGTATTCAGTGCTAAAGGTGGCGTTGAACCACAGTCTGAAACTGTATGGCGTCAAGCATCTACCTATGGCGTACCACGTATCGCTTATGTAAATAAGATGGATACCGTAGGCGCTGACTACTTCAATGTTGTAAACATGATGAAAGAACGCTTGGGTGCAAACAGTGTTGCTCTTCAAGTACCAATCGGCGCTGAAGATACTTTCAAAGGCATCATCGACTTGATGACTATGAAAGCCGAAATCTACATCAGCGATGATGGTAAAGAATTCGAAATCACTGATATTCCTGAAGACTACGTACAAATAGTTCAAGAACGTCGTGAAATGTTAGTAGACGCTATTGCCGAAACTGACGACGAAATCATGATGAAGTACTTGGAAGGCGAAGAAATCAGCATTGATGAATTAAAAGCGGCTCTTCGTAAAGCAGTTTGTGAAAACAAATTGTTCCCTGTACTTTGCGGTTCTTCTTATAAGAACAAAGGTGTGCAGATGTTATTGGATGCAGTTATTGACTACATGCCATCTCCACTTGATATTCCAGCTATTAAAGGTGTTAACCTGATACAGGCGCTGAAGAAACTCGCCCTGCATCCGATGAAGAACCATTCTCCGCATTGGCCTTCAAAATCATGGCTGACCCTTATGTTGGTAAATTAGCGTTCTTCCGCGTATACTCCGGTTCCTTAGAATCCGTTCTTACGTGTTCAACTCCACAAAAGGTAAGAAAGAACGTATCGGTCGTATCCTTCAGATGCATGCTAACAGCCGTCAAGAAATCGAACGCGTTTACTCCGGCGATATCGCAGCTGCTGTAGGCTTGAAAGATACAACCACCGGTGATACTCTCTGTGATGAAAAGGCTCCGGTAATTCTTGAATCCATGGAATTCCCAGAACCTGTTATCTCCGTAGCAGTTGAACCTAAAACTAAAGCTGACCAGGAAAAAATGGGTATCGCTTTAGCTCGCTTGGCTGAAGAAGATCCAACCTTCAAAGTTCGCACTGATGAAGAAACCGGTCAGACAATCATTTCCGGTATGGGTGAACTTCACCTCGACATTATCGTTGACCGTATGAACCGTGAGTTCAAAGTTGAATGTAATGTTGGTAAACCTCAGGTTGCTTACCGTGAAACGATTCGCAAATCCGTTAAATCTCAAGGTAAATTCGTACGTCAGTCCGGTGGCCGTGGTCAATATGGTGACTGCTGGTTGAATTAATTCCGCAAGAACCTGGTGCAGGCTTCGAATTTGAAAACAAAATTGTCGGCGGTGCTATTCCTCGTGAATACATTGGACCGGTTGAAACGGTGTTAAGGAAGCTATGGAATCCGGTGTTATCGCCGGCTACCCAATGGTTGACATCAAAGTAATCGTATTTGACGGTTCCTACCATGATGTTGACTCCTCCGAAATGGCGTTTAAAATCGCCGGTTCGATGGGCTTCAAAGAAGGTGCTCGTAAAGCCGACCCAGTACTTCTCGAACCATACATGGCGGTAGAAGTTGATGTACCGGAAGAATACATGGGCGACGTAATCGGCGACTTGAACTCTCGTCGTGGTCGTATGGAAGGCATGGAAGCTCGTAACGGCAGCCAGCATATCAAAGCATTCGTTCCATTGAGCGAAATGTTCGGTTATGCAACGGACCTCCGTTCCAAAACTCAGGGTCGTGGTAACTACTCTATGACAGTAGACCATTACGAAGAAGTGCCTAAGAAAATTGCTGAAGAAATTCAAGCAAAGAAAAACGGCTAATCCCTTAAGGGTTAACACAATAAGTAAAATTTTAATTATCCGGGAGGACAATTCAAAATGGCAAAAGCAAAATTTGAACGTACTAAACCGCATGTTAACATCGGTACTATCGGTCACGTTGACCATGGTAAAACTACTCTTACTGCAGCAATCACTAAAGTACTTGCTGAAGAAGGCAAAGCTCAGTTCCAGGACTACAGCATGATCGACAAAGCTCCTGAAGAACGTGAACGCGGTATCACAATCAACACTTCTCACGTAGAATATGAAACTGAAAACCGTCACTATGCTCACGTTGACTGCCCAGGCCATGCTGACTATGTTAAAAACATGATCACCGGTGCTGCTCAGATGGACGGCGCTATCTTGGTTATCGCTGCAACTGACGGCCCTATGGCTCAGACTCGTGAACACATCCTTCTTGCTCGTCAGGTAGGTGTACCAGCTATCGTTGTATTCTTGAACAAAGCTGACATGGTTGACGATGAAGAATTGATCGAATTAGTAGAAATGGAAGTTCGTGACCTCCTTTCCACTTACGAATTCCCTGGCGACGAAGTACCTATTATCGTAGGTTCCGCTTTGAAAGCTTTGGAAGGAGACCCTAAATACGTAGAAAAAATCAAAGAATTGATGCAGGCAGTTGATGACTACATCCCAACTCCTGAACGCGACACTGACAAAACTTTCTTGATGCCGGTGGAAGACGTTTTCACAATTACCGGTCGTGGTACAGTAGCTACCGGCCGTGTTGAACGTGGCGAAGTTAAAGTTGGCGACACTGTTGAAATCGTTGGCTTGAAAGAAAAAGCTGAAAGCTACGTAGTAACCGGTCTTGAAATGTTCCGTAAAACTTTGGACTCTGCAGTAGCAGGCGACAACGTTGGTGCTCTTCTTCGTGGTGTAGACCGTAAAGACATCGAACGTGGTCAGGTATTGGCTAAACCGGGTTCCATTCACCCACACACTAAATTCAAAGGTGAAGTTTACGTATTGACTAAAGAAGAAGGTGGCCGTCATACTCCATTCTTCTCCAACTATCGTCCACAGTTCTACTTCCGTACAACTGACGTAACCGGTGTTATCCAGTTGCCAGAAGGTACTGAAATGTGTATGCCTGGTGATAACATCACTATGACTATTGAATTGATTACACCAATCGCTATTGAAGCTGGTCTTCGTTTCGCTATCCGCGAAGGTGGCCACACAGTAGGCGCCGGTGTTGTTACTGAAATTATCGAAGGATAATTAGTAGTAAATGTAGGTCACAAACCTATACTTTGTGCAGCGCAGAGCGGCATTTGCATGCCGCTCTTGTGTTGTGTTTTTAAACTATGATATAGAAGGTTGCCTCTGCGGAGGAGAATTTCTATGGAGCAGTTCATTCATGAAATGAGCGACAGGAGGAAGTTATTCATGGCTAAACAGCAAAAAATTCGTATTCGTTTAAAATCATACGATCACAAAGCTCTTGATCAGAGCGCGGCAAAAATTGTTGACACTGCAAAACGCAACGGTGCATTAGTATCCGGTCCAATTCCATTGCCAACTGAAAAAAATATTTTTACAATTCTTCGTTCACCACATGTCAATAAAGACTCTCGTGAACAATTCGAAATGCGTACACATAAACGTTTAATCGATATTCTTGAATCAAATGCGAAAACAGTAGATGCTATCACCCGTCTTGAATTACCGGCTGGTGTGTCTATTGAAATAAAATTATAATAAGGAGGTGCGATTATGTCTAAAGCTATTTTGGGTAAAAAGTTAGGAATGACTCAGATCTTCACTGCTGAAGGTAAACTCGTTCCTGTCACTGTAGTGGAAGCAACCCCAAGCGTAGTAGTGCGTGTTAAAACTGTTGAATCTGACGGTTATGACGCAGTACAGCTCGGCTATGGCTCCATTAAAGAAAAATATTTAACTAAACCTGTAAAAGCCAGTTCGACAAAGCCGGCGTAGCACCGGTTAAATATCTTCGCGAACTTCGCCTTGCTGAAGCAACTGATTACACAGTGGGCCAAACTCTGGCAGCTGATATCTTCGCAGAAGGTGAGTTGGTTGATGTTGTAGGTACAGGTAAAGGTAAAGGATTTGCGGGCACTATTAAGCGCCACAACTTCCATCGTGGTCCTGTAACTCACGGTTCCAAATCTCATCGTGAACCTGGTTCCATCGGTCCTATGATCTCCGGTGGCGGCGGTAAGGTATACAAAGGCAAGAAACTCCCTGGACAAATGGGTGGCGGCAGAGTTACCGTACAGCGCTTATCTGTAGTAAAAGTTGATGCAGACCGTAACTTACTTTTAGTTAAAGGTGGCATTCCGGGCGCTAAAGGCAGCTAGTAATGGTTCGCAACACGGTGAA
>ENA-OQIW01000075-OQIW01000075.1-human-gut-metagenome-genome-assembly--contig:-NODE-75-length-21660-cov-1.598384_pt1 | contig 21660 bp, 28 predicted proteins | sample MGYA00242586_ERZ504751 | MGnify/ENA primary metagenome ERZ504751 (study PRJEB26092, sample SAMD00036349) | human gut metagenome | host: Homo sapiens | study: EMG produced TPA metagenomics assembly of...
AGTCAAGGAGCACCAAATCTTTGGCACCGGCTACTTTTAAAATTTTTACAACCTGCGTCATATGAGCGGAGAAGGTACTGAGGCTGGCTTCAATACTCTGCTCATCACCGATATCGGCATAAATAATTGTTAAAAATCGGCAAAATAGAGCCTGTTTCGGCCGGAATAAATAAACCGGCCTGATTCATGAGGTCAAAAGACCTAACGTCTTCATGGCTACAGTTTTACCACCTGTATTGGAGCCCGTAATGAGCAGAATTCGATAGGCCGTCCCCAACGTAATCGTCGTGGGCACTACCACATTGGCCGGAATCAACGGATGACGCGCATTTAAGAGTTTTACTTCCCGTGCCCCGCTAAGTTCGGCCGGAACCGCCTTCATCTTTATCGCCAGATTAGCTTTACCGTACACGAATTCCACATGGGACACTCGTTCACAGGCGTCCATCAAGGTATTGCTGTCTTTGCGAACGGCCTGCGACAATTCCCTATAAATACGGCGAACTTCTTCCTCTTCCGCCAATTCTGCTTCCTGCAAATCATTGTTCAAATTTACGAGGCGCATCGGTTCAATATAGAGTGTCGCACCGGTAGCCGAACGGTCGTGAATCAAACCTTCGAAGGCGTAGCGATATTCCTGTTTTACCGGAATTACATAGCGATTATTACGCTGCGTAACGATAGCTCCTGAAAGTATTTCTGATTGTTCGGATCGTGCATAATCGCCTGCAAATCACTCTTGATGCGGTCTTTCGTACGCGCAATGGTAGTACGTAAATGCTGCAATTTAGGCGATGCGGAATCCATTAAATTACCTTTTTTGTCAAAAACACGCTCAAACTTGCGTTCTAAGCCGTCATGACGAGGCATATCCTGAATCCAAAATGATAAGAGCGGATAATTCATATATTTGCTGTGAAAAAATGCATACATACGCTTATACGCACTCAATGTGGTATATAAATCCCATAATTCTTCATGAGTCAAAATAATTTCTTTACGACTTTTGGCACAAGCTTCACGAATATCGCGGGTGCCGCCAATCGGTTGTTCGATTTCGGTATTTAGCGAATTGACCGCTTCTACCGTTTCATCGAGAGCCGTTTTAATGGCAATCGGATCCGTTAAGGGCTCCAACTCCATGGCCATTTCCTTCGCTACTTTAGAGCTGCATTCGGCGGCCAATCGTTCTCGAATCACATCAAAATCCAACAGTTTTTCACTGTTCATAGGTAATACAATCCCTCCTATGTAATCACATGGCCAAAGATTGACTACTTTGGCCCGATATATTGCCATAAAATCTTGCTACGCCACCGTATGCTTAAACGGCAGCTTTTTACCTGGCAATATTTAAATCTATGTTTAAAAATCTCTAAAAAATGCCTTTAAAATAGTGTCCCCGTGTAATCGGTAAGGACTCATTCTTAGGCGGTACCGGTAAGGTGTGTGCCAAAATACCGCGATAAGCGCCAATCGTATCACGCAGCCATTCTTTAGACTGCTGACGACCGTCAATGCGAAGAATAGCAATACCTCGTTTTACCAAATCCGGAATGTACGCGCGCATATCGAGCATGCGACTGTTCATGATATGCATGCGGCAATAGGAATCCGTACGAAGTGGGAATTCCTCGCCAGGCGGTCACGCAAGCGATAAGAGTCCTTCAAACAAGGGGCCGGACAATTGGCTTTACAACCGGTACCGGCAAAACTGCTGATAACACAGTATTCGGAAATCATGAGCTCCGTAAGCCCGTGAACAACACATTCTATAGGCAAAGAGCTATGACGAATGATGGCCGCAATTTGACGTAAAGTGGCTTCTTGGGAAAGAACAACGCTTGAAAGGCCTAATTCGGCTGCTTCACGTACCGCTTCTTTATTAAACAGCTGCAAGCTGCTGTCACCTTCCACCTCCCTTCATAGCCCATCATTTGGAGCCATTCCAAGGCACCTAAGAAGTGAATGCTGATGGCATTCGGCTTAGCCGCGATAATTGCCTCTAAGGTTGGACGATACGCCTCGATTTCACTTTCCCGAACGATACGCGGCGTCGCCAATACACAACGAATCTGATGCTCACGACAAATAGTCACCACGCGATTATATACATCTAAATTGTACGGCTTACGCTGTAAGCGGTCACCGCCGAAAATAATCTTCTGCGCCCCCGCTTCAATGGCCGGTTTTAATTGCCATTCTTCATCAAGCTGCACCGAAACAATCGGCAAGGAACCGGCCTTAACGCTATGAGTAGCTTTACCGGCTCGTACCATCATACTCTTATAACTTGGTCTGTCCTTAAATTCAGCTGCAATGGCACCTTCGATGCGTGTTAACACCTCAGCCATGGCCTTAGTATGTTTTGCCAATAATATATCTTCCAACCGGGCAACCGCATCACGGCGCATCTGGTTGAGCACACTGGATGGCCACATAAACGGCTCTTCCGGCATATATAAAGAAGCCAACCGGAACACCGTCGTACCTAAACGGCCAATCTGTTCCGACACTTTTTCATGACTGGTCGGCGTCTTATGAGCCGTTGCACCACATAGTCACCGCTAACCGTAACAGACGTGCCGTCATCCATCAAGAGTGTCAAAGTCGACTCAGAGCCTTCCTGTCCGTCCAAATACGCATGCACATCGTACTTACGGCCAAATTCCTGTAAATTCTGCCAAACTGTTTTCTTTGGACCTTCATCGGATGGACCGATACGCTTCCCCCGATTGCCGGGAGCCACGGCGGTAATCATTTCACGGCCGGAACGATTTTCCAAGTAAGCTGTGGAGAACCCGCGGTTAAAGCCCGCCGTCAAATGTTCTTGGTCTTCAGCCAAGGTTTGACCCGCTCTATCGATAATCTGACGATACGTGCCGATAACCTCTTTCACGTAGGACGCTTTTTTCATACGCCCTTCTACCTTGAAAGAAGCCACACCGGCTTCCAAAAGTTCCGCCATATGCTCACTGTAATTAAGGTCCTTCGGACTCATGATATAGGCTTCGTTTTCAGTATTTATGACCTTGCCCTCGCCATTGATAAGTTCATAGGGCAAACGGCACGGTTGTGCACAGGCACCGCGGTTACCACTGCGGCCGCCGATGAAGCTACTCATGAGGCACTGACCGGAATAACATACGCAAAGGGCACCGTGAACAAACACTTCAATTTCCGCTTTCGCTTCGCGGCAAATCGTTTTAATTTCTTCGAGACTCATTTCACGAGCCAACACAACACGGGTAAACCCCATGCGTTCCAAGAAACGTACCGTCCCCATGTTAGTGGCCGTCAACTGCGTGCTGGCGTGCAAATGAAGCTTCGGTGCTACTCGTTTCGCCAGTTCGGCTAACGCCAAATCCTGCACAATAATGGCGTCTACATTGATGCGTTCCAACTCGCGCAAATATTCTTTTAAATCGTTTAACTCGGCATCGCCGATTAATATATTCACCGTAACAAATACGGACACATCCAACAAATGGGCCAAGCGAACCGCTTCAGCCAACTCTTCTATCTCAAAATTGGCTGCATTCGCTCTCGCATTAAAAGCCTTGCCGCCTAAATAAATTGTCATCAGCTCCGGCTTCTAAAGCTGCTAAAAAATTTTCCGACGTGCCTGCCGGTGCCAATAATTCCATACGCCCTCCTTAAGGACTCAATTCGCCATATTTCTATATAGAATTATATCACATTCTTTAAAAAATATGGCAAAATAAGCCGTTATACTGTGCCATCGCACAATATAGCGGCTTATTAATTATTTAATCAGTTAATGTATTTTACTACTAATTGAAACAAATTGCAACTGTTGGCGCCATTTGACGCTCTAATAGCCAATTGAGACCTGCATTGGCACAATAGTCAAATAGATCTCTCCTATTAGCGCAATTTACAACCCAATTCAGCTAACGCAGCCAAAATGTCGTCAATTGCCGGCTGAATATCTTCATCCGTCAAAGTACCTTCATTGCTGCGGAAGGATAAATTGTAAGCTAAGCTGCGATGGCCTTCTTCAATGTGAGCCCCTTCGTACACGTCGAATACGAACGCCCGTTCCAAATACTGACCGCCTTTTTCATAAATGACTTGGCTGATAGCTTCGGAAGATACAGTCTTAGGTGCCACGATGGCAAGGTCGCGAGCGGTGCCCGGGAACTTACTGATACCCTGGTAACGAAGCTGTCCGCGGGTCAAGCCCAAGATAGCCGTCACATCGATATCAAAGAGATATGCTTTGCCCGGTAAATCGTAAGCTTTCATTACTTGCGGATGCACTTCACCCAAAGTAGCAATAACAGTACCATCCACAACATACTGAGCACTTACGCCCGGATGGAGATAGGTTTCTTTGGAGCGTTCAATCGTAGCTCAATACGAAGTTCTTTAAGAACCGCTTCAAGCACACCTTTTACATCATAGAAGTCGGTGTCACGCTGTGGCTGAGCCCATTGCAAATCTGTCGTTTTGCCCATCATAAAACCACTTACATGGTATTTTTCAACAGGAAGTTCAGTAATCGGCAAGGCTTTCGGTTCGTAAACCGCACCGGCTTCGAACAACCACAAATCATGGTTTTTCTGTGCCAAGTTGCGCGCCGCCGTATCAAGCATGCTTGGAATCAAGGTCGTACGCATTACCGGGAATTCTTCCGTAATCGGGTTCAAAATAGGTACCGCCTGATAACGGCTGTCCGTTTCCGGAATGAGTAATTTCTTGAGGCTGTCCGTATGCATGAAGCTGAACGTAATAATTTCGCTGAGACCCTGGGTTACCAAGGTCTGACGAATTGCTTTCGTAAGCAATTTCTTATCGCTCATGGTGCCACTGTTAAGGTTGGCCCATGGGGTTGTATTCGGAATGAAATCATAACCGTAAATACGAGCTACTTCTTCCGCAATATCCGGCATAACCGTTACGTCGCCGCGCCAGGACGGAACACCAACGGTAATTACATCACCATCTTGTGTCCAAGTGAAGGACAAGGTAGTCAAAATTTCCTGCATCCGTTCGGCGGAAATATCGGTACCTAAGTAGCTGTTAACCGCTGCCACCGTGAAAGATACAGTACGAGCTTCAGCCAGAGCCGGATATACATCCACCACACCTTTAGCTACGGTAATATCTTCCATTAACTCCTGCAACAACTGAGCCGCACGGTCAAGGGCCACCGGTGAGTATTCCGCATTGACACCGCGTTCGAAACGGCCGGATGCTTCACTGCGCATACCCAGCGCACGAGCGGTGCGACGAATGGAGGACCCTTTAAATACAGCCGATTCCAAAATAATCGTCGTCGTTGCTTCGGTTACTTCACTATCGAGACCACCCATAACACCGGCAACCCCTACAGGGCCGTTCGCATCGGCAATAACGAGCATATCCGTGGTCAACTCACGATCCGTACCGTCCAACGTTTTTAAGGCTTCACCGGCTTTAGCGGCGCGGGCCGTCAACTGATGACCGGCTACTTTATCATAATCATATGCATGCATTGGTTGACCGTATTCGAGCATAACATAGTTCGTTACGTCTACCACATTATTGATTGGGCGAATACCGCCGTTACGCAAACGGTTCTGGAGCCACAATGGGGACGGTCCCACTTTAACATTGCCGATAACACGCGCCAAGAAGCGACTGCATAATTCGGCATCATCAATGCCGATTTTTACCATATCGTTGACATCCGTACCATTTTCATTCACTTTAACGGTCGGTTCCGTATTCTGCGCGTTTGTCAAAACCGCAAATTCACGGCTCAAACCGATCATGGAGAAGCAGTCTGCACGATTCGGTGTCAATTCGAATTCATAGACAGTATCGTTGAGCATCACCGCATCACGAATATCCATGCCGATTGGCGTACCTTCCGGCAAAATGTAGATACCTTCCCCTTCGCCCGGCATAACCATATCTTTAGGAATACCCAATTCCGCTACGGAACAGAACATACCGTCAGATACTTCACCACGAAGTTTACCCTTTTTAATTTCCGTGCCGTCAGCCAAACGGGATTTATGGTACGCCACCGGTACCACCTGACCAACAGCCACATTCGTTGCTGCCGTTACGATTTGTTTCGTAATTTCTTCACCCGTTTTGTCATCAAGACAAGCAACCTGGCAAACCTGTAATTTATCGGCATCCGGATGTTTTGTAATTTCTGTAATTTTACCGGTAAAAATATTTTTCAACCCGGGATCCATCGAGATAACGTCTTCTACCGGAATTCCAGCCTGCGTCAATACATCGGCCAGTTCCTGAGCCGGTTTCGTTGTGTCTACAGGAACATAGTCTTCATCCATGTTAAACTAGCTTTCATCGTCGTACCTCCTAGAACTGCTTCAAGAAACGCATATCATTATCATAGAATAAACGTAAATCGCCGATGCCGTACAAGAGCATAGCAATACGTTCAACACCCATACCGAAGGCAAACCCCTGCACTTCGTTCGGTCATAGCCGTTCATGGTCAACACATTCGGATGAACCATGCCGCAGCCGAGGATTTCGAGCCAGCCCGTATGGGAGCAAACGCGGCAGCCTTCACCGCCGCACATGCAGCAGGAGATATCAACTTCCGCACTCGGTTCCGTGAACGGGAAGAAGCTGGTACGGAAACGAACTTTCGTTTCTTCGCCGAACATGTGGCGCAAGAATAATTCCAAGGTACCTTTCAAATCGGCAAAGGTAATGCCTTTATCCACTACGAGACCTTCCACCTGATGGAATACCGGGGAGTGAGTGGCATCATAGTCCCAACGATATACTTTGCCAGGTGCAATCATGCGTACAGGGCTGTTCGGTTCCTGACTCTGAAGCGTACGAGCCTGTACCGGTGAAGTGTGGGTACGAAGTAATACGGAGTCCGTAATGTAGAAGGAGTCCTGCATATCGCGCGCCGGATGATCGGCCGGTAAATTCAAACATTCAAAGTTGAAGTAATCACTTTCAATTTCAGGCCCTTCCGCAACGGTGTAGCCCATTTCATGAAAAAGCGTTCAATTTCATCGTTAACAGCTGTGAGCGGATGTACATGACCTTGGCGAGTAGCACGGCCCGGCAAAGTAATGTCGATCTCTTCGGCGCCCAATTTAGCAGCCAACACTTCTGCTTCCAGTTTGGCCTGCACATCATCAATCATAGCTTCCAATTCCTGACGCACCGTATTTACCAAGGCGCCCATGCGTGGTCGTTCTTCGGCCGATAATTTGCCGAGACCTTTTAACAATGCAGTTACTTCGCCCTTTTTACCTAAATATTTAACGCGGGCATCTTGTAAAGCTTGCAAATCGGTAGCTTTTTGAATAAGCTCCGCCGCTTGCGCTTTCAGGGATTTTAATAATTCTTCCATCCGTCACAACCTCCTAAAAACAAAAAAACCTCCGCCCCGGCAAGGGGCGAAGGTATAACATTCGCGGTACCACCCTAATTAGTACTCAATAACCTTAACGCGGTCTCACGATGAATCTACTCGTTGTTCAATCCATGGCTCCAAAAGGAAAGGCTCTTTGCATCGCATTTATGAAGCTCCCACCAATGCTTCACTCTCTGAAAAACACCTATGCAACGCCGATTTTGTCATCGCCGTAATGTCTACTCGTCATGCCAATGCATCCGTCAAACCTAAAAAGCAACTTTGAAAAACGCCAGTACGACTGAGTTTTTTATTAATCTATGTGTAAGTATATCAACTCTTACGCATTCTGTCAAAGCTATTTACGCCTTAACAATTAAGTGGCCTCATTACATGGTCATATCGTCATGACCACATTCAGCCTGATAACCAAGTAAACTTACGCCTTATACCCGCCAAGGAAGTTCCGGCAGGTCAAACTTGTCTATTACATAGAATGTGCCGGTACTCATATACACAAGGTCGCCCACCGTATTATATAAACGGCCGGTTGTGACCATGGTATGATTGCCGTTGTGTTCCACATTGCCTACGGCGCGCAGTTTTTCACCGGCTTTAACAGCTTTGATGAAATTCCCCTTCATTTCAAGTGTTACCACTCGTTTACCCAAGGTAAAACAGGATACACCCATAACCGTATCGGCGAGGCTCATATAGACACCACCGTGCACATTGCCGATAAAATTGCCATGTCTCACTGCATCGGTGTCAAACAGTATTTCCAAATGACCGGGATCACCACCGGTTACACGAGTATACTTTGACCAATCAAAGGTATGTTCATGACACATTTTGTCAAAAAAATCAACTAACGTACGCATTCCTTGTTTTTTACTCACGACTACACTCCCTTCCGTGATTTATTCTACAGCGCAATGCATCAAATAAACAGTATGCAAATCAGTACATTGTCTTTTGAGGGACAATTTACTGTACCTATTACTCATAATGTAAGGCATCAATCGGATTCAACTTAGCCGCCTTACGGGCCGGATAGAGACCGAATACGAGGCCGATAGCCATGGAGAAACCGAAGGACAAGAGAATCGGTCCCATGGAGATAACTGTCTTCATGCTCGTCAAAGCACCGATCAACTTAGACGCCCGATGCCCACCAGGATTCCGATGGCACCACCCACCAGACTGATTACCACCGCTTCAATGAGGAACTGCATAACGATAACGCGATACGTAGCCCCCAAGGCCTTACGCACACCAATCTCACGGGTACGTTCCGTAACGGATACGAGCATAATGTTCATGATGCCGATACCGCCGACAACCAGCGAAATGGCAGCTACGGCACCTAAGAACAAGGTCATAGTCGCCGTTGTTTCTTCCACGGTCGCCATAATGGTGGCCATATTACGAACGTTAAAATCATCGAGTTCCGGATTTTTAATATTATGGCGTACACGCAAAATATTTTCCACGTCCGTCTGTAAACGATCAAGATCTACGCCGTCTTTCGCTTTGATATAAATCATGCGCAAATAATCGACGCCGTAAACCTTCCATCCTGTAGTGTACGGAATGTAGATAACATCGTCCTGGTCATTACCGAAACTGCCGGAACCTTTACTTTCAAGCACGCCGATTACCTTGTAAGGATTATTTTTAATACGAATATCCTTACCCACCGGGTCTTCCGTGCCGAATAAATTCGTCGCTACCGTAGCCCCGATAACGGCCACACGTTCGCGCCGTTCCACCTGAGACGCCGTAATGAAACGACCGGATTTAACCGTCCAGTTATTAATATATTGGAAATCACTGTTTACACCGTTAACACTGGTCGTCCAGTTCTTATTCGTATAAATAACCACATACGAACTGCCCGCCGATACCGGCGACGCCATATCGATATCCTGCAAATGAGAAATGGTCGTATAATCTTCAAGCTTAAGCGTTTCTGCGAATCCGCCGTAGGCCGACGCCCGCGTCCGCGGCGCGCCGGATACACCATGAGCAAATTACTGCCCAAGCTGGAGATGGAGTCCTGAATTTGACTGCGCACCCCGTAACCGATAGATACGAGGGCAATAACCGCAGCTACGCCGATAATAATCCCCAACATGGTAAGGAGCGAACGCATCTTGTTGGCCACCAAGGACGCCCAGGCCATCAAAAAGCCCTCTTTATACATGAGACGTCCCCCCTTCATTCGTTTGTTCCGTATTTACTTTTTCCGTGACAGTTTTCGGTATCACCGACTTAACCGCCTTTTGTGCCGTTGCCGGCGACACGGCTACAGATTCAGTAGGAGCCTGTACCGTTTGAAGACCGGCCATATTCGGATTTTGCTTATCTTCTACGATATAACCGTCGCGCAGCACAATATTACGGCTTGCAAAGGTAGCAATATCCGGTTCATGGGTAACCAAAATAATGGTACGCCCTTCATTATATAAATTGGTAAAAATATTCATTACATCCACACTGGACTTGGAATCCAAGTTACCGGTCGGTTCGTCGGCCATAATAATGGACGGGTCGTTGGCCAAAGCGCGGGCGATAGCCACACGCTGGCGCTGACCACCGGATAGTTCCGCCGGTAAATGGTCGAGCCGTTCACCGAGCCCCAACGAATCCAAAAGATAGGCGGCCCGCTCTTTGCGTTCCTTTTTGGGAACACCGGCATAGACCATAGGCAACGCCACATTATCTTGAGCCGTTAACTTCGGCAACAAGTTAAAACTTTGGAAAACGAAGCCGATTCGTTTATTGCGCACAAAGGCGAGCTCATCATCACTCAACGTGGCCACTTCTTCGCCGTCCAATTTATAGGAACCTGAAGTCGGTCTGTCTAAACAACCCAAAATATTCATAAACGTGGATTTCCCCGATCCGGATGGACCCATGATGGAGGTAAACTCGCCCTCATAAATATTGAGGTCAATCCCGTGTAGTACGGGCACTACCAGTTTACCGTTAACATACGTCTTGGTGATTCCTTCCAGTGAAATGACTGCTTGTTTCATCTGCATTCCTCCTAGAACATAGGCCCGCCGGAGTTACTCTGTTTGGACGACGAAGAACCTACATCACCACTGACAACAATTTCATCGCCTTCATTTAGACCTTTAGCAATTTCAATCGTCGTTTCACCGGTAAGACCGGTTGTTACACTGGTTCGTTCCGGTTTACCGTTTTTAATTACATACACGTATTCGCCCACTTTATCCGTACGCACAGCGGCCAACGGCACAACCAATACGTTAGTGCGTTCATCGCCGTAAATCGTAGCACGAGCCGTCATTGTCGGGAAGAAGTTCGACGCATCGCTTGGCGAAATAGCTACCTTAACCGTATAGTACACTACACTGCTGCTCGTCGTACCCATGTTACCTTTGGTACCCAAAGCAATGTCACTTACATAGCCGGTAAAGGTTTTACCCGGATGAGCATCCACCGTAAAATCTACGCGAGCGCCTTTTTTCACACTACCGATATCTGTTTCATCAACGGTCAAATAAATCTCAAGATTACTCAAATCAGCAACCGTTGCGATAATCATCTGCGTGGAAATACCGGTACTGATAGTCTGGCCCGCTTTTAACGGTGTACCGATAACCGTGCCGTCCATCGGCGAAGTAATGGTCGTATCGGATAAATTAGCTACTGCCCGATCATACGCAGCCTGCGCCTTCTGGTAATTCATAAGGGCTGTATCATAGGTCTGTTGCGGAATAGCCCCTTGCGCAACCAAGGTGCTGTAACGATCTAAATCATTTTTGGCATTTTCGAGCGTAGCTCGTGCATCATCCGCCGTTGCCTGTAATTGACGGGCATCGATGGTGGCAATCACCTGACCGGCCGTTACATGGTCATTTTCTTTAACCAAAACCTGCTCCAACATACCGGCTACGTTAGTGGAAATATCTACATAATTTGTCGGGTTGATAGTCCCCGTGGACGTAATAACCGAGGCAATATTCCCCCGCTCTACTTTCCCCGTCGTATACGAGGTCGCTTGTGTGTTATCTTTTGTTTTGAAATAATAAAAAGCGCCACCCAAGACCAGTAATATGAGGATGAGGATCCCCCAAAATTTCTTTGTCCGCCACATGTGCTTAACTCCTTTACTTAAAGACAAAATAATCAGGTCTCTCAATTTTCATATAATTAAAAAGCCCTTCTCGACTATACGGCAAAGAAGGGCTTTTCAGCTCATATATATAATCGATAATAATTATAGGTTTCACTAATGAGTGCTTAATGAACCTATCGAGCCAATACCGAAATCAGCTCATATTCCGATTCACTGATAGGATAACAACGTGTGCACGCTTCTTCATACGGCACCATTTCAATCTTGCCGTTTAAAACAGCGGTCAAACAATTACTCTTACCTTCGAGGAGAGCATCAATCGCTTTTTCACTCATGAGTGCCGCCATGGCCGCATCACGAGCGGATGGCGAGCCACCACGTTGCAAATAGCCAAGAACAGTAACACTCGGGGAAATATTGAGGTGCTTATTAATATAGCCGCACACTTCAAAACTGTGGTATGCCCCTTCCGCCACCATGATGATGCTGTTCGTTTTACCTGCATTATGGGAAATGCGAAGCTGATCGCACACTTCATCAAGACTCATAGGCTTTTCGGGAATAAGCACCATTTCGGCGCCGCACGCAAGACCGGCACGCACCGCCAAATGACCGGCACTGCGCCCCATAACTTCGACGATGGCTACCCGATCATGAGCCGTCGTGGTATCACGAATCTTGCTGACCGCATCAACGACCGTATTAAGGGCCGTGTCAAAACCAATGGTATATTCCGTGCCGCACATATCGTTATCGATAGTGCCGGGAATCGTAATTGTGGGAATCCCTGTTTGGCAAGCGCCATGGCACCCGCCATAGAGCCGTCACCGCCGATAACAACGAGAGCATCAATTTCGCGGTCCCGAAGAATCTGGGCCGCTTTTTCCTGGTTCTCCAGCTCCTTAAACTTTGTGCAACGAGCCGTCTTGAGCATCGTGCCGCCACGGTTGACGATAGCCCCTACATCACGTCGATTCAAAGATTCAAAATCATTTTTTAAAAGCCCTTCAAAACCGCGGCTAATGCCATATACGTGTAACCCTTCGTAAATCCCTTTACGAACCAAGGCACGCACCGCCGCATTCATGCCCGGCGCATCACCGCCGCTCGTTAGAATCGCAATATTTTTCATGTTGCTCTACCCCCATAGGACGTCGTTTTTTGAACTCCACACCTTCACGTGCTAACGTTTCGTGGATTGAATCAATTAAATTTTCAGTGCGACCATACGTCGTATCTATGACACAATCACACTTCTTATACACCGGTTTCCAGCGTTGCATCATCGTTTCTACAAAGCCCGCCACATCATCATAATCCATGGTCGGCCGTTTACCAATACGACGATTCACCCGCTTCACGATGCGATACTCGGAAGCCCGAATACCGATAATATACGCATACCGCTGTAAATATCGTACCGTCCGTACATCAAGGGGAAAATTACCACCTACGGAAATAATACACTCATGATACATGCAAACTTTCTTTAAAATTTCACGTTCCGCCGAACGAAAGAGCTTCTCGCCCAGCTTCTCATACACTTCGGCTATGGGCAAATTATAGCGCCGTTCCAAAAGTCGATCCGTATCAACGAACTGCCAACCTTTGGCTTCCGCTAAATTGCGTCCCAAATGACCTTTTGCCGCTCCCCATACGTACCGATTAAAATTATATTTCGTTTCATTACTTAATCCCGCCTATTACAGATTGTGTCATACATAATCACAACGAACAATTACCTGTTACTCCGTTCTCATTATGTACGATACCCATTTGATTCTATTCTACTACATCACAGCATTTAGTAAAAGTAATAAAACGATAAGGATTTAAGGAATTAAGAAAATAGTTTAGGTTTGGGGTGAGAGACATAATAAAAAAGCCATGACAAAAGTCACGGCTTTAGGTTAAGAAATAATATCAAACTGAATGTGAAGTTGATTGTTTTGTTTATTCAGTTGTTTAGGCTCTATTTGCAGTTCGGGACTATCTCCATTCAATTCTTCAACCAATGTGAAATAATCTCGTAAATTTCCTGTTACTTCTACAGATAAGCTCTTACCCTTCTTATTCTCCGTTTCTTCCATCGCTGTAATTGTTAATGCTTTACCGGACAAATATTTCATCAGTTTATCCTTTAAGGCTTCTTCAGTTATTTCTTTCTTGTCGGTCGACATAATCATCTCGTAAGCCTGACTGCTCACAACAACTTGATCTGCTTCATTTTGTAAAGTCTGTTGTTCTTGTATCGCTAATAAGTCACTTCTCTCCTGATGGAACCAGAGAACTATACCAGCTCCCAAAACTGTAAGTACCATGTAGCTACCGACTATTTGGTGTATCCTTTTTGGGTTGAGGTTTAGCCTTTTCAAACTTTCCAGATAATTGAAATGTATGGATTTTACGATTAGCATCAATTCCTTGTTTTGCATTAACAATAACTCCTTTCAAACTCCCCTTGAGCCGTTGACTATACGCCAATACGACCTCCGGTTTTGTACATATACCAGTTACGTTAAAACCATCATCAGTAAAATTAACGGTATCCAAAACTATCTGTGAATTTGCACAATCAACAGTGTGCAATAATATACTTTGACCGGTACTATGTTTTAAATCTTTTGTCAGTCGTTGCTGAATAACCTTTTCATACTTTTGAACTGCCTCGTGATTCGCGCTGCCTACCGCTTGCATTTCGTATATATCTTCATGCAGTTTCTGACTTGCATAGTATAAGTAAAACCCAAATCCCCATAGGAATATTACTAAGAACAAGGCTAAGATTCCAATCATTATGATTGCTGTTTTATGATGTCTACAGTACCGTTCACACCGAAACGGCCAAGTCAAAAAATTCACATCATTTCACCTGCCAACTATATTTTTAGCTATTAATGATTCAAATATCATTCAACGCGTGGTTGTTAATTTCTCATTTTTTGTATGCCTCGATATGCCAGACCAGTCGCCATATCCCACAAAAAAGGATCTGATTTTTCAAACATCACCTTTTCCATTTTCGCTACTTCTTTTGTTTCTTCAAAAGGAATAGCAGTAAGCTTACCATACTTCTCATAAGCAGCTTCACAATCATCGTCCGATAGATTGCCATGTATATCCCCGTATAAATAAAATCCGGAAATTCCACTTATACCATAACTGAATAAATCTACCTCTAAATCTTCCAATTCTTTCATTATATCAACCGAATCAAGCGGAATTTTATGATTACAAATACATACAAAGTTATACCAAGCTGTTAATTCCAATATATCCTCATGTATAATGCCGATTACAGCGCCTTCTTTTTCAACAAATCTATGTGCTATCGGTCCCGGTGCATAATCTATAATTTTTAGGTTTCCACCACTCTTTAAAACACCGGTTGCCAATTCATTAATATGCTCTTTTTTTAATGCTACTACGTATACTAATTTATCATTCCCGGAAGACCTAACTTGATTTGGTAAATTTATAGCTACAAAATCAAAATAATAACTATCTTCCGGCCATGTGACAAATTCAGGAACCGACCAATGTAGCATCTGATTAATCTCCAGACGTGATAATGGTGGAATAATCATAACTTTATCCTGACGTTCACCAAGAGCTGTTATACCTATAGGTTTATCTTCCAGGGAATATTTGCTTACCAAGTGCTTACAATCATTCATTAACGAATCTTGCGTTTTTCAACAATTGCATCTTGAATTATTATCCCCTTCTTAGTCTTCGCCATACTAATAGCAATTGTTTGCGCCTCTCCCATCGCAACCCCTATAAATTCTGATTTCATTCGCTAACCATCCCTTCATTAACAGCCTGTTAAAAAAAACTTACTAAATCTACATTAATATTTTTTGGCCACGGCCCTGGGTCTTCCCTAAAAACTACTAAATATTGTACGATTTGCCCTGTAATACGATTACGATATCGAACCTTAAATTCATTATTACTTGCCTGTCTGTTTAATATATATGACGCTGTATAATTATCGTCATTTTCATATATTGTTTCCTGAAGTGTAGGCATCAAATCACCTTTCTCACTGTATTCTCGTAACAAGCAACCAATGATACCCTCTGCTTTATAATTCATAGCAGTTAATGCTACTTCATCATGAGTAATCCCTACGATAATATTCATTTCATCACTCAATGCCGACCAAAATAAGAGTAATATTGTCCCTATAATAAGTGCCATATATGTGAAAAAACCACCTATATTGTTAGACTTAGCGCATTTGTTCTTTCTTCGCCCATAGTACCAGGGCTTGTTTTTAAACTTAAAAGGACACTTCAATATATCAACTCCTTGTCGGCGAATATTGAAAATAGTCTAAATTAGGAAGTACCGTAATATCCGTCCCTATCTTATATTGATTAGCATTCATTGTATTAGGTGTTCCCTTTACTTCGACTTGCCAATTCATGTGTATAGGACTTTTTGGTAAAAATTGTTCAAATGATTTTCCCCCTATAAGGGTGTCACTATGAGCCTCCCCCAAGACGGACTAATGGTAGGTGAGGATAATGCTTGTTTTTGACCATCACTTAAGACACGCCTAGCTTCTGTGCCCTCAATACCGAACCAACGTACACCATCATATAGAATATATTGGCCTGTACGACCAACCGTAACAGTCTTATCTGCACGTTTAGTAAAGTTAACTATTGTTAATCGTATCGTCATACTTTCTAATAAAACCTCATTTTCTATTTGCCATCGTTGTGCCCATTGCAAAGAGACTAACATTAAGCTTAATAAGGCCCCCATGGCAATACAAATAACAGTAGTACTAATTAACAATTCACCCAATAAAAATCCGGAATTACCTCTCTTTATTAGTAGCCGGTATTCCCTGCCAAATATACGTTGAGAAATGAAGTATTTCTTGATTTCCATAATATCCTGCTACCTCTAACTCCTTAACATCCATATTATGCACATGCTTAGAATTTATTGCCCTTAACTAATCTATATGGCTCCTTTACCTTAGGAAGTTCGCCCGGTTCTCCAAATTGTTGATAATTATATTTACTCTGTTCCATTGCTGTAATAGCAATGGGCACTATTACTTGTGATATTTTAGCGCTTCGCCATTGAATAATTAATGTCCCCATCATCGCCGTAACAGTCAGGATAAATAAGGCAACAATCATTGTACCGCCTAAAGTTTCAGCATATAAATATCCTTTAGAATGTTCCTTCAATCCAACGAATTCTCGGTGTTTGTTGTGAAAAAATATACTTTCGATATTTTCGCAATACATAATCATAGATTTCAAAACTATATAAATCACTCTGCCCATCATATTTACCTAAATATGCCGATTGTTTTGTTCTCGAATTATTTACCAACTTCATAGTATTAGGCACAAAAATTTCTTGATATCCCCATAAGGTAGCATATAAATTCACCTCATATGACGAATCACTTACGTATATTGTATTAAGTGGCCTTCCCTGTGTTCCGGATCCACCATTAAAAGAAAGTAATTGAGTTCGCTTAATTGTGTAATAAAATAGTCTACTCACTCGATCAAATTGCCAGTTTTCGCTCATGGTTTTTGATATAGCAAGCTGTGCCATCCCCAATAATAAAATTAATAATGTACTATAAATCAAAACTTCTATTAATAAAAATCCACCCTTACAATGATTTTTGCCATAATATATGTTCAAATTATTTATATAATGTTTCATAATATTGACCATAAATTTTCCCAAATATACATAATAGCTGCTGCACTACATAAAAAAGGACCAAATGGCAGTATACGTAGTACCTTACCTGAATACAGATAGTACAAAAGTACCCAACCGGTTCCACCGATAAGCGCCAATAAAATAGCTTGCCACAAAGCCAATGGTGATAACCATAATGTAAATACACTACACCATTTCACATCACCAAGACCCAAACCGTCGTTTGTTAATTTACTAAATAGATATCCTCCCACTAATACAATTCCTGCCATTTCAACAGTTTGAAAAAAAGAAATCCCCAATAACCATATCCGACTTATTCCAACTATGAGCAAAAAAACAGCACCCTCATCAGGCATAATCAGGTAATACTTATCGATGGTAGCGCCCATAAAAAGAGTGAAACCGAAGATAATCATTAAAAGACTTTCTTTTATATTTACCGTCAAATGGCTACAAATTAATCCGCCGAGCATTCCTATAAGAATGTAAATTAACATCAAAATTATAGAACGCCGTTCTCGTTCTATAACAATTTCTTTTAAGAGATAGAAAGCGGTTAATCCGGCCAATGCACCACTTATACCACCTACACTGTATTGTAACCACATATACTAACCACTACGTTCCTTTTATTACATCAGAGCTTACATGCTACTTAACTTATAAAGTTTAATCGATTAATTTAACCGATTTACTATTTTAGACGTTCTAAAACTATCCCCATAATTAAATTCTGATTCTCGTCTAATTTGCATTCGTATTATCAGTAGCCGTTACAACAATATGAGTACCTGTACCACCTGCATTGCTTTCAGATGTTACCGCATAATCTCCACCCTTTGGTGTTTTAACGGCTTCAGATAAATAGCCTGCTTTGTATAAATCTTCAACTGAAGGAACTTCATCAGTCCCTCTATCTACCATATAAAGTTGAGCCGCATTAGCAATTGTCTGTGTGTCTGCTTGATTTTAGCATCACGAGCTTTGTCCCCGGCCGATAAAAATTGTGGCATTGCCACCGCAGCTAAAATAGCAATAATCGCTACTACCACCATTAACTCGACTAAGGTGAAACCACCTTCTTTTTTACGTTTATTCACGTAAGGTTTTATGATACGATGCTAACCACTGTTTAACGCGTTCTCTAAGTGAAATATTTGTTACATTATCCATAAAAAAACTCCTCCTAACACTCTAATTACTAAACATGTTGCATTGCCGTCACTGCATTAAACATAGGCAACATAACAGCAATAACTAAGATAGCTACCCCTATCCCCATAAGAGATACCATAATAGGCTCCATTAATTGTTGTAATTTTGCCATATAACGGGAAGTTAATCGATCATAATAGGAAGCCCCATGATTCAGCATGGCTACCATATCCCCAGTCTCTTCACCTATAGTAATTAACTCCCAAAGAAATTCATTTCCCAATTTGGCCTTTTTTAAAGCGTCTCCAAATGTAGTTCCTTTAGCTAATAAATTATTTACTTGTGTTTGCAATAAAGTAGCATAGGGATTTCCCCATAATGATTTTGTTAATGTCAGCATATCTGTAATTGTTAAGCCACTGTCCAATAAAATCGCCCAAACCTTTGTAATTCTGGCCAAATAAAAGCAATCAAACCATTCATGCCCACTACCGCGTTGCCATATATATCTCAACACAACTAAACGAATATCAGCTTGTTGCCAGATACACCAAATCCCAAATATGAATAAGCCTAATAAACCTATGCATAAAGTTACGTGAGTTGTAACAAAATCTCCGAAACTAAATAATATTTTTGTAATGAATGGCAAAGGTACTTGCATAGACATAAATACTTTTTTAAAAGCCGGTAATATAAACACTACCGTCACGCCTATAAATATCATCATGAGTAACAATAAGAATGCCGGATACGCCGCTGCTCCGCTTAATTGTCGTTGCCACGCCCATTGTTTCTCATAGTATTCTTTAATTTGAGAAAAACTGTGCGCTAAGGTACCTGCAGCCTCACCGGCTTGCAGTAATGCGCAACCGATATTAGGGAACCCCACCTCTGTTAATACCTTTGAAAGGGGATTACCTCGCTGTATAGCTTCATTAATTACTGCATAAGGAATATGCTTTATCGGCTTAGCGCTCAGAAATTGCATAACACGACGTATAGAAATACCTGCTTCTAATAATAAAGACATACGATATGAAAACTCTATAATATCTTTATACCGCCACTTAACACTATTTACTTCAGAAGATTTTATTACTGCAACTTCAATAATATGCCATCCTTTATATTGCAATTTTTGAACTATTTCTTCACTTGATTCAGCCCATATGGTATCTTCTTGTATCACCCCCTTTGCGTCAAAGGCCCTATAGTTATACTGTTTCATAAGCCTGTTCCAAAACCTCCTTAAATTCACTACGTTCTCCCCATTCAGCTTTAAGAGCTGCCACTGCCATTTCCATTGTCTGCATTGGCGGTTGTGTTTCTTGAATTGATACAATTTGTGGTTCTTTACGTTGTCGAATCAAATTTGCTACAGCCGGTGTATTTAATAAAATATCTCTAACTACCACAAATTGTTTATCAAATCTTAATAACCGCTGACATAATACAGCTCTTAATACTTGAGATAGTTGAGCTCTCACTTCTTCTTGTTGAGAAGCCGGAAAAACCGAAATCATCCTATTAATAGCCATTACGGCCCTTTGTGTGTGTAAAGTAGCAAATACTAAATGTCCCGTTTCAGCCGCATGTAATGCAGCTTCCAAGGTTTCACGGTCACGCAATTCACCAATCATAATTACATCCGGATCTTCTCGTAACGCATCGCGAACGCCCGCAGCCATTGATTCCATATCTTGTCCCAATTGACGCTGATGAATCAAACTTTGATTATTTTCGAATGTAAATTCAATAGGGTCTTCCAAGGTAATAATATGCTTATGACACTCATCATTAATGCATTGTAAACAGGTAGCCAAAGTATAACTTTTGCCTGAACCGGTAGGGCCGGTAACAAGGACTAAGCCCTCTTGTAAATGAACAATACGATGCAATAACTTTCCTGCTTCCCCATTCGGCATCATCAGTGACTGATTATATAAAATGCGCAATGTACCACAACGTTGTTGTTTAGCTTGATATAAATGAACCCTTACTCTAATCTTTTTAAATGAAAAAGCGCTGTCTTTCGAAAATGCCGCATATAATTTACGTGCATCGGCCACTTTTTCTAATGAATCGCTAACTTTATTTTCCAAAGTTGTAACTACATTCAAATGACTATTATCCCTATTTTCATTATTTAGTTTGCCGCATTCACTTGCTTTTAAAATTTCTGTAAACAAAGCATCTGATACCTTAATCCCATTACACTTAACAATATCATTACCTAAGCGGAAATAAGGCTCCTGATGCAGTTCAAGATGAACATCTGTTGCCCCTTCAGCAATGGCCCGCTGCAACAATTCACTTAAACTCATAGTAATTCACCTTCAATATATTAAACTCCCCGAATTTCAATGCCGTTACGCCTTACTTCATCAACTGTAGTTAGCCCCATTCTTACAGCAAGCGTTCCTGATTCCAATAAAGTAGGTCTTACATATTGTTCACAATGTGTCCAATCTACCGAATTATCCGGTAAAGCTAATAATTCATACAGTGCCAATCGTCCACAAAAGCCACAACTCGTTTTTCTTCGTACCAAGCGCTGTGCTATAGCACCCAATAAAGTTGCTCGTACCAAATAATCTTCAATTCCCATATCCAATAACCGTTCTCGTACACCTAATGCTGTATTAGTATGTATTGTCGCCAACACTCGATGACCTGTTAATGCTGCTTGAACCGCTAATTCTGCGGTTTCTCTATCACGAATTTCACCAACCATAATCGTATCAGGATCTTGTCGCAAAACAGCACGTAATGCTTTAGGAAAAGTTAATCCTGCTTTTGGATTTATTTGCACCTGTATAGCACCCGGAATATCTGCTTCTACAGGATTTTCCAGTGAAATTACATTGTCTGTAACCGTATTTAATAACCTAAGTAACGCATATAATGTACTGGTTTTACCGGAGCCTGTCGGTCCTGAAATTAAAAGCAAACCATACGGCCTTTGCAATAAATTAATTACGATTTGTCGTACTTCTTCCGTCATCCCTAATTGCTCTAAACTTTTATAACAGTTTTCGCTGCCTACAATACGACATACTATTGTCTCCCCATAAACTGAAGGCAATGACGAAACACGAAGCATAACATCTTTTTTATCTTTGCCTTGCCAACACCAACGCCCGTCTTGCGGCAACCGTTTTTCACTAATGTCCATACCACTCAAAATTTTAATTCTGTTATTAACTTATCCGCTGCATCTTGCTCTATCTTTCATGTATATCGAGAACTCCATCAATTACTAAAGCGTATTAAATAACCATCCTTGGTGGCATCAAATGGATATCACTGG
>ENA-OQIW01000076-OQIW01000076.1-human-gut-metagenome-genome-assembly--contig:-NODE-76-length-21602-cov-3.116508_pt1 | contig 21602 bp, 21 predicted proteins | sample MGYA00242586_ERZ504751 | MGnify/ENA primary metagenome ERZ504751 (study PRJEB26092, sample SAMD00036349) | human gut metagenome | host: Homo sapiens | study: EMG produced TPA metagenomics assembly of...
AGGGTCCCGATGGTCGGGGCCGGGTCGCCGGTTCCGGTATGACTCTCTCGCCCTGTCGTTGATGATCCGGGGGTGTTGTCGCCGGGAACGGGGACGCCCGATGACCGCTGATAGGAACCAGGCCGGCTACACGGACGCTTCAGGGGCGCATGGCGTACAAGGGGGCGGAACATGGTCGAACGCGTCTTCGACCGCGTGAAGCACTACCGCAGGCCGCCACCCGCCACGACAGGCTCGACGAGACCTTCCTCCCCAACCTCCAGCTCATCCTCATCGCCATCTACCTGAAAAAACACAGCCAAAAACCCAACTAGTGCAAACACACGCTAATACGAACACCTCCGCCCCCGCACTCAGGCAATCCTCAGGTTACGATTGGCAGATATGAACAATTCCGAACAGGTTTCCGAATCGGCCGACGAATCAGCCACCGACCCAGCAAACGTCCCGGCACCCAACCCACCATTCGCGCCGCAACACATTCTGGTAACCGGTGGCGCAGGGTTCATCGGCGCGAACTTCGTGCACTGGGTGGCGCGTAACCATCCACAGGTCCATATGACTGTTTTGGATGCGCTCACGTATGCCGGCAAGCGCGAGAATCTCGATGGTGTGCCAGCCGCGAACCTGACCTTTGTGCATGGCAATATTTGCGATGCCGAGCTTGTGGAATCCCTGCTTTCCGGCTGAACCAACGCTCAGCAGCCGCAGTACCCCCGATTGACGCCATTGTGCACTTCGCCGCCGAATCGCATAACGATAATTCGATTCTCGACGCCTCCCCATTCCTCAATACGAACGTGACCGGCACGTACGTGTTGCTCGAGGCCGCCCGCCGCCACGATATTCGATTCCACCACATCAGCACCGACGAAGTGTATGGCGATCTGGCTCTGGACGAACCACGCAAGTTCACTGAAGACAGCCCGTACAAGCCGTCGAGCCCGTATTCCGCTTCGAAGGCGGCAAGCGATCATCTGATAAGGGCATGGCACCGAACCTACGGTGTCAAGGCGACAATTAGTAATTGCAGCAACAACTACGGGCCGTACCAACATGTGGAGAAGTTCATTCCCCGACAGATTACGAATATTCTCGCAGGTATCCGTCCGAAACTATACGGTACTGGTTCGGCGGTCCGTGACTGGATCAGCGTGGAGGACCATTGCACTGCGGTATGGGCGATTCTTACGCACGGACGAATCGGCGATACGTATCTGGTGGGGGCGAACGGAGAGATGAGCAACATCGATGTGCTGCGCATGATTCTGGAATGCATGGGACAGCCGTCAGACGCGTTCGACCATGTGAACGATCGGCCGGGCGGCGATAAACGCTATGCGATCGATGCAACGAAAATCACGCGTGAGCTTGGTTGGCGTCCCCGATTCACCGATTTCGCCGAAGGACTTGACGAGACAATCCAATGGTACCGGGAACATGAGGACTGGTGGCGTCCGGATAAGGACGCCACTGAAGCCAAATACCGTCTCCAAGGCCACTGAGCGAGGCCCCAACCGGAAGAGTTGTGGAGCGTTCGCCGTGTATTCGCATGCGGCAAAGGCCAAAAGCGAATACACGGCACGTGACTCAGTCCCTGCGGAACAGGTCCCTTGTGTAGACCTTGCCCGCCACGTCCGTGAGGTCATCGTTCCAACGGTTGGAGATGATCACGTCGCTTCGCGTTTGAACGAGTCCAAGTCGTGCGTGACCTTGCTGCCGAAGAAATCGGGGGCGTCGAGCGTCGGCTCATAGACGACGACCTCGATGCCGCGCGACTTGATGCGCTTCATCACGCCTTGGATGGCGGACTGACGGAAATTATCGGAACCGCTCTTCATCGTCAGACGGTATACTCCCACCACAGGTTTGGCGATGCCGTTCGCCTTGGCCCGGTCGACGAGCTCCTCGATTTCGTAGGCGATGAAGTCCTTACGTGTGCGGTTCGACTCCACGATCGCCTCGATGAGGTTCTGCGGCACCTTATCGTAATTGGCGAGCAGCTGCTTCGTGTCCTTCGGGAGGCAGTAGCCGCCATAGCCGAAGCTTGGGTTGTTGTAATCGTCGCGGATACGCGGATCCATGCACACGCCCTTGATGATTTCGTGCGTGTTGAGACCGCGGCTTTCCGCATACGTGTCCAACTCGTTGAAATAGGCGACGCGCAACGCGAGATAGGTATTGGCGAACAGCTTGATCGCCTCCGCCTCAGTGGTACCGACCACCAGCTGGGGGATGCCCCTCGACCCATCCGGGTTGACGCGGTCCTTCTCCTCCGGGGCGGCACCGTGGGCGAGCAGGTCCACGAACGTGTGCGCCGCCTGCACGGCCTCCGCATCATCCTGCGGCGCGCCGACCACGATGCGGCTCGGATGCAGATTGTCGTACAGGGCGTGGCCCTCACGCAGGAATTCCGGAGAGAACAGGATACGGTCGTCGTGGAACCGTTCGCGAATCTGCTGGGTGTAACCAACCGGAATCGTCGACTTGATGACAATCCATGCGGTTTGGTCGTACTTGCGGATCGCCTCGATCGCCGCCTCCACGCTGGACGTGTCGAAGTAGTTCTTCTGGGCGTCGTAATTCGTCGGCGTGGCTATCACTGCGTAATCCGCTCCCGTATACGCCTGTTCCGGTCGAGCGTCGCCTGAAAGTCCAACGGCCGCTCGCCGGACCGGTCCGCATCGAGGAATGCGGTGATCTTGCTATCCACGATGGGGCTCTTGCCGTTGTTGAGCAGCTCGACCTTCTCAGGCACGATGTCCAACGCGTGCACCTCATTATGTTGCGACAGCAGCAACGCCACCGACAATCCGACGTAACCAGTACCGGCAACCGCAATCTTCACGGGACACTCCTTCTACGATGCGCTACACGCAATTCTAACTACGATTAGTGCGATGCGCAGTCGCCTGCTACTCCTTGCCGACGCCCAAGAGGAACGGACTGGCCGGCAGATTCACCGAGTTGTACAGCATGCTGGAGCTGTTCGGCGCAAGACCCCACAGGTAACACACTTGCGAGATCTTTGTCACCTCATCGGAATGAACGATTACCGTATTGCCCTGTATAGAAGCGTCAGCAGTATAAAACACGCCGTCCTGGCCGGCGACCTCGAAGCCTTGAAGTGGGTTGGAAGCACTCTTGACGAGATTCGTTGCCGTCGCCTTCGTGATGTAATTCGGGGTCATTGCGCGCAGTCCTTTTGCTGTGCCTTCCGCGAATGTCACAGTACCGGTGGAAGCGTCTTCCTCCATCGCCGATGCCCGTCGCGCCAACGGTCCGGACGGCACCGTCGATTCACTCGATTCCCTTGAATCGGTCATCGCCAACCATTGTGTCGCCATACGCGCGGCGAGAATGTCTTTGCCAAGCGGATGGATGACCTTCGACGTACCTTTGTCCGTGTCGATCGAAACAGTCATCGCCAGATGCTCCGTCGTGTTCACTGCCGCACTGTCCAGCACGTCGAGCTGCGCCTGCCGAACGATGGGCGCGTATAGGGTTCCCACTCGAGTATCGTGCGAGCTGTACGCATAGGAACGGCAAATCATCTTCTCCGAATACCGCACGGTACTGGTTGATGAGCACGGCGAAATTACTTTTCATAGCGCAGCGCCGTAGCTTGGGTGGCAGTATCGTCTTCGCCTTGGTGCCACAACACGCCGGCGACACGATATCCGGTCAGCGGTATGACGTGGTTGGCGTAGATACTGCCACCTTTCATATGCAGTGCGATGCCGGTGCCACCCCATGAAATCTGGATGATACCGACAGGCACATTCGGATGTTTCGCCCGCAGTTGCGCGGCGAACAGTTGCGGCAGGTAACCGAGATATTGCGCGTCGGAGCCGGTCGCGGGTGCCCATTTGGTCGCGCTCACCGACCTAAGCGGCAGCGTGACGCTCAGTCCGTTGGCGGATGATTTGTTGGAGCCGCTGGCTTCGGCCGTGCCGGATGCGGCGCATCCCACAAGCATGGTCATACCGACGAGCAACATGATGGCGGCGCACGTTCTTCGCGCCACTGCGAGCGCTCTCATACGAACCATCACGTGGGGGCAACGCACGGATAGCATCACCTGACAAGCTGATTCTTCCGTTCATGATCCAATCACTCATTCGTCTGCCGATTTGTATACTGACTGGTATGGTACAGGCACAAACTTCAGGTTCGGCCACGACGTTCGGCGCGGCCTCCACAGCCCAGCAAAACACGTCGGAAACGCCGGATGACGCATGCTGGGAAACGGTGAACAGGGTCGTTTATCCTTTGCATGATGCCGATCAGACGATGCCGTTGTACGCGGTGAACTGGCATCCCGCGTATTTCGATCCGAGCGTGTTCGACGAGCGCGAGAATCTGTACAGTGCGAATCCGAACGGCATGACGCGTTCCGAGCTCGCGCGGCTCATCGCACAGGGCGGCGTACGGCGAGCGAGAGCCGCACGGCTTCGCCGTCGATTCGCGCAATACGGTCACATTAGCGGCGGGCACGCACCTGTCGTGCTGCACGTACTTCAACGCGTTCCCAGCCGGATACTGGCGGTATTGGACGCGGGTGAGTAACGTGCGGTTCTCCGCGTGGACGTCGGGCAAGGGCACGGTGACCGTGTTCCGTTCCACGGCACGCGCTGGCGGCACCGGTGCAGTCGTTCTCCATCGACACAAAACATGGCGACGGAGGCACGCAGCGCGTCGAGGCGTTGCTTTCGTTGAAAGGCATGCTGGACGGCGGCTTCTACTGGTTCGACGCTCGTGCGGACGAGGATGCGTCACTGACCGTGGGCGGCGCGGTCTGGCAAGTGCCGGCCTGTGACCGTCGCACGCCGCAGCCGGGTACGGTGTCCGTGGCGATTACCACGTTCAACCGTCCGTCGTATTGTCTGGACCAGTTGCGCGCGATTGCCGGAGAGCCGGAGCTGCGAGTCCGGCTGGATACCGTGTACTGCACGGATCAGGGCACAGATCTGGTATGCAATCAGGATGGTTTCGCCGCGGCCGCCGACGATCTGGGCGGTCAGCTCACGTATCTCCAGCAGGCGAATCTGGGCGGTTCCGGCGGGTTCTCGCGCGGCATGTTCGAGACAGTGAAAGCGGGACGCAGCGACTATACGCTACTGCTCGACGATGATGCGATCAGCGAACCGGAGTCAATTCTGCGCGCAGTACAGTTCGCGGACTATGCGGCACGCCCCGTGCTGGTGGGCGGCGGCATGTTCCATATCGACCACAGGACGGTGCTGCACGTGCAGGGCGAACGATTCGACCCACGTTCGATGTGGATGTACCCGTCGCGAGGCGCGGAGTTCAACCATGATTTTCGCTCGGAACCGTTGTCGGACAGCCCGGCCCTACACAGCGTGAAGTTCTCCGATTTCAACGGCTGGTGGTTCTGTCTGATTCCCACGGAGACGATGCGCGCCATCGGTTTGGGTCTGCCTGCGTTCATCAAGTTCGACGACATCGAATACGGTGTACGCGCGAAAAAGCATGGGTTCCCGACGGTGAGTCTGCCCGGCGTGGCCGTCTGGCATATGGGGTGGCACGACAAGGATCCGGCGCGTAGCTGGGAGGAATACTTCCAAGTGCGCAATCGGTGGGTGTGCGCGTTGCTGCACTATCCAAATGCCGGCAAAGCAAGCGTGTTTCGCATGCTGTATGAGGAAGCGAATCTGGGACTGCGCATGTTGTATTCGGGCATGGCGTTGAGCCAGATGGCCCTCGCCGATGTTCTGAAAGGTCCGGCGTATTTCGTGGATTCGCTGCCGTCGAAGCTGGGCGAGGTACGCAAGGCGCGTTCCGGTTTCGCGGACAGTACCACGTTCACCAGCCGTTGGATTTACCTGAGCCTGGCGATCATGCCGAACGCGACTGGGCGCCACAGAGCGCACGCGATGTGACAAAGCAAGGTATGAAGGCTGTGTTCGCTGCGCTGCGATCCCGCGTGGACGGTTCCAAGGACGAGGCCCCACAGGTGGCGGTTCCGGCACGGTTCTCCATCTGCCATCATTCATCGGCGTGCGTTCCGCCTTGGTCACTTCAGCCGATGGGGATTCGGTGGCATGGTTCCGTCGCGATAGCAAGCTCTACCGCCGCAACATGCGCGTGTGCTTCGGCCTTGCATGCAAACTTGCTCGTAACTGGAAACGCCTGTCACGCGAATACCACGAATACGGCGTCGCTTCCATGGACACGTGGGAGCACATCTTCAAAGAAGCAGAGTAGCCGGAACGATAACACGGTGAGAATAGGAATGCCCGTTGCTTTGGCCACATCGGAGACCAAAGACAACGGGCATTGCCATGTCAACCGGTCAGTTCACTCTGGTTCAGGCTTCAGGCCGCTGCGGGAAATCGACCTTCGGATTGAACGTGATGGCCTTGAGCAGCTGACCGTAGATCTTGCGACGCAACGGCTTCGCGACGCGGCCGCGGCGCATGGCGTTGTGCACCACGAGACAGAAGTAGAGGTACTGCCACACATTCCTGTGATGCAGACGATAGGAGCCTTCGTTGCGGGCGCCGTAGGAGAACTTCCACACGTTCCTGTCGTTTACCATGGAATAGTTGACGCCTTGGTTCATGCCCATGTCGTGCAGCACAATGCTGTCAGTCACTTCCACGCCGGGGCACGACTGTGTGATGCGCAGCGTGTATTCGGCGTCGTCGAACCAGATGAAGTACTCCTTGTACGGCAGGCCGAACGCCTCCATCACCCAACGCGGGATGAGTACAGACACGAACGAGCAGGAGGTGACCATGACCAGATTGTCGTAGCCCATGGCCTGCAGACGTCCCCAATCCCAAGTAGGGATAGGGTTGTTCATTTCGGAGATGGACCGTCGATGAACTTGACCATGGAGCACACGTACGGTACATCGGTGCCAAGTCCGGCGACCGCATTGTCATAGCCTTCGAGCAGCTTCGCCAGAGCGGCGGGCTGCGGGTAGCGTCATCGTCGAAGATCCACACGAAGTCGGCTCCGAGTTCGTAGCCTTTGCGCATACCGGCGGAGAAACCGCCTGCACCACCCGCATTCTCCGTCAGCGTAACGATGGTGATACGGACCTTGTCCTTCAACGTGAAGTCGCGTTCGTATTCGGCAAGATATGCAGCGGTATCGTCCGTGGAGGCGTTGTTGACGATGACGAGATGCTCAGGCAGTCGCGTCTGTGCTTCCAGTGATGCGAGGACGTTCTTGAGTTTTTCAAGACGGTTGTAGGTGACGACGATTGCGGCGACCGTAGAGGTATTTGCGGATGGCATGGCTATTTGTTCCATTCGTTGAGAAGCTGGCAGAACAGACTGTTGGCGGTTTGTTTGTGTGAGAAGGTTTCAAGGCGGTTCTTCTCGACCTCCCACAGTTTGTGGCGGTCCATCTCATTGCCGTTGAGATGCATGAGCGCACGTTTCGCGTCATGGATGAACGAGGAGGTCATTCGGCGCAGCAGTCCCTGCGACGGCACGAGGGTTTCCTGAGATCCGACGTTCGCGGAGAGCACGGGGATGCCAGCACTAATGGCTTCGATTGTGGTGAGCGTGATGCCCTCGTTCACGGAGGATACGAGCAGCACGTCGGCATCGGCGTAGGTACGCGATACCGGAATGCTCATGGGACGGCGTTCGATGACATCATCAAGGCCATAGCGTTTGATGAGCCATCGGTGAAGCTGTCCATATCACCACTGCCGTGCATGATGAAATGGTATTGGCCGGGCGCGGCCTGCTTCATTGCCTTGGCGACGAGAATGAACGCGTCGGGGCGCTTCTGGCGGGACATACGGCCGACGAACGCCACGTTGAACACCCTCGGGTCGCGGCGTTCCGCATAGCTCACGTGTTCGGAGTCGGCGGTGAGTCCGACGAGAGGCGCGTCGACGACTTTGGAGGCGGGGATGTGGTGGATGTCTTCCATCCAGCGCTCCAGCTGCGGGGAGATCACGTGATGCAGGTCGATCCACTCGTCGTGCGCGAGCGATTCACGCGGGAAGCCGCCTTGGAACATGTATTCCACGATGTGCAGCGAATCCACGATCTTGACGTCCGGGAAGTACTTCTTCACCCACCAGGCATTGTCGTACATCCACTGGCAGTGGTGAATCATGATGCCGCGGATGTCGAACTGTTCGAACAGGGCGCGAAGAATCGGGACGTCACCGACGCGGTACTGCAACGGCTGAGTCAGGGGAATCACGAGCGCGCCATCGCAGATGGGATCAGTGATCCATGGTTGGTGACCGTCGGAGTCGGTAAGGACGATGGGCAGGAAGCCTGCTTCTTTGGCGAGCTGAATGGTTTCCATGCCCCAGCGTTCCGCACCTCCGGCTTGGAGCCAGTGCATGGCGACGATAACGGCCTTGGGCGCGTCGAGAATTCGAGTACCCGGCTTAATCTCAACCCATGGATGATGGTTAGCTTCGCTGGCATTCGCCGCTTCAATGGTGAGCGGCTCATACAGTCGCACATTATTCCGAGCCTTCCGCTCTCGTTCCGCTCGTTGCAGTTCACGGATACGGTCAAAGGCGACGGGCCAGCGATATTCAAGTTCGTTATACAGTTTAACGGCACGACTCGCGTTGGGCGCATGTTCCCAGATGTCTTCATCTGTAGCATCATCCGGCGTGAGCAGGATATAACGATCATTGCGATCGACGAGCTGCTCATCCCCAGCAAAGTAGTGAGGAGAGAATACCGACTGCGCGTTCACGGTAGAAGTGGCATCGAACTCTCCAATGGGCTCGCGCCCATCATCCGACGTACATGAACCTCCGAGGGTGGACGTATCCGTCAGACGGGGATACTGCCATTTCTCACCCATGTAAATCCGGTAGTGTAAGGTCCGGCCGGGTTGAATGAGTGAGTGGTAGTTGACCGCCGCCACAACAAGTTTGCGTTGACGGTTGCTCAGCGAGTCCAAAAACTCACATGCGTCTTGATCTAGTTGAGAGAATCGGCACATGAGTTTCATTGTACGCACGCGGGGCGAAGTACGACCATCTACTACCGGCACACGGCCGACGAGCTCGACCTGCCGGACGAGCTGTGGGAACTGGTGCGCGTCAAGGCCAACCTGCTCACCCCATCCAAGAAACCCATCGCTCGCGACAGTGAACCCGGCCAAGCCCGTCCGCCGCATCCACGATATCCAGAACCGGCTCGAGACCATGGCCGCGCCACGCACCGCAAGGCTGGCCAGACGTACGGGCCCGGACATGGCATACTTGAACAAGACGCTCGCAGGGATCGCGGGTGTCGAACCGGAATACAACGAAACCCCCACAAGCCGACAAGGAATAGGATTACACGCTCACTTTCCGATGAGGCACTCCGACCGTGCAGCTTAAGTGGAACTTACTGCACAGATTCATCTTGCTTCATATTGCTGACATAGCCATCAAAACGATTAGCAAACAAATCCGGAGAATCCGAATACCATCTATTGAAATAATCTTTCAAAGTCATAATATCTTCGGCTTCAATAGGGGACACTCTCTCATAAACATGAACTACGACAGGGCCGTCAAACTGAAACGATCGACGTTCAACATAATGACGCCCAAGAAAACTAGAGGAATCCTGCACCAGACTATTGAGTGCAACAACAACTCTTTCGTTCTCTTCATTCATGTGCAAGGAAACTGGAGTAGATGTAACAACAAAACGCGCATCAAAGAATTCAGTATTAAAACCATCACGCGAATCGACATCAGCTGCAATAACAGGAAAAGCTGATCCTACTACATCCGGAAGCAAAGTCGTATCGGCAAGAGAATAGTTTAAGTTAGCACTCGCAGCAGCAAAATATACCGCTTCTCCATTCACGGTCTGCTGACGAAGGTATGTAATCAACTCACGTTTCTGCGTAACATCATTTTGCTTGATAGGACGAACTACACTTTGCTTACCCAGCAGAAGACTAATCTGAGAAGGAACAGACACAACAGAAAACCCTTGCAACAAGGAAACGACTGATAGAGCAACTACTATTAGATTAATGACAGTGCGCACATCACCATTCTTCAACAGATTTACGCATGAAAAGAATGGAACCGAAGAAAAAATTTCAATAAAAAAGAGAATAACATACCAATGCTGTTCTCCAAAGTCCTGAACATGCCAGAATACCACAGAGGACAACACAGCACCCAGAAAGACAGACACGGGTAAAATAATAGACTCACAGAAATCTGTTTTATTCAAAACCGATAGACGAGAATATACGATACACAATATTACGACACTAATTAAACCAACAATAAACCAAAGCAATCCGATTCTGTTGACGACATTAAGAATCTTGGCGGGATAAGAATCATAGACAGTCCAAGCACTATAGGATTGCGAGTACTGACCTCCGGCGGATCTAAACACAAAAGGCCGAAAGACGGACATAAGAGGAAGCGCGACGACAATAGCCAACGTGGCCACACGGAAGCATAACAATTTAAAGAGCGCGATGCGACCGGCACTTGCATTTACAACAATCGCACCTGTCCAATATATCAAACAGCATAAAACCATCCCAATAACACCGAAGATAAACCACCTTCTAAGCAAAAACACACCGCATAGGCCTAAGCCAATAAAAATAGCCCCAAAACGTCTCTTTGGGAAGTTTACATCCATCAATGCAACAAGTAAAGCAATAAATAGAACTGCGGGTACGGCATCAAAATAGCCTAAAAATATAGGCGCAAGAAACGAGGGAGTAAACAAAGAGAAAGCATACGCGGCAACAAAAACTCCAGACGAACCATTAGACACACTCGAACCCATTGATTTGGATACGATGAACCCTGCCATAAGCAATGCGGCTGGAACGGCAGCAATACATGACTCAATAAACACAGCCCCCTTCCATGACGGGAAAAGATATACTGGGAAAGACATAATCCACGACAACAGCAAATTATAATCCGAGTAATTCACACTGTAGACAACTTGCCGAAAAGTATCCACAGCTCCATTCTGCAGACTGCGATTAAAGCCTAATGTATTGTTCCAATAATTGGCGTAATCCCATATGGGAATAAAGTTATATTGAGACAAGTAGATGCCAGCAAATACAAGAAAGACAAAAGTAAGGACAATCAGAGAAATTGCCGCACGGAACTGTAATTCAACGACAACTTTCAACGCCTGAGTATTACGCACTATTAAATATACAATAAAGTAAAATCCAGCAATGCCGATCATACTCAATGCAATAAATCGTCCTTCATGAAAGGACATCATAGAGACGGCAACGCCAACTAGTGTCAACACTGCTAAAAAAGCTCGATTATTGATAGCCAGTTTGCCTGCAATCATCTTCATTTCTTTACCTTCGCATATCTATTATATTTCACTTACACTCGCGAAAGAAGCACCTTTTCTACGGGGTGCACAATTATTGCATCAATTAGCCAAGAAATGCAACTTAGAACAATAAACACAATAACGATAATACACACTCCCGCCATAGGCGTAGAATAGGCAGAGAGAGGGTAACTCATTTTCGAGACGCAATCCCATACAATGCGAAATCCGAACCAGTTCTCGTGGATGAGGTAGATGCCGAAAGTGGTAGGCGCTATGGTACAGATAGCTCTCTGCACAACCTCCGGGGATTGGTTCATATCGACACGGCTTACCATGATGAACACCAACATACCGATGATGATGGGGAAGAGAACAATGCCATCATGAATCCGGTTTTTCCACCCCATGAAATCCACCAGCCATGATTGTTCCGATATGTAATGGTTGAACGCGACCATGAGCAACGTCAACGCTACGATTATTCCAATCATTGGGAGAGTTCTGAACCTATCCTCATAATCTTGATAATACTTGCGCAACCATCCGCCTATCAGATATCCTAACATAGCATAGACGAGATTGTTCCAGTTCGAAGCACGTTCGAAGATGAGAATCTGAATACTGAAGAAACCCAGTAGCACAATCAACATCTCCATGGAACGCTTTGGCAACGTATTAAACAGTGTATTGAGATATGGTGCGACTAAAAGCATCAGCAGGTACGCACCAATGAACCAGTAACTGTTGTAGAAGAACGGGAATAAACTGGCCAGTATCGACCGATACAAATCCACCCCATGCATTATCGCTCCACCGCCATAGGATAATGATGGAATGCACCCAGTAAGAGCACGATAATGAGAAAGGCCACGGAATAGCAGAACATCTGCAACCAAGTCTTTACCAAACGATTCCACTTGAACGACTTCTCCACCAGGAAGTACCCGGAGATGATGAAGAAGATGGATACACCCACCTGGCCGTACTGCACAATCACGAATCGCAATGCCGACCACCAGCCAGGCTCTTGTGGAAGAACCACTCGCAGCTGATGATGGTCCCAGTCGAAATGAATAACGAAATGGCACGTCAGAATCAGGAACATCGCGACAATGCGCAACAGTTCGATGGACACGTTCCTTGCGGCAGGTTTTTGGGGCATACTAGTTCCTTCCCTCGCCCGCATAGTCGATCATGGCGATAGATCGTCCATACGTCGTCTCCAGTAAATCCGTACCTAATATAGGGGGAACCTTCGAAGTGCTGACCGGCTGCAGGGGTATACTGTCCGCATATTCTGTCCTTTCGAAGAAGCGGAGCCGGCGTGGAAGCAGTATCATCACCCCCCTTGTTTCGGTCATCATCCCGCGTATAACGCGCAGGAGTATGTCGCCGAGTGCGTGACGAGCGTCATCAAGCAGACTGCGAAGGACATCGAGGTCATCGTCGTCGATGACGGTTCGACCGACGATACCCGCGAAATCGTGGCGTCCATCGCCGAACGGGATGCTCGCGTCACGTTGCTCACGCAGTCCAACCAGTACGCCGGCGTCGCCCGCAACAACGGCATGGACCACGCCACTGGGAAATACCTGTATTTCCTCGATGCCGACGACTTCATCGAACCGGACACGCTGGAAACGATGACCGGCATCGCGGAACGCACCGGCGTGGATATCGTCGTCGCCCGGTCGAACAGCATGATGCCGAGACCCATGAGGAAGCGCTCATCGACTACACCATCAAGGACATGTCGACGAGACAGGTGCTGCATAACGCGGATTACGCGGGCACCACGTTCCAGAGCTTCATCGGATGGCCGTGGGATAAGCTGTTCCGCGCCGATTTCATCCGCGAGCGCGGCTTACGCTTCCAGGCGCTGCGCACGACGAACGACGCGTTCTTCACGTTCGTGGCGCTGGCCATCGCCCCGTCCATCTACTGCACGGACGCGATGCTGTTCCACCACCGCACGCACAACGCCACATCGCTGGAGGCGACGCGCAGGAAGAGCTGGCAGAACGCGCTCAACGCCGTCACGACAATCGGCGACTATCTGAAAACTACGGATAACTACACGCTCACCAAGCGTAGCTACGAGAACTGGGTATCCCACTTCATCTTGTGGAACGTGCAGTCGCTGGAACGTCCGACGGCGGTCACAATGATGGACGCCTCCTACCCGCTGCTGGAGGCACTGCCAGACGACAAGGACTACTACTACGAGGAACGCGACTATCGTTTCGTCGAACTCGTGCGACAGACCCGCTCCCAGCTGATTCTCACCGCGTTGGACGGTGATTGGCATGTCGGCGACCTGTGGAAGCAATTGTGCGAAACCCGTGATTGGGTGGAGGTGTTGGAGAAACGCATCACCAACCGCGACCACACTATCGAGCCCAGAACCGCCAGATTCATGATCTTGACCGGCGCGTGCGCAGCATCTACCATTCGGTCTCGTATCGACTAGGTAACGCGGCGATCAAACCGCTTTCCATCGCGAAGGATTTGCTCGGCAGGAAGAAGTAGCGGCGCAAGCCCCCCACATACCCGCCTCCCACTAGAATATGTGGGAACGCTGGGCAGAGACACTGGCGGCAGACGCCATGTTGTCTCGCATGAGTAGGATAGGACGCTTGTGAAAGACGTGATCAAACGCCTCCAGGAGAGGTACCACTATGCGCTGGTCGTATTCAAGGAGCTGGTGAAGACCAACTTCAAGCTGCGCTACCAAGGCTCGTATCTTGGTGTGCTGTGGTCGGTGCTCCAGCCACTGATGCTGTTCACCGTCATGTACGTCGTGTTCGTCAAGTTCCTCAAGTTCACGGACGGCACGCCCACCTTCCCGATTTCGTTGCTGTGCGGCACCTGTCTGTGGCAGTTCTTCACCGAATCCACAAGCATGGGCATGCGTTCCATCGTGGACCGCGGCGACCTGCTGCGCAAGATTCACTTCCCGAACTACATCATCGTGGCTGCCACCACGATGGGGTCGATGATCTCCCTAGCCATCAACCTCGGCGTGGTCATCCTCTTCGGCTTCTTCGCGCACGCGCACTACACGTGGCGCGTGATCACCGTGATCCCCAGCATCCTGCAGCTGTACGCAATCTCGCTCGGCGTGGCCCTGCTGCTCGGCTCGCTGTACGTGTACTTCCGCGACATCGGCCACATCTGGGATGTCATCCTGCAGGCGCTGTTCTACGCGACCCCTATCATCTACCCGCTGTCGATGGTGCAGAAGAACCCGGAGTTCAGCTGGGCCGCCGACTTCATGATGCTCATGCCGACCACGCAGACGATCATGGACATCCGCCACAATCTGCTGTCGCCGGAATACGTGCCGACCATCTGGACCGTGGTGGACAACAAGATCCTGTGCCTGATCCCCTACGTGCTGTCCGTGCTGGTGCTGTGGCTGGGCGTCCACGTCTTCCGTAAGTACAGCGCCAAGTTCGCGGAGGTGCTCTGATGGCCGACAATACCATCGACAACACGACCAACCCGACTAACCCGAACGACGACCGTCCCGTCGTCCTCAAGGTCGACCATGTGGCGAAATACTTCCGCCTGCCCACCGAACAGGCCACGGGCTTGAAGATGGCGTTCCTCAACTGGACGAAGGGCATCAAGGGATTCACCGAGCAGCATGTGCTCAAGGACATCAGCTTCGAGGTGCGTCAGGGCGACTTCTTCGGCATCGTCGGACGCAACGGTTCCGGCAAGTCCACGCTGTTGAAGATCATCTCGCAAATCTACGTGCCCGAAAAGGGCAGCGTGTCCGTCAAGGGCAAACTGGTGCCGTTCATCGAATTGGGCGTGGGCTTCAATCCGGAGCTCACCGGCCGCGAGAACGTGTACCTGAACGGCGCGCTGCTCGGCTTCACCCGCGAGGAGATCGACGCGATGTACGACGACATCGTCGAGTTCGCGGAACTTGAGGACTTCATGGACCAGAAGCTCAAGAACTATTCCTCCGGCATGCAAGTGCGTCTCGCCTTCTCCGTCGCCATCAAGGCGCAAGGCGACATCCTCGTGCTCGACGAGGTGCTCGCCGTGGGCGACGAGGCGTTCCAGCGCAAGTGCGACAACTTCTTCGCGCAGATGAAGAAGGACCCGACCAAGACGATCATCTTGGTCACGCATTCGATGGACGCGGTGAAGCGCTACTGCGACAAGGCCATCCTCATCAAGGACGGCGAGATTGTCGTCTCCGGCAACAAGGATGATGTGGCCGACCAGTACACGCTCGAGAACCTCAAGGTCCAGGAGGCCGAACAGAAGGCTCATGCCGCAGCCGTGAACGCTGGCACCGAATACCCGGCCGGCCTGAGCGAACGCGTGCCCGTGCTGAACGTGCGCGCAGAGGACTCCCAGCTGGTGAAAACTGCAGATCCGTTCCGGTTCCTTGTGGATTACGAGTTCAATGAGGATGTGGAATTCTACCTGACGCTCACCCTGCTGGACATGAAGCGCGGCGGCATCATCTACGATACGGCCGCCGACCTGCATCAGACGAAGCGCGGACGCCAGACCGTGACGTTCGAGCTGCCGCTCGACGCGATCTGCAATGGCGATTATCGCCTCACCGCGCAGCTTCGTTCCTTGCCTGACCCGAGCAACATCAAGTCGAACCAGCAGCTTGCCTACACGGACGAAAGCCGCTCCTGCGACTTCGCCGTGCGTATCCCCGGCAACGAGGGCTACGGCCTGCTGAATAAAAGCTCGATGCAGGTGAAGCAGCTGGACTGATTCAGGCGAGTTTTTTCGGGGGTGTCGGCATCATATGATGCGTCGTGTGACGCCGTCATCCCCACCACCAAATACGTTAATTACAAACATCAGAGAGGATGTGTCTCCATGCATTGGAGCAAAGGAAAGAAATTGCTAGTACGATCCCTGTGTGTTCTTACTGCTAGTAGTCTGATGGCTGCCCCCGCTTATGCTGCTTCTGCCACGTCAATCACCCGACTGGACGGAAACACGCGCTATGAGACGATGGGGCGCGTAGTACAAACAGCGTTCCCGAAACAATCCGACTATGCCGTACTAGCTTCAGGAGACAACTTCCCCGATGCTCTGGCTGCTTCCTCACTTGCAGGTGCATTAAAAGCACCCATCATTCTGACAAGCTCCACGACTCTTTCAAGCGAAGCAAGGAATGAGCTTCAACGGCTAGAAGCCCGAACCGTAGCAATTGTCGGAGCTCATCCGCCGTATCGACTGCCGTCGAGAATCAGGTGTCCCAAATTGTTTCAGACGGAACGGTTGTTCGATTCTCAGGAGAGACTCGTATCGAAACAGCATTGTCCATCTATCGCAACGCGCCTAGACAACTCCCCGTAACATGGTCCCGAACAGGCATCGTGACCACATCATCCAATTTTGCCGATGCATTGTCGATTTCTCCATATGCCTATTCCACAGCTTCTCCGATATTCTTAACAGACAAGAATGGATTGGAACCAGATGTACAACAATCACTCTCTCATTTCGACTTCGATAAAGCAATAATCGTTGGCGGTTCTGCAGTGGTGCCCAATATCGTAGAGATCCAACTGTCAAATCAGCAACTTTCAACAACAAGATTGTCTGGCAATACCCGCTATGATACCAGCAACCAAGTCGGACGTTTTATACTAAATGAATCTGTATACACTCCGAGCGACATAGTATTTACCACCGGAGAGAATTTCCCAGATGCCTTGGCGGGAAGCGCTCTTGCTGGCACCCGAAACACTATTCTATTACTAGCAGGCAATAAATATTCTCCCACCATACCGTTCGCCGAACAAAATATTTCTTATCCTCAAAACATTTATGTTTTAGGCGGTAAAAATGCTTTCACCTCACCAACTATCAACTTTATTTCTCTGCGCTATGGCCACGGAGAGATAGAACCAGATCCAAGTGAATATGTGAATGAAAGCGGAGTCACGCCTGGCGCGTGGTGCAAAAAGAGAGATCGCGGAAAGAAAGCACTCAGCAAACATGGAACCGTGATGATCTGCTCGGCAGATCCAGAAGATCCCGACACATATCGTTGGCGTGAGTATACTGGCTGGTAAAGCTAAAGGACATGCCTCGAAGTTCGACTCACACTGGTACTGTTTTATCCCAAGTTTCTGCTGGTAGCACTCTGGCGTTCGCGGGCGTGTGATGAAGCAAATCCATAATTTCAATACGCGCCCGATTATTCATTGATAAAGTTCATAGAAGCTGATATACTCTTTCACCACGCTTAAGAAAGCATTGAGCTGAGTAGACACTATCCCATATGCTTATGAGCATGAGCATAGATATTCGCGCATGGTTCTGGGAGTCAAAGAACAGGGTACGTCGGACGACAACGCACCTTGGACGACGGATTGCCAGCAAACAACGCATCATCGCCTCGTTGACATCATATCCGCCACGTATGGCCACTATTCATCTGGCCATACGCTCCATTCTTGCGCAACGCACACTACCTGACAAAGTCGTTTTATGGCTATATGAAGGAGACTTCCCAAATCGGGAAGCGGATCTCCCTGATACACTCATGCATCTCATCGGACATGATGTTGTAATCCGATGGGTTTCAGAAAACCTGAAACCGCATAAGAAGTACTACTGGGCGCTACAAGAATTCTCAAAAGATCTTGTAATCACATTCGACGATGACTTGGTATATCCTAATACCTATATTTCCGAGCTTATGAAGCACATCGGGCGCATCCCGAGGCGGTAATCGCCGCGCGCACGCATCTGATGATGTTCAACGAAGATGGTTCTCTAAAACCTTACGACCAGTGGATTTACGAAGCTCCCGCGCGTTATCCCTCCATGGTGAATAAACCATCGATGCGTCTGTTCGCCACTAGTGGCGCCGGAACCCTGTTCCCCCCGAATGTGATGTCTCCAGAGACTTTCGACATGGCTGCAATTCGCGCTACAGCTTGAATGCTGACGATGTTTGGCTGAAGGTCATGCAGGTCATTGGCCATGTTCCGGTGGTTGCCGCTACCGCGAATCAGATTATCGCCAATATTCCTCTTGCTGAGGCACAGACACGGAATCGCCTTGCATACGTTCCAGACACACAAGAGGAAGCACTCTGCCACGCCAATACCGAGGCAGGCGGTAATGATGTCATTCTTGCGGATACACTTGCATACCCTACTGTGCACAATGCTCTTAAAGAAGCCTTCCCCCTTCTTGTCCGAGATGATGCCCTTGACAAATTCCTCAGATAGTAACTGGCTGCGGGCAGGGGGCATTCCGTCGACGCCCCTGCCCGTCAATCACATCTTTCTGATCGCATCGTCATATGCCTTCTGCGCATCATCAAGTTCGGCATTCGCCTTCTCCAAATTTCGGTCAGCAGACTCACGGTTAGCAGTAGCAATAGCTTCCTTTTGCTTGGATTGGCGCAATGCATCCGACGCCTGCTGTGACCTTATACCAGCTTGAGTCGCTTTGTTTTTCGCATCGCGATATATGGCTCCAGCATTCTTCAAATTAGCTATGTATTGATTGAGTTGCTTTTCGTATTCTGCAACTGTTAAATCACCGACACCAGTATTGTAATTCTGGACACGCTGACTATTGTCACCCCACCCTTGCGCATTACCGCCCCACGCAACGGCACCACCAAAATCGGTCGTATAGGGATCGACAATATTGAGATAGTGTCCAACCTCGCTGTACAAATCAAAATTATCCTGAGATAACTGATACGCATGACCGATGTACCGAGTCAGACTGGAATCTTTCGCTACAGCGGCATCCCATATCCGTTTTTCCTCGGTATACCACCCTTCAGTCGGTTCGCTATAGCCAGTAGACATATTTTGCGAACCATCATTGAAACCATGTCCAGTCCACGGGGAATATATATTATAATCCGCACAGGCTTGGGCCATTGCCGTTTCATACGCACTCCACTTGAGTTCGTTAAGTCCAAGACCTTTTCTGATTTCATTAACCTTTTTCAATGTAGGAATCGCTTGAACCATGTGCTCCAGTTGATATGAGCTGCCCGAATCATTGGGTCTGATATTACCTTCCGCAACAGCTTCACGATATTGTCGACTTTCCCAACTATCACTGTCAAAGAATCCTAGAGCATCATTATATCCATATGTCTCATAGAAACCTCTGCCACCTTTATCCCACTGCGAAGTGGCATTATCCGCAGCCGTTTTCTTTGCTGCGGCATCTGCCGATGCTATTTGATATGCACGAACGGCATTGTCAGCTTCGCTTTGTTTCGTGTCAGCATCTGCTTTAGCTTTCGCTTCGGCTTGCACGGCACTCTTTTGCTTAGCTTCAGCTGCCGTCTGCGCTTCCTTGGCTGATTGCAATCTCCTAGAGACGGCATCAATATCAATGATGTGCTCTCCGCCGAAAGCATTGGCAACTGCATCAGCTGTCGCTCTGTTCACGGCACTAGCGCCACCTAACAAGTAGACACGATTCACACCACTGCTATGTTCGTGCGCCCACTGCACGGACGGAGAATCTGGCGTATTCGCCAGCAACACCATTGCGTTACTACGTCCCGCAAGTGGACCTCCAGCCAAGGCATCAGGGAAATTCTCACCTGTAGCAAATACCGAATTATTTACGGCAGCATTATGTGCGTACATATAGTCAGCAAGCGCGCGGCTGGTATCGTATCTGTTTTCCCCGTAGACACGGAGTCCCACTCCGCCTGAAGTTCCATACATCAGTTGAGTAATCACCAGCTCAGGGACAGCGTTCTCACCACCTACAACGAGCTGATGCCTAAAGTTGCCAGATATCGCTCGTAAGGTTTCAGAGCTGAAACCGTTTTTCGGATTCGCCAAAAATATCGGCGCCTTTTCTGCATATGCATATGCACTCACGGATAGCGCATCAGCAAAATTCTCCCCTGTCGCGATGATAGATTCAGCGGACGACCACTGAATCCCCAACCTAGCTTTGCCTTGAAGATAGATTTGCAAGGATGTTTCGTATCGGGTTTCCCCCGAAATACGGATGGGGACGGAACCTACTAGGCCATGTATTCTACTCACGGTCGCTCTGGATATCGCATTAACTCCTCCAATGATAACAGCTTTGGAGCTTTAAGCCTCGTTATCTGTTGTTCAGCCTGCGGAGACAACACATTACCACTGGTCAATACGATAGGAGCTTTCAAAGCACCTGCAAGTGGTGCCGCTGCCAATGCATCAGGGAAATTGTCTCCTGATGCCACAACGACATACTCTGAAGTTCCTGGAACCTCAGCTTGTATGATACGGCTCATTGTGTCATATCGAGTGTCGCCAGCTAGACGGATTACATTAGTGCTATTGGCTTCCACACTCGATGCGGGAATCACGGCTGCGCCAATCAGTGCTGTGCATAGACCGGCAATCGTGTGCATACAGCAATCTTCTTTAAAATCATGGCCGAATTCCTTCCCATCGAGACAATGCACTGATGCAGCTGTCCTATATTCCGTCTCTCCTATGAGGCAGCGTATGCCGTCCATATCTCATAACTCATCCCTTAATCTTCGGGGCACCTCAACATATAGGGCATAGACTACGAATGTCAGTTGTCTCAATTGGATTTGTCGGACAACAAGATACCAGTCACCACAACACATCTGGAACGCATGCCTCGTCGGCGATGAGTGGTCGTTCTGCAACTGGATGGTCACCGGGCATAGGAACAGGAACGCCGGGGCGATCCAGTACGGAACGACACGCAGAACGTCATCACGGCTCGCACGCCGTCGGGCGGATTCTAGTGGTGGTTGCAACACCTTCGTTGCTGTCTGATCGTATCATGCCGCGTCGAGCAGGTCGAGGATCCCGTTGTCTAGATGAAAGTGCAACACCCTTCAAATTGGAGATTGTTAGATAACCAGTGAAAGGGTGTCGCACCGGCTCTTCGCATTTTGGTGCCCGGGTTCTAAATAGAAGTGCAACACCTTGTCTAGGGTTGGAAGTGTTCGAAGTTTCTAACTTAAGAAGGTGTCGCACTCATGGGTCAACAGTATTCGCACCTGTCGTCCGAGGAGAGGATCCTGATCGAGAAGCTGCATTGCGAACAGCATCTGAGCATTCGGCGGACCGCGGAGAGGATCGGCCGGGACAAGTCCACGGTGAGCCGCGAGCTGAGGCGCGGCCTGTGGTTCGCGTCCAACGAGAACGGGTCGTACCGCCCCTACCGGCCGAAACGGCTGAAGACCGGGCCGTGGACCTCGGTCCGTTCTATTCGGCGCTGGCCGCGCAGAGGAAGGCGGACCTGCGCCGGCGCGGATCCCGCAAGCCGCGCCGCATG
>ENA-OQIW01000077-OQIW01000077.1-human-gut-metagenome-genome-assembly--contig:-NODE-77-length-21446-cov-3.560674_pt1 | contig 21446 bp, 21 predicted proteins | sample MGYA00242586_ERZ504751 | MGnify/ENA primary metagenome ERZ504751 (study PRJEB26092, sample SAMD00036349) | human gut metagenome | host: Homo sapiens | study: EMG produced TPA metagenomics assembly of...
TGTGATAAAAGCCGATGACTGTTGCAACAGATTTGCAGACTTCAAGCACATCAGTGATATTTTCAGGAACTACCTTGTCATATGATGAGCCAACAACCTTATTCATAATGACATAGAGTGTTGAATATGCTTCAACCATTGTTTCCGCATCACTGGTATAGTTGCCTGTTTCATCACTATTATGAAATTCAAGTTGAAGTTTATATGCTTCACATAATTTATGCTTGTAAAATTTAAAATGTTCGCAAAAACTGTTTGGCACTATTAGATTATTTTCTTTATCTCTGAAAATTCCAAGATTAATTGGGTAGAGTTCTTTAATAAGTACAATACGCTTATTTATACAATTTTCTGCAAGATATGCAACACAACTTGCACCTTTGCCTTTTGTGTCGAGAATTTTATATTCGGTACCGTTTAAAGTTATTGTTGTATTATTAGGCAAAATCTGTCTTTCCGTGAGTAAAACATACATAATAAATCCCCCTTTGATAAAATTATATAATACATTCACTAATATTTCAATTTAAATTTTAATTATTTTGTTAAAATATAGAATAGTAGGCATATCACCCCCTCTCTAAATCAAAATTAAATAGTTTTTAGTTCAAGCCGAACATACTCATAAGTCGATCTACTTTGTCGCCACTTTCAGGAGATTTTATCTTAGCCTCACTTTCATGAATGTCCTGCATCTCACAGGCATCTTCCACAAGATTTCCGTTTTCATCATATTTGAATACAGTTATTTGATTACCCGGAAACGAAGAAATTTTGTTTTGCAATTCAATATCAGCGATAAACGCATCATTGTCAGAAATAAACGCCAAATCTTTTTTGTTTCTGTAAGTAACCATAAGTTCAATGTATTGCTGATTAGAAGAGCGAGGCTCAAGTGAATTTCCGATATAATTAACTACTCCTGCAGAATTGAGAGCATTAAGCTGAGCGATTCTTTCCTTTGCAATTGTACTGTCCCCAATGCTTCCATTTTCAGCAAGCTTTGTAAGTTCATTCAGTACGCTTCTGTGTACAGTAATCTGTTTTTGAGCATCGTGTAATGGGCGTGCCTGTTCAATCATCATATTCACAAAATGTGTATTAAAAACTGCACTATAATCAATAAAGATTTCCCTTTTGTTTGCAAGTTCGGATAAAGTAATTGTATTTTTCATAGTAAAAACTCCTTTTATTAGTTGTTATCGGTGTTGGTATTGTCAAGATTAAACATTTTCAAATAATCTACCTTACCATGTGATTCTGCTCTTCTGTTTTTTTGCATACTGTTGACTTCATTTAAAAATCCATCGTCAGTAATTTTCATTACAGATATTGTATTACCTGAGTATGATTCTAACTCATTTTCCATCAAAATATCGTTGATTAAATCATTATCAAGCGTAATCACAAGAATTTTATTTTGTGATCTGTTATTGATGACAAATTCAAGAAATTGCTGATCCGCCAATTTCAGATTTCTGTTATTTCCTATGTATTTGAAAATCTTTTTCATTTCAAGTGCCTTAAGAATGTAAAGGGTTTCCTTTGACAACTCGTACTTATCATTTTCGGGCATTCTTGAAATTCTGATTAATTCATTGATTACTGCACTATGCAAAAGCAGATGCTTATGCATTTGTTCTACTTTTAAAGCATTTCGTTTGAGTAAGGGAATAAATCCTGAACTCAATATAGCACAGGTATCAAAAATGACATCATCATAGTTTTTCAATATTTCCTGCAATTCTAAATTGATATTAGATGTATTCATCATACTATTGCCTCCTTAATTTTTATTGGCAAGCATATTTTGCCTTAAATATCCTAATTACCTCCTTACAAGACTATTAAACCATATTGAAAGCTTTTCTTTTTCTAAAAATAATGAATTTTTTCAAAAAATAAAATCTCCCGCAAAAAAACGGGAGATTTTTAAATATAGCATAATTGGTATTATTTAATTTCATAAATCTTTATATTCATGTAATTTTGAATGATAAAAGTTCAGAATTCTATAATATGTACTCACCGGGTCAATCGTTAAACTACATAAATAAAAGAACAAATCAAAACTATTATAGGGATATAAGTAATTAAAATTAAATTTTTTAAGAACATCATTTGTATTGCAAATAAATTCCTCAGATTTTTGTGCCGGTGAATGTATCTTGTTATCCGATTGCTGAATAAAATAATCTAAGAAATTAGTGATAATTATCAGTTTCCTCATATCATTATAATATTCTAAAGTCTCATTATGAGTATCCCTCTTAATTTCCCACTCATCAAATTCACCAATGCGCTTATTCTTTTGTTTTTTTCTTAAATTAAGTTTTACTAAAATTTGATTTATAAGATAAAAATCATCTATGTAATTCTGTGAAATAATATCATTATCAAAGTCTATTTCTTTTAAATTATTTCTAAATTCCTTTATTTTTTCATCATTTATCATTATATTATCGGCAAAATATAATTTTTTTACATTATAATTTTTATGATCAGTTTTTATATACATCTTATTGTATTTTGAATAATTTTTCTTAAATAATATTTTTTTATCTTCATCTGCTTCGTATGAATTAATAACACTGACTAAATATTTTTTAATTGATGTATTATTATTTAAAAAATCATTATGATAAAATAGCAAGAACTCCATAAAGTCATCATCATTTTTTATACCAGACAATGCGTTAAACATTGTCTGTGTATCATCTCCGGTTTTAATATTATTACACTCGTTAGATTTACTATTGGTTTTTCCAAGATATTTATTATACAAACCAAGAGCGTCACCATAGCTCTTTCCAACCTTTAAACAATAACTAAAACACATTTCATCAGGACGCTTTAAGCAATAGCGCTGATTAAATACTTTGTTAAATAAATTCTCGTAGCAAGGTTCACCTTCAATATATTTTTCATCATACTTTGATTTCAAACCAAGAGCAAAGCAAATCTTAAATATATCAATGCGATTTACATATTTAGATGTTCCGGATAACCATGCTTGCTTAACATTTGACATTGTTAGTTTTGAAAAATATTTGTCAAATCTTTTATCGGCTAAATTATTTAATTCTGTTCTATCTGGTTTTATTGCTTCAAGCATTTGATTTACTGTTTCTACTAAACATTCGGCACACTCATCTTTTGAAAAACCGGCTGACTTTTTTGACTTAAATCCACACATAATTAAAGTATCAATTAAGTTTTTTGATAAGATATCCGAAAATTTCTTGCAATATTTTCGATATACCGACATAAATTTTTCAATATCACTATCATCTATATCTTCAATATCAATCCCAACTATACTTTTATTAAAAAAAGAATCAATAATGGACCTTGCTAAATCCTGTTCTGCATGATACGCAAATGTTTCTGTCGCTTCAAATCCTTTTCTTTTTAACATATTAACTACCTCCATGCAAAATATATTTCCCTTATTTTGTGACTCCATATTTTAAATACCATTATACAATTTAACCATAAAAAATGCAATAGAATTTATTATTCCATTTAATATCATTTAATTCTTTACAAAATTTTGGGTTAAATATTATAAGACAAATTGACCTTTAACGCAATATAAAATAACTAAATTATGATGTATCAAAACATAAAACACAGTATAGTTCAGTTCCAAAGTTGTGACTAAAAGTTTTTTATGCTATAATGAAATCATATTTTAAACTCTTTAATGTAACATTTGCCTTGATTGCTTATTTTGAGTAAAATACAAAAGTGATACATATTACTGTTATACTCAAGTTGGCCTTGCAAATCACAAATGTTTTATAATAGAATGTGTAAATAGATTGCTAAAAACAAACTGAGCAACTACAGTTGAAAGTAATTGAGATGTATAAGTATGAATTTTAAGCTATGCGAGTGAAATTAATATTTTGGAGATGATTTTATGGCTACATATGTTATTTCAGACATTCACGGGCAATATAAAATGTTCTTGGACTTGCTTGATAAAATCAAATTAAAAGATACGGATACGCTTTATATTTTAGGGGATATACTTGACAGAGGACCTCATCCCATTAAGGCACTTATGAAAATCATGAAAATGCCAAATGCTATATGCCTGGCAGGTAACCATGAATATATGGCTTTACAGTGCTTGCCTTTTCTTATGAAAGAAATTACTGAGATGTCAATAGATCAGTTAAATGAAAAAATGCTAAACAATTTGGTGATATGGCAATGCAACGGGAGCAAGACAACACTCGATGAATTTCGAGCTTTAGATTTTGATATGAAATATGAGGTTATAGATTTCTTAAACGATTTGCAACTATATAAAAAATTGATCGTAAACTGTAAAAATTATCTGTTGGTTCACGGTGGTCTTGGCAATTTTAGTCCGGAAAAAACTTTAGAAGATTATGAAATAGAGGAACTTGTTTGGAGCAGAGCAAAGTATGATGTTCAGTATTATGCCAATGTGAATCTTGTAACAGGACACACTCCAACGCAGAAAATTAAAGGAAATCCAAGGCCGGGATACATTTACAGAAAAAATAATCATATTGCGATTGATTGTGGATGCAACTTAAAAAACGGTCGATTGGCAGCTGTTTGTTTGGACACCGAAGAAGAATTCTATGTTGAAGGCGAAAATAAGAATGGTATATGTGTTTCAGCAAATTCATAACCGTATAGCTTTTAAATAAAAACATAGTGATTCTAAATGACACCTTAGAAAATAAAGGAACTTAGAAACGAAAATGAATTATTATATTAGCGATTTACACTTATTTCAAGAAACTTCAATTAGATTTGATGAACGACAGTTTAAAAATCTGGAAGAGATGCATGAAATAATCAAAGAAAAATGGAATTGCAAGGTAAATATGGAGACAAAGTATTCATTCTTGGAGATATAAGTTATCGAGGGAAAAATGAAAATCTTATTTCGTACATATCCACATTAAAAGGGCAGAAAATACTCATTAAAGGAAACCATGATGATGTATCAGATTATAGATATCATCAGCTATTTGCAGACATGTGTGATTATAAGGAAATCCATGATTCTGTGAAAGGTAAAAACTACGATCTTGTATTATGCCATTACCCTATTTTCAGTTGGAAAAAGATGAGGAAAGGATCTATTCTTCTATACGGACATACGCACAATAGTGCTGAGGATAAATATTATCAGAAGTGTCTGCAGGAAATGATTCATAATGATTGCAGACATGTTTATAAAACAGAGGTTAAGGCTATTAATGTTGGATGCATGAAACCGTGGATGAAGTATGAACCGCGTTCATTAGAGGAGATATTGCAATGGAGAAAATAAAAAACAATATTCTACAATAAAAGTCTAAAATTCAAGTTTCAAAGTTGTGGCAAAATGGATTTTATGCTATAATAAAATCATCTTTTAAACCCATTAACGATAGTTTGAATTGGTAAATTATAATTCTCTCATTGAATTATAACAAGCGAAAATCCATTTTGCACCCCCATACTCAAAAGCTATCGTTATACGGTTGATTTTGGAAGTAGTCTGCACCCCCTAACTGACTACTATTTGACTACTTTTGAAAAATCTAATATGCCACATTTTGCCTTGATTTGCGTGTTTTGAGAAAATTTTAAAAGTGATACTCATTCCTGTTATACTCAATTCACCCTTGCAAATCACGGCATATTACGGCAAATCGGGAGGAATTGTACTTTGATTAAAATAATGTTTGTGTGCCATGGGAATATTTGTCGGTCGCCTATGGCGGAATTTATATTTAGGGACATGGTTAAGAAGGGCGAGATTGCTGACAGGTTTGTGATTAAATCATCTGCCACGAGTACGGAGGAGATATGGAACGGGATTGGGAATCCTGTTTATCCGCCGGCTAAGCGTGAGCTTGCAAAACACGGAATCGGTTGTGACGGCAAGAGGCTGTTCAGCTCAAAAAATCCGACTATGACAAGTACGATTATTTCATCTGCATGGACTCTAATAATATCAGAAACACTATGCGAATTTTCGGCGATGACAAAGACGGAAAGGTTTGCAAGATGATGAGCTTTGCAGGTATGAATCGTGATGTATCGGATCCGTGGTACAGCGGTGATTTTGAGCAGGCATACAACGATATTTACAGCGGATGCAAAGGACTTTTTGAAAAATTCAAAGGCAAAGCTTAATTTTGTTGTTAATATGCACAAAGATTTTTGATCGTATATGTGCAAAATCTAAAACACATTTAATTGACACAATAAATAAACGATGTTAAAATTGTGACAGGTTGTCATATGACTGCCTGTCACATTTATTTTGGAGGATTTTTTATGATAAAAAACACCTTTTATAATCTTCCCGAAGAAAAGCGTCAAAGAATCACGGACGCAATATTCAATGAGTTTGCCGGTTCGTCGGGAGAGAGAGTCAGCATAAACAATATTATAAAGAACGCAAACATTTCGAGAGGCAGTTTTATCAGTACTTTGACGATAAGGTTGACCTTGTGGAGGTTATGACACGCTCATTTATCAACTTTTCGCTTGAAAAAGCCACAGAGGTTATCTCTCGCACTCACGGCGACATATTTGTAACTTATGATTTGCTTTTTGAAATTCTATGCGAATGTTCAAAGGATGCAAAACAAAGTATCATTATGAAGAATCTCATCAAAAATATAAAGGCAAATGACAGTCTTGTTTCGGAATATTTTATCAACCGTTTCAAGGGCGTTGCAGAGCTTGTCAGCGTTACAAACAATTTTGACAGAAGCAACCTTAAATATACTTCAGATGAAGATGTGAAGTGTCTTTCACAGATTCTCACTCAGGTGCTGAAGAATGCCGTGTTCAATGTTTTTGTAATAGGAAAACCTTTTGACGAGGTTCACAGGGAGTATCACAGAAAACTTGAAATTATCAAAACAGGTGCAATTGCAGATAAAGTTTAATATTCATGCAACCGGTTGCGGCCGATTTCAACAGAAAATGTAAACCTAAGTTGGTAGAAATTGCATTTAATATGAAATATACTCATAGATAAAAAGCACAAACAAAGGAGTAATCAATGTTATCTAAAATCAGTGTAAAAAAACCGATGACGGTATTGGTTGCGGTTGTACTTGTTCTGGTTCTCGGTATAGTGTCATTTTTCAAGATGACGCCCGACCTTTTACCGAATATGGACTTTCCCTATGCCGTTATCATGACCACCTACGCAGGTCAGACGCCCGAGGCGGTTGAAACAACGGTTTCAAAGCCTCTTGAACAGTCGATGTCGGCAATTGACGGTGTTAAGGAAATCACCTCTACCTCATCGGACAACTATTCACTTTTGATGATTGAATTTGAGGACGGCACAAATATGGACAGCGCAACTGTTGATATGCGTTCAAGCCTTGACACAATCAAGGGCAATTGGCCTGACGGAGTCGGAACACCGTACCTCATCAAAATCAATCCGAACATTCTCCCTGTTGCAATGACGGCGGTTGACTTTGAAGGCAAGTCGCAGACAGAACTTTCGGATTATGTCACAAACGAACTTTTGAATGAACTTGAAGGCATTGACGGTGTTGCCTCTGTTTCTGACAAGGGCATTGTTACGGAACAGGAAAATGTCGTACTTTCACAGGATAAGCTTGACAAGCTTAATAAGAAGATTTCCGCTGCACTCGATAATCAATTCGGTGATGCGGAGGACAAAATTGCCAAGGCTAAAAAGGAATTGCAGGATAATATCGGCAAAGCAAGGACGGTCAAGGTACTGTTTCATCTTCAATTGAGCAAATCAACTCACAGCAGGAGGCTGTTTCAAAGCAGCTTGCCGATGCACAGAACAAGGCTGAAAGCGGTAAAACACAGCTTTTGTCGGCAAAGATGCAGTTGCTTGACCGAAAGGCAAGCCTCACTTCAACAAAGACTTTGCTCGAAACCGCTTATCAGGGTTTGCTTGAACTGAAAACGACCTATGATGAGCTGACTTCCGAGCAGTCACAGCTTACGCAAAAGCTTGAACAGCTTTCAAAATTCAACGAACAGTATCAGGAAATTGTTCGGAAAATGAATGATGCACTGCCCGACAGTGAGGAATACAAGGCACTTCAACAGCAGATTGACGAGCTTAACAAGGTGCTTGAGCCTTACGGAATCAAAGCTCCCGATATCGCAAAAACAATGCAGACAGTTCAGAATTCCATTAACAAAAGTGCAGAGGCAATTCAAAATGTTGAAATTTCACTTGAAAAGCTCGGAACTTCGGGAGATGCAATCAATTCTGCATTAAGTGAAATGTCGGAGAAAATCTCACAAATCAACTCGGGTATTGCACAGCTTGATAACGCAATTTCGGGACTTGACGATAAATCGGTTTCGGTTGATTCCGCTCTTGCCCTCATTTCACAACAACAGTCAAGTGCGGACTTCAAAATGTCCTCTGCCATGTCAACTCTCACTTCAAAACAGAGTGAACTCAACAACGCACTTACACAGCTTTCAAGTGCAGAAAAGCAGATTGAAACATCCGAAAAAGAACTTGCAGATAAAAAGAAAGAGGCAAAAAGCAAGGCTGATGTGAGCAACACGGTCACACTTGATACCATTTCTTCAATTCTAACGGCACAAAACTTTTCAATGCCGGCAGGCTATGTTACCGATGACGATAACAATAAATTCATGGTTCGTGTCGGCGACAAGGTGAATGATGAAAAAGAGATGAAGTCACTTGTGCTTTTTGACACAGGAATTGACGGAATAGGAGTTATTCATCTTGAAGATGTTGCAGATGTTTTTGTTGCCGATAATTCCGACGAAACCTTTGCAAGAATCAACGGCAACCCCGGTATTGTATTGAGCTTTTCAAAGTCAAGCAACACAGCATCTTCTACCGTTTGCGAAAACATTAACGCAAAGCTTGATTCGCTTTCAAAAGAGGTTGACGGACTTCACTTTACAAACCTTTATAATGAAGGTGACTACATTAATCTTGTAATCAACAATGTATTACAGAACCTTCTTATGGGTGCGGTTCTCGCAATTATTATACTTTTCCTCTTCCTCAGAGATATCAAACCGACGCTCATTGTTGCCTGCTCAATTCCGATAAGCGTTGTGTTTGCAATTGTCCTCATGTATTTCAGCGGTGTAACACTCAATATGATTTCGCTGTCAGGACTTGCGATAGGAGTCGGTATGCTTGTTGACAACTCGGTTGTTGTTATCGAAAATATCTACCGACTGAGAAGTATGGGCGTTACGCCGATTAAGGCGGCACTTAACGGTGCAAGACAGGTTGCCGGCGCAATTACGGCGTCAACTCTCACCACAGTATGCGTGTTCCTGCCGATTGTATTTGTTGAAGGCATCACCCGTCAGCTGTTTGTTGACCTTGCACTCACGGTTACATATTCACTTCTTGCAAGCCTTATTGTTGCGCTCACACTTGTTCCGGCCATGGGACAAAGAATGCTCCGCAAGATGAAACCTAATTCCGCTCCGAAGGACGGAAAAATCAAGAAGGCATATGAACGCTCACTTCGTTTCGTATTAAAGCACAAAGTTCCTGCAATTCTCGTTGCAGTTGCACTTCTATTTACAAGTGCAGGTCTTTGTCTGATGAGAGGTTTCAGCTTTATGCCCGATATGAGCAGTACACAGATTCAGGTATCATTGAAGCTTGACGATAACGCAACCTTTGAAGAAACAGTTAAAGAGGGCGAAAAGCTCAACGATTTGCTTTCAAAATATGACCAGTTTGAAACCGTAGGCGTTATGGCGGGCAACTCGTCAAGCCTTATGGGACTTACAGGCGGTTCATCGTCAAATGATGCCGGCTCACTTATGGCATATGCCGTTCTCAAGGATGATTTTACAAAACAGAGCGATGAGATTTCAAAGAAGATTGAAAAGGATCTTGAAAGTCTTGACGGTGAGGCTGCCGTAAGCGGCGGCACTTCAAGTTCAATGTCAAGCCTTATGGGTGACGGTTCCGTTCAGATTACACTCTACGGTGACGACCTTGACACACTCAAAAGCACTGCTGAGGATATCGGCAAGACACTTGAAAAGGTTAAAGGCGTTGCATCGGTTGACAACGGCATCGGTGCTGTTTCTCCCGAAATCAAGGTTACTGTTGACAAGTCAAAAGCCGCTGAAAAGGGACTTACCGTTGCACAGGTTTATCAGCAGGTTGCCGCTGCAATTTCAACAGAAAAAAACGCTGCCACTCTTACGAATGATGACGGCAATGATATGAATGTTGTGGTTGTAAAGGACGACAGCGAAACCGTTACTCCGAAAAATCTCCGTGACCTCGACATTACCTACAAGGATTCAAGCGGTAACGAAAAGACAGTTAAACTCTCCTCTGTTTCGGATATTTCAAAGTCGGAAACTATGGATAAAATCAGCCGTGAAAATCAAAAGCGTTATCTTACAATCAGCGCCGAAGTCAAGGACGGCTACACGCTTACATCTGTTTCAAACAATGTAAAATCCGCAATGAACGATTACAAGCTCCCGAAAAGCTGTTCAATCGACTATGCAGGTACAGACAAAATGACAATGGAGGCAGTTTCACAGCTTATGCTTATGCTGTTGCTCGGCATTATTCTCATCTACCTCATTATGGTTGCACAGTTCCAAAGCCTTAAATCACCGTTCATTATTATGTTTACAATTCCGCTTGCATTCACGGGAGGTTTCCTTGCACTTTTAATCACAGGATTTGACATCAGCGTTGTATCGCTTGTCGGTTTTGTAATGCTCTGCGGTATCATTGTAAACAACGGTATCGTACTTGTTGACTACATCAACAAACTTCGTATTGACGGCAAGGAAAGAATTGAGTCAATTGTTGAGGCAGGCAAAACCCGTATGCGTCCTATCCTTATAACCGCACTCACAACCGTTCTCGGTCTTGTTGTTATGGCTCTCGGCATAGGCACAGGTGCTGAAATGATGCAGCCTATTGCAATTGTCTGCATCGGCGGTTTGCTCTACGCAACATTTATGACGCTCTACATCGTTCCCGTTATTTACGATTTGTTCAATAAAAAAGAACTCAAAAAAGTAAGTGACGAAGACCTTGAATTTATTGACGAATAAAACATACTAATAAAACACACCCCCGACTTAACCGTTTGGTAAAATCGGGGGTGTTGTTTTTTGAATATCGGGTCAGTCCTTTACAATATCTGCGCATTGACCGTTTGTAAGACGAATTAAATCCTCAGGCTTCAGGTCAATTTGATATCCGATTTTTCCTGCGCTGACAATGATTTTCGGAATTGACTCTGCTGTAATGTGGAAGGTTGTCTTGAACTGCTTTTTCATTCCGAGAGGTGAACAGCCTCCACGCACATAACCCGTGACCTTTGTAATGTCCTTTACGGGAATCATTTCAACCGACTTTTCACCTACGCTCTTGGCACATTTTTTAAGGTCAAGCTCATGGTCAACAGGAACTACGAAAACATAATAATCTCTGCCCATGCCCTTTGTTACAAGAGTTTTGAAAACATAATCGGGATTTTGATTCATAAGTGTTGCCACCGTTACTCCGTCAACGGCATCCTTGCCGTGGGGATATTCATGGTGAGTATATTCAACCTTTTCTTTGTCTAAAATTCTCATTACATTTGTCTTGATTTCTTTCATAAATACACAATCCTCCATGCATATTGCCATCTTGTTATTACCCTCACATAATACAACTTTTCGCATCGGATTTCAACCTTGATTTATTTGCAATTTTATTAAAATAATGTTAGAATAAATTCAGAAGTTATTCGAGGTGGAAGATTTCGTCCCCGTCCACACGCCGATGGCTTGACAAAGGGAAACCTTGAGAGATGTAGGAGAATGGGACGCCTGCCGAATAACCGTAGCTTTGAAAGCCGCTCCGAATTTTTTCGGGACGGCTTTCTTCTGTTTTACAGACTAAAATATCGCTGTTTTGTCCACAACACGCAAGATAATAAGCAAGTCAGTAAGCAAGATAGTAAGCAAGATAATAAGCAAGTTAATTTTTTAAACACCGTATTATGCGGTGTTTTTTCTTTTATCGCAAATTAATACTGTAAAACCACTCGCAAATGCGTCACAGGGAAGAAAATGATAAAAAACTGGGCAAACTTTAATGTATGTTGATTGCTTTTTTAAAATAATTGTGCTACAATCTAGGAATAGAATAAACAAAATAGTGTATTCTTCATAAATATTTTTATGCATTTTTTTAACAAAGGAGGATAACAATGGCAAAAGATATGCTGGACGCCATTTACAATGCCGAAGAGGATTGCAGACAGCGTGAGGCAAATGCACGAGCAGAATCAGCAGAAAGGTTGAACAGACAAAGGCAGATGCCAAACAGGTTGTGCTTTCGGCAAAGGAAAAGGCACAAAAAGACGCCGATATGCTTTTTGAAAAGACTGCGAAAGAGGGCAAAAAAGAACTTGAGAACGCCTCTGAAAAGGCAAATCTTGAGTGCGACATTCTCTCTCGGACTGCAGACAAAAACCGCAAGCGTGTTATTGACGGGGCTATACAAAGGCTCTCTCTTTAAAACGGTTGCAATGAAAGAAGCGTGGTGATAGAAATTGGCAAAACTTAAAATGAAGTCGGTTCGGATTATTGCCCTAAGACAGGACAGAAAGCGACTTCTTGAACATTTGCAGGATTCGGGTTTGGTTCAGATTGAAAAGACCGAAACCTGCAGAAAAGGTTTCGGCAAGATTGATATGACCTCACAAATTCAGATTTTCGAGCGGAATGTTACTCTCAGTGAAAACGCTCTGAAAATTCTCGACAGCAACTTTCCCGAAAAGAAAAGTATGCTTTCCGCATTTTGCGGACGGCGGGAGATTGATCCCGATGAAATCGGAGTTATCGCATCAAATGCAGGCGAAGTTATTGATGTGTGCAACAGAATTTGTGAGCTTAACAAACAGATTGCCGATAATGCGGCGGAACGGATTCGCATAAAAACCGCTCTTGCACAGCTTGAGCCGTGGAAGAATCTTGACATTCCGCTTAATGCAAAGGACACAAAAACAACGGCTGTTTTCATAGGCTCAATTCAAAAGGAGTACAACGAGGTATCGCTTTCAAAGGCACTTGCCGAGGCTTCTCCGAAGCTTGAATTTGATTTTGAAATTCAATTTGCAAACGAGGTGCTTACCTGCATTGTACTTTTTGCACCGATTGCCCAAAAGGAGCTTGCGGAAAATGCTCTGCGTGATATCGGTTTTGCAAAACCTGTTACGAACTCAAGCCTTACCCCTTTGGCGGAATCAAAAAAGCTTGTTGAAAGAAGTCACAAGCTTGAAGACGACACGGAAAATGCAAAAAAGGAAATCATTTCCTTTGCAGACAGACGAAAAGATATTAAAGATACACAGGATTATTTCAGAATCAGAGCCGATAAATACAGCGTAATCGGTGAACTTCAGCATTCACGGAATGTTTTTGTCATTTCGGGTTACATTCCCGAGGAGGACTGTGAAAAGCTTGAAAGGCTTTGCGAAAGAGTTTCTGTATGCTATGTTGAATTCGGCGATGTTGACGAGGAAAAAGCTCCTGTAAAACTAAAGAACAGTCGCTTTGCAGCACCGGCAGAGAGCATTGTAAATATGTACTCTCCCCCGTCGCATGACGATATTGATCCAACGCCGTTGCTTGCATTCTTCTTCTACTTTTTCTTTGGAATGATGTTCTCGGATGCAGGCTACGGACTGTTAATGGTAATAGGAACAGGACTTGCAATAAAGCTGTTCAAGCCTGACAAGGAAATGCGAAACACCTTGAAGCTGTTCCAATATTGCGGTGTTTCAACATTTTTCTGGGGACTTGTTTTTGCAAGCTTCTTCGGAGATGCCCCCGCAACCCTTTACAACTACTTTACGGGTGCAGACATTACGATGAAACAAATCTTCCCGTGGCCGACAATTGACCCGCAAAAGGACGCACTTATGCTGATGATTATTTCAATAGCATTCGGTCTTGTACACATTCTTGTCGGTATGGGCTGCAAATTTTATGTTTGCCTCAGGCAGAAGGATTACGGCGGAGCGTTCTTTGACACGGGGCTTTGGATGCTTATGCTTATCGGATTTGCCGTTTTGGCGGCAGGTATGGCATTCGGTCAGACACTCGTCTATGTAGGAGCAGGCATTGCGATTTTCTGCGCAATCGGTCTTGTTCTCACACAGGGCAGAAACAAAAAGGGATTCGGCAAAGTCATCGGCGGACTTGCCTCTCTCTATGACATTACAGGTTACATCAGTGACCTTCTGAGCTACTCAAGACTTCTTGCTCTCGGACTTACAACGGGAGTTATGGCTCAGGTGTTCAATATGCTTTCAACCATGTTCGGCAAGAGCTGGTTTGGAATTATCTTACTCATTATTGTGTTCATCATCGGACACGCAATCAACATCGGACTCAACGCACTCGGTTCATATGTTCACACAATGCGACTTCAGTATGTTGAAATGTTCGGAAAATTCTATGAGGGCGGCGGCAAACAGTTTAAGCCGTTCAAGCTCAACAGTAAATATATTAAAATTCAGGAGGACAAATCAAAATGAATGGAATATTTTTCGCACTTTTAGGCGCATCAATAGCAACAGCACTTGCAGGCGTAGGTTCTGCTCGAGGTGTAGGCTCTGCCGCACAGGCAGCTATGGGAGTTCTTTCCGAGGACTCATCAAAATTCGGTAAAATGCTCGTTCTCACACTTCTCCCGGGTACTCAGGGACTTTACGGATTTATCGTAGGCTTCCTTATTCTCGTAAGCGGCGGTGTTCTCGGCGGCACAGCTCCGACAATCGGACAGGGACTTGCATACTTTGCAGCATCGCTTGCTATCGGTATCGGCGGTATGATTTCAGGTTTTGCACAGGGCAAGGCAGCCGTTTCGGGTATTGCACTCAGTGCAAAGGACGATTCAAACTTCTCAAAGGCTATGGTTTCCGTAACTCTCGTTGAGATTTACGCTCTCCTTTCATTCATCGTTTCACTTCTCGTTGTTATCACAGTTCCAAACCTTAACATCTGATAACCGACTAACGAAATTTACGAAAGAAAGGTGGAATCACTTTGAGCAGCGGTGATAAAATTTTAAATCGCATAAGTCTTGACTGTGACGAAAGAATCAGCCAAATAGGTGCTGAAACCGATGAAAAATGCGCACAGATTATGGCACAGGCAAAGCTTGATGCCAACAAGATTTCTGCCGAAATTGCCGACAGGGCACAGTCAAAGGTCAAGCAGATGCAGGCGGCTTCAAAGAGCCGTTGCGACCTTGAAACACGCAACGCTTTCCTAAAGAGAAGGCGTGAGGAAATTGACAAGACATACAGTGAAATTCTTAATAAAATGAAAAATCTTCCTGATGAAGATTACTTTGAACTGATTTACACATTTGCAAAAAAGTTAAACGGAATGAGCGGTGTTGTGCTTTTGAACAAAAAGGATATGAACCGACTTCCGAAGGATTTTCTTGCAAGGCTTGAAGAATGCGGTGTAAAAGCAGAGCTTTCAAAAACGCCGTGTGACATTGAAAGCGGATTTATTCTTAAATGCGGTGACATTGAAGAAAACATGGACTTCTCGGCAATATTGTCCGAAAAGCGTGACGCTATCGAGGATTTTATAAATCAGGAACTTTTTAAGGCATAGGGAGGAATATGATGGCATTATCTTATGAATTTTCCATCGGCTCCGTCCGTGCTAAAGAAAAAAATCTGTTTACAAACAGCGACATTGAGCATATGCTCGGTTGTGAAAATGTGAACGAGCTTTGCAGATACCTCTCAGACAAGGGTTACGGTGAGGGCGATGACATTGAAGAGATTTTGAAATCACACAGCGAAAATGTGTGGGAATATCTCAAAAGAACCGCACCCGATTTTGCAATATTCAAACCGTTCTTCTATCTTAACGACCTTCACAACCTTAAAGCTGTTTTAAAGGGAACGCTTTCAAACAGACCGTATTCACAGCTTTTGGTAAAGCCGTGTACTTTCTCAGAAGAAACGCTTAAACAGGCGGTTGAGAACAGAAAGTTTTCACTTTTGGGCGAAGAACTTTCCGCACCTTGTGACAAGGCATATGAAATTCTTGCACACACAGGTGACGCAAGACTCAGCGATGCGGTTCTTGACAGAGCTTTTATGGAGCTTGTTCTGAAAACATCCGAAAAATCCGACAGCGAATTTATGTCCGAATATTTTAAAGCTACAGTATTTTATAATAATGTAAAGACAGCCATAAGAGGTGCAAAAGCCGATTGTGACAGGGATTTTCTTGAAATTGCAATCTGTGATGTGCAGGACTTCCCCCGTTCAAGGTTATTGAGGCAAGCGTAAAGGGGCTTGAACCAACGCTTGATGTGCTGTCAAAAATCTCGGCATACGGCTGTAACAAGGCTGTTGAAGAGTACAAGGCTTCTCCGTCGGCATTTGAAAAATTTGTTGACAACAGGCTTATGAGCCTTGCAAAAGAAAAATGCAAAAGAAGCGGTGACGGTGCAGACCCGATTACGGGCTATCTGATTGCAAGTGAAACAGAGAAAAAAGTTATTCACATTATTGCAAGCGGAATCCGCACCAAGACAAATTATGAAACCGTAAAAGAAAGGTTGCGTGAAGTTTATGGCTAAAAATATTGCCGTTATCGGCGACAGCGAAAGCATAAAGGGCTTTGCGGCAATCGGCATGGACATTTATCCGTGTGATGACAACGAAAACGCACCGCATCTTTTCAGAAAGATTGCTGACGGTGACAACTATGCGGTAATTTTTATTACCGAGGAAATGTTCGGACTTGTTGAAAAAGAGCGAAAAAGATATGAAGAAAGGCTCATTCCTGCCGTTATTCCTATCCCCGGTGTAAAAGGCAATACGGGAATCGGTATAAAAAGACTGTCGTCATTCGTTGAAAAGGCAGTCGGTTCGGACATTATCTTCAATGATTGAGGTGTAAGAATTTGAAATCTGGAATTATAACTAAGGTAGCAGGTCCTCTGGTAATTGCCGAGGGTATGCGTGATGCCGATATGTTCGATGTTGTGCGTGTAAGCAGTCAGCGACTTATCGGTGAAATAATTGAGATGCACGGTGACAGGGCATCAATTCAGGTATATGAAGAAACTTCGGGACTCGGACCCGGTGAGATTGTTGAATCCACAGGCGCTCCGCTTTCCGTTGAACTCGGTCCGGGACTTATCGGTTCAATTTATGACGGTATTCAGCGACCGCTTAACGAGATTATGAAGGTTGCCGGCACAAACCTCAAAAGAGGTGTTGATGTTCCGTCACTTGATCACAAAAAGAAGTGGCACTTTACTCCCCTTGTTAAAAAGGGTGACACAGTTGCGGCAGGCGACACACTCGGTACTGTTCAGGAAACACACGCTGTTCTCCACAGGATTCTTGTTCCGAACAAAACAGGCGGTGTTGTTGAGAGCATCAGCGAGGGCGATTTTACAATTGACGAAACAGTTGCCGTTCTCAAAACAGACAAGGGCAATGTTGAGATTAATATGTGTACAAAATGGCCTGTTCGTGTGGGCAGACCGTACAAAAGAAAGCTCTCCCCCGACATTCTTCTTACCACAGGTCAAAGACCTATCGACACACTCTTTCCGCTTGCAAAGGGCGGTGTAGCCGCAGTTCCGGGACCGTTCGGTTCGGGCAAAACTGTTGTTCAGCATCAGCTTGCAAAGTGGGCGGCTGCCGATATTATCGTATATATCGGTTGCGGTGAGCGTGGCAACGAGATGACCGATGTTCTTAACGAGTTTCCCGAACTTAAAGATCCACGCACAGGCAACTCTCTTATGGAGAGAACCGTGCTTATTGCAAACACATCCGATATGCCTGTTGCCGCCCGTGAGGCATCTATCTACACAGCATTACTATTGCCGAGTATTTCCGTGATATGGGTTACACGGTTGCACTTATGGCTGACTCAACATCCCGCTGGGCAGAGGCTCTCCGTGAAATGTCCGGCCGTCTTGAAGAAATGCCGGGTGAAGAGGGTTATCCCGCATACCTCGGCAGCCGACTTGCTCAGTTCTATGAAAGAGCAGGCCGTGTTATCGTAAACGGCAGTGAGGACACGGAAGGCGCACTCTCGGTTATCGGTGCTGTATCACCTCCGGGCGGTGATATTTCAGAGCCTGTATCACAGGCAACACTCAGAATCGTTAAGGTATTCTGGGGACTTGACGCAAACCTTGCTTACAAACGACACTTCCCTGCAATTAACTGGCTTACAAGTTATTCGCTTTATACAGACCGACTTGCAGATTGGTTCTCAAAGAATGCCGCTCCCGACTTTATGGAGCTTCGTGGCAAACTTATGACATTATTACAGGAAGAAAGCGAGCTTCAGGAAATCGTAAACCTTGTCGGTATGGACGCACTTTCCGCACCCGACAGACTTAAGCTTGAAACCTCCCGTTCAATCCGTGAGGATTATCTGCACCAAAACGCATTTGACCCGACAGACACATACACATCTCTCGGCAAACAGGTGCTTATGATGCGAGCAATTCTTGCTTATTATGACAAAGCAAAAGAGGCTCTTGCAAACGGTGCAGACATTGAAATGCTTGTCAACCTTCCTGTTCGTGAACGCATAGGAAGATATAAATATGTACCGAAGATAAGGTTCGGGACGAGTTCGAGTCAATCAAGGCTCTGCTTGATTCGGAAATTAAGGATGTACTTGAAAGGAGTGAGGACTGATGCCAAAGGAATACCGCACAATACGAGAGGTTGCAGGTCCTCTTATGATGGTAAGTGATGTTGAGGGCGTAACATATGACGAACTCGGCGAAATTGAACTTCCGAACGGTGAAACACGCCGTTGCAAGGTTCTTGAGGTTGACGGCTCAAACGCACTTGTTCAGCTTTTTGAATCAGCCGCAGGCATTAACCTTGCAAATTCAAAGGTAAGATTTTTAGGTCGTTCAATGGAACTTCCCGTATCTCCCGATATGCTTTCACGAGTATTTGACGGTCTTGGAAATCCGATTGACGGCGGTCCTGCTCTTATTCCCGAAAAAAGACTTGACATCAACGGAACACCTATGAACCCTGCCGCAAGAAACTATCCGCAGGAATTTATTCAGACAGGTATTTCAGCAATTGACGGACTTAACACACTTGTAAGAGGACAGAAGCTGCCTATCTTCTCGCATCCGGTCTGCCCCATGCCCAGCTTGCCGCTCAGATTGCAAGACAGGCGGCTGTAAGAGGCAAGGACGAGCAGTTTGCCGTTGTATTTGCCGCAATGGGTATTACATTTGAAGAATCCGACTACTTTGTTCAGTCGTTTAAAGAAACAGGCGCTATTGACAGAACCGTAATGTTTGTAAACCTTGCAAACGATCCTGCCATTGAGCGTATTGCAACTCCTAAAATGGCACTCACGGCGGCTGAATATCTTGCATTTGACAGAGGAATGCACGTTCTCGTTATTATGACCGACATCACAAACTATGCCGATGCACTCCGTGAGGTTTCTGCCGCAAGAAAAGAAGTTCCAGGCAGACGAGGCTATCCGGGTTATATGTACACAGACCTTGCAACATTGTATGAAAGAGCCGGCAGACTTAAAGGCAAAGAGGGTTCAATCACTCTTATTCCGATTCTTACAATGCCCGAAGATGACAAGACTCACCCGATTCCTGACCTTACAGGCTACATCACAGAAGGTCAGATTATCCTATCCCGTGAGCTTTACAGAAAGGGAATTACTCCGCCGATTGATGTTCTTCCGTCACTTTCAAGACTTAAAGACAAGGGTATCGGTCCCGACAGAACCCGTAAAGACCACGCCGCAACCATGAACCAGCTTTTTGCCGCTTATGCAAGAGGTAAAGACGCAAGAGAACTTATGATAATTCTCGGTGAGGCGGCTCTTACCGATATGGATAAAAAGTACGCTGAATTTGCCGAGGCATTTGAGCGTGAGTATGTTTCACAGGGTTATGACGCAAACCGTTCAATTGAAGAAACACTTGACATCGGCTGGAAGCTTTTGCATATTCTTCCCAGAAGTGAACTTAAACGAATTAAGGACGATATGCTTGACGAGTTTTACGGTAAAGAATAATCGCATTGAAGGTGTTTGCTAATGGCAGTTATGAATGTTAATCCCACCCGTATGCAGTTGACAAAGCTGAGAAAACAGCTTGCAACAGCTACCCGTGGTCATAAAATGTTAAAAGACAAGCGTGACGAACTGATGCGCCGATTTCTGGACCTTGTAAGAGAAAACAAGGAGCTTCGTGAGAAGATTGAAAGAGAGCTTGCAGAGTGCAACAACCACTTTGTGAACGCAAGTGCGGTTATGTCAAAAGAGGCTCTGGACGCCTCATTGATGTCACCGAAGCAGAGAATTGACCTTGAACTTTCTTCAAAAAATGTTATGAGCGTTGATATTCCGCAGTTTTCATCAAGCACACGAACAAGCAACGAGAGCGATATTTTTCCCTATGGTTTTGCGTTTACTTCGTTTGAACTTGATGATGCGGTTATGTCGCTCAACGAGCTTTTGCCCGACCTGATAAGGCTTGCTGAAATTGAAAAAAGCTGTGAGCTTATGTCGGCAGAAATTGAAAAGACACGCCGCCGTGTTAATTCGCTTGAGCATGTTATGATTCCGAGATATCAGGAAACAATCAAATACATCTCGATGAAACTTGAAGAAAATGACCGCAGCAGTCGTACAAGGCTGATGAAGGTTAAGGATATGCTTCTTGACAAGGCACATCATTATTCGGAACACTATAATTAACTACACAACAATCAAAGGGGCTGTTAAAAAACAGCCCCTTATTTGTCAAAAAATTCTGTAAAATAAAAAAATCAGTACATCAACCGTACTGATTTAATGGAGCGGATGACGGGGATTGTTTGATGCAAAGGTTTCTGCCTCGCCAACTGCTTGCTGTGCGTAACCTTAACTCTCATCAACGCTCTTAATTTTAAGGTTTACCGTCTGAAATACAGTCGCAATGCGTTGCACATAAATGTGCTTCCTTTTGCTCCTTATTTCAGACAGCGCTTTGCTCCCTCTTTCCGCCACCGGCGGCGGTCGCAAGGCTACACCGGACTGTTTTCTTAACGGTCGCCTTCGAGCCCCTTGCTTGTCAAAAAAATCTGTAAAATAAAAAAATCAGTACATCAACCGTACTGATTTAATGGAGCGGATGACGGGGCTCGAACCCGCTACCTCCACCTTGGCAAGGTGGCGCTCTACCAGATGAGCTACATCCGCATATAATGGTGGGAACAACAGGGCTCGAACCTGTGACCCTCTGCTTGTAAGGCAGATGCTCTCCCAGCTGAGCTATGTCTCCCACATTTTTAATAATCGGAAAGCACTCCCGTTAAGAAGTTGCTTTCCGTTTTGGAGGCGACACCGGATTTCGGAACCGGGGCGTC
>ENA-OQIW01000078-OQIW01000078.1-human-gut-metagenome-genome-assembly--contig:-NODE-78-length-21155-cov-1.552597_pt1 | contig 21155 bp, 21 predicted proteins | sample MGYA00242586_ERZ504751 | MGnify/ENA primary metagenome ERZ504751 (study PRJEB26092, sample SAMD00036349) | human gut metagenome | host: Homo sapiens | study: EMG produced TPA metagenomics assembly of...
CTTAATTTATTAATTATAGTATATATAAATTTTGCGTTCTTCAACTATTTTTTAGATATGCTATACTAAACATGTCGAAAGATAGATGAGATAGATATTCAAAATTTAGTATAAATTATTATTAATTCGAAAGGATGATACCCATGAGCATTTCTGCACAAGACATTTTAAACGCTTACAATTATCGTTACGCAACTAAGAAGTTTGACCCTAATAAAAAGGTATCCGACGCTGATTTTAACACGATTTTGGAAACAGGTCGTTTGTCCCCAAGCTCCTTCGGTTTTGAACCTTGGAAATTCGTTATTATTGAAAAACAGAGCATTAAAGATAAATTATACCCTGTATCTTGGGGCGCTCAGAACAGCTTGAACGGTGCCAGCCATTTTGTAATTATTTTGGCTCGCAAAAAAGCGGATACCGTAGCTGATGCGGACTACATCACACACATCATGAAAGACATCAAACACATGCCGGAAGACGTGCAGAACATGATGCGCGGTGCTTACAGCAACTTCCAGACTAACGATTTCAAATTGATCGATAGCGACCGTGCTATGTTCGACTGGGCCAGCAAACAGACTTACATTGCCTTGGCTAACATGATGACAACGGCTGCTATGCTCGGTGTTGACTCTTGCCCAATCGAAGGCTTCAATATTGAAAAAGTGGAGGAAATTCTTAGCGAAGAAGGCATTCTCGACAAAGAACATTTCGGCGTGTCCGTAATGGTGGGCTTCGGCTATCGTGATGAACAGCCTCATCGTGAAAAAACTCGTCAGCCTATGGAAGATATCGTAACTTGGGTTAAATAAGAGTTTTCAACTAAGAAGTTTTTGGATAATAGAATATAGAACTAAAAATGCTGAGATGACCGTTAAAAGTCACCTCAGCATTTGTTTTTGTTAAACATAAACGACAAAGTATAGCACTATCTATTCCGGAAGCTATGTGAATTTATATTTTTAGAAGACTAATAACAAGCAACCAATACCCAACAATACTACGCCTTGAATACGGTTCAACATACGTTGCGATTTAGGCCCCTGGTTTAAAAAGCCACGGAGTTTACCGGCACAAAGAGCGATGATGGAGAATAAGATGAATGCTTGTAAGCTAAAAACGGCACCGAGGATAGCAATGGCCAGGCCCGGTGATTCATTATTAGGATCCACGAACTGTGGCAAGAACGCGAGGAAGAACAACAGAACTTTCGGATTCAAGATGTTCATAATGAGACCTTTACGATAGATGGCAAAGGCGGATGACTCACCGTTTGAAGGTTGGCTTGACGATTTATCGCTTGAAGCTTGGCTGGATGTTTCATTGCTTGATACGCTGTTTGTCGTGTCGTTTGTTGTGATGTTTGAACCGGCAACAGTAGCTTGACCGGCGGCTGTTTCAGTCGGTTGCGGTTCCGCAACTTTAGCGGTAAAGGCCCCGTAGGCAAGATAGAAAAGATAGGCGGCACCAACATATTTTAAAGCTGCAAAGGCAATTGGTGAACTTTTAACTAATGCGGCTACCCCTAAAATTACAAGGCATGTATGAAAGACAATGCCCGAGGCGAGACCGGCGGCTAAAATAATGCCGGCTCTGGCACCGTCGGCGATGCTTTTTGCCAAAAGATATAAATTATCCGGACCCGGTGTCATCGTCAAGAGTATGGATGATACCAAGAAATAAGGAAATAAAGACATATCCATAAAAGAAACTCCCCCTCTGTTAAAAATGCATACAATCAGTATAACATATTAGTTTTATTATTTGCCATAGTTGAAAGTATAAAGTTAACAAGTTTTAATGGGCTAAGGTATTTAATGGCTCTAAACTGTGTTAATTTAATGGTTTTAAATGAGTAAAAGAATGGATTTTTAAAATCATAGTAATAAAATAGGAATTTTAACCCGAAAACCTTGACAAACCATTTCCGGTACACTACCATGAAAACAAAGAGATTGGGAGGCGAATGTATGAATTCAACTGAAATAAAAAAATTACAAGAAGAATATACGAAGGATATCATTGCGTGGCGTCGCCATTTGCACCAATATCCGGAAATTAGTTTTGAAGAACAGGAAACGACCAAATATTTAGCCGGAGAACTGGATAAATTGGGCATTCCGTATGTGATAAATCCTGAAAAAAACACCGGCATTGTGGCATGGATTGAAGGTCCTAAAAAGGGTAAAACAATCATGCTTCGCGCCGATATTGATGCCCTTACCGTTGATGAACAGACGGGGTATGACTTCGCGTCCAAACATGACGGCAAGATGCACGCCTGCGGTCATGATGCGCATATGGCCATTTTATTGGGCGCCGCCAAGATGCTGAAAACATTGCAGGACAAAATCCAAGGTAAGGTATTCCTCGTGTTCCAGCCGGCCGAAGAAAGCGGTGAAGGTGCTAAATACATGAAACAGTTCGGTACCTGGTTTGAAGAAACGGATAGTGTCTTCGGCGCTCACATTTGGATTGATCTGCCCGTTGGCAAGATTTCCGTGGAAGCCGGCGAACGCATGGCGGCCGCGCTTGAAATCGGTATCGATATTGAAGGTCAGGGCGGTCATGGGGCACAACCTCATTTGACCGTGGATGCTACCGTTGTGGCTTCAGCCATCGTGATGAATTTGCAGACCATCGTGTCCCGCCACTTCAGTCCGCTCGATTCCGTGGTGCTTACCATCGGCAAGATGACCAGCGGTACGCGCTATAATGTTATTTCCGGCGCCGCACGTTTGGAAGGCACGGCCCGTTACTTCAAACATGCCATCGGTGATGATTTGAAAAAGACGATGACGCACATGGTGAACGAAACAGCCGCTGCTTACGGTGCTAAGGCGAAGGTAACTTTCCGTCAAATGGTACCGCCGACGATTAACGATCCGGCCAGCTCGGAGCTCGCTCATCGCGTAGGTGCTGAACTCGTTGGTGAAGACAATGTGGTCTTGATGGAAAAAACAATGGCCGGCGAAGACTTTGCTTATTATTTGGAAGAAAAACCGGGCTGCTTTGCTTTCTTCGGTATTGCCAATCCTGAAATTGATGCGGTTCATTCCCATCACAGTAACTTCTTCAAAATTGATGAACGAGCATTGCCAATCGGCTCCGCCATGTACGCACAGTATGCGTTGCAGTGGCTGGAAGAACATGCCGAATAATATGACAAAATAGTCTTAACGTTGCCAACAGGTTGCTGAGAAGTAATTTTGACAGTTGCAAGGTCTATGTTAGATTTTGCGAGGTAATCTGTTTTAATAAAACGAATACGGTTTGACTAAATAATAAAAACGCTGTAACCGAAATTAATCGGTCACAGCGTTTTTTGCGTTTTTATAGTTAATGCTACGCTTTGTTCTTTGCTAATTTTTTCTTTTTTCAAGCTCTTTCTGCTCTTTTTCTTCTTGCTCCTCTTTATTGAGTTGCTCGATTTGTTCCATTTTAAGTTTAACCGCTTCCGCTTTTAATTCGGCATCGAAGGAACGGTCGCGCACGATTTCGGCACTGAGCAGGATAACCTGGACGGACCAGTTAATCCACACGAAGAGAATCATGATACCAACCAGTGGACCGTACGTGGAGGAACTGCCCGCAAAATTTGTAACATAGAAACGATAGCCGTAGGTAAGGGCTAACCAAAGAATCGTAGCTAAGAGGCCGCCCGCGAAGGAGCGCTTCCAAGAAATAAGCTTGTTGATGTTTTCCTTGGTAGCTTTAGGCGTGTCCTTGTCAGTTTCTTTGCGCGGTGCGTAGTGATAAAACAAGGTGAGCACCAAAGTGAAAGAAATCAACGGTAATAAGGTGGCCGCCATAGTGGCGAGAGTTATGATTTCTTTAGAAATAAAGATGAAGCGCTGCATTACCTGTAAGAAGGCCGGGCCATACACCGAAAGGATAAGCCCTAAGAGACCGGTTACGGTACCGATAATGGTGAAGAAGAATGCTTTGCTGTACATCTTAATCATGCCTTCTTCCACATGATCGAGGCCGAGCATGGTGTTAAGGGCATTAATTAAGGCACGCGTACCGGCCGACATAGTCCAAAAGGCAGTAATAATACCGATGGAGAACAACGTACCACTCTGATTTTTGGCTAAGTCATCAATTAGGTTTGACAGGGTATGTTGTGAATCCGGCGGTAAGAGTGCCAGAAATTGATCGAGGATATCCATATTTTGACTAAGAAATACGGAAATAGCCGTTAAAGCAATAATTAAGAAGGGCACTATGGAAAGAATAATATAGTACGTTGCTTCCGCGGACAGACGGCCGATATTGTGCTCGCTGTAATCCTTGGCGACGCGCTTTGCCCCATTAATAAATGACTTCATAGTTATTAACTCCTTATGAATAATTTCGTTTTTCGTTGGACCATATATGCAAAAAGCCAAATGTATCTATATATTAGATTTTGTCGATATACTTATTTATAATCATAATTTTCGTAAGAAAATTATAGTGTTTAGATGAAAATAGATAAATTATAAATAACTCTAATTATTTTATTTTTAACAGTTGCATATTTTGAATTGTTATGATACTATTTAATCATAGGAACAAAACAAATTGTTAGGCTAACAGAAAATTAGTTAGCATAATGATTTTGAAAATGAAGGATGAATAATCAAAATGCCGATGGAAGTTGGTGTTGAGACCATTCAGTTTGCATAGGCATTTGGTTACGACACCAAACAGTTAGTTTGTATGACGCCAAGATGCGTGAAAGGTGAGGAGCGGTTTTTATGAAAAATGAATTGGAAAATTTGAAACAAATTGCTCACGGGTTAGCTCAGCAGTTTGGCGAAACTTGTGAAATTGTAATTCACGACGTACGGACGCCGGAAATGGAAGGTACCGTTGTTTGTATTGAAAACGGCGAAATATCTAACAGAAAGTTAGGTGACGGACCGTCACATGTGGTGCTCGATGCACTTAAGAATGACGGCAAAGATTTGGAAGACCGATACGGTTATTTAACCAAAACTAAAGACGGTCGCGTTTTTCGCTCCAGTACCATGTACATGCGTGATGATAAAGGGCAAATTACGTATGTGTTCTGTATTAATTCAGACATTACCAATTTGATTCATTTGCAACAAATGGTAAATCAACTCACGGAACCGGTGGGGCTCGCGACGAGCACTTCGGCAAGTAAAGAAGCCGACGGGGCTGAACGAATTACGACGAGCGTAACTGATTTGCTGGATGATTTAATTGAGCAGGCGGTGGCTAAGGTAGGTAAGCCGGCGCAGCTCATGACGAAGGCCGAACGGTGCGAAGCTTTGAAGTATCTAAACGATGCGGGCGCCTTTTTAATATCTAAAGCGGCGGACAAAATCGGAGAATACTTCGGCATTTCAAGATTTACTTTATACAGCGATTTAAACGCTGTTAAAGATAAAGAGAAGGAAGAGCAAATTAAAGCGAAAGTTAAATAATGGGGACATAAACATCGGTTACAGCACCGGCTGATTCGCTCACATAAGGGGCTGATAATCAGTCTGACAATTTGTTAGCCGATACACATAGGATGGATTTAGAGGTTAGTAGGTATGGGAGGTATAACATGGATTCATTGAAGTGGCAAGTTAATACATTACCTAAGGGTAATGATGATAATTTAGCTATCATGTCGGTGGCGGAAGCCAAAAAAGCCCGCGCGTTCATCAGAGTTTTCCACAATATGAAACAACACCGTTAACGCAACTGCCGCAGTTGGCCAGATTCTGGGGCTTGGGAAGTCTTTTTATTAAAGATGAATCATATCGTTTCGGCTTAAATGCCTTTAAGGTATTGGGCGGCTCGTATTCGATGGTCAAATATGTAGCGCAGCAGCTCCATAAAGACGTATTGGATTTGCCGTATAGCGTAATGACATCCGAAGAATTGCACAAACAAATGCCGGAGATTACGTTCTTTACGGCTACCGACGGTAACCATGGTCGCGGGGTAGCTTGGTCAGCTCGTCAATTAGGTCAAAAAGCCGTTGTATTTATGCCAAAAGGGACGACTAAATCCCGCTTGGAGCATATTCAGCGCGAAGGGGCTACGGTAACCATTGAAGATCTCAATTATGATGATTGTGTGCGTAAAGCGGTAGCCGAAGCGGCTAAGGTCAAAAACGGCGTAGTTGTGCAGGATACAGCCTGGGAAGGTATGAAGAGGTACCAAGCTGGATCATGCAAGGTTACGGCACGATGGCCTTGGAAGCGGGTGAACAATTGGCGACGGCCGGTGCTATGCCGACTCACATTTTTGTTCAAGCCGGGGTAGGATCGTTAGCCGGTGCCGTTACAGGCTATTTTAGAAATTTATATAAAAATGAGGCGCAAACAACCGAAAATTATCGTAGTGGAAGCTCAAGCGGCAGATTGCCTATAATGCAGGGCTGTAGCCGGTGACGGTAAACCGCGTATGGTGGGCGGCGATTTGCAGACGATTATGGCCGGTCTTGCTTGCGGCGAGCCGAATACGATAAGTTGGGAAATTTTACGAAATCACGCTGATGTGTTTGTATCCGCACCGGATTGGGTAGCCGAGTGGGGCATGCGCATCAGTGCAGCTCCGATAAAAGGGGATACGCCGATTACATCCGGAGAATCCGGCGCAGCACCGTTGGGGACGGTCGCAGCCATTATGACTTGTCCGGAATATAAGGAATTAAAAGACATCTTAGGTTTGGACGAAACATCGAAGGTATTATGTTTCTCCACCGAAGGCGACACCGATCCGATTCGCTATAAAGACATCGTTTGGTACGGTAAAAAATAAGGGAATCAATTAATTGATTTTGGTGAGAATGCGTAGAAATTAGGTTAATCAATTAAATGATTATAAGTAAGAATGTGTAGGTATTGAGGAGGTTGTATTATGGATTTTGAAGCTATCAAAAAAGCAGCGCAGAGCTATGAAGCGGCTATGACGAAATGTTTGCGTGACATCGTGGCAATTCCCGGTGAAAGTGCTGATGAAAGGGCCATGCCGATCGCATTGCGGAGGAAATGCGAGCCGTAGGTTTTGATGAAGTGCTGATTGATCCGCAAGGGAACGTGTTGGGCTATATGGGAAGCGGTAAAACGTTAATTGCTTATGATGCTCATATTGATACGGTAGGTATCGGCAATCGTGAAAACTGGACATTTGATCCGTATGAAGGTTTTGAATCGGCCACCGAAATCGGCGGTCGCGGTGTATCGGACCAGTTGGGTGGTATCGTTTCCGCCATTTACGGCGCTAAAATCATGAAGACTTAGCCTTTTGAACGATAAATATCGCGTACTCGTAACCGGTACCGTTCAGGAAGAAGACTGTGACGGCCTTTGCTGGGAATACATGATTAAAGAAAGTAAAATTCGCCCTGAATTTGTAGTATCTACGGAACCTACGGACGGCGGTATCTATCGCGGTCAACGAGGACGTATGGAAATCCGCATCGACGTAAAAGGCGTTTCCTGCCACGGCTCCGCACCGGAACGCGGTGACAATGCAATTTATAAAATGGCCGATATTTTACAAGATATCAGAGCCTTAATGAAAACGATGCGGCCGCTGAAACGAAGATTAAAGGCCTCGTAAAAATGCTCGACAAAGAATATAACGATCAATGGGAAGAAGCGCAATTCCTCGGTCGCGGTACGGTTACCGCTTCGGAAATCTTCTTCACATCCCCAAGTCGTTGCGCCGTAGCTGACTCTTGCGCCGTATCCTTGGACCGCCGCATGACAGCCGGTGAAACTTGGGAAAGCTGCTCGATGAAATACAGAGCTTTACCGGCCGTACAGAAATACGGCGATGATGTGACCGTATCCATGTACCAATATGATCGTCCATCGTACACAGGACTTGTATATCCGATTGAATGCTATTTCCCAACCTGGGTTATTCCTAAAGACCACAAGGTAACAGTTGCGCTTGAAGAAGCCTATAAAGGCTTATACGGCACGGAACGCATCGGCGACAGCACGACCGTTGAAATGCGTAAAGCACGTCCGTTGACGGATAAATGGACATTCTCCACTAACGGCGTTTCCATTATGGGACGCAACGGCATTCCATGTATTGGTTTCGGTCCGGGCGCAGAAGCACAGGCTCATGCACCGAATGAAAAAACTTGGAAACAGGACCTTGTAACTTGTGCCGCTGTATATGCAGCTTTACCAACTATGTATTGTAAATAAAGGGGATAGTATCATGACAGATTTCAATAAAGTAGTTAGTGAATTAGCCAAATTGGATTGTAAAAATATATTCGGCGAGGATTTTTTCCTTACCTGGGAAAAAAGTGATGATGAATTAAAAGCCGTTTGGGCCGTAGCTGATGCGCTTCGTGCTTTGCGTGAACAGAATATCTCCACGAAAGTGTTTGACAGCGGTCTCGGCATCTCCTTATTCCGCGATAATTCAACCCGTACACGCTTCTCCTTCGCATCCGCTTGTAACCTCTTGGGCCTTGAAGTGCAAGACCTTGATGAAGGTAAATCGCAGATTGCCCATGGTGAAACGGTTCGCGAAACGGCCAACATGGTATCTTTCATGGCCGATGTAATCGGTATTCGCGATGATATGTACATCGGCAAGGGCAATGCGTATATGCATGCCGTGTCTGATGCGGTTAAAGAAGGCTTTGAAGACGGCGTGTTGGAACAGCGTCCGAATCTTGTGAACCTGCAGTGCGATATCGACCATCCGACTCAGGTTATGGCCGATGCAGCTCACATTATTAAAGAGTTCGGCGGTATTGAAAACTTAAAGGGCAAAAAAGTGGCTATGACTTGGGCTTACTCTCCATCTTACGGCAAACCTTTATCCGTACCGCAAGGGGTTATCGGCTTATTCACGCGCCTTGGCATGGAAGTTGTTTTGGCCCATCCGGAAGGCTATGAAGTAATGCCGGAAGTAGAAGAAGTAGCTAAGAAGAATGCAGCGGCATCGGGCGGTTCTTTTAAAAAGACCCACGACATGAAAGAAGCCTTCAAAGACGCTGATATTGTATACCCTAAGAGCTGGGCACCGTTCGCGGCTATGGAAAAACGAACTAAATTATATGGCGATGGCGATTTAGAAGGAATTGATACCTTAGAAAAAGAATTATTACAACAGAATGCTAATTATAAAGATTGGGCTTGCACCGAAGACATGATGAAGCTCACTAAAGACGGCAAAGCCTTATACTTGCACTGCTTACCGGCCGATATTACCGGCGTAAGCTGTGAAACCGGCGAAGTAGACGCCACTGTATTTGACCGCTATCGTGTACCGCTTTATAAAGAAGCAAGCTATAAACCATACGTAATTGCCGCTATGATTTTCCTTAGCAAATTCAAAGACCCTGTACAGAAATTGAAAGATTTACAGGCTAAAGGTAAAGCGCGCATAGATCGTTAATTGGAAGCAAGGTACTGTGCTATAGCGTAGCAAAACTACCCTATAGCCCGGTGCTAAGGTATAAGTTTCAGAGGTATACAGTATGGCAAAACGGGCAGTTATTGCATTAGGTGGCAATGCATTGGGCAATACGCTACCGGAACAGATGCAAGCAGTTAAAGGGACCTCAAAAATCATCGTTGATTTGGTTGAAATGGGGTACGAAGTTGTTGTCACACACGGCAACGGTCCTCAAGTGGGGATGATAAATAACGCTATGGCTGCATTATCGCGAGAAAATCCGAAACAACCGAATACACCATTATCGGTTTGTGTAGCCATGAGTCAAGCCTATATCGGCTATGACCTTCAGAACGCGCTAAGAGAAGAACTGTTAAATCGCAACATTCGTGACTTAGCAGTGTCCACCATGGTGACGCAGGTACGGGTCGATGAAAATGATCCGGGGTTTAAAAATCCTACGAAGCCGATCGGTCACTTCATGAGTGAAGCAGAAGCGCGCTATGCGGAAGAACATTATGATTACAAATGCGTAGAAGATTCGGGGCGCGGTTGGCGACGGGTAGTCGCTTCGCCGGCACCTATGGAAATTGTGGAACTGGATGCCATTAAGCAACTCGTAGGTCATCAATTGGTGATTTGCTGCGGTGGCGGCGGTATTCCGGTTGTGAAAAAAGACTATCATTAAGCGGGGCCTCCGCAGTTATTGATAAAGATTGGACCAGCAGCGTCTTGGCACAGGCTATTGATGCGGATGTATTTATAATTTTGACAGCCATTGAAAAAGTAGCCATTCATTTCGGTAAGCCGAATGAACAGTGGCTCGATGAAATGACGGTAGCGGAAGCTAAACAATATGCTGCGGACGGTGAATTCGCCGCCGGTTCCATGCTGCCGAAGGTAGAAGCGGCCATTCAATTTGCTGATAGCAAACCGGGCCGCACAGCCATTATCACCTTATTGGAAAAAGCCAAAGAAGGGCTTGAAGGCAAAACCGGTACACGTATACACCGGTAGAAAGGTGGCTAACTATGTTATTACTTGGCGAAGGTACGGTTATTACAAGAAATCCGGCTCAGCCTATGATTACGCGCGGTGCCGTCGTGATGGACGGCAAGACGATTATCGCGGTGGGCGGTTACGATGAGCTGAAGGCGAAATATCCTGACGCTACCGTAATTAATGCGCATGGCAAGTTGATTATGCCGGCGTTTATTAATGCCCATCATCATATTTACTCCGCTTTGGCACGCGGGCTGGCACTACCGAATTACAATCCCACTAACTTTAACGAGATTTTAGAAGGCATGTGGTTTTATTTAGACAATAATCTAAACAGAAATTCCGTGTGGGCCAGTGCGGTGGCTACCTATATGCCTGTATTGAAAACGGCGTTACCACGATTTTTGACCATCATGCCAGTTATGGTGAAACGGCCGGCAGCCTCAGTGTTATCGGTGATGTGGCCAAAGAGTTTGGCGTTCGTTCCTGTCTTTGCTACGAAGTGAGCGATCGGAACGGGCAAGAAGCCATGGAAGCAGCCGTAGCGGAAAATGTGCGCTTCGGTAAGACAGTAAAAGAAGCTGATCCGGAGGATATTGAATTAGCGGCTATGTTCGGTCTCCATGCATCGTTTACATTGAGTCCGGCCACGCTTGATTATGTACGGACGCAAAATACGGACGGTTTGGGCTATCATATTCACGTTGCCGAAGGTATAAGCGATGAAGAAGACAGCATCGTTAAATACGGTAAACGGGTTGTCAATCGACTTTATGACGAAGGGATTTTAGGACCGACTACGATTACCGGCCATTGTATTCATATTGATGCGGATGAACTTTCAATTCTTAAAAAGACGGATACTATGGTTGTCCATAATCCGGAAAGTAATATGGGCAATGCCGTAGGGGCACCGGATATTTTGGCCATGACTAAAGCGGGTTTACGTGTAGGTCTCGGCACGGACGGTTACACCAGCGATATGTTGGAATCCTATAAAGCGGCGAATTGCCTCGTTAAACATCGCAGCGGTTTACCAAATCAAGGGTGGGTTGAAATTCCGACCATGCTCTTTGATACGAACCGCAAGATGGCGGAACAGTTTTTCCACATCACCACCGGTATTTTGACACCGGGCGCAGCAGCCGATGTAATTGTGATGGATTATGAACCGCCAACACGCTTAACCGCTGATAATATTAACGGTCACCTCCTATTCGGTGCCAACGGCATGAATGTAGTGACGACAATCAGTAACGGCGTGGTGCGGTACCAAAATCGCCAATGGCAGGGCTCGATAAACAGGCGTTGCTCGGCGAAGTACGTGAGATAGCCGAAGAACTGTGGCATCAACTAAAGGCTTAAATTGGAAGCGTAATCTTCCGGCAGACATCATAGGCAGAAAGTTATAGCCGACATTATAGGCCTAAACTACAGACATAAATAAGAAGTATAAATTACAGGTGTAATGTATTCGATGTTCGCAAAAAGGAGTGAGTCCTCATGAGCGATATTATGTACCCGGTAAGTTTTGATAAATTAATGAATCATATTCTACAGGAATATGCTCTTCATCAACGTATTTATAATGTAACTAAAATTCACCACTACGAAGGAACCAAGGTGCTGAAGTTGTTTGGCAAAACCTTGGAAAACCCATTGGGACCGGCAGCCGGGCCGCATACCCAGTTAGCGCAGAATATTATTGCCGCCTATGTGGGCGGCGCACGGTTTATCGAATTGAAAACCGTGCAAACCATGTACGGCGAAGAACTTGGTATTCCGAGACCATGCATCTACTCCAATGATGAATCGTACAACGTGGAATGGTCCGCTGAATACAGAGCGGATGAACCATGGCGGAATATATTAAAGCCTGGTTTGCCCTCAAATTAATCAGTAAAGAATTTGGTTTGGGGAGTCCGGACGGCTTTATCTTCAATATGAGTGTGGGCTATAATTTAGCGGGCATCAAAGACCCTTTAATCGACGCTTTTATTGAAAACTTAAAAGACGCCGGTAAGACGGAAACCTGGCAGGCTTGCAAAGCATGGACCTTGGCTAATTTAGACAGATTCAAGCAGATTGATGCAGCTTATGTTGAAAACATTAATTCAGATATTTGTCAGTCCATTACCTTATCTACCATGCACGGTTGCCCGGCCAATGAAATTGAAGCCATTTGCAGCTATTTGTTGGAAGAAAAGGGTCTCAACTTATATTTGAAATGTAATCCTACTTTACTCGGCTATGACCGCGTACGCACTTTATTGGACGATGCCGGTTTTGCTATGTAAAGTTTGATAAACATCAATTTGAAGTGGATCCCACTATGGCTGACGCCGTGCCGATGATAGAGCGCTTACAAGCGTTAGGTCAAAAGTGCGGTAAGCAATTCGGCGTTAAGCTCACCAATACCTTCCCGGTTCAAATTCTTGAAAAAGAACTGCCGGGTGAGCAAATGTATATGGCCGGCAAAGCCTTATTGCCATTGACGATTACCTTGGCGGCCGAGCTGAGCCGAGCATTAGACGGTAAACTCGCTATTTCCTATAGCGGCGGCGCGACCGCAAGAGCATCGGGGATATTTTTGAAACCGGCATTTGGCCGATTACGGTATGTACCACCTTGCTGCAAGGTGCCGGTTACGATCAGCTTGATGATTTGGCAAAACGCGTAGAAAGTAAAGACTATGATTCTATTACTGCGTTAAATGTACCGGCCATCGAAAAGTTGGCACAAACCGTGGCGCTATCACCGGAATTCCACAAAACCGAGGCTATGCGCATAAAAAGAGCGAAACAGCCCGGTTTTCAGGCGGCTCACAGTGAAGATTACCGGTGCCGCGTAACCTGTGGTACTTGCGTTCGTGTTTGCCCGAACCGGTCTAATGAACTCGTTACGGTGGATGGTCAAAAACTGATTATTCACATTGATGAAGCGTGCAATGAATGCGGTAACTGCGCCTGCAATTGCATCGAACCTTGCCAACCGTACAAAGATCGATTGACCTTCTTTTTAGACAAAGCGCGGTTACAGGCAAGTGAAAATGACGGCTTCTACAAAGCCGGTGAAGAATGGGGGTTCCGTTTTAAGGGGCAGGAAGCCGTGCTTCCGCTTGAAAAATTACCGAGCCCGTTACAGTCGATAGTAAGTGCATTCAGTAAGGAGCTGCCTTATTATCTATAACCCTTCAATGTTGAAGGAGGGAGGCTTACCCTATGTTTAAATTTCAAATTAACGGACAATGGCATGAAACAGCAACGGACAAGACATTGCTTCAATATTTGCGCGATGACCTTCACTTAACGGGGACGAAGGATGGTTGCGCAGCGGGCGCTTGCGGGGCTTGTACAGTCATTGCCGCCGGGGAAAAAGGTAAAAGCCTGTGTACTTAAGGTTTCACAGTTGGCGGATAAGCCGGTTGTGACCATCGAAGGCTTGACGGAGCGAGAAAAAGACGTGTATGTATATGCTTTTGGTGAATGCGGTGCCGTGCAGTGCGGTTTTTGTATTCCCGGCATGGTTATGAGCGCCAAAGCATTGTTAGATGAGAATTTAAATCCTACCCGCGACGATGTGAAGTTAGCGATTAACGGTAATATTTGTCGCTGCACGGGGTATGTAAAAATTGAAGACGCCATTTTGTTGGCAGCGAAACTATTTCGTGAAAACAGTCCGATTCCCGAGAGCGACAGATCCGGTAAAATCGGCAGCTTACTCCATCGGGTCGATGCGAAGGAAAAAACCTTGGGCACCGGTTTATACACCGATGACATGGTGTTGCCGGGCATGATTTATGCCAAAGCGGTACGCAGTAAATATCCGCGAGCCGTGGTGGAACATATCGACATTTCCAAGGCCTTAGCCCATCCCGATTGCGTAACGGTGCTATTGGCGAAAGACGTGCCTTTTAATAAAACGGGGCATATCATCCAAGATTGGGACGTGCTCATCGCCGAAGGCGATACGACGCGCTATATAGGCGATGCCATTGCCCTTGTGGCGACAGAACATAAGGACACGCTTGATGAAGTGTGCAATTTGGTGGACGTTACCTATACGGAACTGACCCCGATTCTAACGCCGGAAGCGGCTATGGCACCGGATGCACCGCTCATTCACAGTGGTGGCAATATGCTATCCCATCAAGTGCTTAATCGCGGTGATGCGTACGCAGCCATTAAAGCGGCTAAATATGTGGTAACCCGTCACTATTCGACGCCGCAAACGGACCATGCGTTCATGGAACCGGAATGTGCCATTGCGGAACCGCGTGAAGACGGCGGACTCAACCTGTATACGGGTGGTCAAAGCGTGTATGATGAGCAACGCGAAGTAAGCCGTATGTTAAAAGTCGATCAAAGTGAAATTCATGTTCACAGCATGCTGGTAGGCGGCGGTTTCGGCGGCAAGGAAGACATGAGCGTGCAGCATCATGCGGCACTCATGGCTTGGCATACCAAGCGGCCGGTGAAAGTGAAGTTTTCACGACAGGAAAGTCTGGACATTCATGTGAAGCGCCATGCTATGGAAATGGATATTACCACGGCCTGTGATGAAGAAGCAATTTGGTAGCCAGCAAGGTTGTTATTGTGTCAGACGGCGGTGCTTATGCATCCTTGGGCGGTCCGGTTTTACAAAGGGCCTGCACCCACTCGGGCGGACCTTACCACTATGACAACTTCTCGGTGGAAGGTACCTGCTACTATACCAATAATGTACCGGGCGGTGCGTTCCGGGGGTTTGGCGTAACGCAAAGCGTGTTCGGTCAGGAAATTAACATTGATTTACTCGCCGAAATGGTGGGCATGGATCCTTGGGAGTTCCGTTATAAAAACGCAGTTCGCCCCGGTGAATCCTTACCGAATGGGCAATTGGCGGGACCGGAAACGGGGCTCGTTGAATGTTTGGAAGCGGTAAAAGAGGCCTACTATGCTTCACCTAGAACGGGTCTCGCCGTATGTATGAAGAATAGTGGTATCGGCGTAGGCTTGCCGGATACGGGTCGTGTACGCCTTGAAGTACGGGACGGTAAAGTGCGCATTCGTACGTCTGCAGCCTGTATCGGCCAAGGTTTGGGTACCGTAGCCACTCATATTCTCTGCGAAACTACCGGAATTTCGCCGGATGATGTCATCGTTGAGGCGCCGGATACGGATAGAACGCCGGATTCGGGAACTACCACAGCATCGAGACAGACTGTTTTCACCGGCGAGGCAACGCATGTGGCAGCCAAGAGCTAAAAGCTGTGCTTGATTCGGGGAAAACGTTAAAAGACCTGGAAGGTTGTGAATATTACGGTGAATATCACGGCATTACGGACCCGATGGGCAGTGACAAACCGCATCCGGTAAGTCATGTGGCGTACGGTTATGGCGCCTGCGTGGCCACAATCGATGAGAAAAACTTTGTAAGTAAAATGGACGTAGCCTTTGATGTAGGACGTGTCATTAACCCGAAAGCCTGTGAGGGGCAGGTTGAGGGCGGTACTTTGATGGGCATGGGCTACGGCGTAACAGAAGATTTTAAAATGGATAACGGTCGTGTAGTAACTAAATATGGAACCTTGGGTTTACTCAGAGCGAAACAGCGGCCGGACATTACCGTACATTTTGTTGAAAAGGGTACGCCGGACCAAATGGCGTTCGGAGCGAAAGGGATTGGCGAAATTGCCAGCATTCCGATGGCTCCGGCTATATCCAATGCATACCGTCATATTGATAAAGAAGAACGTCGGCGACTTCCTTTGCAACATACAGGCTATAAACGATAGGCAAGGAGTTGAAGGGGTATGACAACGGATAGAACCGAAGTAGTGCAGTCGAACGCTGTAGCGTCGATGAACTTACGGAAACACTAACGGATGAGGTTGAAGTAACAATGCCGGGTGGCACCAAGCGCGTGAATCCGGTAGATGAAATTTTACCGGTGGGACAGATGTTTGCTTACGGCTTGCAGCACGTACTGGCCATGTATGCCGGTGCGGTAGCCGTGCCGATTATTATCGCCCAAGGATTGGGCCTTTCCACAGAACTTTTGACATGTTTAATCAATGCCGACCTTATGGCGGCCGGCATTGCTACCTTGATTCAAACCTTGGGGGTCTGGAAATAGGGGCCAGAATCCCAATGATTCAAGGTGTTAGTTTTGCCTCGGTAGCACCGATGTTGGTTATCGGCCGAGAATTCGGCCTTACGGCCATCTTCGGCGCCGTTATCGTGGCCGGCTTAATCGGGTTCTTGATTTCGCCGTATTTCAGTAAATTGATTCGTTTTTTCCCACCCGTTGTAACGGGGACAATTATTACCTTAATCGGTATTTCGCTCTTACCGGTAGCCGTTCGCTGGGCCGGCGGGGGCAATCCGAATTCAGCGGATTTTGCAAGCCTTCACAATCTGGGCTTAGCCATAATTACGTTAGCCATCGTGGTGCTCGAGTACCGTGTATTTAAAGGCTTTATCAGTAATTTATCAATCTTAATCGGTCTCATGGGCGGCACTATGGTGGCGTACTTTATGGGCTATACCGATTTTAGTGCCGTTGGTCACGCTGACTGGGTCGGCATCGTGCCACCACTGTATTTTGCTTCCCACGGTTTGAATGGTCCGCCATTTTGTCCATGCTGATTGTAATGCTCGTTATTATGGTGGAAACGACTGGTGACTGCATTGCTATCGGTGAAATCGTAGGGCGCAAGATCAATAAACCGCACCTCGCCGCCTGCCTCCGGGCTGACGGTATCTCCACCGCTTTGGCGGGTGTACTTAATACCTTCCCACATTCTGCGTTTGCTCAAAACGTAGGGCTTGTAGCGGTAACGGGCATTAAGAGCCGCTATGTAGTGGCTTGCTCCGGTATTATTCTATTGGTATTGGGCTTATTCCCTAAGATGGGGGCCTTGATTGCGTCCATTCCGAGTGCCGTTCTCGGCGGAGCCGGTCTTGCCATGTTCGGTATGATTATTGCCAGCGGGATTCGCGCCTTAGGTAAAGTATCCTTTGAAGGCAATTATAACTTGATGATTGTAGCAGTCAGCATCAGCGTGGGCATGATTACACTAGTGTATCCGAGCTTTTTTGCCCGCTTCCCTGAATGGGCTCAGACCGTAATGCATAGCGGCATTACCTTGGGCAGCTTGGTAGCCGTGCTTATGAACGTGCTCTTGAACGGCAGCGAAGGACATCCTTCAGATCGGCCGGATAAGATTAAATAGTTTCTTTACTCTTTTGAGACCGCTATCAAAATTACTTTCATATGAGATGCTTTGTTTTTTCAAAAAAATAATTTTGACAAAACGGAACAATCATTGTTTAATAAATAGGGTAAATATATAGTTAACATTAAATAAGAATAAATTATTAAACAACAAAAAATAGTTATGAATTTGCTGTACGGATATTTGTCTTATTGATAGAAACTGTATAAAATATAATTATAATAAGAGGGTATATAATTATCAGTAGGTATTAAGCAGGTTGTTAGTATGAGGAGGTTCTCATGAGCGAAGAAACAAAACGGTCATTACATCCCGTGGATGAAATGCTGCCGCCTACGCAACTATTTGCCTATGGCTTGCAGCACGTATTGGCCATGTACGCCGGTGCCGTAGCCGTACCGATTATTGTGGCTCAGGCCATGCATTTGTCAGCGGAACAGTTAATTCACTTAATTAACGCGGATTTATTTACTTGTGGGATTGCCACACTGATTCAGACTTTGGGCTTTTGGAAAGTGGGCGCTCGTATTCCGATGATTCAAGGCGTTACCTTTGCGTCAGTTACACCGATGATTGTTATCGGTACGCAAGGCGGTATGACGGCCATCTATGGGGCCATAATCGTGGCCGGCCTGTTTACCTTCCTGATAGCGCCGTATTTCAGTCGTTTAATTCGTTTATTCCCGCCGGTGGTAACCGGTACAATCATCACGATTATCGGTATTACTTTATTGCCGGTATCCGTGCGTTGGATTACAGGGTATGGCAAGCCGACATCACCTGAATTTGCCAGTCCTATGAGTTTATTTTTGGCCTTTATTACCTTAGCCATTGTTATTATCGTATATCGTTATTGTAAAGGCTTTTTGAGTAACATCTCCGTGTTGATCGGGCTCATTGGCGGCACTATTATTGCCACCATCATGGGCGTAGCCGATTTCAGCAAAGTAGGTCAAGCGGATTGGGTGGCATTTATTACACCATTCTCCTTCGGTTATCCGACCTTTGATGTGGGCGCCATCATCTCCATGATTATCGTTATGTTTGTAGTTATGGTAGAAACGACCGGCGACTGTGTGGCTATCGGTGAAATTGTAGGGAAGCCGATGGGGCGTAAAGGACTCGCCAGATGTTTGCGGGCCGACGGTTTATCCACCATGCTCGGCGGTATTTTTAACAGCTTCCCATACACGGCGTTTGCTCAGAACGTAGGCCTTTTGGCGGTAACTCGTGTAAAAAGCCGTTTCGTAGTGGCAACGTCCGGTCTTATCCTCGTGGTGCTCGGCTTAGTGCCTAAGATGGCGGCCATTGTTGCGTGCATTCCGAACTCCGTGTTGGGCGGTGCCGGCATTGCCATGTTCGGCATGATTATTGCCAGCGGTATTCTTGCACTTTCCAAAGTAAACTTCGATGGCAACTATAACTTGATGCTCGTAGCCGTAAGTATCGGTATGAGTATGGTAACCTTGACCGAACCGAACTTCTATCATAACTTCCCAAGCTGGACGTCCGTTATTCTTCATAGCGGTATCACCCTTGGCAGTTTGACCGCCGTTGTGTTGAACCTTATTTTCAACGGCGTGGACCACGAAGAAGCGGTGGAAGAGGAAGATTAATCGGTTAATTGGCTGAGCAATCATAAAAAGATGATGGTTAAAATCGTCTGAATTTTTGCATAATAAAGGGACCACATTGCTTTGTGGTCCCTTGTTGTTTATTCAACGCTACGTGGTATTCAGCATGGTTTCGAACTCGATGGTATTATGTTGAATAAATATGGCATTATTTTGTTAAACAGTATTAAATTCAATTATAGCATGTTATAATAAAGTTTAGAATATTGAAAACAATCAATGCGGGCGTTGCCGGTGCAACATACAAACCGGCGCCTGCAGTGGCATACTAGACATAGATTATTAGAACCGGTGCATGTTTAGATTTATGGTGGCTATGGTTTTAATGATAGACGTATTCTTGTATGCAACAGAAAGGATTTACATATATATGGCAAAGATTATTGCTATTTCTATAAGTGAAAAAAAGGGTCAGAAAAAACACAACATTCCGGAAGCGGAATTGTTGACCGATTTCGGCATGGCCGGTGATGCCCATGCCGGCAAATGGCACCGTCAGATTAGTTTGCTCGGCATTCAGAGTATCGACTTGATGCGCGCTAAAGGGGCCGATGTGAATCCCGGCGATTTTGCTGAAAACATCACCGTGGAAGGTCTCGTTTTATACGAGTTGCCGGTCGGCACGAAGCTCAATGTGGGCGACGGTATTGTCCTTGAAGTGACACAAATCGGCAAGGAATGTCATTCCGGTTGTGAAATCCAAAAACAGGTGGGTTCCTGTATTATGCCGACTCAAGGGATTTTTGCCCGCGTGCTTACAGGCGGCAAGATTCGCGTCGGCGATGAAGTGACCGTCAGTAACGACTAATTTTATTTTAAATAAATCAGATTTGAATCAAGCAGAAACTACCGAATCAGTAGTTAATAAATCGGTAGTTAATAAATCGGTAGTTAATAAGTCTGTACCGAATGATTCGGTACCGGATAATACAGAAGTGTGTAAAGGAGAATTGTATGGTGCAGGATAATTGGCAACGGACAATTGAATATGTGCGTCTTTCGCTGACCGAAGCCTGCAACTTTTGTTGTCCTTATTGTCGGCCGGAGGCGATTACGCCGGAAAGTCAGACGAACTTATTGACGCCCGATGAATGGCTCACCGTTTTGGGAGCGTTTCATCAACTGGGCGTGCGAGCCTTGCGTCTTACGGGCGGTGAACCGCTACTCTATCCGCATTTAGACGAATTACTCCAGAAATTGCAGGAGCGTCAGTGGTTTGAAGATGTATCCATGACGACCAACGGCAGTTTGCTGGGGAAGCGTGCCAAGGAGCTTCAAAAGCTTGGTCTTAATCGCGTAAACATCAGCCTTGATGCGGTTGATGAAGATACCTTTGACATACGAACCGGACGAATCGGTGAGTTATCGGCCGTTATAGAAGGTATTGAAGCGGCACTTGCCGCGGGCTTTACGTCCGTTAAAATAAACACCGTGTTGATGGAGCCCATGTCCGATGACATGGTGCGATCCCTCTTGGCATATATGGAAAAATGGCCCGTAATTTGGCGTTTTATTGAATACATGCCGTTCCAAGGCCAGACATTTAGAGGCCCTACTTTTGAAGAATGGCAGGCTCAATTAACCAGAATCTGCGGGGGGCCGCTGATTCCGGTTGAAAAGAACGGAGCGAAAAAGGATGCTAAAAAGGGCGCTGAAAGCGGAAACGGTCATGCTCTTGACGCTGATGAAGTCAACGCCGATAAAGTCAATGCCGATAAACCGACCGCTGCTAAAAAATCCAAATCGGTAACCGGCTTCGGTCCGGCTACGTATTACGCATTGCCGCAAAGGTCCGGTGGTGGGCTTTATTTCCCAATGAGCCACAGCTATTGCCATGAATGCAACCGCGTGCGACTCACATCGGACGGGCGTTTGCGTCTTTGCTTATTGCGTGACGATGAAGCAGATTTGGT
>ENA-OQIW01000079-OQIW01000079.1-human-gut-metagenome-genome-assembly--contig:-NODE-79-length-21111-cov-1.203155_pt1 | contig 21111 bp, 31 predicted proteins | sample MGYA00242586_ERZ504751 | MGnify/ENA primary metagenome ERZ504751 (study PRJEB26092, sample SAMD00036349) | human gut metagenome | host: Homo sapiens | study: EMG produced TPA metagenomics assembly of...
GTTCCAGTCCGGAAATCTCGGTATCCGATCGTCGAAGTCAGTGAAAAAGGCAGCCTCATACTGACGAAAACAAAGAATACCGGCGGTCTCGTCACGCCTCAGTCGGTTAAAGAACAATTGCTTTATGAAATTCACGATCCTTCAAAATATATTACGCCCGATACGGTGGCTGATTTCAGCAAAATTACGTTAGAAGAAATTGAACGAGATCACGTGGCCGTTCGCGGTGTTACGGGGACACCAGCTCCGGATACGTTAAAGTTGTGTGTAGGTTATCTTGAAGGGTATCGCACGATTGCTTATTTGCCTTATTCTTGGCCGCGAGCTTTAGATAAAGCGAAGATGGCGGCTGATATTCTCGATAAGCGATTGGCGATGAAAAATGCTCATATTGTTCGTAAACATATCAGTTATCTTGGGGTAAATGCGCTTCATGGTCCGTTGGCACCGGAACTTAATGCTGATCTCAATGAAGTTGTCCTTCGTTATGCCATTATGACTGAAAATAAGCAGGAAGGCTTGAAACTGACGCCGGAAGTAGCGGCTGTAAGTAATCTGAATGGTCCGGCACAGGGATGCTTCTTCGGTGGCCGCAGTCGTCCGAGCGAAGTCTTTGCTCTCTGGCCAACCTTGATTCCGAGAGATGCCATCAAGCTTACGACATACGTTGAGGAGGTATAACATCATGAAAGTACAGTTAAAAGACATTGCACACGGTCGTTGCGGAGATAAAAGCGATACGTCTAATATTTGTATCTATGCAAGAGAACCTAAATATTATAAATTTATGGAAGCGCAGTTGACGCCGGAAAATGTTCGCCGCCATTTTGAAGGCTTAGTTTTTGGTGACGTTACTCGTTATGACGTGCCTCAGTTAGACGGCTTTAACTTCGTCATGCATCATGCTCTTGATGGTGGAGCTACGCGGTCACTGCGCCTGGATACGCTGGGGAAATGCATGGAAGCAGCCCTCCTGCGGATGTATATTGAAGTGGATGATGAATAGGAGGCTGTCATTATGTCAAAACCGTTACAAGGAATTCGTGTCCTTGATTTGACGCGAGTCCTGTCTGGACCGTATTGCACGATGCTCTTGGCCGATATGGGGGCTGAAGTTATTAAGATTGAATCACCCAGAGGTGATGATAGCCGTGCCTATCCGCCATTTTCTAAGGGAATCAGTGCCTATTATGCCAATTTAAATCGCAATAAAAAAAGTCTTTGCCTGGATCTGCATGATGAAAAAGCAAAGGATGTACTTCGCGAACTCATCAAAATTTCCGATGTTTTTGTCGAGAATTTTAAACCTGGCACGATTGCCAAAATGGGCTTTTCTTATGAAGAAGTAAAGAAGTTAAACCTAATATCGTATTTGCTTCTATTTCCGGCTTTGGCCAGACCGGGCCCTATCGACTGCTTCCTGGCTATGATGTCATTGCCCAGGCCTTGAGCGGTATGATGAGCGTTACCGGGTGGCCTGACTCGCCTCCAACTCGGACTGGGACGGCTATTGGCGACGTATTGGGCGGCCTTAATTGCTGCATCGGTATTTTAGCGGCCCTGCAAGGTCGGAATACACAACATCATGGTGAGTACGTCGATATCGGACTTGTTGACTGCTCGGTCAGCGCTATGGAAACGATTACTGAAATCTACATGGTCGAAGATAGAATCCCGCAGCGTGCTGGTAACCGTTATGAATTTATATATCCATACGATTCCTTTGAAGCTTCTGATAAATGGATTGTCATCGGTGTGGGCAATGATGCTATTTGGAACCGTTTTTGCAAGGCCATTGGACATGAAGATTGGTTAGCCGATGAAAGTCTTGCCCTGAATAAGGATCGGGCAAAACAAAAAGATAGATTGAATACGATGGTTACGGAGTGGACGAGACAGCATCCAGCAGTAGAAATTATTGAGTTATTGCGGGCTCATAGTGTCCCTTGTGCGCCAATCCATGACGTGGCCGATGTCGTAAATGATGAACACATTGCCAAAGCACGCCAGATGATTTGTGAAATTGATCATCCGATTGAAGGTAAAATGAGAGTCACCGGTAACCCCGTTAAGATGACGGAAGCAGACTCTTATACGTATGCCAAAGCTCCGACACTGGGGAAAGATACTGGGGATGTTCTTAGCAATCTGCTACATCTTTCTGATGAGGATATTTCGTACTTCATGAAGAAAACTACTGACTAATAGGCTGTATTACCACGATTCCCGACCTCTTAAAAAACGAGGTCGGACGAATCGGGATAAGGAGGTTTACTATGTTAGCTATTGTGGGTTTAGTTACGGTCCTATTGGTACTGATTAGTATATTAACTAAAAAATTATCGACAATGTGTGCGTTGATTGCAGTACCAATTATCGCTTGTTTAGTTTTAGGATTAGGCGGCGAAATGGGAAAATTTATGATGGCGGGGATTAAAAGTGTAGCGCCTACAGGTGCTATGTTCATTTTTGCAGTACTTTTCTTTACCATTATGGGAGATACAGGTGTTTTCGAACGCATTGTAAATAAAATTTTAAGCATTGTTGGTTCTAACCCTATAAAGATTTGTATTGGTACTTACGTTATTACACTTTTAACCCATTTAGATGGTTCTGGGGCGAGTACATTTTTGATTACGGTTCCGGCCATGTTGCCGATTTATAACAAGTTAAAAATGGATCGAAAGATTTTAGCGACAATTGTTGCACTGGGTGCTGGTACTATGAATATTGTCCCTTGGGGAGGACCTACGATTCGAGCTGCGACAGCACTAGATATTCCTGTTATGGATTTATTTTCTCCGATGATTATTCCTCAAATCTTTGGGATACTGGCTGGGGTTGCAATTTCTATTATGTTTGGCATGAAAGAAAAACGTCGTTTAGGGAATTTGTTGACTAATATTAGCTTGGAACCAGCACCGCTTTCTGAGGAGGAGGCTGCACTACGTCGGCCTAAACTTTTTTGGTTTAACTTATTGTTGATTGTTGCTACTATTGCGTTGTTGGTAAAAGGTACTTTTCCACCTGCAGGATGTTTTATGGTGGCATTGGTTATTGCATTAACTGTTAATTATCCCAGTATTAAAGTTCAAAGTGAGTTAATTGATAGTCACGCTAAATCAGCATTGATGATGGCAAGTGTATTGTTTGCAGCAGGTATTTTCACTGGCATTATGAAAGGTGCAGGGATGTTGAATGCTATGGCTCAAGGGCTAGTTTCTATTATTCCAGAAGCACTGGCAGCACATTTTGCGGTTATTATTGGCATTATCTCGATGCCGGCAAGCTTGCTATTTGACCCGGACAGCTTTTACTTTGCTGTATTACCAGTATTAGCTCAAGCGGCAAATGCAGTAGGTTTAGCCGGTGTTGATTTAGGTAGAGCGGCAATTTCTGGTCAAATGACGTTAGGCTTTCCTATTTCTCCATTAACTCCGTCTACTTTTTTACTGGTAGGATTAGCTGGTGTGGATTTTGGTGAGCATCAGAAGCATACTTTCTTTTGGGCTTGGTTAGTATCCTGGTGATTTTATTCGTTGCGGTTATTATTGGTGCAATTCCGTTGTAGAATCACAGCTACATAAAAAGCGCAGTATATCGATGTAAACGCACCCTGTAACGTACACAAAAAGGCGATTTATTCTAAAATTTTAGAATAAATCGCCTTTTAGATACAAAACCTTACCTATAAACTGAATGTTTAAGCCCAGATGAATCCGGCCATGGACAGAGACCCCATGGTGCAGGTGTTGTTAAATACCGTTGCCGGATCGTCTCCGGCAGCGCCGAGACAGTAAAGAAGCGGCATATAGTGGTCCGGTGTCGGGACGGAATAGGCTGCGTTTCGTGGTCTTGGTAGTGAATGGCGGCATCGACGTCGCCTTTAAGGACGCTGTCTACGATGTATTTGCTGAAGCGTTCGGCTTGGTCGGAACCGCCGCGGTTGTTCCATTCGATGCGCCGCAGGTTGTGGACGATGTTGCCGCTGCCCCAAATCAGGTAGCCCTGTTCACGAAGAGGAGCAAGCTTTCTCCCGATTTCGACACACTGTTCCGGTTTTAAATTGCCGTTTACCGACAGTTGTACGACGGGAATGGAGGCATCGGGAAACATATGGACCATGACGCTCCATGTACCGTGGTCGATGCCCCAGCTGTCGTTGATGGAAACGTCATCGCCGAGGAGGCAGCAGACTTCTTTCGTGAGTTCTGCATAGCCTTTGACAGGATACTGAAGCTGGTAGAGTTCTTCCGGGAAGCCGTACATATCGTATACTTGACGTGGTTTTTCGGCGCTTTGGATATACGTGCCGGTGCGAACCAATGGGCGGAGACGGCTAAGATGGCCTCGGTTTTTCCGGGCTGTTTAGAATGTCGGCGCCGATGCGCTGCATTTCGCGCGTAAGATCATTTTCGTCGATGGCCAGCATGGGGCTGCCATGTCCGACGAAGATAACAGGCGTCTTTTTCATAGAACAAATCCCCCTTTGTCTTGTATTTCGTAAATATAAACCCCTTTCAGTATATCATAAACATACTTTACGTCAACAAAGGGGCTTATTTCATATATTGAGTTGAAGAGAAACTTTTTCTAAAAAAACAAGTGTCTAGTCTGGACGGGCTTATTGCTCGAAAACGTTTTTTTTTGGTATACTACATAGTAACGTACAGGTTACGGACTTTTTTAGGGATAACGACTGTGCGTCCTTTTGGACGCCTGGGTTATCTTCTTTTTTTATAGGAGGCATACTATGGAAATTCGTCACTATCGTTGGAATGATGGGAAATCCCTGACCGTCGGAGAAAAAACGCTGATCATGGGAGTTTTAAATTATACGCCTGATTCTTTTTCCGATGGCGGTAAGTGGAATGATGTCGACACGGCTTTACGCCATATGGAAGATATGGTGGCCGATGGTGCGGATATCATCGATATCGGCGCTGAATCGTCCCGACCGGGTTTTACGCCCATTTCAGCGGCTGAGGAAATTGAACGATTGGAACGGATACTTCCCCGCCTCGTCGAGGCCTGCCCGGTTCCCATTTCTGTCGATACGTATAAAGCGGAAACGGCAGACTATGCCATGAGCACCGGCGCCACATCATGAACGATATCTGGGGCCTGCAATATGAACCGGAACCGGGGAAAATGGCTGCTGTAGCCGCTAAACACGGCGTTCCCGTCGTCGTCATGCATAATCAGGACGGGACGGAATATGGCGACATCATCGGCGACATGAAGCGTTTCTTTATTCGCTCGTCGATCATTGCCGACCGGGCCGGGATGAGTCAGGAACAGATCATTACCGATCCGGGCATCGGTTTTGGCAATGACCTTTGAACAGAATGTCTATGTCATGAAGCATTTGCGTGACTTAACGTCTCTGCCGTATCCCATGCTGTTGGGGACGAGCCGCAAGGGCTTCATCGGAAAAATCCTCGATCTTCCCGTCACGGAACGGATGGAAGGAACGGGGGCGACCTGTGTAGCCGGAGTCCTTTCGGGATGCACTATCGTTCGCGTTCATGATGTAAAACCCATTGCCCGCATGTGCCGCATGGCCGATGCCTTAGTGGATAACCTTCAGTAAAAATAGTATTATTTATGCATAAATATTGACATACCTCTTGACCATTGTCCTTTCTAGAAGTATAATAGCCCAAATACTGCGGACGCCATGAGCGGTTCCGCAAGGGGGAGATGGTTCCATGAAGTGTGAAAGTCTACGAAGCCTCGTCGTTTGTCGAGGCTTTTTGCATGATCCTGTTGTCAAAGCCTTGATGGCTGTTCAAGAAGATGAGCGTCAAGGCGATTCTTTTTCACGGCGAGCCGGTGCGGCGGTCTTACTGGAAGCGGCTGAGCGGTTAGGCTTGAGGGGCAATGTGCTGCGGCAGTATTTTTTTTACCTCTTTGGGGAGGGACGGACGGTTGCTGCCGATGTGATGGAACGAGTCGGCCGGACCGGCACGGGGATGACGAAGGCCCTGACTTTCGATATGGAGTTGATCTTTCCCTATTTACAGCAAAAGGCGTCGGACTTTTTCGATGTGGACTTCCTGGATGATTATGAACCGGCTGCAGTCCGAGACGATGCCTGTATCCGGACCTTAGCAGAAGCCTTTCAATCGGTGGATACGCCGGAAAATGCTGCCGCGGCCCTGCTCGATTACTATGCCGCTTTCGGCCGTGGGAAGCTCGCTCGCTTCATCGCCTTTCGACTGTCTGCGGACGGCCGTCTTATCGGGATTGAAGGGTTTCCGCAGTTTGATTGGAATGACCTCATCGGCTATGCCGCCCAGAAGGAAAAGCTCCTGGCCAATACCGAGGCTTTCGTCAACGGGAACGAGGCCAATAACGTCCTCCTGACGGGATCGCGTGGTACGGGCAAATCGACGGCCGTCAAAGCCTTGGTCTCACGCTATCATGAACGGGGGTTGCGCCTGGTCCAGCTTCAACGCGACCAGCTGCAGGGACTGCAGACCCTTATGGAAAAGCTGGGCGCTATTGGCAGCAAGCGATTCATCTTGTTCCTCGATGACCTGTCTTTTGATGAAAATGAAGCTTCCTATAAATACCTGAAATCGGCTATGGATGGCGGCGTTACGCCACAACCGAAAAATGTGGTTATTTATGCAACTTCCAATCGCCGCCACCTGCTTAAGGAGACCTGGCACGACCGCAATGACGAATGGGAAGAAGTCTACCGTGACGATAACACCAATGAAGCGATCTCTTTGTCAGACCGTTTCGGACTCATCCTTCATTACGCCGCGCCGACCCAGGATGAATACCTGGAAATCATCGGCCATGAATTGAAAAAAGCCGGCATCGATCTCGACCCGGAACAGCTGCGCATCGAAGGGCTGCGCTGGGAGATGGAACATTCCGGCCGCAACGGTCGAATCGCTCAGCAATTCGTCAAATGGTATCTCAATAATCACAACTCCTAAAAATATTAGGAAGTCAAGCGTTTAACTAAAGAAAATTAGATTAATTTCAAAAAAATCATTGACAAATGATGTGTCGTTTTGTAGAATGTGTTCAAGCTTTTCAAACGAGCCGAACTGATAAGGGCTCGCAAAAGCATAGAGTAAAATCTGATGACGGGAAAGAGTAGGTCGTCCGGACATTTTCAGAGAGTCGGCGGGTGGTGCGAGCCGATAATGGAAGTCGATTGAAAATCATCCCTGAAGAGGAGTGCTGAAGTACATTAAGCACTGACGACTTTTCCACGTTATAGGAAACGCGTATGTTGGTACGTTGTAGAGAGCCTGGCGCAGTAATGAGCTGGGAATCAGGGTGGTATCGCGGAATAAAAACTCCGTCCCTATTAGGCGGAGTTTTTTTGTTACCTCTTTCGACGCATCTCTAAATTCCAACGAGAATAAATTATTTTATACTCAAAGGAGCGATGTTATTATGGCAAAGGTTTTTTATGATCAAGATGTAAATTGGGATGTCATGAGAGGTAAGAAGGTAGCTGTCGTCGGTTATGGCAGCCAAGGTCATGCCCATGCCTTGAACTTGAAAGAAAGCGGCGTCGACGTCGTCGTCGGCTTGTATGAAGGCAGTAAATCCGTAGAAAAAGCGAAAAAAGCAGGACTTGAAGTCAAGACCGTTGCCGAAGCCGTTAAAGAAGCGGACGTCACCATGGTCCTTATTCCGGACGAAAAACAGGCGGACGTCTATGCTTCTGAAATCGCTCCGAATTTGAAATCCGGCAGTGCCCTGGCTTTTGCGCACGGCTTTAACGTTCACTTCAAACAGATCGTACCGCCGGCCGACGTCGATGTCTTCATGGTAGCGCCTAAAGGACCGGGCCATCTCGTTCGCCGTACCTTTGTAGAAGGCGGCGGCGTTCCTGACGTATTTGCCGTTGAACAGGATGCGACGGGAACTTGTTTCGACTTGGCACTGGCTTATGCCCGCGGCATCGGCGGCACTCGGGCCGGCGTCATCCCAGACGACCTTCCAGGAAGAAACGGAAACGGATCTCTTCGGTGAACAGGCTGTCCTCTGCGGCGGTATCTGCCAGCTTATCACCAATGGTTTTGAAACCCTTTGCGAAGCCGGTTATCAGCCTGAAATCGCTTACTTTGAAACCTTCCATGAAATGAAATTGATCGTCGACCTCATGTATGAAGGCGGCATGGCCAAGATGCGTAAATCCATCAGCGATACGGCGGAATACGGCGATTATACGGCCGGCCCCCGCGTCGTCACCCAGGCTTCGAAGCAGGCCATGAAAGACGTCCTCGATGATATCCAGTCCGGTGCCTTTGCCAAAGATTGGCTCCTCGAAAATAAAGCCGGCGGCCGCGCTCATTTCCTGGCGATGCGCCGTCAGCACGCAGAACATCCGCTCGAACAGGTCGGTGAAAAGCTCCGCGCTATGATGCCCTGGCTCCACAGCAACGATCAGAACGACTAATGTCTCCATGGCCCATAGGCCATGATCTTTATACCATGATAACGAGGTGAATAGAATGAACATGACCGGCGCACAAGCGTCCTTGAATGCTTAAAGCGAGAAGGTGTAGACGTCGTATTCGGCTATCCCGGCGGGGCCGTCCTAAGCCTATACGACGAAGTGTATAAAGCGCAGTTCCCTCATATTTTGACGGGACACGAACAGGGTGCTGTTCACGCTGCCGACGGTTATGCTCGAGTGACCGGGCGGCCCGGCGTATGCTTTGCGACCTCAGGGCCTGGGGTCTGCAACATGGTCACGGGCATTGCAACGGCCAACATGGATTCTATTCCCTTGGTTATCATCAGCGGTCAGGTAGCGACGCCGCTCATTGGCCGCGACTCCTTTCAAGAGGCCGATATTTCCGGCATTACGACGCCGATTACGAAGCACAACTATCTCGTAAAGGACGCGAAAGAACTGCCGCGGGTTTTAAAAGAAGCCTTCTACATTGCGTCCACAGGTCGGCCGGGACCGGTCCTGGTTGACATTGCCAAAGATGTATTCGATACGTCCTTTGACTTTGAATACCCGGAGGAGGTCCACCTCAGAGGTTACAAGGGCAATCCCGAAGGCTGCGAAGACGATGTAGCCGTGCTGTTCAGGCCTTGGCTAAGGCCAAGCGCCGGTACTCCTTACCGGCGGTGGTGTCGTCTTATCGGGAATGGCGGACACGCTGCGTTCCATTGTACAACAGCTGGGTGTACCGGTCGTCACGACGCTCATGGGGAAGGGCAGCATTCCCGACCAATGGGACTGCCACTTGGGCATGGTCGGCATGCACGGTTCCTATGCTGCCAATATGGCCGTTACCCAGTGTGACCTGCTCCTGGCCGTCGGCGCTCGTTTTGATGATCGCGTTACCGGTGACGCTGCCAACTTTGCGCCCCAGGCGAAAATCGTTCACTTCGACATCGACAAGGTTGAAATCAATAAAATCGTCCATGCCGATATCAGTGTCAACGCCGATCTTCGCTGGTCTCTGCCGCACCTCTGTGAGGGATTGAAATTCGATGGACAGGCACTCTATGAAAGATATGAGGATTGGCGGCACTCCGTTTTGGATATGAAGGCAGTGCATCCCTTTGCAACCCGTCATTTAGAGGGAACCATTTCTCCACAGTCACTTTTTGAAGCCCTTCAGGCTGTGACCGATGATGACACCGTCGTCGTTACCGACGTCGGCCAGCATCAAATGTGGTCGGCACAGTTCTTCAACTTGAACAAACCGCGGCACTTCATTACCTCCGGCGGCTTGGGAACCATGGGCTACGGCCTTCCGGCGGCCATGGGAGCGAAAATAGGCTGTCCTCAATCTACGGTCGTCCTCTTTACCGGCGACGGCAGCATCATGATGAACTGTCAGGAATTTGCTACCCTTCATAAGTACGGCGTCGACGTCAAGGTCGTCGTTCTCCACAATAACGTCCTCGGGATGGTCAATCAGTGGCAGCGCATGTTTTACAGCGGCCACTGTTCGCAGTCGGTCATTTCCGACAATCCTGATTTGACAGCCTTTCTGGGGCGATGGGAGTTCCCGGACTTTCTGTCCGCAATCCGGAAAAACTGGATGATGCCGTAGCCTGGTTGTTCCATACCGAAGGACCGGCTCTACTTGATGTATTCATTCCACCTGATGAAAATGTCTATCCTATGGTTCCCGGAGGAAAACGATTGGACCAAATGGTACTGGGAGGTGTAGCCGAGTGACAAGACAACACCTGGCTCTGCTCTGTGACAATAAGCCCGGCGTTTTGACCACGTTGCCGGCCTCATCAGCCGCAGAGCCATCAATATCGAATGCATTAACGCCGGGTACACGGAAGAATCCGATGTGACCCGCATCAATATCGTCGTTTCCGTCGAAAATCGATGGGAACTCGATCAAGCCGTCAATCAACTGGCAAAACTCATCGACGTCATCAAGGTCGTAAACCTTGATGATGCCCCCTTTGTCAGTTACGAACTGGCCATGATCAAGATCCGGAGTCTGACACCCGAAATCCGGGAAGAGTTGACCAATATCGCAAATTTATTCAAGGCTAAGATCGTCGACGTCCAGCGAAATTCGCTGACTATGCGCATTACAGGCCGAGAAGACCGCATCGAGGCCCTGCTTGAAATGTTGAAAGACTATGAAATCATTGAAATTGCCCGGACGGCAGATTTCTCTCTCTCGAGGGGAACCTGCCGTGAAGGATATGTAATAGATAGCTGCCGAAGCCAATACGGCAGGAAGAGAGGATGGATACTATGCGCAGTGATGTTGTAAAAAAAGGGGTTACCCGAACGGCCCATCGGAGTTTGTTCCATGCCATGGGCTATAGCGATGAAGATTTGAAGAAGCCTTTAATCGGCATCTGCAACGCCTTTAATGAAATTATTCCGGGGCATGTTCACTTAGGTGAAATTGCCCAGGCCGTCAAACTCGGCGTAGCTTCTGCCGGCGGTACGCCCATCGAATTCCCGTCTATCGGCGTCTGTGACGGCATTGCCATGGGCCATCGGGGCATGAGTTTTTCCCTTTCGAGTCGCGATTGATTTGCGACTCCATTGAAGCCGTGGCGACGGCCCACGCCTTCGACGGCTTGGTCCTCATCCCAAACTGCGATAAAATCGTGCCGGCCATGCTCATGGCCGCTGGCAGACTGAACATCCCGACCGTCGTTGTCAGCGGCGGACCGATGTTGGCCGGACGCTATAAGGGACGGAACATCAGCGTCAGCACGATGTTCGAAGCGGCCGGTAAGGTCGAATCGGGCCAGATGACGGCTGATGAAATGCACGAAATGGAATTTCATGCCTGCCCGGGCTGCGGCTCCTGTTCCGGCTTATTTACGGCCAATACCATGAACTGCATGACTGAAGTCTTAGGCATGGGCCTTCCCGGCAACGGCACGATTCCGGCTGCCTATACGGGACTTCGCCGCATGTTGGCGAAAAAAGCCGGCGAAGTCGTCCTGGACCTCGTTCGCCGACGACGTAAAGCCGCGGGATATCATGACCCTCGAAGCTTGAAAATGCCATTGCCGTCGATATGGCTATCGGCGGTTCGACCAATACGGCCCTGCACCTGCCGGCCATTGCTCATGAAGCGGGAGTAGAACTGTCCCTCGATGAATTCGATGCCATCAGCCGCAAGGCTGCTTATATCTGCAAGATGAGCCCCGGCGGGACCTATCATATGCAGGACCTCGATGAAGCCGGCGGCATCTGTGCCGTCATGAAGGAAGTCTCCAAGTTGGGCCTCATCCATCCGGAAGCAAAGACCATTACCGGCACCGTCGGCGACCGCATCAAAGATGCAGAAGTCCTCAATCGGGATGTCATCCATTCCGTCGATAATGCCTATATGAATAAAGGCGGTATCGCCGTCCTTAAAGGAAATTTAGCGCCCCTCGGCTCGGTCATCAAGGAAAGCGCTGTCGACGAAGACCTATTGGTCTATGAAGGGACGGCCAAGTGCTACGATGCCGAAGAAGATGCCATCGAAGCGATTATCCGCGGCGATATTAAAGAAGGGCACGTCGTCGTTATCCGCTATGAAGGACCGAAAGGCGGACCGGGCATGCGTGAAATGCTCAATCCGACGGCGGTTATCACTGGCATGGGACTAAAAGTCGCCCTTCTGACCGACGGCCGCTTCAGCGGTGCCAGCCGCGGGGCCTGCATCGGCCATATTTCACCGGAAGCATGGAAGGCGGGCCACTGGCCTTAGTCCACGACGGTGATACCATCTCCATCGACATTCCGAATCGTAAACTGGAATTAAAAGTCAGCGATGAAGAATTGAAGAAGCGCCGGGCGGCATGGAAGCAGCCGGAACCAAAGGTCAAGACGGGCTACCTGTCACGGTACGCCAAATTAGTTACGTCGGCCAATACCGGCGCCGTCATGCAATAAAGATAACTCCTGCTTCCTTCCCTTTCGCCGATGTGGCGGAAGGGGTGTCGGGGCGAGGAGTTTTATTTTCTATATAAACAAAGCGTTATGAAAAGAGGCTTGCTATGAAACAAGGTTTGTGCTCTCATCGGTAAATTTTTTGGCGTCATCGCCATCATCTTTCTCATCATCGGTCTTACGATGCCGACGAGTTTTTCTTGGGTCTTAGGAAACGTCGGCGGTATTTCCGTCTTATCGGTCCTCTTGGGCATCATCATGTTTGGCATGGGTATGACCATGAGTGCCCATGACTTTGTCCTCGTTTTGAAACAGCCTAAGGACGTCTTTTTCGGCGTCTGCGCCCAGTATTTTGTCATGCCTTTTCTGGCTTTCCTCCTGTCGACGGTATTTCGCCTGGATCCGGCTCTGACCGTCGGCGTCGTCTTGGTCGGGACCTGCCCTGGCGGCACGTCGTCCAATGTCATCACCTTCATGAGTAAGGGCGACGTTCCCTTGTCGGTCACGATTACCAGTATTTCGACCCTCTTGTCGCCGATTATGACGCCCCTTTTGACGTACCTCATCATCGGTCAGCGCATTTCCTTCAATCCGGTCAGCATGTTCTTATCCATCGTACAGATCGTCATCGTCCCCATTGCCTTGGGGCTCTTGGTCAAACGCTTCCTTCCGAAACTGGCTCAAGGGGCGCTCGATTACCTGCCGGCTGTATCGGCCATGGCCATTTCCTTCCTCATTGCCGGCATCATCGGTGCCAGCCGCGATTCTATCCTCAACAGTTCCGGCCTCATCTTGTTAGTCGTCATCTTGCATAACTGCCTGGCTACGCCTTGGGCTTCTTTATCGGCCACCTCTGCGGCATGAGCTGGAAGAAGATGGTTGCTGTATCCATTGAAGTTGGTATGCAGAATTCGGGCCTTGCTACGGGCCTTGCCAAAACTCATTTTGCAGCCCTTCCCATGGCCGGCGTCCCCGGTGCCATTTTCAGCGCTTGGCACAATATTTCTGGAGCGGGGCTTGCCTATCTCTATGTCAATTATCTGAACAAGCGCTTTGACAGCGAATACGAAGGGTAGAAAGGTCCGTCGGCAAGGACTTCTTTGTCGACTGCTCATAAGTAGGTTGATAGCGACGATTCGTATTATAAAAAAGGTGTTGCTTTATGTGCGGCAGCACCTTTTTTTGCTATAATAAACACAGTCAATGAGTCAGGAGGCAGAACTATGATCGGTATTATTGTCAATGCAGTGACTTCGTCCTTGGCAGCGCTTCTCGGGGTCGGGCTGAATAATCGGATTTCTGAACGATTTACGACGGCCATTTTAGGCGTCATTGCCCTGGGTCTGTCCGCCATGGGGATTCAAGGCGCGGTTCAAAGTCAAAATTTGCTCCTCGTCTTGGCCAGCATGGTCATCGGCACCCTCATTGGAACGGCTATCGGCATCGAAGACCGGATGAATCAATTCGGTGAATTTCTGAAAAAGCATTTGAGCCGCGGTGATGATTCTAAATTTGTCAAAGGATTTGTGACCTTATCGATGATGGAACTATCGGCGCCATGGCTATTATCGGCCCCATTCAGGCGGCTTTGGGGAGCAATGACTTGCTCTATTTTAAAAGCGCCATTGACTCTGTGTCGTCCTTTATCTTCGGTGCCCTATACGGGATTGGCGTTGTCCCCGTCGGCATCGTCCTTTTTTTCTACGAAACGGTGTTCTACGTCCTGGCTACCTTTTTTATGCCCTTGATGACAACCGACGTCGTTCGCGAACTCAACGCCGTCGGCTGTCTCATGATCCTGGCTATCGCCTCAACATGCTTCAAATGACGAAATTCAAGGTTGCCGATTTCTTGCCGGCCTTATTTATCCCCATCATTTACTATAACTTTTTAATATAATATTTTTGGGCAGAGATTGGGCTACCGATTTCTGCCTTTTTTCAAAAAAGGAGGACTTGCGTTATGAACTTACAGGATGTTATCGACCAGCTGCGTCGCGATGAACGAAATAAAGACTATACGGAACGAGGCATTGGGCCTATTTTTCAGATTCATGAAGAAGCTAAGATCTTGATTATCGGCCAGGCTCCAGGCCGAAAGGTCGAGGAATCGGGCATTCCCTTTCATGACAAGTCCGGTGAAACCTTGATGGATTGGATGGGCATCGACGCGTCTGTTTTCTACTCGAAGGCTGTTTCTATCATGCCCATGGATTTTTACTACCCCGGTAAGGCCAAGACCGGCGATAAACCGCCGCGCAAATTCATTGCCACCGAATACCATCCGGATATCCTAGCCTCATGCCCGATGTGTCTCTGACGATACTGATTGGGAAATATGCCATGGATTATTATTTGAAGGGGCGGAAGGGGCGCAATCTGACTGAAACGGTGCATAATTTTGCGGCTTATTTACCCGATTATTTCCCTATCGTCCATCCCAGTCCTCTCAATTTCCGCTGGCAGGCGGCCAATCCCTGGTTTAAAGCCGACGTCGTTCCGGTGCTGCAGCAAAAGATTGCCCAGATTCTGGCGTAAAGAAGAATTTCTCTAGTAAAACGTTATAATAGATAAGATTACATTTTGTAAAACTTAACTTAGATATATAACATGAAAAAATACTTAATAATCTATTGACGACTGGCGAGAAGGGCTGTATAATTACAACAACAAATACAGAACAGTGTTGAATGGAAAAAGTAGTGTCAGGGACGCCAATGACAGAGACCTGCTGAAAGCTGAGAGGCAGGATGGCCAATCGACATGAAACATCATCCAGGAGCTGCTGCCCGAACGCAGATTTGCTAGTAGACGCAGCCGGCAGGCAACCGTTATCCAGCCAGGCATTAGAAGGGGAACCCCGGAGATGCTGGAAAAGTGGTCGTTATGACAATAAGAGTGGTACCGCAGAGTGAAGGCTTTGTCTCTTTATGAGAGGCAAAGCCTTTTTTTGCTCCATCAAAACCGTTTGCGTATTTGTATATTATTCAGTGAGATTTGAAAGGATGTGCCTTACTATGATGGATTTCATCGGAAAGTTAAGCGGTTTTGTGGGAAAGAATTTGACGTACATCGTCCTCGTCGTCGTGGTGGCAGCTTATTTCATGCCGGACGCCTTTTTATGGGCCGTGCCTCATACGGTTCTCTTGTTGGGAATCATCATGTTCGGTATGGGCATGACGCTTCACGCCAGCGACTTAAATTGGTCGTCCAGCGGCCGAAGGAAGTTCTCGTCGGCTGTGCCGCTCATTACACCATCATGCCTCTCCTGGCCTATGGTCTGGTCCTGGCTTTTGAAATGCCGCCGGAAATGGCCGTCGGCATGATTCTCCTCGGTTCCTGCCCGAGTGGTACGGCGTCGAATGTCATGGGCTTCTTAGCAAAGGCCGACGTTCCCTTGTCGGTTTCGATTACAACCTGCTCGACACTCTTGGCGCCGATCATGATGCCTTTATCGTCTGGGCTGGCCGGACAGTGGTTGAAGTATCCTTTACGGCCATGGCCATGACGGTTATGAAAGTCATCTTGGTTCCTCTGGTTTTGGGCCTCTTAGCACATCGACTCATGGGAGAAAAACACGTCGTCTCTCTGTCGAAGATCTTGGTCCTCGTTTCCGCCTTTGGCGTTTTAGTTATCCTCGGCGGTGTCATTGCCGTCAACGGGGCTAAGATTCTGGATATGGGTGTCTTCGTCATCGTCATGGTCCTCCTTCACAACCTCGGTGGTTTCCTCCTGGGATATGTCGTTACGGGTCTGCTCGGACTTGGAAAAAAGCAGCAGCATTCGGTTACCCTTGAAGTTGGGATGCAGAACGATGCCCTGGCTATTTCCCTGGTATCCGGTATTCTTTGCCCCGGCAGTCGCGATTCCGGCTGCGTCGGAGCCCTTGTCCATCAGGTAACGGGATCCATCTTAGCCGGTGTCTTTGCTCGTCATATGGAAGCTCGCGAAAAGAAAAACAGCGAAGCGAAACTTCAGGCTCAAGCTGTCGTCGATATGGTTCCGGGCAATCACTAAATTGAATCAGCGTAACGACTACACTAAAAAGCACCATTCCGTTAAAGGGAATGGTGCTTTACTGTATAAAAAATGGTAAGGCGAAAAGAGCCTTTTGTATCTTCCGTCTTTCTTAAATGGACTGGGGGAAGGTATTGGTCAGGATTTTAGCGCCGCCGTCCGTCGTTTTTGTCTGCAGGCCCGGAATGGTGCTGCTCGTCGTTTCGATATCAGTCGGGATTCGTTTATACGGGAGCTTCTGTAAGATGCGGCATGGCCGGATAGAGACGTCGTCAGGATTGTTTAAAATCGACGTCGATTCGATGTCGCGGCCGCTGTCGGAATAGCTGCTCATCCGGTCGGTCCGCTTGTCGTAGGCGTAGACCGTCAGGCGATAGCGGTATTCGGTATACATTTCACTGTCGGCGCGAAGGCGGTAGCCGCTCATGAACTGGCGCCAGTACCAGGTCTGGACGACTGGAACCAGGACGACATCGGCCTTATACTGCGAGGCCAGGCCTTCGCAGGTTTTCTTCGGTCACGTCCGACGGAGATAAGATAGCCGGGGTGTCGATGCGGTTCCAATAGGGGATGCGGAAAGGCTGTACCAGGGCTCGTTTCATATATCGGGCCGCGTAATTGTCCTGCGTCGTATCAGCGATGACGACGGTGCGCATGTTGTCGAAGCGAACACTGTCAGCGCTGACGGCGATGGCTGAGAGCAGGAAGAAGAGGAGCAGAAGGACGATTTTTTCATGGAGATCACCTCCCGTTACATTAGAAATTGCCGTTATCGTTTAAAAGGGGACGCGTATCGTCGGCCAGAGGGATATACTGTTCCAGGGCAGCCAGCATCTTTTCCTTGTCCATGGGCAGGGTGCCGCCGACGGGGAAGAGGTTTGATACGTGATTACTGCGGAAGATGCAGGGGCTGGTCATATCCGTATGGCGCAGGATCATGTCCAGTTCCTTGAGGAATCCCCGCGCCGTCAAGGGCGTGAATTTGCCTTTTACGACATCGTCGTAGAGGGGGACTTCATGGGGAATGATGAGGGACAGGGCACTGAGCATGGTCGGATTGATGGCCGAGACGACGTGAGCCGTGTGGAGGGCATGTTCTACCGTCCGTTCCTGGCCGCCGAGGCCGAGGAGAATCATCGTCGACAGTTTCATACCGGCGGCGAGGGCTTTTTTGCCCGCTTCGATGGTAAGGTCGGCTGTCGTCCCCTTGTCGACGTAGGTCAGGACGTCGTCGTCGCCACTTTCAATACCCATGTAGACGATGGCCAGGCCTGCTTCGCGGAGTCGCTTTAATTCTTCCGGCGTCTTGCGGATCAAGTCGGCCGGCGTGGCATAGGCGCCGATACGGGTGAGCTTCGGGAATTTTTCGTAGCATTTTTCCATGATGGCGATCAAGGTGTCGGTCGGAAGGACCAGGCATCGCCGTCAGCCAGGAAGATGCGGCGGATAAAAGGCAAGGCTTCGGCACCGCGTTCGATGATTCCTTCGATTTCTTTCGAGGGGGCGGATGCGGAATTTCGAGGCTTTATACATATTGCAAAAACGGCAAGTATTATGAGAACAGCCGATGGTTACGCGCAGGATAAAGCTGCGGGCTTCACTGGGCGGGCGAAAAACGAGGCCGCCGGCATCGTCAATGATCATAAGAATCACACCTTTCAATAAAGCGTATATAGGATACTCAGATATACTCTATTATACACGAAAAATACGCATTACGAAACAGATTATGCTGGCGTTTTTTCTGAAGGATGATGATGAATACCGTGGCGATGATACAGGCATAGCGACGAGTTCGACGGGATGGAAGGTCGTTCCCAGGACGATGGCTGACGTTACCGAGGCGATGACCGGTTCCAGTGTTCCGATCAAGGTCGCTTTCATGGGCCGATTTCGCTGATGCCGGTAACGAAGGCCGTAAAGGAAATGGCTGTTCCGACGATGACGATGAAGGCTACGGCCATCCAGCCCATCATATCGAGGGTCGGCCAGTTCGTCCACACCTGTGTCGACAGGCCTAAGACGATGCTCCGATGATCATGCCCAGGCCGTTGGTAATGAGGCGCCCCAGTGGGCAGCCAGTCCTTGGGATAATACCGGGTAGGTCACGCAGGAGACGGCGCCGATCAGGCCCAGGCAAGGCCCAGGGGAGAGAGGACCATCGCGACGGATTGCCTGTGTCGCCGCCAGGTAGACGCCGCCAAAGGCCAGGATGACCGAGATAATTTCCCTCGTCGTTGGCTGCTTGCGAAAGCGCACGGCCAGATACAGCGACATGAAGACGACACATAGCGTCTGCAATACCGTCGCCGTGCCGGCGTTAGAATTTTTTATGGACGATAAATAGGCAAATTGGCTTAGGATGAGGCCGAAGATGGAAAAAATAATTAAGTGCCGCAGACTGATCGGGTCGTGCAGCATTTGGCGGATTAAATGGCTTTTTTCGGGATGACCATCAGTGTCAGGAGCAAGCCTGCCAGGCTCATTCGAATCGTGGCTACCCACGATGGCTCAACGGGATAATTGGAGAGCAAGAATTGACTGACGACGCCATTGATACCCCACGTCGTCGCTCCGATGACACAAGCCATGATGCCGTGCTGTGTTTTTGTCATGCTAAAACCTCCTCTGCCTGCGATGTACATTGTCATTTTAGTATACACGAGTGATTGGTCGCTAGCAAGAGGAGGTCGGTTATCGGTGTGTTTCTTTATATTGGGTGAGGCTCATGTTGGTCCATTTATGAAAGGCCCGCTGAAAGGTGCTGACATCCTGATACCCCAGAAGGTAGGTCATGTCGGCAAGGGTGAGCGACGGGTCGCGCAGATACTGTTTCCGAGGAGAAAGCGGGTATGATCCAGCTCTTTTTGGAAGGTCGTCCCTTCATTGGAAAGAAAGCGCTGGAGCGATCGCCGGCTCAGTCCAAGCTTTTGGGCTACCAAGTCGATGGAGGCCGTTCCGCCCGGCAAAAGGTCGATGAGGGCGCTGCGGACGCGGACTTGAAAACTGTCTTCCAAGGTCATTTCGGAAAGGCGGCGCTTCAGTTCAGGCTCAAAATATTCCCACATGGCATCGTTGCGGCTGATGAAGGGGATTTCTAAATCGACCGGGCGAAAGATGATGCTGTTGGCGGTACCTTTCTTGACGGCGATGCCGGCAAATTTTTCGAAAGCCTGGCCGGGAGGGGGGACTTCCAGTATCAGGGATACGGGTCGGATGTCGGTTTTGGTGGCCCTTCTCAAGAGACTCAAGATGAAGACGAACTCTGTCTCCGCCAGGAACGGCGGCATTTTCCGCGGATCGGTCGGCATGGAAATGGTCAGCTGAAGGCCGGCATCGGTTTCGGTGATTTCAAAGAGAAGAGGCAGATGAGCCGTTTATATTTTACCAGGCGATGGAGAAATTCTCTGCCGTCGGGACTGGAATAGGCTGACAAAATGGGAGGCGAGAACATTTCTATTTTATCAGAAGATCCGATGGCAATGGGCAGTTCGTCGTCTTCTATCTGGCCGGCAATGGCTTCCATGAAATCATGATAGCCCGCCGTAGTCATGGACGGAGACGGATGGGCAAACAAATCTTCCGGCTGGTGCGCCCGGCGCAGGGCGGCGCCGACGTCGATGCCGTGCTTACTCAACAGTTCCCGATATTGACCGCTCAATAAGAATTTATCATTCATCATTATTTTCCTAACTTGGCGGTATAAATTCATCCAGTTATGTACGGCGGCATCGACGTATTCCGTCTTATAGTACATTTCGATATGCGTGGCGTCGGCGACCCAATAGAGTTCCTTTTCCGGTCCTGCTTTTTCAAAAGCTTCTTCTGAAAAATAGCGGGTCTGGGCTTCCGTGCCTGCAATGAGGAGCAGCGGCCGCGGGGACAGGGCGTCGACGTGACTCAAGGCGGTGAAATCTAAGATGCGTGAAGCCCGGGACAGGACGAACTGACTCGGTGCGTTGGGATGGCTGCCGGAGAATTCCGGTAATATTCATAACCTTCGCGATAATCTTTGGGCATGGAGGCTGCGTTTTCAGCCGTTCTGGGGACAAAGGGACTGTAGACGACGGTTTCACCCCTGGCTTCTTTTGTCCGCTGTTCGGCAATTTGCTGCCGGAAGGCTGCCTTCATGTCTTCCGTCTGTGTGCGCTGGAGACCGTTTTGGAAGAGGTCGCCCAAATCGGCCATGCTCACCGTGGCGATGGCTTTGAAGCGGATGTCGGTCTGGGCCGCATGGATGGCGTAGCCGCCGGAGGCGCAGATTCCCAGGACACCGATGGTATCGGGGTTGACGTCAGATCGGGATAAGAGATAGTCCAAGGCGCAGCGAAAGTCTTCGACACGGGCTGCCGGGTCTTCCAAGTAACGGGGCGAGCCGCCGCTTTCGCCCTGATAGGCAGCGTCGAAAGTCAGTGTCAGGAAGCCGAGTTCGGCCAATTTTACGGCATAGACACCGGCTGTCTGTTCTTTGACGCCTCCCGTCGGATGGCCGATGACGATGGCGTATAGCCGGCAGCGGGCTTTTCCTTATTGGGATCGAGGTAGACGTTGGCGGCGATGGGGATGGAATCGTGGAGAAACGTCGTGTGGCTTACGTTGACGTGGCTGTTGTCAAGGACTTCATCATAGTAATACATCAGGATACCTTCTTTCTGTTTTTAATAAAGGAAAATTTATGTTGACTGCTGCATATTATAAATCTGTTTCATGATCAGCTTTTTG
>ENA-OQIW01000080-OQIW01000080.1-human-gut-metagenome-genome-assembly--contig:-NODE-80-length-20852-cov-1.405983_pt1 | contig 20852 bp, 23 predicted proteins | sample MGYA00242586_ERZ504751 | MGnify/ENA primary metagenome ERZ504751 (study PRJEB26092, sample SAMD00036349) | human gut metagenome | host: Homo sapiens | study: EMG produced TPA metagenomics assembly of...
GAGTTTCCGCACAGCGATAAGCAGGCTCTTTGTCAGAGCGATACTATCGCCGCGTCTGCGATTTTCCGTCGGCATCCTTGCCCTCTCAGGCGCTTGCGCGCCAGCTCTCCCAAAGGGAGAGCCTTAAAGAGGTTACGGAGTCAGACGGTTGGGGCCGCGGAACAGGAACTCGGCGTCCTTGATGGACTGGCCGCAGAGCAGCATGGTCAGACGGTCGATGCCCAGACCGAAGCCGCCGTGCGGGGGGCAGCCGTACCGGAAGAACTCCAGATAGAACTTGACATCATCGGCCAGGCCCTTCTCCTCTGCCTGCTTCTTCAGCACGTCGTAGCGATGCTCACGCTGTGCGCCGGTGGTGATCTCCACGCCGCGCCAGATGAGGTCGTAGCCCTGCGGCACGCCGTTCTCGTCGCGCATGTGGTAGAAAGCACGCTTCTCGGCGGAGTAGTCGGTGATGAACAGGAACTCGTGGCCGTAGTGCTTCTTGACCCAGTCGTAGCTCAGGCGCTCGGCTCGGTGGTCAGGTCGCCCTTCTCGCTCTCATCGACCGTGTAGCCGAACTCCTCTTCCAGACCCTTGTACAGGTCGGCCAGCTTGACCACGGGGAACGGCGTGGTGGGGACGACGACTTCCAGACCAAACAGCTCCTTGATCTGCTCGCCGTACTGCTCCTTGACGGCCTTCAGACCGGCAGTCAGAAGCTCTTCCTCCATCTTCATGACGTCCTTGTAAGAGGTGATGTAGCTGAACTCGAGGTCAAAGCCGGAGAACTCGGTGGAGTGCTTGTTGGTGTAGCTCTTCTCCGCGCGGAAGACGGGGCCGGTCTCAAAGATGCGCTCGAAGCCGGCGGCCATGGCCATCTGCTTATAGAACTGAGGGCTCTGGGCCAGATAGGCGTTGCGGTCGAAGTAGTCCACCTTGAACACCTCAGAGCCGCTCTCGCTGGCAGCAGCGATGAGCTTCGGGGTGTGGATTTCGATGAAGCTGCGCTCGAGCAGGAACTGACGCATGGCGTTGACGAAGCAGCTCTGTGCCTTGAACATCAGCTGGTTCTCATCGGTGCGCAGGTCGATCCAGCGGTAGTCGATGCGCTGGTCGATGCTGGAACGCTCCACAGCCTTCTTCTTCTTGGTGGCGGCGATCTCCTTGCGGACGATGGGCAGCGCGTCGGCGATGCTCTCGATCTCGATGGCCTCGGGGATCATCTCGATGCCGCCCATCTTGACGTAGTCGTTCTCCATCACCTTGCCGGTGACGGTGATGACAGAGTCCGGGGTCAGCTTGTCGATGGTGTCCACCAGCTCGGGGTGGTCCTCCTTCTCGACGGTGATCTGAAGTTTGCCGGTAATATCCTTCAGCACGATGAAGGCCATATATTTGCTGTTGCGCAGGTTCTCGATAAAGCCCTGCACCTTGACCGTGCTGCCAATTTCCTTTTGTACCTCATTGATATAGGTGCGTTCCATGGAAATCCTCCTTCTGTGTCTTGTATACTGTTTTATTATATAACATTTCCGACATAAATCAAGACAAAACCACTTCGTTTCTCAAGATGCTCCGGCTCATCCCTGTTTCAGCTTTTTTCCCAGCCTCCACATCCAGCGTCCCGCCGCCGGGCAGCAGATCAGCATCCAGAGCTTGCTCTTTTCACGCTTCTTACTGTTCGGGACGCGCAAGGCCGCCCGCCAGTGCTCTCGCGCCATCCGCACGATCTTGCTTGCAGCTCCGGATCGGCATGGTCGCTGCCCGCCATCCGGTAATATACATGGGCGCAGACCACCGCCAGCCGTTCCTCGGCTGTTCGTTCCATACTTTCTTCCCCGGGTCTCCTCTGCTCCCGGATCAGTGCATAAATTCTTTCCCATGCCGTTATCTCGCTGAACTGCTTTGGCTTGAATGTCTCCTGATGGAGCGCCGAGCCATCCCGCATATAGTATGCGTACAGGCCGCACGGCAGATAAATATATCCTCCCGCCTTCAGAAGTGCCTTTGTGATAAACAGCGCATCTTCTCCGATCGAAAGCTCCTCATCGAACCGAATATTACGAAGAAATTCAGTCTTCATCATCCCTCTACAGCACCACAGGCACCCATTTTCATCCCAGAATGTATATTGCCTCAGATCCATCCGCTCTGTTTCCGGCATTTTTTCCGGGAGGGCCTTGAAGGGGACCTCTTTTTCAAAATCATTCACCCGCACATCCCTGCAGATCGCAACCGCCTCTCCGCTCTGCCGGAGGCCAGATACAGCCATTCCATATATTGCGGAGCCACTGCATCGTCCGCATCCACAAAGCACACATATTCGCCTTTTGCCTGTTCCAGCCCCCTGTTGCGTGCTGAGGACACCCCGCCATTTTTCTTATGCAGGGTGCGGATGCGCGAATCCTTCTCCGCGTATCTCTCCATGATCTCAGGGCTGCCATCCGATGAGCCATCGTTTATCAGGAGCAGCTCAAAATTCGAATACGTCTGTGTCAGGAGGCTCTCGATGCAGCGGGGGAGTTCTTTTTCTACATTGTAGACCGGTACGATCACGCTGACCTTCACATCTGTTCTGCCCGCCATCTTTTATCCTTTGCCTTTCTGCTCTGTTGATGTGCCGCCCAGCATCTCCGCTGTAACGTGATAATATTCCCATCAGGTTCTGAAGTGCTTCATCGTTCCGCATCCTTCCGGCGGTGTTGACCGACATCAGGCACTGGCGCTGGCTGTTCCGGATGGTGAACCACTCCTTCGAGTTGGTGCTCACCTTCACTGCCGGGATCCTTTTCTGCGCTCCCACGATCTTGAGCCACATATCGTCCGCCGTCGGGCACAGCTTCATAATCTTCCCGCTGTCGAACTCGATGCCGCTGAAATAGCCTGCAGGATACAACACCCCTCCAACGCCCACCGGAAAAAGTGCTTCCGAAGGTCCTTTTTTGTCTGGCGACAAGCCGTACCACTCCTGATAAGGCGCCACCCTTCCGCCTTCAAACGTGATCCCATGCGCGCGGTAACAGCACACGCAGCCCGGATACTTTTCGTGGGTATCCCACAGCCCTTCCAGCCAGTTTTCCGGGTAGAGCGCATCATCATCCGCCGTAACGATCACATCATTTTCAAATTCCTGCGCGGTGTAGAACACCTTTTTAAAGGAGCGGATATTGTCGCAGAAGCGGATGTCCAGTCCCTTTTCTTTCAGGCGGAGCAGGTTTGCCGGGAGCTGTGCTTCCTCCGGAAATTCCTCCTTGGACAGCCAGAGCAGGATACGGTCCGCCGGACGGCTCTGCCGCAGGATGCTCTGGATCGTCAGATGGACTTTCCCGATTCGGAGCGGGAAGGTGGTCAGAGATACCACCATCCTTTCGCCCTGCGTTGTTCTCTGCTTCGGGAGCGGACTCCATGCACAATATATCGGATAGAGGGCATTCGCCGCCACTCCAAGCATCCGGTTCACCTTGATCTGGCGTTTCGTTGCCTTTGCCCATGGAGTCGCAAAGTGATACAGTTCATTCAGCATGTTATGTTTCTCTTATTTATGGTCATTTTTCTCTTCTTCGTGCAGCGTCCCGGTGCCGCCCTCCACCACGCCGTCGTGGTCGGCCACAGCCGGATGGTGCCGAAGAAGCATTTGACGTCCAGCCAGAAGCTCATATGCTCCACATACCAGCCGTCGAGCTTCGCTTTCTCGGTGATCTCCAGCTCGTCGCGGCCATGGATCTGCGCCCAGCCGGGTCAGGCCGGGGCGGACGTCCATTGGCTCCGGCACTTGTCCCGCTCGGCCAGCAGGTCGTACTGGTTCCAGAGGGCCGGGCGTGGACCGATGACTGCCATATCGCCCACAAGGATATTCCACAGCTGGGGCAGCTCGTCCAGACTGGTCTTGCGCAGGAAACGGCCCACCCGGGTGATATACTGCTCCGGGTCGTGGAGCAGATGGGTGGGCATGTCGTGGGGGGTGTCGATGCGCATGGTGCGGAATTTCAGGATGTCGAAATAGCTCTTATGGATGCCCACCCGCTTCTGCTTGAAGAACACCGGCCCCGGCGAGTCCAGCTTGATGGCAAGGCAGAGCAAAAGCAGCAGCGGCGACAGCACCAGCAGCCCGCAGGCCGACAGCACCACGTCCAGCAGCCGCTTGATTCCTTTTTGATACATGATGGTTCTCCCTTTTATTCCTAGAATATTCTTATTATATACCATTTTCCCCTGCCCAAACAAGCCCCGGGCCGCATTCCCGGGCGAAAATGCCGGTTTTGTTGTATCGTTCTGACGGTTTTCTCTCTTGCCCCGCCGGCCGGACGGCGTACCATAGACACAAGACCATCTGAGAGGAGCACTCTGTTTATGATACAGCGTTTTGTCATCGGGAAGCCTTTTCCCACCGAGAGCGTCGTGCTGGACCTGCCCGCCGAGACCGGCCCCGTGCCTTACCTGACACCGGACGGCGATGGCTGGCAGTATGTCATGCAGGAGAAGGACATCGTCTATGGCTTGGGCGAGATGCCCCGGGGCCTCAACAAGCGCGGCTGGCACTACGAGACGAACAACACCGACGAGAGTGAGCACGGCGAAAACCGGCTTTCCTACTACGCCGCCCACAATTTCCTGCTCATCTCCCCTGCCGACGGCAGCGGATGCATCGGCATCTTCGTCGATTTCCCGGGCAAAGTGAGCTACGACATCGGCTATACCCGCCACGACACCCTCCGCTTCGCCACGGCAGAGCCGAACTATGCGCTCTGCCTCATCACAGCCCCTGCAGCGGCAGAGGTCGCAAAGGAGTTCCGGCATCTCATCGGCCCCAGCTATACTCCCGCCCAAGTGGGCGTTCGGTCTCGGCCAGAGCCGCTTCGGCTACAAGACCGAGGCCGACATCCGGGAGGTGGCCGCGCAGTACAAGGCCAACGGTCTGCCGCTGGACATGATCTGCATGGACATTGATTACATGCAGTCCTACGCTGATTTCACCATCGACAAGGCCCGCTTCCCCGACCTTGGCAAGCTTGCTTCCGACCTGAAAGCCGAGGGCATCCGGCTCGTTCCCATCATCGACGCAGGCATCCGCTGCGACGACAATGACCCCGTCTGCCGCGAGGGCCTCGAGAAGGGATATTTCTGCACCAAAGAAGACGGCACGCCCTTTGTGGCGGCGGTCTGGCCCGGCAAGGCCTACTTCACCGACTTTCTCCGTCCCGAGGCCCGGCGTGGTTCGGCAGACAGTACAAGGTGCTCACCGACCTCGGCATCGAGGGCTTCTGGAACGACATGAACGAGCCTGCCCTCTTCTACTCCCCTGAGCGGCTGAAAGCCTTCTTCGAGAATGCCGCCGCCCTGAGCCGGAAGGATAACCTCGACCAGAACGATTTCTTCGGGCTGGTGCGCTCGGTGATGGGCCTGATGAATGCCCCCGAGGACTACCGCAGTTTCTACCACGATACCGCTGCCGGGCGGGTGCGCCACGACCGCGTCCACAACCTCTACGGCGGCTGCATGACCCGGGCTGCCGGCGAGGCGTTCCAGACCCTGCGTCCCGGCCAGCGCACCCTGCTCTACTGCCGCAGCAGCATCATCGGCGCCACCGCTGGGGCGGGATCTGGCTGGGCGACAACCACTCCTCGTGGAGCCAGCTGCTGGCCAACATCCAGATGATGCCTGCCGTCCAGATGTGCGGCTTCCTCTACAGCGGTGCCGATTTGTGCGGTTTCAGTGAGGACACCACCCCCGATCTGGCGCTCCGCTGGCTCGAGTTCGGATTGTTCACCCCTCTCATGCGCAACCACTCCGACGCTGAGAGCCGGGAGCAGGAATTTTACCGCTTTACCGATGTTCTGCCCGCCATCCGCAATATGCTGAATCTGCGGTATGCCCTCCTGCCCTACCTCTACAGTGAGTTCATGAAGGCCGCGCTTGAGGACGCACCTTACTTCCGGCCTTTGGCTTTTGACTACCCTGCCGACCCCGACGCCCGGGAGGTGGATGACCAGCTGCTTCTTGGCGAGGGCCTGATGGTCGCACCCGTCCACACCCAGAACGCCCATGGCCGGACGGTCTATCTGTCTGAGGGGATGAAGATGCTGCGTCTGCGCAGCGTCTCCGACTACGATGAGGAAGTTCTCGCCCGCCGGACGGCACTATCTGCCTGCGAACTTGACGAGGTGCTGCTCTTCATCCGTCCGGGCCACAACCGTACCGGTGGCACAGCCCGCCGCCAACACCGCCCAGCTGAACGATACGGCCCTCACCTTCTGGCGCTTCGCGCCCGACGGCCAGCCTGCGCCCTACCGGATGTATACCGACGACGGCGTGACCACCGATTACAACAGGCCCGAACACTGGCGCATCGTCGGACAATAACGCAAAAACACCCGGAGGCATCTCCGGGTGTTTTTTGGTATTACAGGTATGCGACCGTCTCGGACAGGGGCTTTCTCGAGCCGTGGTTTGCCAGCGGCCCTGCGCCCTCTGCGGCATAGCCGAGGTCGAGGATCATCAGGACCTCCTCATTTTCCGGCAGGCCCAGTTCCTTGGCCAGCTCATCCGGATCGAAGAAGTTGAGCCAGCAGCTGTCCACACCTGCGTTGGCGGCGGCCAGCATCAGGTGGGTCGCACGATGGCGGCATCCTCCACGCCGGAGTCCCGCTTTCCGCCGGGATAAGTAAAGACGCTGTTTTTATCGAAGGCCACGACGAGACAGGTAGGCGCGCCATAGCGGCAGGGCGTCACCTTGTCGAGCTTTGCCAGGCTTTCTTCCGACTGCAGCACATAGATGCGCTGCTCCTGAAAATTCTTGGCGGTCGGGGCCAGCCGCCCCGCTTCCAGGATCTCCGTCAGCTTCTCGGCTTCTACCTTGCGTGTGCTGAAATTCTTGCAGGAATAACGCTCTGCAACGACCTTAGTAAATTCCATAACCGTTGTCCTCCTGACTTTGGGTGATAGACTTTTTATGTACAGAAGTCCCAGCATTATTGTAGCACGCTTTTTCTCTGAGAGCCACTGTTATTTTTACGAAAGGGTCTGTCGTTTTTTAAGAAACGGCGCGTCCGATTCAGCCGGATGTTCCCCGCAGGCCGCCCGGGTGAAAAGTCCTTGACAAATCCTTCTAAAAGAGTTACACTGTTCTCGTTCCGAAAAACAAATATGGGCCTATAGCTCAGCTGGGAGTGCGAGCGTATCGCTTTTGTGCCCCACAGAGTTGTGGGCATTCAAATGGGGAGTATGTCGGTTGGTCGCCCAACCGAGTCACGCCCCTAAATATGGGCCTATAGCTCAGCTGGGAGAGCGTTCGGTTCGCATCCGAGAGGTCAAGGGTTCGAATCCCTCTAGGTCCACCAATTTGCCGCATCGTTTTGTACGATGCGGCGTTTTTTATGGCCAAAAAACTTTGGCGGACCGTGCCGGACTCCGAACCCTGAAGTCGGATGCGAACCGGGCGGGGTCATCAATGTACTTTTTGAAAATCCATCGCTTTCACGTCTCTTTCTTTGCATTTTGCAGAGTTCTGCGGGCAAGCACATCGCTTTTATGCCTCCTTCTCGAAATTTCTTCAAAAATTTCCGCGCCATCGTAGGTTGACACAGCCTTGAGCTGTTCCACTTGGTTGAAGCTGGCGTTCAGGGTGATCGAGATTTCGTAGTCTTTTCGGACACGAATCTCCGTAATGAACTGCTGCAAGATAGCGCGGCGTTCATCGTGGTTGGCGGTGTCGTAAACATCCGCCCATGTAAACAGCTCGTTGCAGATGTAGTTGCTACGCTTTGCTGTTTTGGTAGCTTCTTCGTATTCTTCCTGTGCCTGCACGAGCTGCTTTTCCAGAGTTTCCAAAGTCTCTCTTGCCTCGGCTACCAGTGTGCCGAGCAGTTCTTTGTCCAAGGCACTTACGCCCCGGATGACCAGAATGGTTTCGGCTTTCAGGTCGTCCAGCTCTTTCTGCTTGGATTCCAAGTCTTTCTGGATTTTCTTGACCTTCTTCTGGATGCGAGCGGCATCGTTGGTCTTGACCGATTCCAGCAGCTTCTTCCGGGAAACTTCCCGGAACTGTGCGAAGATCTGCCGGACAACTTCTTCCACAATGGAATCCAGCTTAGAAACACCATAGCCAGACTGCCCATCGCAGTCACCCGGATGCCGAATCTTATAAAAGCAGCTATACCGGGGTCGGACTTCTTTCACCGTATGCCCATCGGCGTAGGTGTGTGTCCGTCCGCTGCTGGTCAGGCTCAAGCGGTTGCCACAGTGGGCACAGTAGACCAGCCCGGTCAACAGAGCTTTGGAGCTGGTGCCCAGTGAAGTACCGCCACGCTCACAAGTGCGTGCCTGCCGCAATTCCTGTGCCTGTTCAAACAGTTCTGGTTCGATGATGCGGAGCTGCGGACACTCCGTCTCCACCGCACCGTTGATGAGGTACCCCGTGTATCCTTTATTCTTGATCATCCGAACGATGCTGGTGTTGGGGATATTTTTGTTGTTCCGTCCTACGACTCCCTGTTCATAAAGATAGTGCTCATCTTCTGTGCGCCGTAGCCTCGTAAACGTACTTGTGGAAAATCAGCCGAACGATCTCAGCTTCCGCTTCGTCGATCACAAGGTCACAGACCTCTTGGTTTTTCTTGTTCACCCGACCAAGGCGGACACGCTTGTAGCCAAAAGCCACGGTGCCGCCCGTGTAGTGACCTTCCCCGGTGAGCTGTTCCAGCCTTGTCCGGGTACGGACAGAGGTTTTCAGGCTCTCGCCGGATGCCTGCCAGTAGCGGATGTAGTTCATCAGCTTGTCCACATGGGTGTCAAATCGCTGCTGTCCTTCGTTCACGCTCCAGACTTCGATGCCCTGCTTCGTGAACCATTCCACGATAAAGGGCGTTTCATCATCACGGCGACCGAGACGGTCAAACATGAACACCAGCAGGATGTCAAACTTGCCCTCCATCGCGGCCTGTTGAATTTTCTGGAGTTCGTCACGCTCTTTGGCAGATTTTTTGAAGCCGGAAACGCCTTTTTCGGAAAATTCCTTGACGATCTCCCAGCCCTGACTTTCTGCAAAGTTGCGGCAGGCTTCTTTCTGCATGGGGATGTCGTCTTTCTCGACCTGTCCCTTTGTCGAAACACGGTATAAGGTATAGACACGTTTTTTCATTTCAATCTCTCTTTCTTTGAGTGAGAAAGGAAAAATCAAACGTGTTTCGTCCATATTTTGTTTTCAAGGTTCAGTTCGATTTTATCTTATGTTAAAATCTATTTAATCAAAAAGCCTGACCGGGCGCGGCTCTTTTTCATAGGGCCGCGCCCTTACTTTTGCAGAAAGGAGGGCCAGCGGAATGGCAATTTCCAAAATCAAAGCCGCGCCACGCCAGCGAGGGCCGGAGTATTGCAGCGATCCTGAAAGACCGAATTGACTACGACAAAAATCCAGAGAAAACAAAAGGCGGGCTGCTGGTGTCCTCCTATCAATGCGGGGCGGATACAGCGTGGCGGGAATTTACCGTTAGCAAGCAGATTTATGAAGCAGAAACCGGGCGGCGGCGTGCCCCGAAAGATGATGTGATTTCCTATCTGATAATCCAGTCCTTTAAGCCCGGAGAGATTACGCCGGAAGAAGCAAACGAGTTAGGTTATCAGCTTGCTTTGGAGTTTACCGGCGGTCAACATCAATTCATCGTGGCCACCCATACAGACCGGCACCACATCCATTGTCACATCGAATTTAACAGCACCACCCTAGACTGCACTCATAAATTCAACAACTACTGGAACACCTACAAAACCATTCGCGTAATCAATGACCGTCTGAGCCTGGGAACATGGAACTTTCTGTGAATTGAAAAACCGAAAGAGAAAGGCAAGCATTATGCGGAATGGGCCAGCGGACGGCGGGGCGCAAGCTGGAAAGATAGTCTGCGCCGGACGATTGATAGGGTGCTACCAACCGTGTCCAGCTATGAGGAATTTCTTGCGGCGATGCGGCAAGAGGGATATGAGATTCAGACCACCCGCAAGGTTTTGAGTTTCCGTCTGGCTGGTGAGGGCCAGGAGCGGTTTACCCGTGCGAAAACGCTGGGCGCAGACTATACAGAAGAAGCCTTGAAAGAACGGATCGGCCGACCGATGAAGCGTCCGCGTCGGCGCTCTGCACAGCTTCAGAAGAATGGGCGCGTCAATCTGCTTTTGGACATTCAAAGCCGCCTACAAGGGCGCGGGCCTGGGTATGAACGCTGACTTAAAATCCTCAATCTGAAAGAAGCGGCCAAGACCTTAAACTTTCTGACCGAGCATGGAATTACAGAATACGATTTGTTAGCGGCGCGGGCCGCATCTGCGGCTGCGGAATTTGAGCAGGTGTCCTCGGCCATCAAGCAATATGAAAAGCGTATGGAGCAGGCAGCCGCTCTGAAAACGCACATCATCAACTACGCCAAGACCCGCGACGTATTTGCGGCTTATCGCAAGGCCCGCCCCAAAGACCGGGCGGCATTCCGCACGGCTCATGAAGCGGAGTTACTTTTGCACGAAGCCGCCAAGCGAGCCTCTGACGATTTAGGCTCAAAGAAACTACCCACGGTCAAGGTTTTGCAGGAGGAATATGCGGATTTGCTGGCAAAGAAGAAAGCCGTTTATGAGGACTACAAGCGGCTGCGAAAAGAAAGCCAGGAATTGCAAACAGTCAAGGCCAATGTGGACGCGCTTTTGAAGATCGAGCAGGTGCAGGAGTACCAGCGCGAGAAAGAAAATAATCAGGAACAGGGCCGGTAAAACCGCTTTGCGGGTTTGCCGCCTTGTCTGCCAAAAAGCAAGGCCGAATCGGCGTCAGGGTGCGCGTAGCGCATTTATTTTACCCTTGACCCCGTTTCCGGCTTTTGCTATGCCCCTGGCATTGGAAGCGTCCCGAAAAGACGCGCAAGCCACCACGCCCGCGTGGTGTTCGGCCCGCACATTTTATGTCGGGCCGGGGGTGTGGGGAACTCCCCAACAAGCAGGAAAGGATATTCCTTTCCATTGCTTGCAAAAGCGGTGATTCGCTCAATAACTGTGAACAGAAAAAAGAAAATAGAAGCCGCCTACCTGTGGTAAACAACCTCTATTCTTCTAGCTTGATTGCTCCATCTATGGTGGCTTCGACAATAGGAAGATACTTTTCCGGGCATAGCTGCAATTTGTGTGATACCCGTTGCCGTTCATCGCTCATCTTCCCGATAGTTTCAGGATTGAAATACCGTGCAAACGGCAGCTTGCAAATCTTGATTAGCTGTATCACAACGGGCATACTCGGTATGGTTTCTTCTAATTCTATATTCGCAAGATAACGCGGATCAATGTTTATCTGTTCAGCCAATTCCCTGCGGGATAGGCCCACAGCTTCCCGCGCCATTTGAACATCTTTTCCAAAGGTTTCAAAGCCTGGACAATCTTCTACTTTCGCCATATCACATCACCCATCTACATTCTATTGTTCATAGAGTGCGCCGGGAATGATTTGATATGCGTTTTATCTTCATTTTATAATTCTTCCCAGTTGATATTTTTGTAAAGTGTGTTCTTATAATTTATGAACCAACGGGAGCATATTTGAGCTATTGAGAGTGGAAGAAAATTTTTGAGATTGATATACTTAAAAATCGAAAAGGGGTACAAAATTTTTCCGTATCCCTTTTCTAAAGAAAATAGGTTAGCATTTTCTAACCAAGAAACGGAGGAACAATTTATGAATCAACAATCTTCTAAATTGCAGGCAAAAGACCTGATTACCATAGGTATTTTTACTGCAATCTACTTTGTAGTCTTTTTGGCTTGCGCTATGTTAGGGTTTATTCCGGTTTTCCTACTGGCTATGACATTCTATGGCCAATCATTACCGGGATTCCTTTCATGCTCTACTTAACCAAAATCAAAAAAATTTGGCATGGTAACAATTACAGCAATTATCTGTGGGATTCTCATGTTTGTATTTGGCATGGGATATTTTACAATGTTTACCGCACTGATCTTTGGTCTTGCGGCTGATTTCATTTTGAAAGCCGGGAACTATACCAGCAAAAAGAATACGACATTAGCCTACGCTGTTTATAGCATTTGGTTTATTGGCAATTACATACCGCTTTATCTGACGAGGGAATCCTATTTCGCAGATTTAGTGTCTGGTTATGGACAGGAATATGTTGATACGCTTCGCGCCTATACACCTGGCTGGATGTTCCTTGTTTTACTGGCGGCCTGCTTCATCGGCGGATTGATCGGAGCCGCATTGGGAAAAGCTGTTCTGAAAAAGCATTTTGTCCGGGCAGGTATCGTTTAAGTGTCTGCTGGTCTGATTTCAGGCAACGAAAATACAGTACGCTTTACACTTGACCCACGCACAAAATTGGCTCTTGTAGCCACAGTATGCACCATTATGATAAGTGGCAGTTGGTGGAATCATGACCGTCATTCATCCTGTGCTGGCGTTGGTTCCATTTGCCCTGCTGCTTTTGTCTGGCCGTGTAAAAGCTGCTGTTTCTTATCTCTTAGCTTATGCCGCCGCATATAGTATGATTTCTTTCGTTATGCCTGTAACAAGTGGAATGATAAGTATTCTGATCGGAGCAACCGCTGGCATTATTTACCGAATGATGCCGAGCCTGATCACTGGATATTTTGTGGTAAGTACAACAAAGGTCAGCGAGTTTAACGCAGCTATGGAACGTATGCACATTTCCAGTAAAATAACGATTCCTATGTCAGTTATGTTCCGTTTCTTTCCGACCATTAAAGAGGAAAGCGCAGCAATCAAGGACGCTATGCACATGAGAGGAATCAATTCTTTGCGTAATCCTATGGAAATGTTGGAGTATCGTATGGTTCCCCTTTTAATGTCAGTTGTAAAAATCGGGGAAGAATTATCTATTTCCGCACTGACAAGAGGACTAAGCGGAGATACAAAACGCACAAATATTTGTGAGATTGGTTTTCATCTTTCTGACCTGTTGTGTTTTCTGTTATGTATTGCCTGCTGGATATGCTTTGTGCTTCATGTAGGGGGTATGATATGATTCAACTTGAAAACGTGACCTTTACTTACAATGGAAGTGAGGAAAAAGGGAACCTGAAAAATATCAATCTTTCCATCCGGCAGGGAGAAGTCATACTTCTCTGCGGAGAATCCGGCTGTGGAAAGACTACGCTGACACGATTGATAAACGGGCTTATTCCGTGGTATTATGAGGGAGAATTAAATGGGATTGTCAAGGTGGACGGCAAGGAAATCCGGGAGCAGCCATTACATATTTTGAGCCGGAAAATCGGTTCTGTCTTTCAGAATCCCCGCAGCCAGTTTTTTAATGTTGATACCACCAGCGAGATTGCGTTTAGTTGTGAAAATCAAGGACTTCCAGAAGATGAAATCCGTGAGCGAATCCATCAGACGGTTTCTTTGTTTCAGATTGAAAATCTGATCGACCGGAATATTTTTCATTTATCAGGTGGTGAAAAACAAAAAATCGCCTGTGCGTCTGTATCTGCCGGGAACCCTGAAATTTTTGTTTTGGACGAACCATCTTCCAATTTGGATGTAGCGGCGATTGAGGACTTAAAGCATATCATTTCATGCTGGAAATCTGCCGGAAAGACTGTCATTATCGCAGAACACCGGCTCTATTATCTTATGGAATTGGCTGACCGCATTATTTATATGCAAAACGGTGAGATACGCCGTGAATGGACAACGGCTGATTTTTTAGGACTGTCCCAAAGGGAAGTAGAAAATTTAGGCTGCGACCCGCCAGTCTAAAACAGATTTATGAATTGCATATAGAAAAATCCTCTGGTTCCGGCGTTTATCAATTAAAGCAGATGGATTTTGCCTATAAAGGGGAACAGCAATCGTTACATATTCCTGCGGTGAATTTTACAAAAGGGACAGCGATTGCAGTCATTGGTAAAAATGGCGCGGGAAAGAGTACCTTTCTCCGCTGTCTGTGCGGTTTAGAAAAAAGATGTTCCGGGGAAGTGCAAGACAATGGAAAATCGTACTCTTTGCGTAAATGGGCGAAAAACTGTTATCTTGTTATGCAGGATGTCAACCACCAGCTATTTACAGAGAGTGTGTTTGATGAAGTTGTTTTGGGGACTGATAATACAGACACAAATAAAGTAGAACAGGTTATGGAACGTCTTGACCTCATTTCGTTTCGTGAAAGACATCCTATGTCATTATCTGGTGGGCAAAAACAACGGGTAGCCATAGCCGGTGCTATTTTTTCTGATAAGAAAATGCTTCTATTAGACGAGCCTACAAGTGGCTTAGACTTCCGGCATATGGAACAGGTGGCGGAACTTATGCAGCAGCTTAAACAACAAGGAAAAACGCTGTTGATCGTGACACATGACCCGGAATTTATTCTAAAGACCTGTGACAATATTATCCGTATAGAGGACGGAACAATCGCAGAGCAATACAGCCTTGATACTGCTAAAATGGGAAAGCTGTTAGATTTTTTCCACTTATATTAGTGAGAGAAAATAAGTTAGAAAGTAAGGTGACGGAATGGGTGAAACGAAAAAAAAGCCGTATTATAAATCAGATACTTGCGAAGTGAGCCGTATGGAAAATGAAACCGGCGACGGGATTTCTACGGCCTTTCGGGTGTTCCCCGGTATTTATCTGCTTCATTCTGATTTTCATATGCAGGAGTGTCCTACGGTTAAAAGTGACGACGCTGATATTCTTTGGCTGGATTTTTGCAGGGAGGGCCGTGTAGAATGGGAAATTTCCAAAGATAAATACGTTTATCTGGAATCAGGAAACTATGTGATTGATATTCGGGCGGGACGTAAATTTACCCTCCACTTTCCAATGGGACATTACCACGGAATCAGCCTGCGTATTCACATGAAAGAAGCAAATCAGGCGTTGGCAGACTTTATAAAGGGTGTAAATATTGATGTTTATACCATCAGGGATAAGTTTCTTTCAGAGGGGCAGCCCTTTATTACAAAAGGAAATGAAATCATCCATCATATTTTCGAGGAAATTGAGCAAGTACCGTGGGATAGCAGCGGCGAATACTACAAGATCAAGGTATTGGAAATCCTGTTTCAGTTAAAAAACATGGAACGCCCCAAAGAACAGATCGAGAGGCCCTACTTTGTGAAACAGCAGGTTGAAATTGTGAAAGAAATACGCGATTTTATTACCGCTTCTCCAGAACAGCATTATACGATGGAGGAATTGTCCAAACGGTTTGAAATACCTGTTTCCAGCCTGAAACGCTGTTTTAAGGGCGTATATGGAACGGCAATCTATTCTTTCATGCGTTCTTACCGTATGGATATGGCAGGTCATTTGCTGGCGGAAACCGGCGAAACCGTAGCTGCGATTGCGGCTAAAGTGGGTTATACAAATTGCAGTAAATTTTCAGAAGCATTTAAGGAGCCACGGGAATGACGCCGATTGATTATCGTAAATTCAAAAGCCATCGGGAGTAGGTTTGAGCCGTAGAGAGTGGATGAAAAAAACAAATGCCAGTACAATAAGTGGTAGGTTAGAAAGAGCTAATCTATCACTTATTTTTTTGATTGCGAGGTGTTCAAAATGAAAACTTCTGACAGTAGAACAAAGTTGCTGACAGAACGCCCAATACCTCTTATGATTTCCCTTTGTGTTCCTGCGGTAATCGGTATGCTGGTAGTTGGGCTGTACTCTTTTATGGATGGAGTATTTGTAGGGCAAATGGTAAGTACAGCCGGTGTAGGCGCGGTATCTGTTTCCTACCCGTTTACTTTGATTAACAACGGGCTTGCGATTATGGTAGCGTCGGCTCCGCTTCGGTATTATCGCGGGCTATTGGAAAAAAAGACCAGGCCACAGTTGACAAAATCATGGGTAACCTGATTATGATGATTGTTGTCTGCTCCCTGATTATTACTGTGATCGGAACGGTATTTACCCGTCAGATTTTGCTTCTTTCCGGCGCTTCCGGGGAAACTCTGTCCCTTGCAGTAAAGTATCTTAGAATTGTCTTTTTAGGCTCTGTATTTGTAAACTTTTCACAGGCGGCTAATATGGTAATGCGCGGCGAGGGCTTATTGAAACGCGCCATGACAATTATGGGAATCGGCGCAGTTTTGAATATTGTCCTTGACCCTATTTTGATTTCCCTGCTGAATCCATTGGGAATGGGAATTGAAGCGGCAGCTTATGCAACAATCTTCTCCCAATTTGTTCAGGCAGCAATCACACTTTGGTATTTCGTGAAAAAGAGCAAAAATGTCCGTATCTGTAAAATCCGGTTTGAGCGTACTCTGGTGCCAGAGATTGTCGGCGTGGGAATTTCTGCTATGTTAATGCAGGTTACAACCTTGCTTCAGCAAACAGTTCTCTATAACGTAGCCGCTAACTATGGCGGTGATACATGGCAAACCTTATTAGGTGTTGCCCTGCGTATTCAGTCTTTTGCATTTATTCCTGTTTGGGGAATCAGCCAGGGATTCCAGCCCGCCGCCGGGACAAATTATGGAGCAAAACAATATGACCGGGTAAAAACGCTCGCAAAAGTTTTTATGATTGGCGCGACGTTAGTTTCACTCCTGTTCTATATTCCCATTGAACTTGCACCGAAAGCCGTTATGTCTTTGTTTATTACTGACCCGGCGATTGTAGATCAGGGAGTGGCAAATTTCCGTATCTTCTTTAGCTCTTATATTTTGCAAGGTTCCATGATTGTGATTATCACGCTGTTGCAGGCATTGGGACGGGCGAAAAAAGCCAGTATCATGTCGCTTCTTCGGCAGATTGTTCTTTTTATCCCATGCGTCATGATTTTGCCTATGATTGCTGATATGGGTATCAGAGGCGTTTGGGCGGCTCCCGCAGTAGTGGATGTCATTATTTTTATTATCTGCGCCGGAATTGCGGTTATTGAATTTCGCAGAATGTCCCTATTGAAAAAGGAGGTGTGCTGAAATGGAACAGAAAAAACAATCTTTTATGCAGGCATTGGATGAATTTATACGCCCTAATCGTCAAGGCTATCTATTTTCTGTACTTACCAGCATTTTAGGTGTGGCTTGTAGTATTGTTCCCTATATTTGCGCTGGCCAGATTATAACGGAACTGATTCAGGGCCAAACATCTGTGCGGAAAATTTTACCGTGGGTATTATTTGCACTTGCAGGATATTTCCTAAAGGTATGCTTTTCAAACCTATCAACTTCTCTGTCGCACAAAGCTACATTTTCTACATTGGAGGCTTTAAGAAAAGCTATGGTAGAAAAATGGCAGCGCGTCCCTATGGGATATTTTCAAAATAATACTCTGGAAGTTTGAAAACATCCTTTGTTGATCGTATCGACAGTATGGAGCCAATTTTAGCTCATATGTTCCCGGAAATGACAGCAAACCTTTTGGTTCCTGTCGCTATTTTAATCTATCTGTTTTTGTTGGATTGGCGTATGGCCTTAATTTCTTTAATTGTTCTTCCCATAGGTTTTGCTTTACAGATGGGATGTATGAAAGGATTTGCAGAGAAGTATAAAGAACAGATACGAATTACAAAGAAATTAAATACAACACTTATTGAATATGTCAATGGAATTGAAGTTATAAAAGCCTTTAATCAGTCGGCTACATCTTATCAAAAATTTACTGACGCTGTAAATGAAAACGCCGCATTTTATGTAAATTGGATGCACGACACGCAAAAATATATGGCAAGTAGCCGCGCTGTTATGCCTACGGTTCTCGCTACGGTTCTTCCCTTTGGCGTGCTTTTCTACTTGCAGGGTTCTCTTTCTGCGTCTGCCTTTGTTATGATTATGATTCTATCATTGGGAATTATAAAACCGTTATTGGCCGTTGTAGATTATACGGATAATTTTGCTATGTTAGGTACGATTGCCGGGGAAGTCCGTACAATATTGGACGCGCCGGAGCTGATACGCCCAGCACAGGAAATCAAGATAACAGATACAGCAATTTCTTTGGAAAATGTTCGGTTCCATTATAATGCAAAGACAGAAGTTTTACATGGAATTGATTTGAACATTATGCCAGGAACAGTAACTGCGTTAGTCGGAGCGTCGGGCAGCGGGAAATCGACGATTGCCAAACTGATTGCAGGTTATTGGGATGTTACGGACGGTTCTATTAAGTTAGGGAATATTGATCTGCGAAATATTCCTGCGGAGCAGTTGACAAATCTTATTGCTTACGTTTCGCAAGACAATTTTCTCTTTGACGATACCATCCGCGAAAATATCCGAATGGGAAATCCCAAAGCCACAGATCAGCAAGTCGAACAAATGGCGAAAGCGGCAGGATGTGATGAATTTATCCGTGAGCTGCCCGCTGGTTACGATACAAAGGTTGGAGAAAGCGGCGGCCAGCTTTCTGGCGGAGAGCGCCAAAGAATTGCGATTGCCCGCGCTATGATGAAAAATGCGCCAATTATTATTCTCGATGAGGCGACCGCCTACGCTGACGTTGAGAATGAAGCAATTATGCAGGAAGCGATTGCAAAGTTGATTACAGGAAAAACCTTGCTTGTTATTGCACATCGTTTGTCTACAATTACGGACGCAGACAATATTGTAGTTGTTGAAGATGGCAAAATTGCGGCCCAAGGCCAACATTCTTATCTCTTGAAAAATTGCGACTTGTACCGCAAAATGTGGGCGGCCAATCAGGAAGCCGCAGATGAAAAGGAGGCGGTATTATGATTCGGACATTAAGAAAAATATGGGCTTTCTCTGGTTCCCAAAAAGGCGTGTTGGCAAAGGTCTTATCGCAAGTATATTAAATGCTGTTTTTGAATCGCTGAAATTCGGAGCTATTATGATTGCGCTTCAAACAATTTTAGGAAACCAGATCGTTAGCCATCCAGTTTTCGCTATTTCTGGCATTATGTTGATTAGTATTTTAGGAAAAGCTGCTACTGGCTTTTTCAGTAATCAGGGCATGACGGAAGCAGGTTACTATATGTGCGCTGAAAAAAGAACACATATTGCGGATTTGATGAAATATGTACCTATGGGCTATTTTAATAAAACAAGCATGGGGAACATTACCGCTGTACTTACTTCTGTTATGGGCGATATTGAAAATACGGCTCCCCGTTCTTTAATATTGATGTTCGGTGGTTTTATTCAGGCTGTTATCGTATCTATTGCACTCCTGTTTTTTGACGTGCGGATTGGTCTGGTTATGCTTATTGGAATTGTATGCTTTCTATTTGCTACTTCCCTTTATAATAGGCGGGTAGGGAAAAACGCCCCTCAAAAACAAAAGGCACAGACAGAACTTGTAAAAAATACGATGGAGTTTTTAGGCGGAATCAGTGTTATTAAATCCTTTGGCTAAAGGGCCGTAATTCTAATATTATGCGTTCCGTTGAAAACAGTACAAAAGAAAATCTAAATCTGGAATATGCGATTATTCCTTTTACCATGTTCCAAGAAATGATTCTTTATGTGTTTGATATAGCGATTATCGCATTGGCAATCAGCTTTTACTTTTCTGGCACAATGGCTTTAGCAGACTGCTTGTTAATGATTGTTGCCGCATTTATGGTATATGCTTCTCTGCTCTCAGCTGGAAATATGGTTGCCGCATTGGGCTGATGGATGTCGCTATGGAGCAAGTAGAAGCCCTTGATAACACGCCGCGTATGGACTTTAATGGAAAAGAAATCTCGGTAAAAAATACAGATATTACTCTCTCTGATGTTTCCTTTTCCTATGACAAGAGCGAAACCTTACAACATATATCGTTCCGTATTCCAGCCAAAAGTTTTACAGCGATTGTAGGGCCATCCGGCAGCGGAAAGTCAACCCTTTGCCACTTGATTTCCCGATTTTGGGATGTGAACCACGGCAGCATTAAGTTAGGCGGAATTGACATCCGTGATTATACTCTGGATAGTTTGCTGGCGAATATAAGCATGGTCTTTCAAAATGTTTATTTGTTTCAGGATTCTGTTATCAACAATATTCGCTTCGGAAAACCAGACGCTACAATGGAGGAAGTAGAAGCTGCTGCGAAAGCGGCTTGTTGCCACGATTTTATTATGTCTTTACCCAATGGATAGAAACAATCATTGGTGAGGGCGGTTCTACTTTATCTGGTGGAGAGCGTCAGAGAATCTCGATTGCCAGAGCTATTTTGAAAAATGCGCCTGTGATTATCCTCGATGAAGCGACTTCCAGCATTGATCCAGAAAATGAGCGGCAGCTTCAAATGGCGATTGAGGAATTAACAAAAAGAAAAGACAGTAATTATGATCGCACACCGCTTGAAAACAATTCGTGGTGCCGATCAGATTATTGTGCTGGACAAGGGAAAGATCGTCCAGACTGGTACGCACAAAGAATTGCTTGCACAGCCGGGAATTTACTCTGATTTTATCGCGATTCGGCAAAAAGCAATCGGTTGGAAACTATAATGACTACGAATCAGTAGGCCGGGGGTTCGAGTCCCTTCCATCGCACCAAAAAATGCCGTGAGAATCGAAGATTTCATGGCTTTTTTGTTTTTTGCAACACAGCTGCACGGTTTTTGCACGGTCGGTGCACGGTTCGTGTTTTCTGTGTTGAATTATGTAGGGCGCGGGATTGCATTGCAATCCGTGCCCTTTTTTGCATTCAGGTCAACAGTGCAAGGCGAAGCTGTGCCTTCGTTTCAGGTCTGCATCTTTCAGGAGCTCCAAAAGCGCGGCCATGGAGAGCGCTGTGTTCCCCTGGACAGGCGGAGTTTGGGCGCTGGCTTCTGGTTTGGCGTAGAAAGAATTTTCAAACTTTTTGCCCAGCTCCATGCGGGAAGACTGCTGGATATGGGCGTAAGTGTTAACCAGAAGATCCGCACTGGCGTGGCCGGGTTGTTCCCTGCACAGATTTGATATCGCCGC